>Ga0315291_10001811_pt1 | contig 28316 bp, 26 predicted proteins | sample YL17G12_20_MG_FD_203070 | JGI IMG/M metagenome (GOLD analysis project Ga0315291, IMG submission 203070) | Sediment microbial communities from Yellowstone Lake, YNP, Wyoming, USA - YL17G12_20 | ecosystem: Environmental > Aquatic > Freshwater > Lake > Sediment | place: USA: Wyoming | collected...
CTCTGGCGGGAGTCGGGCAGGTGGGAAGCTTACGGCAAGGAGCTGCTCCGGTTCCAGGACCGGCACGAGCGCGAGTTCGGGTTCGGGCCGACACATGAGGAAGTGATTGTCAATCTGGTTCGGGGGGAGTTGCGCTCCTGGCGGCAGCTGCCGGTCAACCTCTACCAGATCCAGACCAAGTTCCGCGACGAAATCCGGCCCCGCTTCGGGGTCATGCGCGCTCGCGAGTTCGGGATGAAGGACGCCTACAGTTTTGACGCGGAGGAAAAAGGCGCGGAGAAGAGTTACCGGGACATGTACGTTGCGTATTCTCGGATTTTCGCCCGGTGCGGTCTTAAGTTCCGGGCGGTGGAGGCTGTGACGGGTCCGATCGGGGGAAAATACAGCCACGAGTTCATGGTTCTGGCGGAGACGGGGGAAGACATTATAGTGGTCTGCTCCCATTGCGGTTACGCGGCCAACACGGAAAAGGCGGAGATCGCGCCGGGCGAAGAAAAGCCGTCCGGCCCTGAGCTTGCGCTGGAAAAGATCCACACCCCCGGCCAGAGGACGGTTGAGGAGGTTTGCGCTTTTCTCAAGGTGTCCCCTCAAAAACTGGTCAAGACCCTGGTCTATGACAGCGACAAGGGGCTGGTCGCGGCCATGGTGCGCGGCGACCGCGAACTCAACCCCAACAAGCTGCAAAGCCTGCTCAACGCGGAATGGACGGCCATGGCCGGGCCGGACCAGATTCTGAAGGTTACCGGGGGCCCGCTCGGCTTCACCGGGCCGGTCGGGCTGAAAATACCGGTGTATGTCGACCAGGAAGTGGCGGTGATGAAAAATTTCGTTGCCGGCGCGAACCAGGAAGACTACCATTACCAGAACACCAATGCCGGGCGCGACTTCAAACCCGCGGCCGTGGCTGATTTGCGGATGGCGGTCCCGGGCGACCGCTGCGCCCGGTGCAAGTCCCCGATGAACTTCATCCGGGGCATTGAAGTCGGGCATATTTTCAAGCTGGGAGAAAAATATTCCAAGCCCATGAAAGCGGTTTTCCTGGACCCGGAGGGACGGGAGAAATTCTTCGTGATGGGCTGCTACGGGATCGGCACCGGCCGCACCGTGGCCGCGGCCATCGAACAGAATAACGACAAGTCCGGCGTGATCTGGCCCATGGCCATCGCTCCCTTCCAGGTCATGGTCGTGCCCATCAACATCAAGGACGAAAAAACGCGCCAAGCCGCGGAGAGCCTGGAAGCCGGTCTGGAAAAACTGGGTTTGGAGGTCTTGTTCGACGACCGCGACGAAAGCGCGGGCGTGAAATTCAAGGACGCCGACCTGATCGGAGTTCCGGTCCGGATCGTGGTGGGCGAGAAGACCCTGGCCAAAGATAGCGCGGAGTTCAAGCTCCGCTGGGAGGACAAGAAGGAGTTGGCGCCGCTTTCCCGCGCCGCCCAATTCGCCAGGGAGATCGTTGATCGGGAGATCGGCCGCATCGAGCAGGAAGCCCAAAAGGCCGGAGCCGAGGCCCGGAAACTTTGAGGGCCGCCCTTTTTCCCGCTTGCCGGCGCGGCAAGTATCGAGGATAATCGGCTGATGCTGAAAAAGACCCTGGAAGACCTTTGCGCTTTCGGCCACCGCGCGACCACCACCGAGAACGAGCGCAAGGCCGCGCAATACCTGTCGCAGTCGCTTTCCGGGCTCGGCTATTCCGCCGCGCTTGAAGAATTCAGGTCCCCTGCCACTTTCTCCTGGACCTATTTCGTGATTTACCTCGCGCTCGCGATCTCCATCCCGCTCTATATTTATCTCCCATTGCCCGGACTCATCATCTTCCTGGCCGCGCTCCTGCTTTTCCTGGGCGAACAGACCACGCTCTTTTCGCCCTTGACCGAGACCGTATTCGCAACCGGCACGAGCCAGAACGTGGTCGCCGCTCCCGCGGCAGCCGAGAAAAAGAGGCACACCCTCTGGCTGGTGGCGCATTATGACACTTCCAAAACCTCGCTCGCTTTTTCCCCGAAATCCCGGCCGCTGCTCAAGCCCCTGTTCTTTTTTTCCCTGATCCTGCTCGCGGGGTGTTTCGCGGTTATCCTCTTCTGTTTCGCAACCGAATTGGCGCAGAGGCTGCCGCTTAAAATATTCCTGTGGTTTTCCGGGGTCTATTTCTTTTATATGGCGGCGATGATGCTCGAGCGGGAATTGCGGGGCGTCCCGGTCCAGGGCGCCGCGGATAACGCCAGCGGGGTGGCGGTGGTCATGGAACTGGCCAAAAGGCTCAGCCGAAAACCGCTCTCCAACACCAACCTCCGCATCCTGCTCACCGGCGCCGAGGAAGTGGAAATGGTGGGGATGATGCATTTCATGAAGAAGCGCCGGCAAGAGCTCTCGAGGGAAAGCGACTGGTTCATCAATTTCGATTCGATCGGCCAGGGTCGCCTCTGCTGGGTAACCAAGGAAGGCATGATCCGTCCTCTCTCCGGGTCCGAGCGGCTGATCAAGCTGGCCGAAGAGCTGGCGCGCAAGGACCAATTCAAGTCAATCACCGGCTGCCCCTTCACCACCCTCACCCTCGATACCCTGGTGCCGCGGGCTAGGGGCTTTCAGGTGCTCTCGTTCATGGCGCTCTCCGCCAAAGGATTCCCCGCTCCCTGGCACTGGTTCGACGACACCATTGAGAAGGTCGAGCTCGACAAGCTTGCGCTGGCCGCGGATTTCGCGGAAGAGCTGGCGCGGGCGTTTGACCGGGGAATTTCCCGGAGCTAGTGCAGTCCTTCCTGGTAATCGACCAGGTCCGCGTCCAGGGTGTCAAGGACTTTCCTGCTCTCGTCATCCAGCGGCGCTCCGGTCATCATCTCCGAAACGTATCCGCGGCTGGTGGCCAGGAAATTTCTGGCCGCGGGCAGGGTGAAGAAGGTCACGATCACGAACGAGCTGAGGACCCACCCGGCGCAGATCGCCGCCATGGCGATCTTCCTGCCCCGGGCCGTGGGCCAGTTCATATAGACCAGCAGCAGCACGAGCATGACCATGGAAAAAACCAGTTCGCCGGCAAACCAGTAGATCAGCCTGCTCTCAAACAAAGCCTGGATGAGCATGGCCCTGACGTTTATGCCCTTGGCCGCGCCCGACTCGTCGTTCACCACGAAATCCTGCCAGCTGGTCTCCGTCCGGCCGATCCACTTCTTAACCTGCTTTTCCATTCCGCCGCCGCTCTCCTCAACCTGCACCTCGCTCTTGACCTCCACCGCGCTCTCCCGGTATTTGTCCGGCACTTTGTAGAGGCTGTCCGTGAAATTGATCGTGCCGTTTTCATCCACATATTTATAGATCGCCGCGGAAGCGGCCACGGGCAGAAAAACGAGCGCGGCCAACGCCGCAGCCAGAATATATTCGCGGAATTTCATTTGGTCCTCCTTGCATTATTATTGTGATTGAAACCGGGCCAAGATGCAATCATTCAATGAAACCGCTTCTGGTCTTCCTCCAGCTTGCGGTCCCAGGCGTAGATCAGGCTGATGGCATGGTCCCCGGGCGAGGAGCTTACCGCGATCTTCAACAAGTGCATCCGGGTGGTGGCCAGGAAATTTTTATAGGACGGTCCCAGGAAAATAAAAAACACCAGGGCCGCGGCAACAAGATACCCGCCGACCAGTTTCACCACCGCCCGGAAATGACCGCCCTCCATGTGCAGCCAAGTCCTCCTCCGCAACAGATAAAACATAAGCACCAGGTAAAGCAAAACCTCCACCGCGGCCCAAAAAGCCGGCAAGCTCTCAATCGCGCTGTGCCAGAAAACCGCCCGGATGTTGACCCCCAGGGTTTTTCCCGCCGGGTCCAGGATCAGCCATTTTTGCCGGTCGCCCGCGAGCAGGTGGTCGGCGAGGAAAGCGCCCAGGGGTTTTTTGCGGTAGTCCTTGACCGCCACTCGCTGAACCCGGCTCTGGTATTTGCCCGGCACCGTCTGCAGATAGTCGCTGTAAATGGTCATGCCGTCGTCGTCAACTTATTTATAAATTTCCTGGCCCCGGGCGGCCGCCGGCAAAATCACCGCCGCGAAAACCAATGCTTGTAAAAATTTACTCGCCATCATTTTCATCACCGCCCCCCGGCTCGGATTTGCGGATGATCCTTTTTAACCCCGCGGGATATACCGTGTCAACTCCGAACTTCTCCCGCAGACGGTCCAGCGCTTTAAACAGCCGGTCGCGCTTTTCTATTTCCTCCCGCTCAAACAGCGACAACTGCCGGCTCTCGGTAAGGCTGCCCGCGCAAATCCCCAAAAGCCGCAGGGTCAGGCCCTTGCCTTTTTCCTTGTCCAGTATTTTTTTGGCCGCGGAGTATAAATCGAAATCGTGGCTGGTGGCCGGCTCGAGGGTGGCGCCGCGCGTCCAAGTCTTGAATTCCGGCGAGCGGAGCTTGACCGTCAGGTGGCGCGCGTAAAGCCCGCGCTTGCGGAGCCTGAGGCCCAGTTGGTGCGCCAGGAAATAGAGCCATGTCCCGATCTGCTCCGGGTCGGAGAGATCCTCGTCAAAGGTGACCTCCTTGCCCAGGCTCTTGGGAGCTGGTTCCTCGGAAACCACCACGTCGTCGCCCATGCCCTGGCCGTGACGCCAGAGCTCCGCGCCCCATTTGCCCAGGCTTTGCGAAAGCTTCTCCGGTCCCAGCCTGACCAGGTCCCGCACTTTCGCAACGCCCATCTCATTGAGCCGCTCCTCGGTCTTGCCGCCCACGCCCGGGATGACCCGGATGGAAAGCCCGGCCAGAAATTCCCGCTCCCTGCCCGGAGCCACCTCCACGATCCCGGCCGGCTTGGCCAGCTTGGACGCAATCTTGGCCACCAGCTTATTCCGGCCGATGCCGATCGAGCTCGGCAGCCCCAGCCGCTGTTTGACCGCCTTCTGCATTTTCTCCGCCAGCCGGCGCGGCGGCCCGAAAAGCTTTTCCGTGCCCGTGACGTCAACATACGCCTCGTCAATGCTCGCTTCCTCCACCAGCGGGGAAAACTCGCGCAGCAACTCAAAGACCTTTTCGGAAAAGTCGGCGTAGGCTTTCATCCGGACCGGGAGGATGACGCATTGCGGGCAGAGCTTTTTCGCCCGGCCGATCGGCATCGCACTCCTCACCCCGAACTCCCGCGCCTCGTAACTCGCGCTCGAAACAACCCCCCGCCCCTCAGGGTTGCCGCTCACCAGCACCGGCTTGCCCTCAAGGGAGGGGTCAAGCACCCTCTCCACCGAGACGAAAAAGGAATCAAGGTCGATATGCAGAATCGCCTTTGGCCGCGGCTCGCTCATGCCGCAAATAACATAACACCATTAATGCGGCAGGGAAAACCCTTCCCCGGCCCCTATGCTCGGCAGCGAACCTCGGGCATGGTTTTAGCGCGAGCCAGTCCTTATAATTGCCGGGGGGGACAAGCTGTGCTAACATTTTTTAGTGAGGCGCTCTTGATTTCCGGCAGGATTTTCAGAAAGTCTGTCCTGGTCAGTCTTATCGCCAGCCAGGTTGAAGTGGCGGGCATCATCCTCCTCTTGCTCATCAGCACCGAACTCGGCCCCGGCCATTTCCTGAAAGCCCTGCCCGCCCTGCTGGCCCTCGACCTTGTGGTCGGCACCGTCCTGGTTTTGCTCTTCCGCCGCTGGCTCAGGCAGACCCGGCGGTTTGACGCCGCCAAGGATACCGAGCCGGACGCGGAAAAACTCGGCGGCCAGGCGCTGTTATCTCAGGAGGAACTGGTCCGTTACCCTCTGCGGGCCGCGGTGCTGGTCTTTGCGCTCTGGCTTTTGGCCGGCGTGGTCCTGTTTTTCGCTCTGCTCATGGACTGGGGCGAGATTTTCTTTTTATGGGAAGTGATCTTTGTGCTGGTGATGACCGTGCTCGGCGGGGCGGTGGCGCTGGTCTTTCATTTTTATTTTTTGCGGCGGATCGTCCGCAATGAAGCCCGCCAGCTCCTGGTCTTCGAGACCGGTTACCATTTGAGCCAGGCCGAGGTCGGGTTGTTCAACCTCCGCCGAAAATTGCGGCTGAGCTTCATCCCCCTGATCTTCGCCGGGCTCGCGGTGCTCACCGCGCTCGGCTTCTTCCAGACCGGCATGATCATCCGCCGGACGCAGGAGCAGCAACTGGTCCGGCTCAAAAAGTCGTTCCAGGACTCCTCCGCAACCGTCGAGCAGATGGGGCAAGAGATCGATTCCCTGATCCGGCTCTTGGGAGTCAACCTTTTCCTGGTTGACGAGTCGGGCCAGGACCCGCTCACCGGCCTGCCCCTGGAGCTCTCGGACGACGCCGAAGACACCCGGAAATTCGTTGCCAGGCTTGAGGCCCCGGCAGGGGAAGTCTTGTCCCACCGTTTCAATTCCAAGCTGGTCTTTTTGCTGACCGAGGTCGGGGTTTTTGACGGCAAAAAAGTTTTCCTGGTCATGGTCTATGACTGGGACAAGTTCCTGGGACTGGAATACCGGATGCTTATGGTCATGCTGCTGATCGTGCTGGCCGCCACCGGGCTGGCGCTCTACATTCTCAAGCTGATCTCGGACGACCTGGTCGGGCCGCTCCAGCAGATGATGGAGCAAACCGCGCGAGTGGCCAAGGGAGACCTCAGCGCGGACTTCAACATCATCTCCGACGACGAGCTGGGCGTGCTCGCGGGCCGGCTCAAGGGCATGGTGCTCAACCTGCGCGAGTTGATGGAGCGGGTGCGCAACTCCTACGACCAGGTGCGAAAAGTCATCACCGAGATCATGAACAGTTCGGAGGCGGTGGCCAAGGGCACCGAGGAGCAGACGCTGGCCATCGCGGACACCAGCCAGAACATGGGCCAGGTCAACCAGTCGATCAAGGAGGTGAGCGACAACACCGAGGTGTTGCACAGCTCGGGCCAGGAGACCATGCAGCGTTCGGAGGAAATGATCCGTCTGGTGGAGGACGTTGGGGTGAGCCTGGAGCAGTTGGGCAAGGCGGTGGAGGTCAGCTCGAGTTCGACCCTCGAAATGAGCGTGGCGATCAAGCAGGTGGCGGGTAACGTTGAGGAGTTGAACCGGCGCTCGGAGCAGACCAGTCAGGCGGTGGTGGCCATGCAGAAAAACATCAGCCAGGTGGCGGAGTCCTCGCGCCAGAGCAGCGAAATTTCGGAGCGGATGCGCAAGAGCGCGGAGCAGGGCGTGAAGGCGGTGCAGGAGACCATCCAGGGGATCAGCATGATTGAGGACACGGTGAACCAGGCGCGCTCCACCCTGGAAAACCTGGGCCAGAGCACGGACCAGATCGGCAAGATTTTGAAGGTGATCCGGGAGGTGGCCAACCGGACCAACCTCCTGGCGCTGAATGCGGCGATCATCGCGGCGCAGGCCGGGGAGCAGGGACAGGGGTTCGCGGTGGTGGCGGACGAGATCAAGAGCCTGGCCGACCGCGTGGCCAACTCCACCATCGAGATCGACCAGATAATCAAGAAGGTTCAGGACGACACGGTGAGCGTGATCGCGGTGATGGAAAAGAGCTTCCAGCAGGTGGAGACCGGGGTCAACCTGAGCTACGAGGCGGGGATGGCGCTTGAGCGGATCGTCAAGAGCGTGGAGCAGTCGTTCGCCATGGCGGGCCAGATCAGCGCGGCCACCGACCAGCAGGTGGAGAGCGCCAAGCGGGCCACCAGCGAGATCGAGAGCATCGCGGAGCTGATCCAGCAGATCGCGGTTTCCGCGCGCGAGCAGAGCAAGGGCGCGGACCAGATGGCCAAGGCCGGGAGCGACATCAAGAAGTTCACCGACCTGGTGCTTACCCGCTCGCGCAAGCAGAGCGAGGAGGCGCAAAAGGTCCAGGTGGCCATGGAGAACGTGGAGCAGATGATCAAGTTCATTCTGGACAGTCAGCACGGCCAGACCGAGGCCGGCGAGCGGATCGTGTCCGCCATCAACAAGGTCAAGAACATCGCGGTGAGAAACGCCCAGACCGTGGGCGAACTGGACAAGAACATCGCGATCTTGAACCAGCAGTCCGAGGTGCTGAAGGGCGTGCTCAAGCAGTTCCAAATCGGCGTGGCTGAAGAGGAGCCGCCGCAAAACTGAAACCCGCGGCAGTTGCCAGCCTCGGAAAAAACATGCCCTCAGAGGTTTGGGCAAAAAATTCTCCGGGCAAACCCTGATGAAAAAAATAAGCGCGGCGGTTTTTATCGTTTCCCTCCTGGCCGGCGCGGCCTGCAAAAGACCGGCGCCGGTTTTCAAGGCGGTTGCGGTCAAGGAAACCTCGCTGGAGGTCATGGTCGCGGCGAGCGGCAAGGTTGAGCCGGAGAAGCTGGTTGAGATCCGGTCCAAGGCCGGGGGCGAGCTGATCGATATCCCCTTCAAGGTTGGCGACGAGGTTAAAGCCGGGCAGGTGATCATCCGGATGGACCCCCGCACCGAGCAGAGCCGGTTGAAGGAGGCGCAAAGCCGGATTCTTTCCAGCCACGCGGAAATGGACCGCGGCCGGATCTCATGCAAGCAGGCCCTGCGCGAGTACTCGCGGCTGGAGCAGCTTTTGAAAGAGGGCGCCATTGAAAGCGCGCAGGTGGAGGTCGGGCAGGTGATCAGTTCCGCGGTCACGGGCGTGAACCAGGGCACCCTGCTCCTGACCATGGCCGACTTGAAGCAGGTCCAGGCGCGCGCCAACGTGGACGAGACGGACGTGCCCAAACTGGCGCCGGGCCAGGATGCCAGGGTCAAGTTGGAGGCTTATCCCGGCAAGATTTTTGCGGGCAAGGTCGAAAACATCTGGCCGCAGGCGGTTGCCAGCGGGAGCGTTTCCTTCTTCCCGGTTGAAATCGAAATCAGCGGCCCGGACAAGAACCTGATGAGGCCCGGAATGAGGGCGGAGGTGGAAATCATAATCGAAAAGATTGACCGATGCCTGGCCGTGCCCGTGGAGTCGGTGCTGGAGCGGGAGGGCAAGTTCGGGGTTTACGTCCTGGCCGGGTCCCGGCCCGGGTGGCGCGAAATCGAAGTCGGGGAGAGCGCTCCGGAGATGGTTGAGGTCAAGAAGGGCCTGAAGCCCGGGGAAATGGTGGTCACCAGAGGTTTCGAGCAGATCAGCCAATGAAGAGGCCGTTGTTGCAGGAACTCCCGCTCGCGGAGATAACGGTTAATGAAAAATATCGGTTGAGTTTTCACCGCCCGCTCGGGCCTCTGCTCGCATCCATCCAGGAGATCGGCCAGGTCACGCCCGTGCTTTGCCGGAGCGGGAAAAATCCGGAACTCTTCTCAGGGTTCATGCGGGTCGAGGCGTTGAGCAAGCTGAAGCGGAAAAGGGTGTCGGCCATGGTCTTCAGCGGCGAAGACTTGAGCGAGCTCGCCGCATTCAAGATTTCCTTTTTTGAAAACGCTTCCGGCAGGGGCTTGAACCTGATCGAACAGTCAATGGCCGTGAACGCGCTAAAGGGTTTCGGATTGGACGCAAAAAAAATCGCGCAACTGTTCTTTCTGAAGACGGGCCTGCCCGGAGGCTTTGCCGCGGTTGAATCGCTCGCGGCCTTGGCCGGGCTTGAAGAAGAATGGAAAAAATTCCTGGTTGAAAAACAGACCGGGTTGCGCCTGGCTTCTGAACTCGCGCGAATCTCCGCGCAAGACCGCGGCTCGATCAAATTCCTGCCCGCGCTCCGCGCCACCGCGAGCCAGTTCCGGGAGGCGCTGGAGATGAGCTTGGAGATAAGCCGGCGCGAGCGGACCGGTTTCGCGGAGGTTATGAAAATGGTCGGAGCGGCCGCCATTCTAAGCAGGCGCCTGCCCGGCTCGCGCAAGCTGGAGTTGCTGCTGGATGCGCTCAGACAATTGCGGCATCCTGCTTTAAGCCGGCTCCAGACCCGGCACCGCAAACTCTGCGCCGAACTCCATATTCCTGCCCAGGCCCGACTCGACCCGGCTGATTATTTCGAGGGGCCGGAATACTTGCTCCAGTTGAAGGTCGATCAATCCACGGCCGCGCAGGGAATTTTCTCCCGGCTTAAGTCCGCGGCTTCCAGCGAGCAATGGCAAAAGCTGTTCCAGCTTGACGATGAAGATTAAACGCTTGTTCCTGGCCCGGCGGTCGCGAAAAGACAAGCGCGGGAAAGAACTGATCGACCGCTTGAAGCCCGGGCGGGTGATTGAGGTTGAGGACGTCAGGGAGGCCGACCGAATTCTCGCGCGTTTTCCGGACCCGGTCTCCGAGGGCAAACAGAGCATTTTTCTGGACCGCTTTGCCGGAAGATTTTTCGAACCGTGCCCGTGCACCAAAGAGTATTTCCGGTGCGGTTACTGGAACCTTCACCCGGTGGCCGGCTGCCCGATCGATTGCAGCTACTGCGTGCTGCAGGGATACCTCAATTCTTATCCGGTCCAGGTTTATTTGAACCTTGACGACCTTTTCGCGGAGGTTCTACGGTTTGAGTCCGCCCATCCCAAGCAGAGGCTTCGCGTCGGCACCGGCGAACTTGCCGACAGCCTGGCGCTGGAGCCCGAGCTCGGATACGCCCAAAAGCTGGTCGAATTTTTCCGAGGCCGGCCGAATTTCATCTTCGAACTGAAGACCAAATCAGACCGGACGGAAATATTCGATGGCCTTAAGCCTTCAGAGAACATCGTGGTTGCGTGGTCGGTAAACCCGGAGGCCGCGGCTCTGGAGGAAAAATTTTCCGCGGGCATTGCCGGCCGCGTTGCCGCGGCGCAAAAAGTGGCCGGGCTGGGCTGGCCGGTCGGGTTCCATTTTGACCCGGTCCTTGATATTGTCCCGCTTGATGAGTACCTAATGCTCATCGACCGTATTTTTGCCGCAGTTCCCGCTCAGAGCATCGCCTGGATCAGTCTTGGCTCGCTGCGTTTTCCGGCCCGGCTGAAACCCCTGCTCAAAGACCGCCACCCGGAAAGCATGCTCCTTTGCGGAGAGTTGTTCCCGGGCCGGGACATGAAGCTCCGCTACCTCCGGCCGGTCCGCGAAAAAATTTATCGCGCTTTGATCGAACGCATCCGTGAACACGACCGCGGAGTGCTGGTCTATTTGTGCATGGAGTCGCCGCGGATGTGGGAAGATTTGCTCGGTGCAGCTCCTGATCTGATCCGGAGAGAACTGGCGGTTCCGCTTTCCGGGCGCAAGCGTTTCAAGCCGGGACGAATTCCTTGGGCCTGACCTGGATAAGCCGGATCGCTTCCCGGGGACAGGCCAGGGCGCACAGGCCGCAGCCCATGCACTTGTCCGGCTTGACCTCCGCGAATTCGCCGCCCTTGCCGGCAACCATGAGCATGGCCTTGAACACGCACTCGTCAATGCAGACGGCGCAGCCGTCGCATTTTTCCGCGTCAACCTTGGACTGGAACCTGGAGGGGTCGCATAGCTTGCGTCCTTCCGAGATCAAAAGCGGCATGACTTGGCAGCAGCACGGACAGCAGTTGCAGATGAAGGTGAAGTCATTGGCCTTGTTGACCGTTACGTGAATCAAGCCGGCATCCTCCGCACGCTTCATGATCTCCAGCGCCTCCTGCTTGCTCACCTCCCGGCCCGAGCCGCGCTCAAGCGTGTAGTCCGCGGCCTTGCCCACCTGCAGGCAGACCTCGGTCGGCCGGTCGCATTTTTTGGCCGTGGTCCGGCAGGTGCAGATGGTGACCGCGACCCGGCTCGCCTTTTCAATGATCTCGCTCACGCTCTCAAAGGCGAGCACCTGGTTGCGGGTGCCGACTGTTTTCTCAATTGGCACCACCCGGGTCATTGGTCGGGGGAATATTTTTTCCACCATCTTGGAATAGGCGGGCCATTCCTGGTCCATGTATTTCTGCCAGAGGTCGTAAAATTCCCGAGTGGCTTCGGGCCAGACTATTGAGGCGTCGTGGAACTGGCCGATGTCCCGGCACATGCGGTATTTCACGCCTTCCGGCTTTTTGGACTTGAAGACCACGCCTTTGCGGAAGAGCCCGGCCAGGCATTTCTCGATTTCCTTCTCGTCCATCCCGGTCCTGGCTTTGATCTCCGGAACCATCCCCGGAAGCGCAAGCAAAATCTGCGCGTCCTTCTCGTCCGCCAGCGCCTTGAACAACTCCGGCACCAGCTTCGAACCCTTGCAGAAAATTTTCTCCGCCAGTTTATCGTAGATTTCTCCCGCCATTTTGCGCCTCCTTTCGGGACAGAAAGACCGAATAACAGATGCCTGAAACCCCGGACCCGTATCAACTAATAGCACATTTTGGCGCACAAAATCAAATCATCCGGCAGGGGTTGAGCGCTGACAGCCGGCCATTCATGGCTTACCCTGCACGGTTGAAATTCCATCTCGATAGCCCGGCCATTCATGGCCGGGATCGGCGAGGGCAGCCCCCTTGCTGCGGCCCACGCCGTGGCGTGGGCCGCAGCAGGACGGGTGGAGGCCCGGCTCCCCGGCGCTGAAGCGCCGGGCTATCGAAGATCCGAACTCCGGGTCAAATTATTTAGTTGCTGACCATAAGCGCCTGGCTATCGCAAATCCGGCGTCGTTTATCCGTCAATCAAGCGAGGGGATCAACCAAAGATACCTCGGGAAGAGCAAGCCCTGCCCCTTCGTGATCTGTCTTACATTATCGGGTGCTGGACGCCCTGGTCCGAGGGCTTTTCCGCGGATTCCTCTTTTTCCTCCTTCTTCTCCGGGGGCGAGGCAGGCGGCTTGCAGAAGATGTCTTTGGTCAGGGCGTTGCAAAGCACCTGGTCCATGTGCTCGACCAGCACGACGTTTATTACCGCGAGTATCTCCTTGGACACGTCGGCCAGGTCCTTCTCGTTCTCCTTGGGCACCAGCACGGTCTTGATCTCTCCGCGGTGCGCGGCAAGAAGCTTTTCCTTGAGGCCCCCGATCGGGAGGACTCTCCCTCGGAGGGTTATTTCCCCGGTCATGGCCAGGTCGTGCTTGATGGGCACGCGGCTGAACGCGGAGGCGATGGCGGAAGCCAGGGCGATGCCGGCGCTGGGTCCGTCCTTGGGGGTTGCTCCCTCGGGGACGTGGATGTGGATGTCGTGCTTCTGGTAGAACTCCTCTTCCAGTCCCATCTCTTTGGCGCGCGAGCGGATGTAGCTCATGGCCGCCTGGGCGCTTTCCTGCATCACTTCTCCGAGGTTTCCGGTGATCAGCAGCTTGCCCTTTCCGGGCACGATTGAGACTTCGATCTGGAGCAATTCTCCGCCCACTTCGGTCCAGGCCAGCCCGGTGGCGACCCCGATCATGTCCTGGTCCTCGGCCTTGCCGAACCTGAACTTGGGCACGCCCAGGTATTCCTGGATCGCCTGGGAGTTGATCTTGAAAGTCTTGATGCCTTCCTTGGCAACCCCCTTGGCAATCTTCCTCATCACCGACGCGATCTCCCGCTCAAGCGACCTGACCCCGGCCTCGCGCGTGTACTTGCGGATCAGGGTGAGGAGCGCGTTGTCGGAGAACTCGATCTCCACGTTATCCAGGCTGTGCTCTTTGATCTGTTTTTTGACCAGCCATCCCTTGGCGATGGCGAGCTTGTCAACCTCGGTGTACCCTTCCATGCGGATGATCTCCATCCGGTCCTGCAACGCCGGCGGTATGGTCGGGAGCTGGTTCCCGGTGGCGATGAACATGACCTTGGAGAGGTCGTAGTCCAGGTCCAGGTAATGGTCCTGGAACATGAAGTTCTGCTCCGGGTCCAGCACTTCCATCAACGCCGCGCTGGGGTCTCCCCGGAAGTCCGAGCTCATCTTGTCGATCTCGTCCAGCATGAACACCGGGTTGTTGGTCCCGGCCCGGCGCATGCCCTGGAGGATCTTGCCCGGGAGCGCTCCGATGTAAGTCCGGCGGTGGCCGCGGATTTCCGCCTCGTCGCGGACTCCGCCCAGGCTGATGCGCACGAACTTGCGGCCCATGGCCCGGGCCACCGATTTTCCGAGCGAGGTCTTGCCCACTCCCGGAGGACCCACCAGACAAAGGATGGGTCCGCGGAGCTTGCCCGCCAGCTTCTGCACCGCCAGGTATTCAACGATCCTCTGCTTGACCTTTTCCATCCCGAAATGGTCCTCGTCCAGGACTTTCTCGGCCTCGGTGATGTCGATCTTGTCCTCGGTCACCTCGTCCCAGGGCAGGGACAGAATCCAGTCGATGTAATTCCTGACCACCGTGGCCTCGGCGCTCATCGGGCTCATCAGCTTGAATTTTTTCAATTCCCGCTGCACCTTGTCCAGCGCCTCGGGCGACAGTTTCTTCTTTTTCAGTTTTTCCTCAAACTCCTGGTACTCCCCGCGCAGGTCGTCCTTCTCCCCCAGCTCGCGCTGGATCGCCCGCATCTGCTCGTTGAGGTAGTATTCCTTCTGGGTGCGCTCCATCTGCTTTTTGACGCGCGAGCGGATTTTCTTTTCCACCTGCAGGATTTCGATTTCGGCCTGCATCAGTTCGTAGAGTTTCTCCAGCCGGCGCGCCGGGTTCTCGATCTCCAGAATCTCCTGCTTGTCCTCCAGTTTGAGGTTCAAGTGGGCGACAATGGTGTCGGCCAGCCGGCTCGGCTCGTCAATGCCGGAGACGCTGACCAGCATGTCCGGCGGTATGCGCTTGTTGAGCTTGACGTAAGTCTCAAAGGTGGCGTTGATCGAGCGGGTCAGGGCCTCGGTCTCGATGCTGCCGTCATCCAGCTCCTGGATTTCCTCGACTTCCACCAGGAAGAAGTCGATCCGGGGAAGAAAGCGCCGGACGCGCCCCCTTCTTTTTCCCTCCACCAGCACCTTGACGGTCCCGTCCGGGAGCCGGAGCAGCTGGATGATGGTGCTCAGGGTCCCGATCTCGTAAACGTCCTCCGGCGCCGGGTCATTGGTCTTGGCGCTCCTCTGGGCCACGAGCAGGATGCCCTTGTCCGAGTTCATGGCCTCTTCCAGGGCGTTGATGCTCTTTTCCCTTCCGACAAACAGGGGCACCACCATATAGGGGAACACCACGATGTCGCGCAGAGGCAGGAGCGGCACGGTCTTGGTGTCGATTTTCTTGATCGCCTTTTCTTCTCCGTCTTTATAGGTCATGAGCTTACCTGTCCTCTCTAGGAAGCGACCTCTATCTCTTTTTCGAGTTCGAGGATCGGCCTCTCTCGTTTGACGATGACTTCCTCGTTGATCACGCAGCCGCGCACGTTCTTGCGGCTGGGTATTTCATACATGACGTCCAGCATCACTTCCTCCAGTATGGCCCTCAAGCCCCGGGCCCCCATCTTCCTGGTGATGGCCTCGCGGCCGATGGCCCAGAGCGCGCCGTCTGTAAATTTAAGTTTGACATTTTCAAAGTCAAATAATTTCTGGTACTGCTTGATCAGCGCGTTCTTGGGCTGGCGCAGGATTTCGACCAGGGTGACCTCGTCCAGGTCGTTGAGCGTGGCCACCACCGGCACGCGCCCGACGAACTCCGGGATCATCCCGTATTTGATCAGGTCTTCCGGCTGCACCTGGGCGAGGATCTCGCCGGTGTTCTTTTCTTCCTTGGTCTTGATCTCGGCGCCGAACCCGATTGAGCCCCCGGCCACCCTGCCCTCGATCACCTTGTCCAGTCCCACGAAGGCTCCGCCGCAGATGAACAGGATGTTGGTGGTGTTGACCTGCAGGAACTCCTGCTGGGGGTGCTTGCGCCCGCCCTTGGGCGGCACGTTGGCGATGGTGCCTTCCAGAATCTTGAGCAGGGCCTGCTGCACGCCCTCGCCGCCCACGTCGCGGGTGATGCTCGGGTTCTCGCTCTTGCGGCTGAGCTTGTCAACCTCGTCGATATAGACGATGCCGCGCTCCGCGCGCTCCAGGTTCTCGTCCGCGTTGCGGACCAGGTTGAGGATGATGTTTTCCACGTCCTCACCCACGTAGCCGGCCTCGGTGAGCGCGGTGGCGTCGGCGATGGTGAAGGGCACGTCCAGGAACTTGGCCAGGGTCTGGGCGAGCAGGGTCTTGCCGGTCCCGGTCGATCCGATCAGGAGGATGTTGCTCTTCTGGAGCTCCACGTCTCCGGAAGCGGACTGGGTGTAAATGCGCTTGTAATGGTTGTGGACGGCGACCGAGAGGGTTTTCTTGGCGCGCTCCTGGCCGATCACGTACTGATCGAGGAAATCCTTGATCTCCCTGGGCGCCGGGATTTTGGCCCGGCTCTGGTAATGTTCGCGGTCATGCTCGGTCTCGTCGGCGATGATCTCGTTGCAGAGTTCGATGCACTCGTCGCAGATATATACGGTGGGTCCCGCGATCAGTTTGCGGACCTCCCTCTGGCTCTTCCCGCAGAAAGAACAGCGAAGAGTGGAACTGCTCTCGTCGTTTCTCTTCACCATGTTTGCCGCTCCCTGTTTGTTTCGCTCAGACCCGCTCCATGATTACTTCGTCGATCAAGCCGTACTGCTTGGCCTCCTCCCCGCTCATGTAAAAGTCGCGCTCGGTGTCCGCGGCGACCTTGTCGATCGACTGCCCCGTGTGTTTCTGCAAAATCTCGTTCAGCCGCTCCTTCAGCTTGAGGATTTCCTTGGCCTGGATTTCGATGTCGGTGGCCTGTCCGTAGAAGCTGCCCATGGGCTGGTGGATCATGATCCGGGAATTGGGCAGCGCGTAACGCTTGCCCTTGGTCCCGGAGCCCACCAGCAGCGCGCTCATGGACGCCGCCTGGCCGATGCACACCGTGACGATGTCCGGCTTGACGTATTGCATGGTGTCGTAGATGGCCAGTCCGGCGTTGACCATCCCGCCCGGCGAATTGATGTAAATGTAGATGTCCTTGCCCGGGTCGTCGCTTTCCAGAAACAAAAGCTGGGCGACGACCAGGTTGGAAATCTCGTCACTGATCGGCGTGCCGATGAAAATGATCCGGTCCTTGAGCAGCCGAGAATATATGTCGTACGCACGCTCCCCGCGCGGGGTCTGTTCTATGACGATCGGAATCAAACTCATTCTTTTTCCTCTTGCCCGTGTTGATGAATTTCTTCGGCGCTGACCTTCTTATCGACTATTTTAGATTGAGACAGCAAAAAATCAAGAGCTTTCGCTTCCAGCCATGAAGCCCGTAACCGGCTCCAGGCATCCTCGCCCAACTGGTCCTTGAGCTTGGCCGCATCCGTCCGGTAGGCGGCCGAAAGCTCCTTCAATTTGAGTTCCTCCTCCTCGGGACTCAGCTTGACCGACTCCTTTTCAATAATAGCCTGGACAAGGAACCCGGCCTTGACTTCCTTTTCCGCGCGCTCCGCGAACTGCCCGGAGATCGCATCCAGATTCTCCGGCTTGGGCTCCTTCACGCCCATCCGCCGCAAGGCGTCCCCGGCCAGTTCCCGGCTGTGCCGCTTGACCACTCCCCCGGGGACTTCGAGCGGGTTCAGCTCCACCAGCTTATCGAGCAGGGCCCTTTCCAGTTTGACCCGGCTCAGCTGCTTGAGATATTTTTCCAGGTCCTCCGCCACTTTCTTCTTGAGCTCCGCCACGCTTTCCTGGCCCGCGGATTCCTTGGCGAAATCATCAGTGAGCGCGGGCAGAATTTTTTCCTTCAGGCCCTTCACCTCCACCGAGTAGCTCAATTCTTTCCCCGCGAATTCCGAGCGCGGGTGGTCCGCGGGATATTTCACCACGAATGCCCGTTTCTCTCCCGGCTTGATGCCCGCGAGTTCCCCGGCGAAACCCGGGATGTAAATATCCCGGCCCATGGGGTATTGAAGGTTTTCCCCGCCCGCGGACGGGACCGGCCGGCCCTCGAGCTCGGCCTTGAGGTCGATCAACAGCAGGTCGCCGTCCCTGGCCGGACGCGGCTCCTTCAATTCCTCGTAGGCGGCGCTCTTTTCCCTCAGCTCATCGATTTCATGCTCGACGGTTTTCTCGGTGACCTGATAGAGCTCGCGCGCGAGTTCCAGTCCCTTGTACTCCTTAAGCTCGACCGCGGGCTTAAGCTCAACGGTCAGCGTGTAGCTGAAAGCCTGGCCGGGCTTGAGTTCCCCGAAGCTGACCCCCGGCTCGATTACCGGCTTCAACTGCTTCCGGTCCAGGGCCGGCCCCAGGGTTTCCTCCAAAAGCTTCTTCAGCACGCGCTCCTTCACGTAATCGCTGAAATGCAGCTCCAGGATTTTGCGCGGGGACTTGCCTTTGCGGAAGCCCTTGATCCTAACCTCTTTCTGGACCTCTTCATACGCCAGCTCGAACTCGTCGTGGACCTGCTCCGCAGGCACTTCAACCTTGACCTTCTTCTCGATGGCGCTTACGTCTTCGACCTCTACCTTCATCTCGTGCACCTCTTTAATTTCATGGCCTCCCGCAATCAGCCGGCGGTGGAAAAATTTTAAACCCCATGATGATTGACCGGGAATCCTCGCGTGACGACCGCGGACCGGATGTCCAAGAACCTTTGTTAGGTTAACACAATTTGAGTCTTATTCAAGAATCGGGATCGCCAGTCGGGCCTATAATTGGTGCGAGGGAAGGGAGTTGAAACATCTTTGTCTCGATCGCGGCCATAGTCCATAGTCGCGCGGAGCGTGGGAATTGTCAAGCGGCGGGGACCAAAGCGGGGACCAGGTCAATACTTAAGCAGCTTGATGGTTTCCGCCAGCCGGTCTTGGGTGAGGTGGATATAAACATTCGAAGTGGTGGCGATGTTCTTGTGGCCGAGCAGACGCTTGACATCTTCGAGGGTTCCGCCCGACATCATGAGTTCGGTTGCGACTGTGTGCCGCGCCATGTGCGGCGATGGAATGCCTGCTCGCTTGAAGGCCGTGTCCCAGCAATTTTTGTGGCGCTTAAAGGGAATTACCGAGACGGCATCGGGGTAGAGCTCGCGGAGTTTCGAGAGAACCGGAAGTAACGCGGGATGAATTGGTATTGTTCGCTGGTCGCCGGTCTTGGGTTGCCAACCCGGTTTCTGAACAACTGAAATCGTCCGGCGTTCAAGGTCAACATCAGTCCAAAGCAGGTTGACTATCTCGTCCGTTCTCATGCCGGTGTAGATGGCCACGTCGAAGAAGAAGCCGTTGATCGGCGACCTGCTTTTGTAAAGACGCTCTCGGGCCAGGCGGATATGCTCCTGGGTAAAGACAACTCGAGGCCGCGAGTCCCGCACTCGCAAAGTTGGAACGCGCTTCCACGGCACGCGGTCGAGGTACTCCCATTCGGCGGCGCGGTTCATCAGGTTATTCATCAAGAACAGGTAATGGTTGATGGTGCGGCTCCTCAATCCCTTTTCGCGCAGATCAACGATGAGTTTTTCCAGGTCGTCCGCGCGAATCATTGACAGCGGCCTATTGGAAAAATACCTCTTCATGACCGAGATTTTGCAGGTCAGGTTGGGCCGGTTCTTCTCGGAGCACTTGGGAAGAATCCTCTCAAGGAACAAGTCGCAGAAATCCGAGAAGCCGCACAGCCTCGGGCGCAACACTCCGGCTCGGCGGTAGGTGTCCGTGGTCATCCACTCCTGGAGGATGGCCCTGGCCTGCCCCTTGCTGATCACGTCAGCGCATCCGATCAGACGAAGGACGTCCTGGCCTCCGTTGCGAGACCGCGCAAACCATGAGCCATGGTGCAACTTCAAGCTCGGCATTTGCAAACCCTCCTTAGTCCTCAAGCAATACCATTATCGCGCGGCGGTTGTCAAGGGCCGCGCGCGGTGATAGTAACCATTACTGATAAGCCCCCTGGCTCGGCGCCATGGATCTGGTCCCGCTCCGCGCTCTCGCTGACCAGGGGCGCGGCGTCCCCGCGCGCCTCCTGGTCAAACCTGGTCATCTTTTTTTCCGATCTTCCGGTGCTGACCATCAAACAACCCTGGCCGGCGCGGCGGATCGATGCGATTCCGCAACTTTTCCTTAAGGTAGGCCTCAGCATGGGATTGGGTTTGCGGCGAAAAATAGACCAAATTTCCGTCGGGACCCGCGCAGACGGCTCTAGGATTAGGACTACCGCAATTTGGGCAAGGATCGCCTAATGCCCAATGCCAGTCCAAACTGTAACAGCGCCCTTCTTTAATGATGAAACCGCAAACATCGCACTTCATTTCCTGAGACCCGCTTTTTCCGCGCAATCCGGGCAGAGAGCGCCGCGCTCGATGCTCGCGCGCCAGCCGACCATGTGCTGTTCGGCAACAAAATCATCGAGAGCATCAGCGGTGAGAGCGCGAGAACTCTTGCCGCACGCCCGGCACTCCAGAAGCCAGACCTTTTCGGCGCAACTGCGGAGCACCTGTCTCTCGCGCACCTCAGCCGCAACCCGGTCGAGTCCGGCCTGCTGTTCGGCGGTCGGAGGCTTTTGGCGCATCTCCGCGAGCCGCTCTTTTTCTCGCCCGGCTGAGCCGGGGTTTTTGCACGCCTTGTTGTAAAACTTTGCCAGGTCGCCCCTGGTCCACCGCTCATGCGCCGCGACTTCATCCGGGAATCCCAGGCGCAACCGTTCGAGGTTCCCAGAGTCGGCTTTCGCGATAGCGGTGAAGAGCGCGGTCATGAAACCGCCAGTCCTGCCCATGATGAACAAGCAGAACTCCTGCTCGACGGGAGTCAACCGATCAGCTCGAACTTTCGTTTCCATCATTTCCGTCCCTCCTGTTCTCGCCCGGCTTTGCCGGGGTTGGGGTTAGTCGGGTATTTTTATACCGAGCTTGGTCGCCAGCGCGACCGCGTCCTCCATGTACACCAAGTGCTTTTGGAGAATGTAGTAGGTAGCAGGCGTGGTCTCGCCACCGGCGAGAATGAAAGTCCCGTCTTTTTTGCACACGGCTCCAATTTCGATAGTGGTAGGTAAACCACCACGCTCTAATGCGAATGTGGTCGCCCAGGCATTTTTGACCAGCCCGCCGCAACAGGGGCAGTTGTCCATGACCGGCCCGATTTTTTCAACGCTATTGATTTTCCATCTGCTCATTTTAGCTCCCGCCCATGTCCATTTTAAGCTCATCTCACAACCCGGCATTTTTTTCCCCGCCCTCTCACCCTTATGAGGGCGGGGGAAAAAATCAGAACACGAAGTCCGGCCATCCTTTCACGCCGGAGAGTGCAAAGCAGCGAAGCGATCCGTGAACGCCGCGTCCCTCGGCGGCGGGCGCGGGGTTTGCATCCGGCGAGAGGGCCGGGCTTCGAATCCCATCCCCTCTCGAACAGCGAAGCGGGTCCAGGGTCGAAACCCTGGCGGGGTCTGGGGCGGAGCACCAGTAAGGGGAGCGGGGATATCCCCGGCAATTATCAGGCCGGGACGGATTGTCGCCGGTCCACCAATGCGAGTTATACTGTAGCCATCCCCTTCCCCTTTCCAGTCAATCCGCGCTAGTGCGCGGCCCTGGCAGAAACAGCCAGGGGGGCGGCATCCGGCGCTCGGTTGCTCCCTGGCACCGCTTGCGGTAATCGATGCAAGCCGTGCCAGGGGCAACTTAACAAAATTCGATCTTTAGGACGCTTTGTTCCAGCCGGAAGGCCAAGCGGCTTAAAGATCAATTTTGTTAACGCCGGGAATCCTGCGAAAGCACGCCGCCCCATTCCCGCTTGCTTGCGCGCGCAATCCCGGCCAGGCCCTGGCACGCTGAGCTCGCTCAACTGACTACAGCGAGTTCCCCTCGACAGGTGAGCGGGCACAGCGGGGCGGGCCTGAAAAAAAACGCGCTTCAAACGCTAAGTGCCGCGATAGCCGCAAACAGCCAGCGGCACAGCGGGCCGCCCGCCATCGCTCAGTCCGTCCGCGCTCACGCGGCGGCTGGCGGGGCGGGCGGCCTGCTGAGCGGATGGTGATGCTGTCCCCCAGACAACGCGCGCCAGGGGCGAGCCGGGAAGGAAGGAAAAGACCCTGACGCGCCCCCCGGCCAAATGTGGAAATGGCCGGGGCCTTGCTTTGCATAGGTCAGTCGCCGGGGAATTGATGCTTGGCCTGGGTGACCGGACCTGGTCTGCGGGGCCTGGGGCAGAGCACCAGCAGGTCATTTTCGGGGATGCTGAGGGTCAAGGGATGTGCTCTGAGCGTGTCGTGATTGAGCCTGGCGGGGCGTTTCAGGGTCAGGAGGTCAAATTGATTGCTTTCTCAAGCTGAAGCAGTCCTGGGGCTGATTTTAAAGGCTCTGCTGGTGGTTTGTAGGGGGTCTTGATTGGTCGTTTCAGTCCCATTTTGTCCGTTAATTTGGCCGATTGGGGGTATGTCTGTACTTGTAGCAACCGGCCAGGGACATGGCTTGGTCGTTGTAGCCGTTGCTCGGTCGCGGCGGTCGCTGAGCGGCTAAAACCCATGTCCCATAAGGGTTTGAAGGGTGGGAAGGGTGCGAAGGGCTTACAACTCTGAATATTCCAGGCCCTGACCAGGGGCGCGACCGCGGTCGCGTCCACCAGCTCCGAATCCGCAAACCCTTTAACAACGGGGCGCGCAAAACCGCAAAAAATCATTCCTGAATAATTGGGGGGCGGGAAGGACGGGCGGTGGACGGGCGGTGGACGGGCGACTCGCCGGACCGGCGGTGGACGGGCGGTGGACGGGCGGTGGACGAATTTGCCGTATTCCCCGGTGGAATCAGGCCGGGCTATCGACTCGCCGGACCGGCGGTGGACGGGCGGTGGACGGGCGGTGGACGTGGACGGGCGGTCGATCGACCGCGGGCGGTGGACGTGGAGTTACGCGGGGTCGTGGGCGATCTGCTTTTTCATCCACGTGTAGGATTCCGCAAGTTTGAACTGAGAGACAATCAGCTCCAAGGCATCGAACAAGTCATCATGCGAGGCCTGGGGGAAGAGCAACAATTCCTCAACCAGGTCCGCGCATCCAGAGCGAGGGAAGAGCAGTTCGCCGCTCTCGACCCGGGCCTGCAAGTGATACGCCCTGGTAACCTTATCCTTGACCCTGGTCACCGACTTGACCGGTAGTCCGGCTTCGCGCAACTTCTGACAGAACGCCTCCTGGTAGCCATTGGCCTCGACCACCACGCGGAGAGGCCTGGGAGTCCAAGCGCGATACTGCTCACAGACCATGCGGACCTGAGAACTAAAACTGATGCGGTCGCGGAATTCACGGAGCAGGTAGATCGAGCCGGAGCGGGAATCCCGGCCGGCCACCACCAGGGCGAAATAGTCGGCGGTCGTGCGCGTGCTGATGGCCAGGTCGACGCCAATAATTATTTGCAGAGCATGCGGGGCGCGGTCATACCAGCGCAACCATTCCTGCTTGAAGATCGAACCCTTCATCATCTCGACATCATTCTGGTATTGAGAATTAAAAATGGCCGGGCCGGAGTCCCGCCGCTTTTGCTCCAGAAGTTCCACGGGAAACTTTTCCGGCCAGAGAGCAACCACGCCTTGGGCGGTCTCGTTCAACGCGCGGAAGGCCAGAAAATTTTCCTTGAAATCATGAGTCAGGAGATGACCATAGAGGTCGAGAAAATGGTAGCGGGTCCCAAGAATATGGAGAGCGCCCTCGGGTTCGAGGCAGGGCATCAGCGTCTTGTAAAACCAGGTGATCATCCGCTCGCGCATCGCGGGGGTCCTCGCGTTCTCCTCGTCCACCACGTCGTCCAGGATGATGACGTCATAATGCTTGCTGATGATCGGGCCGAACACGCCCATGGCCGTGAGGTTCGCTTCCTTGCTCCTCAACGATTTCCGGCTCAGGCTCAAATGTCCCTGTCCCCAGGGCTCGCCTCTCTGCGGGCCGTAGAGTTGGAGGATTTTTGGGTTGCCTTCCAGGTGGACGCGAATTTGAGACAGGAATCCGTACGACTGACTTTTGGTATTGCTCACAATCAAAACGCGCAAGTTGCAATTGTTGAGCAGGGAAAACAGAGAATAAGCCACAGTGCAGATCGTGCTTTTGCCGTGGCCGCGCGGAGCCAAAATCAGAGTCCGGGAATTGTCCAACTGGAATTTGAGCCAGGCTCCATGAAACGGCATCACCTCAAAGCCGCAAACAGCCGAGCAGAATTCCGAGGCGGAGATCAACGGACGTTCGGGAATTTTCTCGAGGAAGGATTTAAGGCCGAGGAGCAAATCGACAGACACGAGTGTCTGCCCCCCTCAGTCCTGGACTTGGTCGGGAACAGCCTGAGCAATTCTCCTGGTGACCTCGGCCAGGATGCGGTCGCGAAAAGCAGGATCACCCAGAATCGGGCGAAGCTCGGGAAAACCAAGCAACACATCCCAGAGCAACGCGAACGACGGCGCTACCGCGTCCTGCTGGAGTTTCACGACCTGAGAAACGATGGAGGTGTACTGCCGGAGATATTGAGTTTGCTCAACCAGGGGGCCGCCCTGGGATTTCAGAGCACCGGTCAGGTGGATGAGCACCGCCCGCTTGACCAACTCCAGCTCCGCGAGCAGATCGGCCAGGCTCATGGTTTAGGCCTGATGAACGCCCTGATGATTTCCGGCTCGCGTCTCGGGACGGCCAGGGGGACGAGGGAGGAAAACGGCGCGATGTAAACGATTTGATGAGTGTCCAGGATCAGAAAAAAAATAAGGGTCAGACTGCCGGGGGCGAGTCCGACCAACACGTGCTCGCCGTTGGTGTTCCACCACGCCGGAACGATGCCGCCGCTCTGGGTGTGACAGATCAGAACGGAATGAGGCTCGAGGCTGGTGACAACCACGTGTAGTTCGGTCCTGTCCGGAGAACGGAAAAATTCGGTCACGCCCGGGTCAAAGGCCTTGGAGGTATCCATGGCCGGCAGTAAGACGTTGGAGTAGTCACTGCCCTCGCCGGTTCCCGGGTCAAACGCCCTGGCCTTGATCGATACCGGCTCGGGAATGTTGACCGCACCCAAAAAAATATCCTCGTAGTAGGACGACAGGTCAATAACCATCTCGGCGGGATACGGGCCGGAAGTCTCGCCCACCAGATCCATGGCGATAGAGAAGAAATTGGTCTCGGCATAGACCTTGACCGACAACCCGACATCGGCCTCAATAGAAATGTGGAGCTCGTCCTTGACCGGGCCCATGCCAACAAAAGTCAGAACCGGAGCGGCGATCATTTTTCTTTCTCCATTTTCGCGAGTACCCGGGTAAGTTCCTTCACCTGCTCGGGCAGGTCCACGATCTCATCGAGCCGGGACTCGGGGATTCCGGCCAGGCGGCATCTGACCGCGGCGCTCACCTTGGCGCGAAATTCCTCATGGAAATGGTGACGGTTAAGGGCCAGAGCGATGCACTCAGTGCGCGTGCGGTGGGTGATGAACATCAGTTCGTCCACGAGCAATTCGGCGGCTTGAGCCAGCCAGCGTTTGACAGTGCGCTCAGAGCGACCGATGTTTTCGGCAATCGCGGACTCGCTATGACCACGAACCCAATCGAGATAGACAGAGTAAAGCCTCAGCTCAGTCGCAAGCTTCATTCGCGGCCCTCGTTGAAATCGTGCACGACCCTGGCTCGATCCGGGCAACGAGAACGAACGCACCTGGAATTAATGCGATGGCACAGTTCAATTCCCGCGCTCAACCAGAAATTCGGACACTCAGTCCGCGCGGCTTTCCATTCCAACTCGTCCGCGCGTTCAGGGTCAATCAGTCCGATGGCGGGAATCTTCCACCGCTTCGCCAAGGCTACGCAGTGCTTCGCAAAGCTACGCAGGGTCCTTGAGGTCCAGGGCCAGGCGCGGGGAGCCAGAAAAATACCGAGGGGCACGGCCAGCTTTTTCCAGAACAGCACGGCCAGCCTGACCAGGCTCTCGAGGATGCACAGAAACCCGGCGGTGATGCACACAACAAAAAGCAACTGCATCAACTGCCGGGTCATTTCCGAACCTTGCGCTTTTTATGGCGGCGAGACTGGCGGTAGATTCGCACGACCTCACCCTCGATAATGATTACAACGCGGCTCATGTGCCCGCCGGAGTCGTAAGGACCATCAGGTGGACCAGCACTTCCACCGCGTCCTCATCCGCCGCTTCCAGAGCGCGTCCGCACAAGGTGTTCGCGGTCAGTAGGTTGGTGACCTTGCCCTCAGCCGCATCGAAGAACACATCGTCGCCGATTCCGAACGCAATGCCGGTGTCCGCGATTTTAGGAACGATCGCTTCCGGCGCGACAAAAGCCTTGAGAGTCGAGCAACTCTCAAGCTTGGTCCTCAGCTTCAAACCTTTCTCGATCATGAGTGACCTCCTTCTACGTTCGCGCGCGCGCGCGCGAGGGCTGGCGAGTCCGCACGGAACCGGTCGAACCGCTTCCGCTCGTCCTCGGTGATCTCCTGATACCAGCGGCGGAACTCGATATGGTCGCTGGTGGTGTGAGAACGCGAAACCTTAAGCATGAGCTCGAACTCGGATAGCACAGGAGCGGGAGTAGCGGCGGGCTTGAGCAAAAAGCGGGAGCAAGCAGATTTCCGGTGCAGCTTTTTCAGGTCGCGGGAACACTCCGAGGAGCGCATACAGAACGAACAACAGGCCGGCGCGGGCTGAGGGTTTGCTTCCGAGAGATCACCCGCGCCGGCCGCTACAACAACCGGACGCTCCGGAGGAAGGAGCGCCAGCAGTTCGAAAAATTTCCTCGCCCGAATTTTCTGCACGCCGCGCCACCACCGGTAGACCGTCTGAGCGACCACGCCGACCTTTAACGCGATCTGCGCGATGCTCATGCCGTGCGCGCGCAACTCGTCGATGAGTTCGGCGATACGATCTGGAGTGGCGCTCCCATTCATCCGCCGCCCTTTGTCTCAGCCTTCTCGGCCTCAACACCAGACCGAGAGCAGATAGCCATGATCGTGCCCAACGACCGCCGCGTGGTGACAAGCGTTTCCTGCGTGGCCTCCAACCGCTTGATCAAATTGTCGCACCGATCCTGGAGTTGATGGCGCAGAGCCGCCAGGTCCTTTTGCTCAGCCGCGCTCAGCGCGATGCCCGGAAGTTTGGATTGAGTAGCCATGGTCAAACCCTCCTTTGACCCTCGGAAACCTTAATGCCCAGGCCGGAAATTCCGGCAAATTGCTTTAAGAACGGGGACCAAAGCGGGGACCAGTTGATTTGATGATGGCTCTTAGCCTTATTCTGCGGGCCGATAATTGGTGCGAGGGAAGGGAGTTGAACCCTTAAGCCTTTCGGCACTGGATCCTAAGTCCAGCGCGTCTGCCAGTTCCGCCACCCTCGCACGGAGTTCTCAAATAGCAGCCGATAAATAGCCGCCATCAAAAGTTCAAGCCACCCAAATCCTCCGAAGTCCCGCTCCTGCGGGGCGAAGGAGGATTCCGCCACCCTCGCACTGATGTCTCTGCCCGGAAGGGCTTCCATAAATATTATCACGGACTCTCAAAGGTTCAAGTGAACCGGGACCTGACGCCTTTGCCTTGATTGGCGAATAATAATAGACTGTTTTCATTCTGTTGTATGGCTGGGGCACGGCGCTGCTCCTGATCGGGAGCATGATCTTCTGCTGGCTCATGCCCATTACCCGCGAAAAGCACCGCCTGCTCCGAGAGGCGATCAGCCTGAAAAAGCAGGGCAAGGAATTCAACACCGAGAACATCCGGGAACTACTCGAGTGATGATCATTGACATGCACGCCCACCTGGGCGACATCTGCTTTGAAGGCAGCGGGAGCCTGATCGAGCGGAACGCGGTGCGCATTGTCAAGAAGGCCTGCCGGGGAGATAAAACCCTTGAGCAAAGAATCTTCCATGCCAATGCCGCAAAGCTCCTGAAATTGGAACCCGGGGCCCGCGGTTGACTTCGGGGCGGCCAAAGGGAAAGATCTTAATTAAGATGGTCCGCGCGTTTTTGACCGGATCAAGTCAGACAAGGAGGCGCAAGATGCGCAAGCTGATGGTTGCGGTTCTGGCCGCGGTTTTGCTGGCCGGCGTTTGGTCGTGCAAGAAGCCGGAGACCGGACAGGCGAAAAAAATCACCATCGCGGTGATCCCCAAGGGCAGCACCCATGAATACTGGAAGTCGATCCACGCGGGCGCGGTCAAGGCCTCGCAAGAACTGGGGGTTGAGATCATCTGGAAGGGTCCGTTGAAGGAAGACGACCGCGAGGGTCAGATCAAGGTTGTTGAAGATTTTATCACGCGGGGCGTCTCGGCCATGGTCCTGGCCCCGCTGGACGACGTTGCGCTGCGCTCGCCGGTGAATAACGCCACCCGCGGCGGCATCCCGGTGGTGATCATCGACTCCGGCCTGCAGAGCGAGGACTATGTTTCCTACGTGGCCACCGACAACTACAAGGGCGGGCACATGGCCGGGGAGCATCTCTGCAAACTTTTGAACGGCAAGGGCAAGGTGATTTTGCTGCGCTGCTACATGGGCTCGGCCAGCACGCTCGAGCGCGAGCGCGGCTGGTCGGACGCCATGAAGGAATGCCCGGGAATCCAGGTGGTGATGGACAACCAGTACGGCGGGGCCAGCACCGAAGAAGCCTTCCGCGTCAGCGAGAACATGCTGGCCAGGCTCCGGAACCCGGACGGGTCAATCGGGCTGGACGGAGTGTTCTGCTC
>Ga0315291_10001812_pt1 | contig 28315 bp, 23 predicted proteins | sample YL17G12_20_MG_FD_203070 | JGI IMG/M metagenome (GOLD analysis project Ga0315291, IMG submission 203070) | Sediment microbial communities from Yellowstone Lake, YNP, Wyoming, USA - YL17G12_20 | ecosystem: Environmental > Aquatic > Freshwater > Lake > Sediment | place: USA: Wyoming | collected...
CGGTTCTCCGAGGGGTCTCTCACCGGAAGCGGCCGAACAATGCCTCGCGATGGTAAAAAGGGACATCCTGATCGTCGGATTCATCGGATTTGCGGGGTTCATGAGCATCTACCTTTTCCTCAGACGGAAGCTCACCGCTCTCCTGCTCTTAGCGATCCTCGCTTGTCTGACTATCGTCGACGTATGGAGGGTCGACACTCACATCTTCGGCCGTATGGTGGGCGAGCGCTCTTCCGTGACAAACGAGAGTTTCCGCGACGACGCGATTGAGTTCCTTCAGGGCGACACCACACTTTATCGAATCCTGCCCCTCGGTCAGGAATTCACCGACAACAAGTATGTCGGTTTCGGCATTGCCAGTGTTGGTGGCTACCATGCTGCCAAGCCGACGCTCTACGAGAAGTTCTATGACGGCGTTCTGAGACCTGGGAAGCTTACTCTTGGCGTGCTCGCAATGCTGAACGTGAAATATCTTGTTGCCCCGGATTACATTCGCCCGGTGGATCTATTCACACTGGTTCATGATGGTTCGAGGAAGATCTACCAGTACAACGGTGTCTTGCCGAGAGCTTATCTTGTGGACAGTGTAGCCGTCTTCACGGATGAGAGTTCCGTTCTCGAAGCCGTCACATCGAATTTGTTCGACCCTTCAAGGACCGTGTTTCTTCTCGAGCCTACTCCGGGCAAGGCAGTTACAAAGGAAGGTTCTTCTGTTAGAATTGTATCGTATGGTCTCAACCGGATTGATATCGAAGCGAACATCGTCAAGCCGTGCTTTATGGTTCTGAGTGAACTCTACTACCCCGACTGGAAAGCCGAGATCGACGGCGTTCGGGTGAAAATCTATCGGGCCGATTTCTTACTGAGAGGTCTGCCTCTCGCTCCAGGCAGACATGCCATAAGGTTCTTCTACGATTCTCGTTCCATAAGAAGGGGTATGCTTCTGTCAGTCTCAGCTTCTGTAGTGATAATTCTGTCATTTATTCCTGCTGTCTTCAGACTTGCTCGCAGGGGGAAACGAAGTGAAATCGTTGGTCATCGTTCCGACATACAATGAGCGCGAGAACGTCAGGGGTCTTATCCCCCAGGTCCTCGCGATTCCGAGCGACCTTGAAATCCTGATCGTGGACGACAACTCTCCGGACAATACCGCCGGCATAGTTTCCGAAATTGCGAAGAAGGATTCGAGAGTGCATCTCCTCAGTCGGAAACAAAAGCTCGGTCTCGGTTCCGCCTACGTCGCGGGTTTCAAGTACGCCCTGTCCAGACCAGAGATTGAGTACGTCTTCGAGATGGATGCCGACTTCTCGCACGATCCCACGAGCATTCCCCATTTCCTTGAAGCAATAAAAGACTGTGACCTGGTTCTTGGCTCCAGGTACCTTCGCGGTGTCACGGTCGTAAACTGGCCTCTTTCGCGTCTGATTCTCAGCTATTCCGCTAATCTATTCACAAGAGTGGTCACCGGGCTTCCGGTGCACGACGCGACTGGCGGCTTCAAGTGTTTCCGGAGACGCGTCCTTGAGAGCATAGAACTAGACGGCGTGCGTTCCGACGGCTATTCCTTCCAGATAGAAATGAGTTTCAAATGCTGGAGAAAGGGTTTCAGAATCAAGGAGATACCTATCACTTTCGTTGACAGGCGTGTCGGGACTTCGAAGATGTCCCAAAAAATCATATGGGAAGCAGTGTGGCTTGTATGGAGATTGCGTCTGCAGAGCCTCTTCTACAAGGACAAAACCGGGAGCTCCACGTGAGCGACGTCTCCGTCATACTTGTGAATTACAGAACGGAAGATTACCTGACCGCGTGTCTTGAATCCCTCAAGAAAGCTGCGTCTCGCACCAGTATTGAGATCGTTCTGGTTGACAACTCCAAAGGCGGAGGGGCCGCCGAGATACTCAGACGGCATTTTCCTAATGCCAAGCTGGTCGAAAACGACAGGAACCTGGGCTACGCCAAGGCAGTCAATCAGGGTCTCAGTATTTCCGACTCGGAATTCGTCCTCGTGCTGAATCCGGATACGGTTGCCAGAGAGGATTCCCTTGACGTGCTTCTAGAGTTCATGAGGACGCATCCGGACGCCGGCATTGTCGGACCCAAACTTGTCAATCCGGACGGTACTATTCAGCTCTCGTGCCGCAGGTTCTACACAATGAAGACGATTCTCCTAAGACGCACTTTCCTGGGTAGGATATTCAAGAATACCTCTTCAGTGAAACGCCATCTCATGCTGGAATGGGATCATGACTCTACACGTGAGGTGGATTGGGTCATGGGTGCGGCGATGATGGTTAGGAAAGCTGCCATTTCTGAAGTAGGACCCATGGACGAGAGATTCTTTCTCTATTTCGAGGACGTTGACTGGTGTTACAGAATGAAGACCTTCGGCTGGAAGGTCTACTACCATCCACCCAGCGAGCTCGCGCACCACTACAGGAGGCAAAGTGCCGAGGCCGGTCTTGGCAAGGTGAAGAGAGCGCACCTGGAGAGCTGGCTCAGATTCTCCGAGAAGTGGAGTCTCGTCGTTTACATCATTAAGAGAAACAGAGAGCTGGTTTCGAGGATATCTCTTCTCGCCGCGGATGTCGGCGCAGTTTCACTGGCGTTTTATCTTTCTTATCTGGCAAGGGCGAATTTGGGCTTCCTGTTGAAGAAACCGACGCCCTCGTTTGAAGTGTATCGAAGTTTCATGGCCCTTGCAGTGATCGTAAGCATTGGTTCTGCGGCCTACGTCGGTCTGTACGGCAGACGCAAGATAGCCGACTGGATCGATCTCCTGTTTGACGTTTCGAGGGCAATGGTGCTCACGAGCGTCGTTATGATGGCGAGCACTTTTCTTTTGTACATCAAGATATACTCCAGGGCGGCCGTCCTGATGTTCCTTCCGATTTCAATCCTTGTTCTAACCGGCGAGAGATTTCTCTTCTGGGTCATACAGAAAAAGCTCGCCTTGACGAAGGTCAACGTTCGGAGAATTCTGATCGTAGGTTCTGGAACAATCGCCAAACGAGCGAGGAGTGCCATTTTGAAAGATGCGCAGGACGGTCTTGAACTGGCGGGCTTTCTTGACACAAGCGCCTTGTCATTTGGAGAGCCACTCAACCTACCGGAGCTATCGGAAAGAATACTGGAAGCCGCACATTTACAGAGGGCGAGCGAAATCGTGCTTGCTGATCTTCCTTCGCACATCGAGACGATATGGCCGGCACTGTCGGAACTCCGGGGCCGCGGTCTGGTTCTGGCCCTTGCAACAGATCTGGGCGTCGTCCTGGCCGAAGGTGACGAGATAGAAGAGATTGGCGGGCTTGGTTTCGTATCGCTCAAGAGGAGAGCGGCGCCTGGTGGCGCTGCAAAAAGAGCGATCGAGCTAATACTCGCGTCGCTTGCCCTGATAGTGCTTGCCGTACCCGTCCTTCTCAAGGCGGTCTACCTGGCTCTCAGTAGGAAAGGCCCGGTTTTCGTCAGGCGTGACTTGGTGGGAGAGCACGGTGAAGCTGTAAGAGTCATATTGTTTAATTGTGATGGAGTATCTGCGACGCAAGTGACCGGGGACTCGAGACGTGAGGAGAAAGGTCTGTGCGCAGCGCCGCTGTTGCTGAGCGTTCTTGCTGGACGGCTCGCACTTGTTGGAGTCAAACCTCGCTTCTGGCCTCCTGGGCAGGAGACACGATCAGAGTCTGGTGGAAAGCCTGGCATCTTCGGAACATGGAAACTTGCTCAAAGCACCGAGGAGGAGGACAGGAAGGACAGCGAATACCTCGTCAACTGGTCGACGTCGCTCGACCTCAAGACCATGGCGAGATGCGTCCTCGGGAGACGTTCACCTGCGTAGAGACGAGCTTGCATCTCGGCGGCCACGGGGTCTTGATGAAGGGAAGTGCCGGGCGCGGAAGACATTAAGTGAACAAGTGCGTTATGATCATTGCCGATGGAGGAGAGATAGAGGAGAGATGGAGGAAAGGCAGATGATGTGTCCAGTGGATTTTCCTGTTGGAAGAGGAAGTAGACTACTTGTCGAAATTTTCCTTTTTGGTTGGGTCTGTATGTTTCTTATCGTGTGCCCGGTTAAGACGTGCCAAGCAGTCCTGGGGCAATGGACGACGCACGTGAACTCTTCCGACCTCTCCTGGGTTCACTTTGACGGAACGAATGTGTGGTGTGCCTCGAGCGGCGGGGCGCTGGTATTTGAACCTGGTAGTGGACAATTTCGAAAGATAGTGAGGGACGGACCCGGCACGCTGGTCAACAATGAGCTTTCGTGCGTGGCAGTGAGCGGCGGCCAGTTGGCGTGGTTCGGCACAAAGGGCTTTGGTCTTAGTCTTCTACGTCAGGGACAATGGACGCTTTTCACGGAGGGGATCACGCAACTACCCTCAAATAGCGTTTTTTGTCTGAGTTCCTCAGGGAATTCGCTTTGGGCAGGTACTTCGCAAGGGCTGGCTCTGTTTCAGGGTGACGTACTAGATGCCGCCTTCGATTTTGCCAGCACTTCCGGTGGAATCCCAGGCTATGCCATAAATGACGTTATGGCAAACGTCGATACGGTGTGGTGCGCGACAGAAGGAGGGGTCGGCAGGGGAGCCAGGTCCGGGAATGTATGGACCTGGCAGGCCTTGAACAGCGGTCTGGGAAGCCTCAATGTGCTCCGCGTGGGTCGTCTGGGCGGGAGAGTATGGGTGGGGATTCAGGATGACCCTCTCACTTACAGCACCTATGAATACGATGGCAGCGGCTGGGTCAAAATGGGTGGGTCGATCACCTGGCTTCCGGAGGCCTTTCAGGAGATGGGAGGAAAATTCTACGCATCTGGTGACTCAGCGATCTTCGTTTGGGGGGCCCCAAGCTGGCTAAAGGTGTCCATGCCTTCCTCTATTCTGGCCACGTTCAGGCACATGGTTTCCGATGGCGCGGGCAAGCTTTGGTGCGCAACGTCCCAAGGCCTTGTGTCTTACGACGGCTCAAGTTGGGAACCATTCACGCCTCCGGGTCCGCAATACAACTTCGTCGAGGATCTTTCAATAGCTGGGGACGGCAAAGTGTGGGCCGCCATAAGGACGAATGCTGCTGCCCTGAGATTCGACGGTCTTGAGTGGAAGCCCTACGATAACTCCACCACGGGCGGCGGCTTTCAATACGCGACCCTCTTTTCTGTGCTTGCCTCCACGTCTGGAACGGTCTGGTTCGGTCACTGTTGCCACGTCACTTGTAGGGCCGACAAGCTAGACTACGTGAACGACGCCGAGGTCTGGAGTAACTACTACTTCAACAACCCGAAGAGCATCACAGAAGACGCTTCCGGCATGGTCTGGTTCTCGAGCGAAGGTAACGGTATTTATGCATTTGATCCTTCCACCTCGTCGCAAAGAAACTTCACTTCGTCCGTGGGTAAGCTCTCGTCCAATAGTGTCGAGGCAGTCGCTCCAGTCGATTCCAGGCGGCGCTGGGTCGGACACATGCTGTCCGGTGTGGATTTCTGGGACGACATGGGAACGGTCGACGAATCGGACGACGCCTGGGAGCATTTCTCGACAGATCAGGGATTGCTGAGTTCGAGTGTAACTTCAGCCGCGATTGTCGGCAACAAGGCCTACATCGGAACTCAGAAGGGCGTGACCGTCTTCCAGGACACGTTGTGGTTCAGGAATTTCGGCGCGTCCGATCTGGCGCCAGTCTCGGCAACTGTGAATGATGTTGCAGCAGACCCCTTCGGAAATATCTGGGTGGCGACCACGGGTGGCGTGGCGAAGATTGCTCCTTCCGGAGAAGTTGAGGCCGTGTTTAATTATGCCTCCTCGGGTCTCGTGGACAACGAGGTGCGGTGCATTGCCGTGGACGGGGCCGCAGGGAAAGTGTGGTTTGGTACGCCGAAGGGCATGTCCGTTCTGGAGGCATGGAACCCATCGGAGGGGAAAAGCCTCGCGTACGCCCACGTGTATCCAAATCCTTTTAGACCTCTAAGTGGTCACCAGGATATCCGTCTTGACGGGCTTCCGTTTGCTGTCAGAGTTTTCGTGTACGACCTTACCGGCCGTTTGCTCAAGAACCTCGGAACAGTGGGGAACGGGGAAAAGGTTTGGGACGGAACGGATTCGGACGGCAATGCCGTTCCCACGGGCGTGTATCTGTTGAGGCTCGAAGCAAATAACGCAAGCTCCACAAAGAAGGTCGCCGTCATCAGGTAGTGCCACACGTGATCGAGCTCATCCCTTCCTTAAGAAACGAAGTCTCGAAGGAGAAATGGGAGCAGTTGCTTTCACATTCCTCCAGTGCCACCGCTTTTCACACAAGAGAGTGGGCACTGGTTCTCAAAGAGACGTACAGGGATCTGGACGTTAAGTATATTGTGATTGAAGACGGGGACGGCCGCTACGTAGCAGGCATGCCGTTTGCTCACAGCAGAAATCTCCTTTTCTCCACGTATCTGTCAATGCCCTTCGGCACCTACGGCGGTCCCGTAGCCATTGATGGTCTCGAAGAGGACGTTGCTCCATTCATTGGGGCCGCACTCCAGGGGGTAACGAGAGGTATTCTTCCATTCTCTTTCTATTGCGTTCTATACGACACGCATGTTTGTCTCGAAAGGACCATTCAGGGCGCTTTTCCTCACGGCCGGCGGACCAGAGTCTCTACACATCTGATCGATCTGGGTGCTGGATTTCGAAAACTCTGGGACTCTGAGTTTGACAAGGAAACGAGAACTTGTGCGCGCAAGGCGCTTCGTAGCGGCGTCAAGATTGAGAGGTGTCGCGGCGAGCAGGACCCTTCCATACTTCATTCTCTTTACAAGAAACAGGCGGCGGCTTGGGGTGTGAAGAAGATCTATCCAGAGCGCCTAGTTTGTCAAATAGCGAGCCTGATGGGTGAAAAAGCACGTATCTGGACTGGCACGCTAGGGGGGGTGCCGGTGTGCGCGGTACTTGTCTTCTATTTTAAGGATGCCCTCATGGCATGGCTGAGTGGTCAGAATGCAGAAGGAAGGAAAGTGTGCGCAAACCATCTACTCTATACCGAGATTCTGAGGGACGCTTGCGAGAAAGATTATTCAGTCTTCAACTTCGGCGGAAGCGGAAATATGCAAGGCATCCGATACTTCAAGGAATCGTTCGGTGGTAGGGAGTATTCTTATTCCCTGTTCATCAATGATTCAGGCATGTTCAAGTTTGCCAGGAAACTGAGAAAAGCTGCGACCGGGCACGAATAGTAATCCTCCGCTCTCAGTTTCGCAGGAAGGAGTCTAGTTCTGGAAGCCGCGAGGGACAGCGTAAGAACCCTTATTTCGAGGATCTTCTCACTTGCCGCCGGCGCAATTCTCAGCGTTGTCATAGCAAGATGGCTGGGACCCGAAAGGCAGGGTCTTTACAGTCTCTGCATGGCTGCGTCGCTTGTTGCCGCTCTGCTGGTGAACTGCGGGCTTGGGCTTTCAAGCGTCTACTTTCTTGGAAAGAAGATCTTTTCTCCCGGCGAGATTGCATCAGTCTCGCTCGGCTTCGCTGCGACAATCGGTTCCATCGGTTGCATCGTGGCGTCGCTGATCGTCTACTTCTTCAAAGTACCCGGCCTCGAACGCGTGCCGCTCGGTACGCTGATCCTGGCCTTCGTTTTCATCCCTTTTTACAATCTGTCCGATTACTATTTTTACTTTCTTATAGGCTTTGACAGAATAAAGCAGTTCAACATATTGTCTGCGGCCAGGAACGCGCTTCAGTTGATGCTGGCTATTCTGCTGATCGTGGTCGGCGGTCTGAGGCTCAACGGGGCCATACTGTCCTGGGTGGGGAGCTTTGCAGGAATAGCCTTGATGTCCTATGTCGTGATAGACAAGCTCACACCGATCAGATTTGGTCTAAAGCCGGAGATTCTCAAGGCTTCGGTGTCGTTTGGAATCAAGGGATATCTTTCTCGTATAGCATCTTTCCTGTATTACCGTATCGACATGTTCATATTGAGTTACTTCATGGGTGCCGTTGCGGTGGGGCAATACGCGATAGCAGTCTTGATCGCCGAGTTGTTGTGGAATATCCCAAGTTCGTTCGCGCCGGTCGTGATGTTCAAGAGCGCGTCCGAAGATTCGCGCGCCAGAGATCTTCTCACAGCTTCTGCGTGTCGTCACACGCTGCTTATATGCGTTATCGCCGCGGGTTGCATGGCCCTCCTGGGTCGTCCTCTCGTAAGACTTGCTTTTGGTGAAGAGTACCTACCGTCTGTTCTGCCATTGATCGTGTTGCTTCCGGGAACTGCCTTTCTGAGCCTGGGAGGAGTGCTTGCAAACGATTTTGTTGGCAGGGGAAAGCAGCTCATGAACTCATTCGCGGCTATTTTGACCCTATGTATAAACGTTCCCTTGAACTTCCTCTTGATACCGGTCTGGGGTATATCTGGCGCGTCGGCGGCTTCGACCTTCTCTTACTGTGCAGGCACTGCGTTCATGCTGGTTGAATTCCTGCGTATTACAGGCATGAAGCCTGCCGAAGTACTCCTGCCAAGGGCAGGTGATCTGAACGCTTATCGAAATCTGGTCAGGAGCTACTTCGAGAAACACTGATGGGGTGTTGACGGAATGCTGTCTGTTGAACGTCACAAAAAAGTCCTTATGTTCGCGTTCTTCTTCCCGCCGCTAGGCGGTGGAGGAGTTCAGAGGACGTCGAAGTTCGTGAAATACCTTCCTGCCTTTGGTTGGGCACCGGTTGTCGTGACCGTTGGCAAAGGTGCCTACTGGGTGGTGGACAGCACGCTGAAGGAAGATGTCCCCCCTCAGGCAGAAGTTGTCAGAACCTCCTCCATGTCTGTTTTCTATCTTCTAAGACTTCTCCCGGGTGGCGGGAGTCCCGGCGGGGGAGGGCGAAGGTCCGGCGCTCTATTTTCGCTCCTGCGCAAGCTCTCGAGCTTTTTCCTGATTCCAGATCAGTATGTCGGGTGGCTACCGTTTGCAATCAATGCAGCCTTGCGATACATGGGGAAGCACCCGGTTTCGGTCATCTACTCCACGTCCTCTCCAGACAGTTCTCACCTCGCCGCGCTCGTGACAAAGCGTTTGCGCGTCAGGCCGTGGGTTGCGGATTTCCGTGACCCGTGGACCGAAAGACTGACCTTTGCTCCGCCGACCTGGATTCACCTCAGGCTTCACCGATTTCTCGAGGCCACGGTGCTCAGAAACGCAGACCGCGTGGTGTGCACAAGCGCGGAGATAGTTCGGGATTTTTTGAACAAGTACCCACGCATCGAGCCTCAGAAGTTCGTCGTCATCACAAATGGCTTCGATCCAGATGATTTCGTCGACGCCGTCCCTCTGGAAGAGAAATTCACCATCACTCACACCGGTATACTCACGGGTAAGAGAAATGCGTTTGGTTTCCTCGAAGGCCTGAAGCTCTTCCTGGGCCAGAGACCGGATGCAAGACACAAGATGCACGTCTCATTCGTCGGACCACGCGACACAGAAAACGAGCACAGGGCCAGAGAACTGAATCTTCTCGACGTGGTTTCGTTTCGAGACCCGCTGCCGCACGGAGAGTGCGTACGCCTGCAGCGCAGCTCTCACGTGCTCTTGCTCGTAGAAGACAACAGCCCTCGCGGCGCAATGATCTATCCTGCAAAGGTCTTCGAGTACGCGGCTTCGGGTCGACCCGTGCTAGCTCTCGTGCCGGAAGGTGCTGCCTCGCGATTCGTGAGAGAGCTCGGGGCCGGCACGGTATGCTCTCCCTCGAACCCGCTCGAAATATCAAAGGCAATATCCTCGCTCTTTTCCGCTCACGAATCTGGGACGCCCTTGAACGGCGTGATTGACAAACGTCTGCTTTTACCTTACGAGCGACAGGTGTTGACCGGAAAGCTTGCTCAAGTGCTCGAAAGTCTTGGAACCCCACGCGAGACACCGACTCCTACCGCGCGCTAGTTCCCCCACAACATCTGGTATGTCGAGATCCGGTACCCCCTCGGTAGAGCGGGCATAGCCGTCCCGCCAAGAGCTTGAAAAAAAAGCTGGTTCCCTCGATTTTTCTTGTTGACAGGAAAACCGGTATGAACGTATTATGCGGCGTGGTGATGGGTGGTGATTAGCGGTGATCTGGGGTGTTCAAACCCAAAACGTGGTGTCGAATGGAAGTTTCGTTCAAGGGGACGTTCACACATATGATAGATCACAAAGGAAGACTGTGCATTCCTTCAGAACTCAGGGAAATGTTGCCCAAGAACGAGCGAAGAGATTTCACGGTGATGAGGGGATTGGATGGTTGCCTCTTTCTTTATTCGAAGCGGGAGTGGGAGAGAGTTCAGAAGAGTCTGAGCAGGTTGCCTTGGTGGAAAGCCGACACGAGAAGATTCGCCAGGATGCTGATCCCGACAGCGTACGAGGTGAAAACCGATGCACAGGGTCGAATCGTGATTCGACAGAAGTTGATTGAGGAGGCAAAACTGGAGAGAGGGGTGCTTTTCTTGGGTGTGGGGGACAGAATCGAAATTTGGAATCCTGGCATCTACAAGAAATATCAGACCAGAAGCAACGTGACTTTCGAACAAGCGGCCGAGAAGGTCATGGTTCCGAGAGAATATGCGGGTGACTAAGAACAATACGGGACACGACAAATCCATATTCAGGACACGAGTGCAAGAGGCCGGGGCTCTAGTAGCCATAGTATTGGAGGGAAGGCTTTCTGTTAGAAACGTCGAAGCTCTGACAGGCCGTCTCGCAAGGCTCTTCACATCAGGGAAGTCCGCTATCGTAATCGACTTCTCAAGGCTCAAGCACGCCGACTACAGATGCCTTCCCTCCTTTGCCTCTTCACTCAGAAGGTTGTCCCTGTGCGGTTGTCACGTGACCCTTTGCAGTATGAGTGACTATGTTTTTAACATCTTCAAGGCGGTGGGTTGTGATGATGGGCTGGACATATACGAGAGCAAACAAGAGGCTGTAAGAGCGCTGGACTTCTACCTAGCCGGGTCCTGCGCTTCTCGGTCGTCTCGAACACGTACTATATCTGCAACCATATGACAAAATGCCCCAAAGCCGACCCGGAAAGCAGCAACACCACGCACCAGTTATGGTGCGTGAGGTCTTGTCTCTGCTTGTCCACGACCCTGATGGCACTTATGTAGACTGCACTCTGGGTTGCGGTGGACATGCTGCTGCCATTCTGGGAAAGCTTTCCCGCCGGGGGAGGCTCATAGGCATGGACAAGGACGGGGTTTCCTTCCTTGTTGCCAGTGAGAATCTCAAGGCGTCCGGTGACAGAGCTTCGCTTTTCAATCGAGACTTCCGAGAGTTGCCAAACACGCTGACGGAGCTTTCGCTTGGGTCCGTCAGCGGTATATTCTTCGACCTGGGAATTTCCTCCTTCCAGCTCAGCTCCGACAGGGGCTTCAGCTTCCAGAAGGAGTCACCGCTCGACATGCGATTCGACCCCGCAAGGGGAATTACTGCCGCCGAACTTCTGAACGAGTCGGAAGAAGGGCGGCTGGCGGAGATTTTTAGGGTGTACGGCGACGTCAGGAATGCCAGAAGAGTTGCGCGGTCGATAGCGGAATTCAGAAGAAAGCGACCCATCCTGACTACCCCCGATCTCCTGTCGGCCGTGCGAAGGGCAATCTTTCCCGGAAACCCGCACGGATCTCTGGCAAGAATCTTCCAGGCACTCAGAATAGTTGTCAACGACGAGCTTGATGTCCTGCGCGAGGGGCTGAGACTTGCCACGTCTCTCCTTGGTTCGCAGGGCAGGCTCTGCGTAATCTCATATCATTCGGGCGAAGACAGGATCGTGAAGCAATTCGTGCGTGAAACAATAGCCTTCGCCGACGGTGCAGAAGAAAAACTTGAAATTCTCACACGAAAGCCCTTGAGGCCGGAGAGAGATGAAGTCATGGAGAATCCGAGGTCCAGGAGTGCTCGGCTGAGAGCAGCCAGGAGGGTATAGGATGACCAGGTTCTTGAGAAGATCGCCGTCCCCAAGATCAGGCTGGAACACCTTTCCGTCACAGCGTAGGAATGCGCTCAGAAGGGTGTTCTCGTTCGCGATGGCCTTTTCTCTGGCCTTTCTCTTTGCCTGGGAGAATATCTACATGGATCAGCTTCTCTCGGACCTGCAGAAGAAGAGGGACGCGGTTGAGAACCTTCGTGCACAGGTAACCGAAACCCGTGCGGTTATCCAGAAGAAAATGATGCTGGCGCTTTCGGACACCGACGCTTCGAGTATCGGGCTCGGAGCGGCCGACGTGCAGCAGGTTGTCCTGCTATCTGAGAGCTCCGGCCTTTTCGCCGAGCAGCCGTATACCCCAACACGGCTTTCCTCGCTCGAACAGATTCAAAGACAGATATTCGATTTCTTCGTGACGACAGCCCTGGCGCGTGTGCAGAGACCTGAACGGCCATAGAAAACCGGAACATCAGAAATGAGAACGTATGATCCCAGGCACAGAATCAAATACCTTGCTCTCGGTTGCCTGGTCGTATGGCTCATCCTCTTGATCAGGCTGTTACAGGTCCAGATCTTCCTTCATTCCTCCTACGAGAACAAAGCCGTATTCCAGCAAAACCGACGTGTTCCGTTGAGCGGAATCAGGGGCACAATCTACGACAGGAACGGCGAAATCCTTGCCCAGGACATCAGAACCTCTTCTGTCTGCGCCTACCCCACACAGATAGGTGACAAGGCTTTCACCGCCGCAAAGCTGAGTTCTGCCCTCGGTGTCCCCTACGCAAGGGTTCTGAAGCAACTCAGGAGAAAAGCCGGCTACGTTTCCATAGCCACGAAAATACCTCCGGAGGCCGAAGCCAAACTTCGTGAGGCGAAGCTCAAGGGCATAGATTTGATTGACGATACAAAGCGAATCTATCCCCTCGGGGCCGCTGCCTGTCACGTGGTCGGCCTCGTGAACCCGGACGGCGAGGGCACAGAGGGTATAGAGGCGGAAATGAATTCTCTTCTCAAGGGCACGCCTGGCTGGTTCATCCTTGCCCACGATGCCAAGGGGCAACGTCTGGTAACCGTGAAGAGTGTGATAAAGGAGCCGAGAGCAGGGGCCGACGTGGTTCTGACAATTGATTCCCACTACCAGACGATTGCGGCCTCCAATCTCAAGCGAGCCGTGGCCGCAAACGGTGCCATCGCCGGGACGATTGTCATCCTCAATCCAGCCACTGGCGAGATACTGGCAATGGCTAACGAGCCAAGCTTTGACCCGGCTGACAACCGCACGTGGAGAAAAGGTGCTTTCAGGAACAGAGCGGTAACCGACCAGTTCGAACCGGGGTCGACCTTCAAACTGGTTACCCTGTCCGCCGTCCTGGAAGAGAAACTTGCCGATTCCACAAGCATGTTCTACGGCGAGAACGGCGCTGCGTACATTTCAAGAGCCAGAATCACGGACACACATGAACACGGATGGCTCACCCTTAAGGAGTTTTTCACGGTCTCGAGCAACATCGTCGCGGCCAAGCTGGGGCTTCTCCTCGGTCAAGTCAGGTTTTACAAATACTGCCGCGCTTTCGGGTTCGGTGCAACTACCGGCATCGAACTGCCGGGAGAAGCTGCCGGAAAACTCCGAAACCCTTCGGCGTGGTCCGAAAGATCTCTTCCTACGATGGCGTTCGGCCAGGAGATCTCTGTCACGCCTCTTCAACTGGCGATGGCCTATGCCGCAATTGCAAATGACGGCGTTCTCATGAGGCCTGCCATAACGAAACAAGTGCTGAATAGCGAAAGACGACCCTTGAGGACGTGGCAACCTCGCAAAACAAGGCAGGTAGTCACGGCCTCCACGGCAAGAACCGTTCGCGAGTTCTTGGCCGCAGCAGTAGAAATAGGAACGGGTAGGAACGCCGGCGTGGATTGGTGCCGGTTGGGTGGAAAAACGGGAACTGCGCAGAAGTATGATCCTGTGACACGCACTTACTTGTACTGGATCAGTTCCTTTGTAGGCATCGTCCCCGCTGAGAATACAAAGATCGTCTGCCTTGTCGTGCTTGATCAGCCCGCTCTAGCACACTTAGGCGCACTCGTGGCAGCCCCAGTTTTCAAGGAGGTGATTGAAACCGCCAGCAAATGTTCCAGATCGCCTTTGGCTCCCGCCTTCGATAGCATTCCTTTTGTAGTCAAGAACGAGGCATCCCTGCGTGTGCCCGATGTGAGGCTGCTGGGTGAGGAGGAAGCGGGGGAGAACCTGCGTGAGGCCGGCTTCCGAGCGCAGGTAAAGGGAATCGGCAGTAGAGTGGTCTCGCAAAACCCTCCACCGGGAACGCTATCCAAGGCGGGAACCTACGTGCAGCTCGAACTCAAAGAGGGGGAGAAACTACCTGAAGGTACAGCGGTGATTCCGGACCTGACAGGGCTTAGCATAAGAGAGGCCCTCCGGAAACTTTCCTCGATCGCCATGACCGTTAAAGTGAATGGAAGCGGCGTCGTCGCGGCCCAGTTTCCGGCTCCGGGAGCCAGTGTTCACCAGGGTGATCGATGCCTTCTGACGTGCAAACCTACTGCCGACGTTCAGAAATGCAGTGTGCGATAAGAATTAGTTGCAGTGAAACCCGGCTTGAATAGAGAGCAAACACAATGACGTCCGAAAACAGACACGATGAAACTTGAAGATCTGCTGAGTAATCTCGAGACAAAAACTGTCTCCGGTCTCGACGACGTAGACGTTACGCACGTCGCCTATGATTCGCGCAAAGTGGGACCCGGAGGGATCTTTGTCTGCGTAACGGGGGTGCACAGCGACGGTCACAAGTTTGCCAGAGAGGCCGTCCGTTCAGGCGCGGTCGCAGTCGTTGTCGATAGAGACGTTCCGATCGAAGGCGCGATCAGGATTCGGGTTCCGGATTCGAGGAAGGCTCTGGCGCTGCTGGCATGCAGTTTCTATGGAAATCCTTCGCGCAAGCTCAAAATTGCCGGAATAACTGGAACAAATGGAAAAACCACCGTGTCTTATCTCGTGCAGTCAATCTGTATCCAAGCTGCCCTCAAGGCTGGGGTCATCGGTACGATCGGTTACGACGTCGGTGGCGCGAAACTCAAGGGTTCGCACACGACCCCCGAGGCATCCGAATTCCAGGAGCTCTTGAGTAAGATGGTGGCGCATGGAATCACACACGCGGCTGTCGAGGTTTCCTCACACGCGCTGGCGCTGAGGCGCTCCTACGGTACGGAGTTCGACGCGGTCGTCTTCACGAATCTCACGCGTGACCATCTGGATTTTCACGGCACGTTCGAGGAGTACAGAAGAGCCAAGCTAAGGCTCTTTGATCCTGCAGAGAGGGGATCTTCGGAAAAGGGCCGGCCCACGGCCTTGCTGAACATAGACGATCCTTTCTCCGATGCGCTGGCAAAGACGTCGGGTGGAAATGTGATCACATATTCGATCAGCAAGGACGCTGACTTGCAGGCACGAGAAGTAAGACTTCTACCGGGCGGAAGCGCGTTCTCCATAATCTGGAAACGAGGAGAGTACGACGTCGGGCTCTCTCTCCCGGGTCTATTCAACGTAGCGAACGCTCTCGCAGCATTTGGCGTGGGTGTGTCTTTCGGCATTGAAGAACGCCACGTGGTACGCGGTCTCGAGGCGATGAAGGGAGTCAGGGGAAGGCTCGAGCCGGTGGACAAGGGGCAGGATTTCGCTGTTTTCGTAGACTATGCGCACACGCCGGACGCTTTGAGCAACGTCCTCAGGACGGTGCGCGAGATTACAAAGGGAAATCTCGTCTGTGTTTTTGGTTGCGGTGGTGACAGGGACAGTGGTAAAAGAAGCGAGATGGGACGTGTTTCCGGCACACTTGCTGACTACACGGTGATCACCTCCGACAACCCGCGTAGTGAGGAGCCACTTTCCATAATCCGGGAGATAGAAAAGGGGATGCTTGAGGTAGGCGGTCGCTACGAGATAGTCCCGGACCGCCGCGAGGCAATCGAACACGCCATCACCGGGGCGAGGGAAGGCGACAGCGTTCTCATAGCCGGTAAGGGTCACGAAGACTATCAAATCCTTGGCAACAATGTCATACATTTCGACGACAGGGAAGTAGCCGAGGAATTCTTGGAAAGAAAATCACGATGAAGACAAGCTTCACAGTAAATGAGGTCGTCAAGGCGACAGGTGCCGTGTACCCCGGTGAGGGAGCCAGGCTGAGGGTTCCCGATTCTCTTGGCGGCATCTCCATTGATTCGAGAAGCGTTTGCGAAGGAGATCTCTTTGTCGCCCTCAAGGGCAGGAGATTCGACGGTCACGAATTCGTGGATGAAGCGCTCTCCAGAGGCGCCTCGGCTGCTCTTGTCTCGATCGAATGGCTGCGCACGAGGAGAGAAGAAAGACTTGCAGACGCTCTTCTCGTGGTGAGGGACACTCTGACGGCCTTCCAGGAGCTCGGGAAATATCACAGGATTAGGATCAATCCCAGAGTGATTGCGGTGACTGGAAGTAACGGGAAAACCACCACAAAGGATATGATTGCAGCAGTGTCTTCACAGAAATATCGGACCGCCAAGACCCGAGGCAATCTCAACAATCAGTTTGGCGTGCCTATTACTCTTTTACAGCTCGCGGCGGGGGACGAGGTGGCCGTCGTGGAGATGGGTATGAACCATCCCGGGGAGATCCGTCGCCTCGCAGAACTCTGCATGCCGTCAATTGCTGTGATAACCAATGCGAGCGCTTCGCATCTGGAAGGGCTCGGCACCGTTCAAGACGTGGCTCGTGCAAAGAGTGAACTCGCCGAGGAGCTCGGTAGGGATGACTGGCTCATCATACACAGAGACTCTGAAGAGCTCTACAGGCAAAACCGCACGAGACGCAGCAAGATGGTTACGTTTGGAACTTCAGGTGAGGCCGACCTGTTTCCCAGAGAGATGCGCCACTCGGGTCGAGACGGAACCGAATTTCTGGTTGATGGCTTCCCTCCAGTCCGGATCATGCTCATGGGCAGGCAGAATGTTCTCAACGCGCTCGCGGCTCTCGCCACTTCGAGAGCCCTCGGCATCTCGCCGGAGGCCGCGGTTTCTGCACTCGTTACCATCAGGCCTGAAAGAGGCCGCATGGAGGCTAAGACCATCGGCCCGGCTACTTTCATAGATGATTCATACAACGCAAACCCGGTCTCGATGAAGATGGCCCTCGAGACGTTGTTTTCCCTCGACGGTTTTGGAAGAAGGATAGCCGTTCTGGGCGACATGTTGGAACTTGGCGCCACGAGCGAGAAATGGCACACAGAACTGGGATCACAGGCCGGCAAGGCAGACATACTGCTGCTTTACGGGCAATACGCTCGGACCACCGAGAGGGGAGCCGTCTGCGCGGGCATGGATCCCAAGAATGTTTCCGTTTTCGGATTCCACGCCGAGATGGCCGAGCGAATCGTATCGATTTGGATGGAAGGCGATCTTTTTCTATTAAAAGGATCGAGGGGCATGGAAATGGAGAGAGTGCTCAACGAGCTCGAGAGACGCGTGAATGAGCATTCCGGACCGGCGGCAGCCGGCTTGAGGAAAGAGACTTAGAGTGCTTTACCATTTACTCTACCCGCTTCATACATACATTTCCGTATTCAACGTATTCAGGTATATCACGGTCAGGGCCGCGTATGCTGCGGTGACGGCCCTGCTCTTGAGTCTGATTCTGGGCCCGCCCCTCATAAGGAGGCTAAGAGCGTTCAAGATAAAGCAGACGATAAGACAAGACGGGCCCGCGACACACTTCACAAAAGAGGGCACGCCTACCATGGGCGGCCTCCTCATACTTCTTGCAATTGTGGTGCCGACGCTTCTTTGGGCAAACCTGGCAAACAAGTTCATATGGATTGTGCTTCTGTCCACTGTGTGGTTGGGAGGCATAGGCTTTTTGGACGACTATCTCAGAGTAGTAAAAAAGTACCCGAAGGGGTTGCGCGGTAGGTACAAGATAGCCGCACAGATTTGTCTTGGCCTGGTTGTCGGTCTGCTTCTCTATTTTTATCCAACGCAACAGGAAATGGCAGGCTGGACCAACGTACCTTTTCTGAAAGACATGAGTCTGTATTTTGGTGCGTTCTACGTACTGTTCGTAGTCCTCGTCATCACGGGGAGTTCGAACGCCGTGAATCTGTCTGACGGTCTTGACGGGCTGGCAATAGGAATGGTGATCTTTGTTGCCCTGGCCTTTGGGGCCTTGAGCTATGTTACGGGTCACGTCAAGTTCGCGAATTACCTCAACATCTACTACATCGAAGGAGCCGGAGAGCTCTCCGTGTTCTGCGGCGCCGTGATGGGAGCCTCGTTGGGTTTTCTCTGGTTCAACTGCCACCCGGCTGAGGTGTTCATGGGAGACACGGGGGCGCTGGCGCTGGGAGGTGCGCTGGGGACGGTTGCCGTTCTGATAAAACGTGAGTTACTCCTCGTAATCGTGGGAGGGATTTTTGTGATTGAGGCTCTCTCAGTCATGCTACAGGTCTTTTCCTTCAAGTTGCGTGGTCGCAGAATGTTCAAGATGGCCCCGATCCATCACCATTTTGAGCTGATGGGTTGGCCCGAATCCCGTGTCGTGGTCAGATTCTGGATAGTCGCCGCAATATTGGCGCTCATTACCATAACAACGTTGAAATTACAATGAAGACGTCACAAAATCATCCTTCATTCTTCAGAAAGAACGTTCTCGTGGTTGGTCTGGGGCGAAGCGGAATTGCAGCCTGCGTGCTACTTCGCAAGTACGAATGCACGATAACTGCCACGGACGTTAGAGAACATTCCATGCTCGCGGCCGATGCCCGCAATCTTGGTGAAGAGGGAGTAAGACTCTCGGTCGGCGGACACGACCCGGCACTGATCAAGGGCAAGGATCTCATTGTACTTAGCCCCGGCGTGCCTAGGAGCATCGCACTGATTCAAGAAGCTCTACGCTCGGGTGTCCCAGTTTTGAGTGAGATAGAAATAGCTTTTGAGGTCGCCCGTGCTCCAATTCTCGCCGTCACGGGAACGAACGGCAAGAGCACAGTGGTCACACTTCTGGGGAAAATTCTCTCCAGCGCGGGGCTCGAGGTCGCCGTTGCCGGTAACATAGGGCTGGCCCTTTCAACCGTGGTTGAGGACGTTCCTTCTCAAGGAATCATCGTGGCCGAGATCAGTAGCTTCCAGCTTGAAAGCATAAAGAAATTCCACCCGAGGGTAGCGGTGCTTCTGAACATAACGCCTGATCATCTGGACAGGTACGACGGGCTTGATAGCTACATCGAGGCAAAGGCCAGGATTTTCTCAAATCTCACGTCATCTGATTCTGCGGTTTTCAATGCCGACGATCCTATCGAGACCCCTCTTGTGGCTTCTGTGAGGGGAAGGTTGCTCAGTTTCTCATTCAGTGAGCGAAAAGTCAGGGAGGGCGCTTTTGTGCGTGGGGGTGCCTTCTGGTTGCGAAGCCCGAGCCAGGAGTCTGAAGTGACGAAAGAAAGCGAGGTCGCGCTCAGGGGGCCACACAATTTTTCGAACATACTCGCGTCGATCTGTGCCGCTTCGGCCTTCGACTTGAAAGCCGAACAGATGAAACGAGCAATAGAAGAATTCAAAGGGCTTGAACACAGGCTCGAGGAAGTGGCGGAAATAGACGGCGTAAGCTTTATCAACGACTCCAAGGCCACGAACGTTGACTCACTCAAGTACTCACTGCTCTCTTTCAACGATCCTATCGTGCTTATAGCCGGTGGCAGGGACAAGGGCGGCAATTTCTCGGCGCTGAGACAACTTGCTTCCGAGAGAGTGAAGGAGCTCGTTCTAATCGGAGAAGCTTCCAAGAAGATCTCGGCCTCCTGGTCCGGAATACGCACGCATTTTGCCAAGTCCATGCCGGAAGCCGTGGAGACTGCTTTCGGATTGGCCAAGCCACGCGACGTGGTCTTGCTTGCGCCAGGATGCGCAAGCTACGACATGTTCAAGGATTTCGAAGACAGAGGGCGCGTCTTCAAGAATGCTGTGCTTTCACTGGTGAGAGGCGGCACCGGTGCAGGTGATGGCGTTGCCGCACGAGCCGATTCAGATTCAAAAGACGGCAAAGCGACGAGAGGAAAACACGATGCTTGAAGCGATCCAAGGAGGAAAGGATAAGCAACTGATGGCCGCCGCCGTGGTGTTGATGGCGGTGGGATTACTCATGGTCTACACGTCCAGTGCCGGCCTCGGTGCTGCGAGATATCAGGGTGATCTCTACTACTTCAAAAAGCAGGCCATGCGGGTCGTTCTGGCCTTTGTCGCCATGGTTGTGATGATGAACATCGACTATCACAAGTTGCAGAAATTGGCTCCTTGGCTGTTGTTGTTTGCCTACGGGGCTCTTCTCGCAGTAATGATTCCAGGCGTCGGTAAGCAGGTCAGGGGTGCCAGAAGCTGGTCAGGTTTCATTCCCATACAGCCGAGCGAGCTTGCCAGGTTGGCCATGGTTCTTTATCTCAGCGTCTTCATGACAAAGAGGACGAATATTCACTCTTTCAAGAAATGCATCCTGCCCTGTTTCGTCCTCATACTCGGGGCCGCGGGGCTCGTGCTTTTGCAGCCGGACCTGGGGAGTGCCGCGATCATTGTGCTTATCGGCATGGTTTTGGTTTATGCGGCAGGGGCCAGGTTGCTCCATCTTTCTTCTCTCCTCGGATTCGGGGCAGTGGGCGGAGTAGTGTGCATGCTCAAAAACCCGTATCAGGTCACAAGAGTCCTGGGTTTCTTCGGTCACGGGACAGGATACCAGGTCAACCAGAGTCTCATCGCGCTGGGAACCGGTGGGCTAGTCGGTAAAGGTCTCGGTGGGAGCATGCAGAAGTACCTCTTTCTCCCCGACCCCCACACGGACTTCGTGTTTTCGATATATGGTGAGGAAACTGGTTTCATTGGCGCAGTACTTCTTATTTCGCTTTTTGTGTTCTTGTTGCTAAGAGGCTTGAAGATAGCGACAAACGCACCTGACAGATTCGGTCTCCTACTCGCCACCGGCATGGTGGCCAGCATAGGGGTGCTTTTCGCTGTCAACATAGGCGTGGTTACCGGTCTTCTTCCGACCACCGGTCTGCCGTTGCCATTCATTAGCTATGGAGGATCGGCTATGCTGGTGAACGCAATCTCGGTGGGTATCCTTTTGAACATCTCAGGACACCGAAGTTCAGAGGGAGGCTCCATCGGAGGAAGCCGCTGGATGAGACATGGCGTCCGTTTGACGGAGTAATGCAGATGCGCGTTTTGATGGCTGGAGGCGGTACGGGCGGTCACCTTTACCCGGCAGTCGCGGTTGCACAAGAGCTCGCCGCAAAAGATGACCGCATAGAAATCCGATTCGTAGGAAGTCGCAACAAGACTGAGAAGGAAATCCTCGAGCGCTATGGATTCAAGATGGCTGCCATTTCTGCGAGCGGGATGCCTCGGCGATTTGGGCCAGGTTTTGTGAGTTTTCTGGGACGTTCCCTGGCCTCGGTGTTTGAGGTGTTCTATCTTCTTCTGAGCTGGAGGCCGGATGTGATCCTGGGCACCGGTGGATACGTGAGCGGCCCGGTTGTGTTCGTTGGGTGGCTGTTCAGGATCCCGTGCGTCCTCCAGGAGCAGAACACGGTTCCCGGTCTCACAAATCGCCTGCTTGCAAGTATCGCAAAGGAAGTTCACCTGACTTTTGCTGAATCGAGAAAGTACTTCAGGAAAAAGGACCACCTTCGGCTGACGGGAAATCCCATCAGAAAGGAGATAGTAAAGGGCGATCGCGAGACGGCGTTGCAGAAGTTCGGGCTTGGCAAAGAGCGCAAGACAATACTGGTGCTGGGCGGGACCAGAGGGGCGCACAGTCTCAATCTGGCGGCCATAGGAGCTCTCAACAAGCTCAACCCGAGAAGGGATCTGCAGTTCGTTCTTCAAACGGGAACCCAGGACTATGAATGGGTTCGGCACTCTGTCGTTCCCTTTGGGGATCGAGTCTATGCCGTGCCGTACTTTGTTTCAATCGGAGACGCATACTGCTGCTGCGATCTTGTCATATGCCGTGCCGGCGCGATGACCGTTTCGGAAGTGGCCGCGTGCGGGCTCCCTGCAGTCTTTGTACCGTATCCCCACGCCGTATATGACCACCAGGCTCAGAACGCCAGGAATCTGGTAGAGGTGGGCGCAGCAGAGATGATACTTGACAGCGAGCTGAATGCGGATATTCTAGCCTCAACCATAGCGCGTTTGACAAGCGACGAGACGCGTCTCAGAAGAATGTCAATAAGTGCGCGCGGTTTTGCCAGACTGGATACGGCGGAGAAGATTACAAAATCCTTGATAGAATTCGGGCGCGGAGGACAAAGGAGCGAACGTAATGTACACAACCATTAGGAGGATCCATCTCATCGGGATCGGTGGAACGGGTATGAGCGGGATAGCCGAGGTTCTCCTCAACCAGGGTTACGATGTGTCGGGTTCCGACATAAAACATACCGAAGTCACCGAGACGCTGGAGAGACTCGGTGGCAGGATCTTTTACTCTCACGATCCAGGCAACCTCGAGGGTGCACATGTCGTTGTCATTTCATCGGCGATAAGACCGGACAACCCCGAGCTTCTTGCAGCAAGAGAGAGAAGCATTCCTGTGATATCTCGTGCCGAGATGCTCGCCGAGCTGATGCGGCAAAAGTACGGTGTCGCGATAGCAGGCGCGCATGGGAAAACTACCACCACCTCGATGATCGCTTCCGTCCTCACGCATGGGTATCTTGCTCCCACGATAGTCATAGGAGGCAGACTGCGCTCCTCCAACCGCAACGCCAAGCTGGGGACGGGGCAGTTCTTCGTCGCCGAGGCCGACGAGAGCGACGGATCATTCTTGAGACTCTCCCCGACAATCGCCGTCATAACCACAATCGACGAGGAGCATCTGGACTATTACAAGGACATCAATAAGGTGAAGGACGCTTTTGTCGAGTTTGCGAACAAGGTTCCCTTCTACGGCGCCGCCGTCGTGTGTATAGATGACGAGAACGTGCGTTCTATTGTTCCCCGTATTACGCGAAGGGTTTTGACCTACGGTCTCGACGGTCAGGCCGATGTTTCCGCGGGGGCGATTAGCCAGAATGGAATGCGCGTCTCTTACAAGGCGTTTCTCAAAGGCGAGCTTCTCGGTGAAGTCAAGCTCCGGATGCCAGGAAAGCACAACGTCTACAATTCGCTGGCCGCGGTGGCCGTGGGTTTAGAACTGAGGGTCGATTTCGAAGCAATAAAGACCGCCTTGGCCGAGTTTGAGGGCGTCAAGAGAAGATTCGAGATAAAAGGCGAAAGCGGCGGGATAACCGTTCTGGACGACTACGGGCATCATCCCACCGAGATAAAGGCAGTTCTAGACACTGCCGACGAAATCTGGAAGGGCAGAGTGGTGGCCGTGTTTCAACCTCACAGGTACACCAGGACCGTGCTGCTGAGACACCTGTTTGGAGGCGCCTTTGACGCTTGCCGGCGCGTCTATGTCACAGATATATACGCGGCGGGAGAAGAGCCAATCGAAGGCGTGAGCTCGAAGAACATAGTCAGTGAGATCAAGAAAAGGGGAAAGACAGACGTGAGGCACGAGGCAGACCTCAAGTCTTTGCTCAAAACTCTTGTGGCGGATCTGACGCCGGGCGACGTAGTGGTCACGCTTGGCGCAGGCGACATATGGAGGTTCGGAGAGAGTCTCCTGTGCGAGCTTCGCGTGGGTAAGGAAAGTGTCAAGTGCTAACGGTCTCTACGAATCTCTCGAGAATACCAGCGGCGTCTGCCTTAGCAGAAACGTTTCTCTCGCGAATCTCACCTCGCTCGAGGTCGGGGGGCCGGCCGACGTCCTGGCCGTCGCAGAAGACCTTGAAGGATTGCGCAGCGTGTTGGGCTCGCTCGCAGACGCAGACGCAAAGTGGTTCGTGCTGGGAGCGGGAACAAACGTGATCTTTGAAGACGCTGGGTTCAGGGGAGTCGTCGTGAAGCTCGGGTCCGGTTTTGCCGGCGTAGCAAGGGAACGCACACGTGTTCTTGCAGGAGCCTCTGCGCTCTGGTCAGACTTGATTTCGTCGTGCGCGGTATTCGAGCTGTCCGGTCTGGAGAGAATGGCCGGAATCCCGGGCACCGTTGGTGGTGCCGTGTTTGGCAATGCAGGAGCTTTTGGAGTGACCGTAGGGGACAGAGTTGAATGGGCAAAGGGAATGAACGCTCTCGGTGTCGAGAGCAAATTCACGCGCGACGAGATAGGATTCAGCTACAGACACGCAGGTTTCCCGGGCGAGTTTGTCCTCACCCAGGTTGCGTTTTCTCTGGAGAGCGGGGAGAAAGAGGCACTTCTGGCAACGATGGAGGAGACGCTTGCCAAAAGGAGAGAGAAGCAACCTCTGGAACTACCGAGCGCGGGTTCGGTGTTCAAGAACCCGCCCGAGGCCAAAGCAGCCAGGCTGATCGAGGAGGCCGGTCTCAAGGGTCTGAGTGTGGGTGGGGCACAGGTTTCGAAAAAGCACGCCAATTTCATTGTGAACAGTGGCGGGGCGACTGCGAGTGACATTCTCTCTCTCATCGATATTGTGAGAGAAGACGTCCTCAAGCGATTCTCCATCGTGCTCGAACTTGAAGTGAAGGTGATCAGGTGAGAATCGACCTGTTTGGGCCGAGCAGAACAAGAAAGAAAGTATATTGTGGCAGCGCGCTCTCAAGAGGGCCGATCTCGCTCGACCTGGCTCTGAGAATAATGTTTGTTTCCATGTTGCTCGTGCTCGTCATCGTCAAATTACCGGAAGCAAAGGCAAAGATTCTTGATACCAGTTTATTTAGGCTTGACTCCGTCGTCATAAAGGGCAATAGATACCTTCTGGATTCCCAAGTAGTTGCAATAGCCGGTATTGAGAAGGGTGCCTGCGGTCTGGGTCTCAACTTGGAGAGGATACATTCGAGGCTAGTGAAGCATCCCAGAATCAAGTCAGCGTCCGTAAAGAAGTTCCTTTGGAAGAAACTCTACATGAACATTGAAGAGCGCATCCCGGTGGCACTCGTCGAGTTGGACAAGATGCTTGAGATCGACGATGAGCGCGTCGTATTTGAACCTGTCAATTACGCTCTACTTCCGGACTTGCCCGTGATCACCGGGCTCTCCTACAGGAGAGTGGTTCTCGGTGACACACTTGAGGGTGGAGGTATTGAGAACGCCATGGAGCTTATACATAAACTGCGTGACCCAGAGGTAAAGCTCCTTGATCAGATTTCAGAAATCCACGTGCAAAAGAGCGGCGACCTGGTTTTGATGGCGGCCCAATTTGGGACTCCGATAATCGTCGGGAGCGAAACCATCACGTTGAAGAAACTCCAGGCGTTCAAGGTGGCCTGGGCCGACATGCAGCGTAAGAACCTTACGCCAGCTTCTGTGGATCTAAGATTTAAGGATCAGATAGTGGCAGAGGTTCCTAAACAGCCTGCCTCTGAGCAGCTCTATGCAGGAGACACAGAAGCAGGAAAGGCCGTGCTCTTCTAGAGCGGAAAGGCTGGTGTGAGAATGGCATCCGGAAAGATACTCGCGGGACTGGACATAGGTACAACAAAGATCTGCGTCATCATCGCCGAGGTAGACGATGCGAACCAAGTGAACATCGTGGGTGTCGGCACGGTGCCGTCGGAGGGACTGCGAAGAGGGATAGTAATCAACCTCGAGAAAACGGTCCAGTCCATCTCTAGAGCCGTTGAGAAGGCCGAGAGAATGGCCGGCATAGACATCAAATCGGCCTATGCCGGTATCGCTGGAGATCACATAAGAAGCATTAACAGCAGGGGCGTGATTGCCGTTTCCCGTAAGGACAATGAGATCGGGCCTGCCGACGTGGCCAGAGTGATTGAGGCCGCAAAGGCGGTAGCGATTCCTGCGGACAGGGAGATAATTCACGTGATCCCTCAGCAATTCATGGTTGACGACCAGGATGGGATCAAGGACCCCATTGGTATGAGCGGGATAAGGCTTGAGGCGGAGGTTCATATCATCACGGGCGCCGTGACCTCTGCCAAGAACATATGCAAGAGCATTGAGAAAGCCGGTCTCAGGGTGGAAGACCTGGTACTCGAGCCGCTCGCCTCGAGTCATGCCGTTCTCGGCCCAGACGAGAGAGATCTTGGAGTCGTGCTGATTGACATTGGCGGTGGCACGACCGACGTTGCAGTCTTCTACGAGGGAAGCATCAGGCACACGGCCATCATCGGCCTCGGGGGTGCGAGCGTCACAAATGATATTGCAATTGGGCTTCGAACTCCTATTGACAAAGCCGAGCAGCTTAAGATAGAGCATGGGTGTGCACTTAGCTCGATGGTGTCCGAAGATGAGAAAATTATGGTCCCTGGCGTGGGTGGACGACCCACCAGGGAGCTTTCGCGATACGTGTTGAGTGCGATGATCGAGCCGAGGATGGAAGAGATACTCACACTGGCCCTCAAGGAGGTGAGGAAGAATCATTTTGCCGACCTGCTCGGTGCCGGCGTCGTAATTACGGGCGGCGCGGCTGTGATGCAGGGTGTTACCGAGATTGCTGAGCAGGTTTTCGAAATGCCGGTCAGGATCGGCGTTCCAACCGGAGTATCGGGGCTTGTTGATGCGGTCAGTGATCCCAAGTTCTCGACGGGTGTCGGTCTAATACTCCATGCCTTTCACAGTGAGGAGATGGATGCTGACTACTCGAAGGGTCCTCTTTCGAGACTGTCCTCTGGCATCAGACGGCTGGTAGAGAGTTTTTTCTAGTTGCAATTTTCTTGGTTTAGTGATACGGAGGTATTGTGATGCTTCTTCAATTCGAACCGGACGAGAATACAGGTGCTAGCCTCCGCGTGATCGGACTGGGTGGGGCTGGAGGAAATGCGGTCAACAGGATGATTTCCTCCGGTCTCACAGGTGTCGAGTTCATTGCGGCAAACACTGACGCCCAGGCGCTCAGTCAGTCGCAGGCTTCTCACAAGATCCAGATGGGGAGCCAACTCACAAGGGGGCTTGGCTCCGGTGGCAATCCCGACGTGGGAAGAAGGGCCGCAGAGGAAACGTCAGAGGAAATCGGCACTCTGATCCGCGGCAGCGACATGGTCTTTATAACGTGTGGGATGGGTGGAGGCACGGGCACGGGGGCGGCCCCGATGGTCGCGTCGCTGGCAAGAGAGTTAGGCTGTCTCACCGTTGCCGTGGTTACAAAACCGTTTATGTTCGAAGGCAAACGCAGGACCGAGGTCGCCGACGAGGGTCTGGACGAGCTCAGAGAGAACGTTGACACTTTGATAGTCATACCGAACGACAGACTGCTGTCGGTTGTAGAGAGGACCACGCCGATTCTGGAGGCATTTAGGACTGCTGACGAAGTCCTGCTTCAGGCCACGAAAGGGATCTCGGACTTGATCACGATTCCGGGCATAATCAATCTTGATTTTGCAGACGTAAAGACTGTAATGTTATCACGCGGGAACGCTCTTATGGGCACCGGGGTATCTACCGGTGAGAACAGAGCGGTGGAAGCGGCCCAGCTTGCGGTTTCGAGCCCACTCCTTGAGGACGTTTCGATTGCCGGTGCGCAGGCTCTTCTCGTCAATATCACCGGCGGGTCGGCGCTGAGTCTCCACGAAGCCAGCGATGCAGCGACCGTAATACTCGAGGCAGCAGGCGGTGACGCAAATGTTATCTTCGGAGCCGTGATTGACCCGAGGCTCGAATCAGAGATTCGGGTCACGGTCATAGCGACAGGCTTTGGCAAGCGACAGGCTAGCAAGCCGGAGGCGACAGAAAGAAAGCAGAAAGAACTTCCTGACTACGACCAGGAGGGACTCAAGAGGCCTGCCTTTCTGCGGAAAGAGGACTCTACTGTTGTTTCTCACACGCGGCGGTGGGGCAGGGCCTTCTCCAAGGACAGCCTGGAGATTCCTGCTTTCCTAAGAAAGCAGATGGACTGACGAGCTCCCTTAGAGAGTTTCTTGTTTGAGCCTTTGCAGGGCGCAGTGAAAGTGTGTTTATGAAGCTCTTCGGAAAGATACTCGAACGCCAGGGAAACGAGCACTACAATACTGGCATTGCCTTCTTTAACGGCGGCCAGTACGAAGAAGCCGTCGCAGAATTTGAGAAGGCCATCGAATCCATTTCGAGCAAGAAGGATCCTTACTACAATCTGGGTCTTTTCTATGCCGCAGAGGCAAGGGCTCACCTTGGTCTGGCGCACTTCAAGAAAGGTGAGCTCGAGAAGGCGGAGCAGGAATTCAGGAAGGCCCTCTCCGAGAGCCCGAACTATCCCGACCTACATTACTATCTGGGCGTTATCTACGAAAAATCCAACCGTCACAGGGAAGCAATAAAGGAACTTGAGGAAGCTCTCGCGATCAACACGCACTACTCGGAGGCGCGCTGTTAC
>Ga0315291_10001814_pt1 | contig 28305 bp, 23 predicted proteins | sample YL17G12_20_MG_FD_203070 | JGI IMG/M metagenome (GOLD analysis project Ga0315291, IMG submission 203070) | Sediment microbial communities from Yellowstone Lake, YNP, Wyoming, USA - YL17G12_20 | ecosystem: Environmental > Aquatic > Freshwater > Lake > Sediment | place: USA: Wyoming | collected...
CGGCTGAATCGGATAGCGGGCAGAGGCTCGACCATTTCGTCAGTCTGCGCGCGCCCGCACTTTCGCGGTCGCAAGCGAAAAGGCTGATCTTGGACGGGCTGGTAACCGTTAACGGGAAACCGGCGAAACCGAGCAAGACGGTCTGGTCCGGTGATGAAGTCGTCGTTCAGGTTCCGGCTCCCAAGGAACAGGAGCTCGCGGCTGAACCTATCCCGCTTGACGTGATTTATGAAGATGGTGATTTGCTTGTCGTGAACAAGCCTGCCGGGCTTGTGGTTCATCCGGCGCCCGGGTCGCCTGGCGGCACGTTGGTCAACGCGATTCTACACCATTGCGGCGGCGAACTGGCTATCTCCGGGACCCGACGTCCGGGCATCGTTCATCGGCTCGATAAGGACACGTCGGGGCTGCTCGTCGTAGCGAAGAGCGATACGAGTTTCCGGTCATTATCCAAGCAAGTGAAGGAGAGGTCTGTCGAACGGACCTATCTGGCGGTCGTATCTGGCAGTTTCGAGGAGCTGCAGGGCAAGATAGACGCGCCGATAGGTCGCAGTATCAGAGATCGGAAACGAATGGCGGTTACCGGTGTGCGAGGACGAACGGCGGTAACCCATTTTCGCGTCACAGAGACGTTTCGAGGGGCGTCGCTTGTTGACGTCAAACTTGAGACGGGTCGTACCCACCAGATCCGGGTCCATTTTGCGTTCATCGGGCATCCGATACTCGGCGACGCACAGTATGGACATGGTGTGACGGCAACGTCGGTATTCTCCCGCAGTGTGCTTGCGGCAATCAAATCGCTCAGAGGTCAAGCGCTTCACGCGTCCTCTCTCGGGTTCACCCATCCGACGACGGGTGAGTGGATGCAGTTCGAAGCGCCGGTGCGAGACGACCTTGCACGGCTTCTCGCGGCGTTGCGTCAAGGCGAGTCCGCGGTATAGACCCGATGGGTACCCCGCACAAAAGAAAAAGCGAGGGAAGACTATCTACACCAACTTCCTCCCGCAACACACAATTGGTTTTGGAGGGCGGATAAGAACTTCCCTCGCCTACGTGTTCCCGGTTGTCACTCGACCGATGATCTCCCGTCCTGTTACTCCTCTATCCGTTTGACGATACACTCCATGACCGATTCGACGATCTTGTTGCCGAGCTTCTTGTCGGCAATAATGGCTCTTCTCTGTTTGAAATCTTCCAGACAGAACCGCAATCCTTCAATCTCACGAAGCGGATCGAACTCGTTTCCGCCAAACTCGATGTAGCCGCCAAGCCCGGCAATCTCCGGCCAGCGTCTGAGCGCTTCGAGCGGGTCCTTCTGAGCAACCCGGTTCATCACGGCGAGTTTTCTTCGATCAACGTCGCCGAGGTACGCTGCCGCAGAGTGTTCCATGATGTACGCATGTTCACCGCCTGCAGCGAGTACCCGCATCATCGTGTCACCAGCCTCGTTTCCCGACACGTCGAACCCGTCGGCAAAACCCGGTAGAAACGACTCGACCGCCGCTCGTGCAACCTTTGATAGTCGCTCGTTCTCCTGCGGAAGAAGCCGGTTTCCGCCATGTCCGATCAAGATGAACACTTTTCGTGGCGTGAAGCCGAGCGACCCGATCATGTGTGATAGAGAGCCGGCGACCTTTTCCACGAACTCCGCGTACGGGATGTATTGAGGCGACCAATTCAGCGCTATATCGCCGACGGAATCCGTGCTGTACGGGAGGTGTCCGAGAAATGTCGCTCCGGTACGCTGACACGCGAGATACGCCAACGCGCGTATGGTTCTGCTATCTATATCGGGCGGCATGGCGTAGCCGTGCGCTTCCATATCGTTCCCAACGGTGAGGACGACAGCTTCGCGGTTCTCTTTCCTATGATTCCCGTATGTGTTAAGCCGCTCTTCGTTCAACTTCAGAAATTCCGCCATTCGACTCTCCTCTTTATTCTGCAGAACCTGCGCCGAACGCCGCGACCAGCCGTTCGAGAAGTCCCACCCGTTTTGCCTCGGCAAGAGGTACGCGAAAGTCAACGAGCCTCGCGGCGAGTGTCCGCACGCTTTTCGCCGCAGGCGAGTTCGGGTACAGTTGCATGAGCGGACGCGACTGCATGACCGCCTGCGAGACGTGTTCGTCGTGAGGGACGCACCCGATCGTCCTCACGCGGCGATTGAGAAACCGTTTGACGACCGACTCGATACGATGCGCTATCTGTTTTGCTTGCGCATCGTCTTTGACCATGTTCACAACGAGCTTGATGGTGGCGTGTGGCTGCCGTTCGAATATGGTCTTGATCATCGCGTAGGCGTCGAGCACCGCGGTAGGTTCTGGAGTCGTCACGAGGAGCACCTCGTCTGCAGCGACTGCAAACCCAACAACATTTTTTGATATGCCAGCCATCGTGTCAACGAAAATGAAGTCAACTTTGCCCTGGAGCGACACGAAATGTTCGATGAACTGCTGCCGTTTTCTGCTCGTAAGGTCCGCAAGGCGCGACACTCCGGAGCTTCCCGGCAGGATGCGCACGCCGGCAGGACCCGGCACGATGATGTCCTCGAACTGTTTCTCTCCGTCAATGACGTGCTGAATATTATAATCGGAGGCTATTCCGAGCAGCGCTTCGATATTGGCGAGTCCGAGATCGAGATCGACGATCAGGACGCGTCTGCGCAGTTCCGCGAGCGCGATGCCGAGGTTGATCACCATGTTAGATTTGCCGACACCGCCCTTGCCGCTGGTGACGGCGATAATCTTGGTCGGTCCGCGACTTTTGCTCGCAAGCTCTCTGAGTCCCGCAGCTTGGTCTGTCACCGGACACCGTCTCCCAACACCATCCTGGTTATGCCGTCAACCGTTGCGAGCTGGATATCGTCCGGGACGTTCTGTCCCGTGCTGAAGTAGCCGACCGGCTTGCCAACGTGGGACAACGTGTTCAGGACGATACCGACCTGTTGTGTTTCGTCCAGCTTCGAGAATAGCAAGCAATCCGGTCTCGCGACCGAGAACCTTTCGATGATCCGCACGAGCTCTTTGAACTCCGTCGTCGCACTGAGCACGAGGTGCGTCTCGTCCGTCGGAGCCGCATCGAGGTACCGCCTGAGCTCTGCGATCTGCTGCTCGTTATACTGGGAACCGCCCGCAGTATCTATGAAGACATAATCGCACTCCTTGTACCGTTTTATCGCCGCCTTCATGTCTTTCGGCGACAGGACAACTTCGAGCGGCACGCCAATGATATCCGCGTACACTTTGAGCTGGTCGGTCGCCGCGATCCGATAGGTATCTGCGGTGACGAGCGCCACCCGTTTCCGTTCTCTCATGGAAAGGTTCGCCGACAGTTTTGCGATAGAGGTCGTCTTGCCGACGCCGGTCGGTCCAACGAGAGCGACGACGCGCGCCCTGCTCTTGCGAGGCGGTTGAATACCTCCGGTGACCTTCACGAGCTGGGCGATCTCTGCTTCGATACGGTCCCGGACGACCGACTCGTTGTTGAGGCTTTCGCCGTCGAGCTCGTCATGTATGTTCCTGACGATCTTGCGAGCGAGCGGTTTCACAACGCCTGCATCAACCAGTCTCTGGTAATGTCTTGCGAGTTCGGGCGGGAATCCTCCTCCACCCGTTTCGCTTGCGAGACTTTCGAGGAGCGCTTTGAGTTCTTTGATCTGCGCTCCGAGGGAGGGTTCGAGTGCCTCGACGACCTCGGCCGTGCGTTTTCTCGCGTGCTCCGAGGTTGACTGAGTATCTGCATAGGCGCGAACCGCTTGCTCAGAGAACATGGTGGTGTCATCCATAATCTTGATATCGTTTGATGCAGTTACCTGAACGATTTCCCGTCCGCCGAACCCAAAAAGACCGCCCCGCCGGAAAGTCTTCGTGTGCAGGATCACCGCGTCGGGACCCATCATTCGTTTGACCTTCAGGAGAGCTTCTTGCATGCTCTCGCCTTGAAACTTTTTAACCTGCATCTGCAAGGGTCACCGTTCCTTCGCTCTGCAATGGTACTGCCGGATCGAGCTCGTTATAACTGAGCACCGCAACGGTTGGCGCTGATCGTTCCACCATCCGTTTCACGAACCGTCTGACCTGACCGGCACACACGATCACCGGCTGATAACCGAGCGAAACCATCTTTTCTGACGCGCGAGTCACAGCGGCAATGATGCGCCGGATTTGTCCTGGTTCCAATACGGCGCGTGCCGCCCCTTGCACGTCTTTGACGGCACTCGCTATCTCCTGTTCTAGTTCGGGCACGAGCGTCATGACGTGCATTTTCCCGTCCGCACCCACGTAATCCGCGCAGATCGTTCTCGCCAAACCTTGCCGCACGTATTCAGAGAGCAGATCTACATCCTTTATTATAGTAGCATAATCAGAGAGAATTTCAAGTATTGTTTCAAGGGTCCGGATCGGCACCCGTTCTCTGAGCAGAGTCTGGAGAACCTTCTGCACATCGCCTATGGTCATGCGAGTTGGAATAAGTTCCTCAACAACTGCCGTGGATGTCTTCTTGAGGTTGTCAATGAGGTTGTTCACGTCCTGCCGCGTTAAGAGCTCGTGAGCGTGCCTCTTAATCACTTCCGTGAGGTGCGTGGCGAGAACGGTTGCAGGATCAACCACGGTGTACCCGAGCCGTTCAGCAGCGGTTCTCTGCACTGCGGTTATCCAGATTGCGGGAAGACCGAACGCCGGTTCAACCGTCGCTATTCCGGGTAAAGATTCCTTGGCAAGACCCGGGTTCATCGCGAGGAAATGGTCCATGTAGAGAGTCCATCGAGCCACTTCCGCCTCCCGGATCTTGATCACGTACTCGTTCGGATCGAGTTGCATGTTATCCCGGACACGTATCGGTGGAACGATGAACCCCATTTTGAGCGCCATCTGTCGTCTGATCATGCTAATTCTCGTGAGAAGGTCGCCACCCTGAGCAGCGTCGGCGATAGGTACCAGAGCATACCCGAGCTCGACTTCCATGACATCCACCTGGAGAAGGTCTGTAGGACGCTCTTCAGGTTCCCGCTCTTCAGCGTCGCGCCGTTTGGCTTCTTCGGTCCGCCGTTGCCTCTGTTGCTCGGCTAGTCGCGCGCGAGATGTCCGGAACGCGACCGTCGCCATGAGCGCTCCGATCAGCATGAAGGGGATGGTGGGCAGTCCGGGGACGAGAGCAAGAAGCAAGAGCATTGCTGCGGCGATACCCGACGCTCGCGGGTACGCGAACATCTGCCGGAGGATGTCCGTGCCGAGGTCTGCTTCTGAAACCGTCCGGGTGACTATGATGCCCGCGGATGTGGCGACGATAAGCGCCGGTATCTGTGTTACCAACCCGTCACCGATGGTGAGCAACGAGTACGTCTGCACAGCCTCGATCGGGGAACGACCCTGAATGAGTATGCCAATAGCAAGTCCGCCGACAATGTTCACCACGGTAATGATCAGCCCTGCGATCGCGTCGCCGCGGACGAACTTCGTGGCGCCGTCCATCGCCCCGTAAAAGTCGGCTCCCCGCTCGACCTTTTGTCTGCGCTGACGAGCCTGATCCTCCGTGATGAGACCAGCGTTCAGGTCAGCGTCTATCGCCATCTGTTTGCCGGGCATCGCATCGAGCGTGAACCGGGCGGCAACTTCAGATATTCTGCCGGCACCACGTGTTATCACGACAAACTGGATTACCACCAGGATCGCAAAAACAACCGCTCCGACAACGTAGTTGCCTCCAACGACAAACGTCCCGAACGCGCGAATAACGCTTCCTGGGTTCGCCGTGAGCAAGATCAGACGGGTCGAGGCAACGTTCAAGCAGAGCCGGAAAAGAGTCAGCACCAAAAGGAGCGATGGGAACACCGCGAAATCTATCGCTTCATGCAAGTACATCGTCACGATCAACACGATCACCGAAAGCGATATGTTGAACGTGAGCAAGACGTCCATCAACTGAGGCGGTATCGGTATGATCATGACTGCCAGCATCCCGATGATGGCGGCAGCCACAGCGATGTCCTGTGTCCCTTGAAGACGCCTTCGATCGAGACGAGCTAGCGCTTCAGACTCCTCAACAGCCACGAGTTCCTCTCCTGACTATGCTGCCATAACCCTTCGTTCGCGAACCTTCTCAGCGCGTGAATCTATCTGGTACACGTATGCGAGAATTTCCGCTACCACCTGATAAAGGGTTTCTGGAATCTCCTGACCAACCTCGACAGACTTGTACAACAACTGAGCGACCGTCTTCCTCTCAACGATAGGGACATTATGTTCGGCAGCGACCTGCTTGATACGTTCCGCAAAAAGACGAGCGCCTTTTGCGATGACTGTTGGTGCGTTCATCTTTACGATGTCGTATCGTAGCGCGACAGCGATATGGTACGGGTTCGTGATCACCACGTCTGCGCTCGGAACTTCCGCCATCATTCTCTGGAGCGCCATCTGCCGGCGGATGCTCCTGATCCGGGCTCGGATATGAGGATCACCTTCGAGTTCGCGCAACTCCTCTCGCACTTCTCCCCGCGTCATCATAATGCTCCGCTCAAACCGCCACCTCTGGAACCCGTAATCGAGTATTGCAATGAATATCATAGCTAACGCGACTCTAAGTGCAAGCCGGAAACAGAGCAATAGTATTGCCGTCGTTATCGCTGCCGGATCGCTCGTGGGAAGAACGACAAGCTCCGGCAACGACGCCCGGATAGCCCGATACGCGATGGTGCCGACAACGACCAGCTTGATAGCGGACTTGACGAGCTCCACCAACGACTTGAGCGAAAAGAACTGAGCAAACCCCTGGAACGGATTCAGCTTTGTCAGATTCGGTGTCAACGGTTCAGCGGTGAACAAGACGCCGACCTGGAGCACGTTCGCCAGAACACCCATCACGAGCATCACGGTCATGAACGGAAGCAGTATCTTTGCGAGGGGAATCAACACGGTCAGAAAGAATGCGCTGATAGTGTCAACGGTGAGCCGGGTATCGCATGCCGTTGACAGGAGCGTTTGGAACACCCTGTACAGCTCGCTCACGGCATTTCCACCGAGCAAATATAGTGCGAACAGTGCCGCGATAAGCCCGATCGCGGCGTTCAGATCCTGGCTTTTCGCCACCTGTCCTCGTCTTCGTACTCGTTCCCGCTTACGCGGGGTTGCCGGTTCAGTCCGTTCGCCGGCAGCTTCTTCTGGCATAGTTCAGCCTCACCGGATCCGGCTACATGTGGTCCAGTACCACAACGATATCGTGCCACATGCGATCAAAGGTTCCCTGTAACACCACAAAAAAGATCTCTATAGAAACAGCTATCATCGCCAGTCCGACGGCGATGGTCAGCGGAAAACCGACGATGAGCAAGTTTATTTGAGGCACGACCCGCCCGATAACGCCCAGACTCACCATGGTCAGCAGGAGCGCACCAAGCGCTGGTGCTGCGACACGCACCGCCAGCCCAAACATATCGCCGAAACTTTTCGATATCAGCGCGAGCAGAGCCGGGTCGTATCGGAAACCGCCGACTGGCACCTTGTCAAAACTGAACGCGAGGAGCTCGATCATGCGCAGGTGTCCATCGAGTGTCAGGAAGAAAAGCGTCGAGAGCAAAAACTGGAAAAACCCTATTAGCGGAACCTGCGTCTCGAACCCCGGATGAATGACGTTCGCCACGCCGAACCCCACCTGCATGTCCACGATCTCGCCAGCAAGCTGGACTCCTATGAACACTAGAAACAAGATGAACCCGCATACCATACCGACCATGATTTCCCCTGCTGCGAGGATGCCGAATCGCAGAGGATCGTCTGGCAACCCAGTTGCAGGAGCTTTCACGAGGGGAGTAAGAATCAGGGCGAACATCACGGCAAAACTGACCTTGACCACCGACGGGATCATCCTGCTCCCAAACACCGGTACCATCAGTATGAATGTCGTGATCCGAATCAGTACCAGCGCGAATACCTTGAACTGGTCGATCTGAAAACCGAGAAGGTCCACCCGCTCGTATCGCTCCTTCCAGTGAGGTCATCCGTGACGTGCAACAACAAAGACGCCGAACCCGACTCCGTTCCTGTCGGCGTCCTTATCTCGTGAATGGCTCGAAATTCGAGTAGAGGCTTATGACAAACGTCAGCAACGTGTTGAGCATCCAGGGCATCATGAAAATGAATATCAGGAATACCGCCAGTATCTTCGGAACGAATGTCAGCGTGAACTCCTGGATTTGGGTCACTGCTTGAAATACGCTGACGAGTAATCCCACCACCATACCGGCTATCAGCACAGGACCCGAAACAAGCAATACGACGATGAGCGCTTCACGCCCGAGTTGAATAACATATTCCTGCGTCAACGTCTCTCTCCTTCCGCACAGAGAGCAAGTAGCACTATAACTTGAGTGCTGCTAACCTGTTGCCCCTAAATACAGCCCCACGGTGCATACTATAGCACATGATCACGGTTGTGTCAAGTAATATCTGCGCGGGAATGTTCGATGGGGCTATGCCTTAGAACTGAAGCTTGCGATCGCGGCGGAAATGATAGAGCGTTCCGGTGGAGAACGAGACATTCTATGGTTGGTCGGGATGCCGTAGTCTATCTGGGTCAGAGCAAATCCGGTTTCTTTGTAGAAACAGAATATATCCCGCGGAAGGTGCGTTTTTCGCCTGGTTCAATCCGTCCGATTTTTGGGGTCGTAAGTGTCAATGTACGTTGGTGTACCGTCCACCGTGGTGACGGGAGCGACTCGTTTGCCATCAAGCTCCGAATAGAACTCAGGATGACCGGGGAAATACTTGTCCGGCGGCAATATCTCATAAATCGTGTGCACAAATAGACCAAAATCCGGATACGACGACCAACGCATGTGACGCTCGAAGGCGGTTCTTTGTTCCTCAGGATACGCCTGCATTCCATACGTGCCATACGTCATCTGTCGGCGAAGTATACTCGGAACGTACCGGACGTCAATCTCAGGTAGTGACGCCGGTGCGGTCGCGGGGACGTAAGTCTCGCTTGGCGCCAGGAACCAGATACCGAGATAATCCTCTAAGAACTGGTAAACGCCGTACATCGTTCCGCGTTCTCTCCCACCAACGATAAGCAGGTGTGCAGGACCACCTTTTTCTGCTTTGATCGTGCGGATGCAGAACCCGTCTGTACCCAGCCCGTCGAGTTTCACCGTATTGAGGTATTCCGGCGGGACGCCATCGCGTCCGATCCAGACGTTGACGCCGGAACTTGGTATCGGGTGATTTGACACGGCGACTTCTTTTTCTGTCACCTGTTGCCAGTGGTCTAAGAATTCTCGCGCAGCGAGTTTTTCAGAATCTGACGCGCTATCCGCGGCAACGACATGGAACCGATCGTACTCGTTCGACGTTACCCATACATTCTCGGCGTGACCGGCAGCCGCGAGTCCGACCAAGGGCATTGCTAAAACTGTCAGAAGAAGTACGATGTGACGTGAACGATATGGGTGCATGACAATCTCCTTCTCGACGACACATGACCGACACGAGATCATGCTGGCTCTGCTGCACTTCGCCGAGAGCGCGTCAACACCTGTTTCAACGTTCAAAGGTTTGAGGGTTCAAGGGCTTGAACTCTTGAACCTTCCTCAGTACGAGTTCGACTATGATTGTCCGAGCGCTGCGTCAAACATAGCGAGGACGTTTTGTGGCGGCACGTTCGCCATGATGTTATGCACTTGCTGAAAGACAAACCCGCCGCCCGGACTCAGGATCTTTATCTGGTTCTTGACATGCTTCTTGATCGCATCTGGCGTTCCGTTCGGCAGGACGTCTCTCGTATCGCATCCGCCGCCCCAGAACACCATCTCGTTCCCGAACTCTCTCTTCAACTCAGCCGCATCCATCCCTCGCGCATTGATTTGAACCGGATTCGTCGTATCAAGACCCGCTTCGATGAGGTGGGGGAATAGCTCCCTGATGCCGCCACAACAGTGCAACATCACCTTAACGTTCGCAAGCTGTTTTGCGCGAGTCCACATCAGTTTGTGGCGCGGTTTGAAGAACTCGCGATACATGTTCGGAGATACTTGCGGTCCGGTCTGCATTCCGAGATCGTCGCCAAAAAGGATGACATCAACATATTTCCCGACCGCTCCGAGAAATCGCTCAAGATTGGCAAGGTGCATCTCGACGAGCTTGTCGAGAAAGTAGTGAGCGCGTTTCGGGTCGCTTGCGAGCAACATGAAGAAGTTATCGTTCCTGTACAGGAACTGACCGATCTCGAGCAGATTGCCGCCGAACAGACCGATGATAGCCTTGTTGGTTTTCGACCGGAGAGTTCGAGCGCCTTCTGATAGCATCTTCAGCCCATTTGATCCTTCCACTAATGGACCGGGCGGACACGCTATTGCCGTCCACATAGATTCCGGAAACGCTGCTGCGATATTGTCCGGATCGTCCTTTTCCGCAAACGGGAAGTGTGTCTGCTCAAAATAGAGAGCGCCATCGGGCATTCGGGCGATGACCCTGCCGCTTTTCGACCGGATGGCCCATTCTCCCGGTAGCCGTTCGGGTTGCGCCCAGACCGGCATCTGGCATGGTGTCCCGTCGGGTAGCGTCCAGTCCGCCCACGACTCGTCATCGAGCGCGAACGCCCGTCCCAGTTCGATCGTATCCGCGCCGAACCTGTCAAGCACGTCCTCATCAACGATCGCCAACTGCTGGATCACGTCGTACACGCGGACAGGTCGCTCTTTCAGCCCGAGATGTTTCCTCAGTTTCGCGTACGCCGCCGCATGAATCCCAGACGACCGGTGCCCGCCAAAATCTATCGGCACCCTATCTGGCTCCTTATGATTCAACGCCGCCAAAACCCGTTCCCGTGATGTCATAGTTGCCTCCCAATGTTCACAATAGGTTAGCGTTACGCGTTCTCATCTTCGATTCTCGACTGCCGTATACTATCAATTCCGTCGCGCAGGATACAACCAGTTCACTCAACCGCAGATGCCCGCCGCTTCCGGCAGGATGTCTCGCCGCAGCTTGTGTGTTCCCCGTGCTCGCCGTGTTCTCGGCGGTACATTCTTGGTTCCTTAACCACGGAGCGCACGGAGAACACGGAGACATCCCTTGATTCTACACGGATGGATAATCTCACCGCGTCGGCGGAGGGACAACCGGGATGCCGGGGGTCGGTCGTGCGGTGCGGGGCTGTCTCTCGCCTCCCCAGACCATATCGCCGTTCAAGAGATCGTGTTTGCCGCCGTCATCTTTGCAGTTTTGGCCCACGCTGTAGAGGATGAATCCATCGTCCGACAACCGGTAATGGTACCGTTCGCCCGTAAACGGATCAACAGGCAATGTGCCTCCAAGCTCCGGTGCAATAGCGTCTAACGTTGCCGGATACGAGCCGGTGCGTGCCTTATACTGTTCGACCAGGATGCCCAACTGGATCAGGTCGAGCATAGCTTCGTGACGCGCTTGGTAGGTGCACACGGGCACGAATGCTGGGAGCAAGTCTTTCGTTGAGGGGAACGAGATCTCCGGCAATCTCCCGGCGCGTTGCTCGAGCCGAGCGAGCGCCGGAGCAGCTTGATAATAAGGTAGCTTAGCCGCGACGATAAGCCGGGTCATGATGTCACGATACACCGGCGCCTCCACGACCGTGAACAGCCCGAACCGACTCGCTCTCCGAAGATGTCGGAACGTGACAAACGTACTGTAGAGTTCGCCTGCAAATGCTTCCGCCAAAGCTTCGCGGTGAGCTGCTTGGACAAGATGCGTCAAAAGCCGGCTTGTAACCTCCGGAGAGAGGTCTGCGCCATTGAAGGAATTCTGTACGGCGTCGCTCATGATCCCGTATGTCGTCATACGAAGAAGTTGGGACATGAGTATAGGTTCTTGTGCCAGGGCGTCTCCGAGTTGCATTCCTGCGATGATATCTTCAACCGCCCCGGAATAATTCCCTTCTATTCCGCTGAGTATCGCATCCAATCGAAGCAGTCGAGCACAAGAACGCAGGGGGGCGAGGTGAGGGAGCTGTACCGCGACGCCTCTTGAGAAATCGAGGGGGTAGATGGGTCCACCGCGTCTTGCCATCCGTTTGATCTCGTTGATCAGGTCTTGATTCGCTGAGAGAAACTCAGGCAGCTTCGACCTCTTATCGGGCGTCCATTCGATAGGGACTTTGTATAGGATATCCTTATTGTCCTTCTCGAAGGACTCGACCTTTGGTTCCACTCGGTCAAACAGGCGAGCATATCCCGCGATGATATCCCGGGAATCCGGAGGGAACGGGGCAAACCTTGCGGGATCCTGCGTCTCCGAACCGGAAACACTCTCGCTTCGTCGGAGTTCCGCAAGGAGCTTTTGATACGCCTTTACTGATGCTGGAGGGAGTTCGATCTTGGGTGCTCGTTGCACACCCAGGAATAGTACAGATACACCCGCTACGGCGGAAAGGACAAGCACAGCAATCAGTATAAGAACGACGCGCTTCGTTGACTTCTGCATCGGAGGTTGCTCCCGCTCACTTGAGCGCACACGATGATTCTATGTCAATCCAGAGACAAATTCAAATTGCATCTGAGATGAGAAACTGAAGGTAAGGCGCAAATGCACACCGGTCTACGCGGCTATCTCTCATCTCCGTGCTTTGAGTGTCCTCCGTGGTTAAGATGTTGTTCGTCTTTCAAACCACGGAGAGCGCCGAGAGATGCTTCGCTACGCTCAGCATGACAGAGTCAATAAGCCGCGGATCGACGCAGATGAAATCCTGAACTCGCGCTCTCTCGGTAACTGATTCATAAGACAAGGGTTAATTCACGAGACTGTTCAGAACGAGTTATGGTGCATGCTGGTCACGCAAGCCCCAGCATCTCGCGCGACTGTGCTGGTGTGGCAACGCCCCTTCCGAACTGCTCGGCAATGCGGACCACTCTCTGGACAAGTGCCTCGTTGCTGGCGAGTTGGGTCTTTCCGAAGTCGTAATAGAGAGAGTCTTCGATGCCAACGCGGACAGCGCCCCCGGCGATGATCGCCGCGGTATTCATTGGAAGCTGGAAGACCCCTATACCCGCCCCGCCCCACACCGAGTTTTCGGGGAGCGCGGTGACGAGTGCAGCAAGATTTGCGATCGTGGCTGGGATTGCGCCAAGACTACCCAGGATGAGGTTGAAATATTTCCTCGTACCGATCAGTCCTTTGCGTTCGAGGTATTTGGCAAAGCCGACCATCCCCATATCGAGGATCTCGAGCTCCGGGAGGATCCCTTTCTCTGTCATGGTCCCTGCCAAGCGCTCGATCATGCCCATCTCATTCAGGCTGACTCCCGTCTGGAAATTCAGTGAGCCGAGCGTCAAGCTGGCCATCTCCGGTTTCGCTTTACCAGTAAGCTGGAGCACCTCGGACCTACGTTCGAACTCGTGCCAATTCCGTCCCGAGGTTGTCACGCAACAGATGACGTCCGGTCGTTCACGGCGAATTCCCGTTATGATGGACTCGAAGACTGCTGCTTTCCACGTCGGTTTCTCGTCTTCATCGCGAGCATGGACGTGCACGATCCGAGCGCCAGCGTCATACACTTTAACTGCGTCCTCTACGATCTCCTCGACGGTGACCGGTACGAGATGCGTCTGCTCTTTGGTAGGAATCATACCGCTCAGGCAAGCGTTGACGAGAAGCGGCGGGTACGGTGCGAGAGGATGCGGTTCATTTCGGGCTATGTACTCGCGCTCGGCAGCTCGCCGGCGGACGGCGGCACCGTTCGCTTCATGATCCGATGGTAGCATAGATACTAATCCTCCTCACTCTCCGTCTCGAAGCAAGAGGTTTGGACTCCCTCCACGTCAAGTCTCTCGCCGTCTGCAGACGGTATCTACTGCAAGCTTCCCTGCGCCCGTTCCGCGTAATGGCTGATTATATATGAGCGCTCTTCTTGAAGCAAGCTATCCGCAACACTTAAAGAATTCTAGCAAAGAGAAGAAATCCCGTCAACCTTCTCCTTTTATGTCGCACAGCTCTCCCCCAGAGTTTGACACGCGTGTTGCGATCACCTAAACTCTTGGCGTACGGTATCCGCACGTGCGTGACAGCAAGATGAGCGATGCTAGCGGCGGGCGAAAACGTCGGAATCGGACATCAGAAAGGACTCCTGAGCGTCCATGGACATTATTATCAGAAAGATGGTGCTCGAAGATATGGAAGCCGTCATTGGGGTGCTTTCACGGTGGAATATGGCGCCGGTCAAGCCTAGCCCGGATAATCCCGAGCCAGAGAGGAGTTCGGTAAACGTCGAGAACTCCTTCGTCGCCGTGGAAGGAAGTCGAGTGGTGGGTGTCAGCAGCTATATCGTACACTCGCCGGAGTTCGCTGAGACGGCAAGTTTCGCAGTTGATCCGGGGTATACGGGCAAGGGCATCGGATATCGCCTTCACGCAGCAAGACTCAAGGAGATGAGGGAGAAAGGAATCAAGAGGGTCCGAACCGAGACGGATAGACCGGAAACGATACGGTGGTACGTTGAGAAGTTCGGTTACAAGGTCACGGGTAAGAACAAGAAGAAGCATTCGTTCAGTTTGCCTGACGTTGATTATTGGACGGTGCTGGAACTGGATCTCGAACAGTGACCGGAACTACTCATGGAGCGCGTCCATTGGCGCCCGCACGTACTGGATCGCCTCATCAATGCGCTCGAGTTGGTCGGAGAAATCGCGTGCGTCAGCGTCGGGGAATACCTGCCCGACGATCTCGCGGACGGCGCCTTTGTATGCGTCCGGCACATATCTGAAGTAGTCCGGCTTGGGCAACGCGATGTGCGCAGCATTCGGATCGGCGGTGCGTTCTCTCCAGGCAAGAAAAGAGCGCCACGCCCGCCAGCGCTGCATGAGCCCGTATCCCGATGTTCCTCTCTTGCGGAACAGCCTCGCAGCCCACTGGGGATCGATCAGGCTCGCGGCGTGCCTCGGTGTATCGAACAAGCGCATCTGCGCGAAGTACTCCTCGCGCGGGTATCCGGACTGCATGAGCGAGCCCCGCGGGTCAAACAGGCGTGTCACGTCAATACCGAGTTCGTCAGGGGGAATACGGTAGGCCATCAGAACGACCGCCGTAAGCAGGCATTTTGTGCACTCGTTGCAGTAGTCTTGTACTCCATCTGTCCGCCAGCACGAATCCTGCAAGGGCAAGAGGTCCTCGTACCGCCGACAGAGCAGCGCCTGGACGCAAAAGATCGGCAAGGGGAAAAGGAGCGAGCTGTACCCAATGCCGAACAAGGTGCGCCACACAGCGTCGACGCCTGCAAACGTGGGTATAGAGTACATCGCGTACTTATGCGGAACGAGCGATCTCGATGTTCGATCTATCTTCGATATTTCCCACTCGCTTGCCAGCAGAACATACTCTCGATTGTGATACCATGCAACCGGCAATGCGAGGCTGGCGTATATCGGGCAGTCAGCCACCTCGTTGAACTTGATCCCGGTCGCGCGATGGTGCGGGTAGTCGTTGTCGAAGCACGAACGAATGTCGCTCCATACTCTTATCATATCTCCCCACGCGGACGCCTCAAAGTAACTGATCGTGCGGCTCCTGCGTTGGCTGTCGTGGTCATGGGTTCCCGGTCGGGCAGAGACAGTGTTCACGAGCGATGTCGGCACACCCATCTCGCGAAGAAGGCCCGCCTGCACGAGGCTATCCTTGCCTCCGCTGAAGCAGCAGGCGGCGCCTCTCGCCATCCTGTGTACCGCGCGCGGTCTGGCGGTCGATTCGTGTGCTTCTACGGTGAACGGTCGTTTCACGGGATCGCCGCCCGGGACTCTTTTGAACATCCATCGCTCGAAATCGGCCAGACGGCTCCACACCTCCCGTTCCGCCCGCGACACAGTTCCTTCGCACACGACCGTATAGTCTTCCAGAAAGTTCCACGCCGGATACATACAACCGAGCAGAACGGACCACCACATGGAGTGCGGGAACCCGTTGTCCTCGATTGAGAAAGGGTATTCGACGGTGCAACGGTCTCTGAGAAAGAGCGGATGCGGCGGCGTGCATTCCCACCGAAACAGCACGCGGTTCCCTATCGTTTCAGGTTCGAAAATGCGCAGCGACGCCACGGTTGTGTGTCCTACGGAGCGAGGCTTCCATCGAGAATCGGTCTATGAGAGAGAAGGACTCGCACTTCCATACTGAATATCTTCAATCCGCCTCATAAGAAGGCTACCACTTTCGCCATGACGCCCATTCCTATACCACAAAGAGCGCTGTTTAGCAAGCACGGCGTTCGCTCAGGATAGCAAACAAGCCCGGCAACGGTGGGTGCGGTGATCCTCTCATCGCAGAGACGCAGAGGACGCAAAGAAAACGCCAAGAGCAACCCTTCAAGAGCTGCATCGCGAACCTGCTCGTCTTGTCGTCTCTGCCGAGCAGCTGGTTAACGCACACGGGGTCAACCTGCTCGACTCGCGGACGCGCGCCTCTCTACTGTCATTCTGAGCGAAGCGAAGAACCTCACAGCACAAACCTTGCACCCGCTCAAGCCACAAACAAACACGCATTCACAGAGATATCGTATCCAGATCGCGTTTTCCCTGTGTCCTGTCTATCCTCGGGCATTCTTGGCGACTTCGCGTTTCGCTTTTGCGAGGAAGCGTTGCACCTTCACTGGTTTTCCTGTCCGGCTGCTTTCAATCGCTGAGAAGACGAGCGCAACTGATTGCAGGTTGTCCTCGACGTTGGTTTCCATCTTCTCGCCACCATCGAGCCAGCGGATGAACTTCTCGATGAGCCATGTGTTTGACCATTTTGGCTGTTCGAGCAACGGGATGCGTTCGCCTTGTCCTTCCAGCCCGGCTGTCCATGATTTTGATGGATCGTATGCAAACCGTTCGAGTTGTCTGCGACTGAGAATGAGCGTCGCCTTCTCACATTCCGCACGGATATACTCCTGCGCCCACTGGTTCAGCCCGACGGCGTTATTCTTAGCACCTTCGTAGGTAGCCCGCGTACCGTTCGAGAAATGCATGAGCACCAATCCTTGCGCATTGCCAGCGTACTCGCCCCACACCGGTGTCCATGTCTGAGCGTAGATGGTGTCGCATTTTGCTCCAGCGAGGTCAGCGATGATATCGAGGTGGTGGACAGCGCCTTCGACCATGAGCGTGTCAGGTATCTCGTGACGGAACTTGCCCCAAACGCCGAACTTTCGCGCGTCGCAGGTGAACCGGAACACGATATAGTCGAGCGCACCGTACTGTCCCGACCGCAACTCGTGCCGTAACGTCGTCTTGTCCTGATCGAACCGGTGGCTCATCGTGACGCCCATCTTCTTACGGGCGCATTTCACTTTCGCCGCAATGCGGACGGATGCCGCTAACGTGTCAGCAATAGGTTTCTCAGACAGAATGTGCAAATCGTGCGCGAGAGCGACATCAACGACCGATTCGTGAGATGCAGGTTGCACAACGATGCTGCAGAAATCCGCCTGGTTCTCGTCGAACGCTTTCTGTATGTCCGTGTAACACTGGTCTGGACGCAACCCGAGGAAATCCTGAGCATTTTTCAACGCCTCGGGATTGATGTCCACCGCAGCAACGACTTCAATAAGCCCCTCTTTGATGTTGGGCGGCAGAAACCGTTCGCACCAAATACGCCCCCACCCGCCCGTCCCGACTTGAATCATCTTGTATGCCATCAACCCCCTCCTTTTCTATTGCGCTCCTGACGAACGAAGACCGATGTCCTATACCTCTTGTCTTTGCCGCGGTCACGTAATCATTCCCGCCTATGCGGGAATGACAAAGAGAGTGCACTTGTTGTGCAGTCTTCAATAATCCAGATTTCATGAACGTGAAACAGTCCTGCATCGCTCCAAAGATATTGCTACCGCTTTCCTCGTCAGCAGAGACCCAACCATCATACTTGATCTCCTTGATAGCCGCAAGAATCGGGGCAAACTCTCTGCGATCCGTTCCCAACACTCTGAACGCGCCATCGGCGAAATCTTTCAGGCGGAAGTTGTCTATGACATGACGAAAATCGCGGATGATCCCAGCGACACCCTCGATTTCTGGGGCTGTAAGACGCGCTGTATCAAGCGTCAAGCCAACAGACCCGTCCTCTATAGCGCCGAAAAAGCTATCGAAGTCTCGCCGGTACGTCACAGGCTGGTTGAAATGGTGGTGCAACGACAGTTTCAGCCCGGACTGTTGCGCTTCGACCTGCGCAAAATCAACTGCTACCCCGTCATTGCGAGCGACCGAAGGGAGCGTGGCAATCTTCAAGATTTACCACTACCCCGAGGGTAGCTGCTTCACGCACTCTTGCGAGGTCCGCTCGCTGAGGCTGCCCCTCCTCACGCAGACGATTGTAGCATGATTTGCCGCACGCTATCTACGCGTGCGGATGGGCGTTATCGTACACCTGTTTGAGCCGCTTTGTGGTGACGTGAGTGTATATCTGGGTACTGGTGAGGTTGGCATGACCGAGCAGTTCTTGGACCGACCGGAGATCTGCTCCCCGATCGAGTAGATGTGTCGCAAAACTGTGTCTCAGTGTATGCGGGCTGACATCTTTTCGGGCTGGCAGGATGCTCAGGGCGTACTTTTCAACGATCCGCTGGACGCTCCGGCTCGTTAACGGACCGCCCCGGTGGTTCACGAACAGGTGTCTGACATCCGATCGTTTAACAAGCTGAGACCGAATGTCGAGATAGTCGCGTAATGCTCTCGTTGCAGGCGCCCCGATCATCGCTAGTCGCTCTTTCCGACCTTTCCCGAAGACCTTGATCACGCCTGAGATAATGTCCACGTGGCTCAATTGGAGCGCTGCAAGTTCGCTTGCACGAATACCGGCAGAATAAAGCGTTTCGAGTATAGCGCGGTCGCGTGTTCCGAGCGGGGTGGACGTGTCGGGCGCTTCAACTAATTGCGCGACCTCGTCAACGTTTAAAAAATGCGGTAACGGTCTGCCCAGCTTGCGTGCAGACGCCATTCTGGCTGGATTTGTTTTACAGATGCCGCGTGCACACAGGTATTTGAAAAAGCTCCGGAGCGCCGCCAGCTTTCTCGCCAATGTGCGCGGCGACATTCCGCGTTCTTGCAAGTCTGCCAAGTACGCTCTGAGAGTATGTCTGCTGACAGAGTCGAGAACGGAAGAACTGATGGGGGCTTCGTCCCCGGTTGAACCTCCGGAGACGCTCAGGAAGGACAGAAGCTCAGCTACATCGCCAGCGTAAGCGCGGAGCGTGTGCGGTGAGACGTTGCGTTCGCCCTCAAGGTAGCGTAGAAACTCCGTCACTGGCTCAACCATGAACCACCTTGCGCAACGGTCGCACCACCGTTACCGGGATCACGCGATCTCCGGACGTTGCTCAAACGAACAGCCTTTGGTCCGGCACCGGAGCATCTGTTCCCCTTCGCGCACCTTGATCACAACGAACGGTGCGCCACACTTAGGACAGGGCATCGGTATCGGTTTATCCCAGACAGCGAACTTGCAGGTGGGATACCGGCTGCAACTGTAAAATCGTCTGCCCTGACGCGTCTTGCGTTCAATCAGGTCCCCGTCACAACCCGGTTCCGGACATTTCACCCCGGTCTCGACCGACAGGGTGAACCTACATTTCGGATAGTTCTCGCACCCGTAGAACCTGCCTGTGGCTGCTGTGCGAAGCACCATCCTGCCACCACATTTCTGGCATTTTTTATCGGTAGGTTGGGGCGGTTCTTTTCCGGCGTTGTTGCGCGGTTCGACAGAGCGCGTATTCTTGCAGTTCGGATACCCCGAGCAGGCAAGAAACACGCCGAACCGCCCCGGTTTGATCACCATAGGTTTGCCGCACTTTTCGCAGATCTCACTCGTAGGCACACCCTCCCTCTTGAGGTTAACCATGTTTTGCTCAGCGACAGCCAACGTATTTTCGAAATCGCTATAGAACTTTCTCAGAAGCGCTTGCCAATCGAGGTTGCCATCTTCGATCTGGTCGAGCTCGGTCTCCATCTGGGCTGTAAATCCCACGTCGAGAATCACCGGAAAACTTTCGACGAGCAACCCGTTCACCATCTGACCGAGTTCTGTCGGATAGAGTTTCCCTTTCCGTTTTGAGACGTATTTTCGAGTCTGAACGGTGTTCACAATTGTGGCATACGTGCTCGGTCGCCCGATCCCTTGCTCTTCGAGTGCTTTCACGAGCGTTGCTTCCGAATACCGCGCGGGCGGCATAGTGAAATGCTGGTGCGGCGCGATCTCGACAGGTTCCACCCGTTCGCCCTCATGCATCTCAGGCAGCACTCGTTCTTCGTCCGACACTTCCCCGTTTCCGTTCTCTTCTTTCGGCTCCTTATAGAGGACGAGGAATCCCGGAAAGATGACAATCGAGCCGGTCGCGCGGAACACGAACCTGCCGGCGCTGATGCCCACGCTCGTCTTATCGAGCAACGCGGGAGCCATCTGGCTCGCAAGAAACCGTTCCCATATGAGTTTGTAAAGAGCGAGCTGGTCACCTGACAGGAACTTAGCGACATCCTCAGGCGTCCGGTAACACGATGTGGGACGGATCGCTTCATGTGCGTCCTGAGCGCCCTGCTTGTTCTTGAACACGTTAGGGTTCTTCGGGTAGAACCGCGCGCCGTGACGCTCGATTATGAACCGTTTCGCCTCACCCTGGGCCTCCTCAGAGACGCGGGTCGAATCGGTCCTCATGTACGAGATGAGTGCGACGCTCCCTTCATCGCCCAGCTCAATCCCTTCGTAAAGCTGTTGCGCGATCAGCATCGTCTTGTAAGGACTGAACCGCAGTTTCCGGGCGGCATCCTGTTGCAACGTGCTTGTCCGGAACGGCCCGTACGGTCTGCGTTGTGTCTCTTTCCTGACGACGCTCGATACGGTGTACGGGAGCCTATCGAGTTCTTTGAGTACGTCTGCTGCGTCTGTCTCGGACCCTATCTGTTTCTTCTCGCCGTCCACCGTCTCGAGGGAGGCCGGAAACGTGTCGCCCCGCGGCGTTCTAAAGGTTGCGTCTATTGACCAGTACTCGGTCGGCACGAAATCGCCGATCTCTTTTTCGCGCTCGCAGATGAGGCGGACGGCGACCGATTGAACCCTGCCCGCGCTCAGTCCTGCTTTAACTTTCCGCCAGAGTATCGGGCTGATCTTGTACCCGACGAGCCTGTCGAGCACTCGCCGCGCCTGTTGGGCATTGACCTTGTTCATATCTATCGGACCAGCCTCTTCAACGCTTTTCCGGATAGCTCGTTCGGTGATCTCGTTGAACACAATCCGTTTCACGTTGTTGTTCTTTGCGCGCACTGCTTGCTGGATATGCCAGCCGATAGCCTCACCTTCCCGGTCGAAGTCCGACGCGATCAATACCCGCGCAGACTGTTCAGCTATCTTCTTGAGTTGATCGAGAATCTTCTTTTTGCCCTTGATGATCTCGTACTCAGGCTCGATCTCCGCGCCGAACTTTATCCCCAACTTGTTGGTCGGCAGGTCGCGGACGTGACCGTTGGACGCTTTTACGACGTAGCCGTTGCCGAGATATTTACTTATCGTTTTCGCCTTTGCGGGCGACTCTACAATGACCAAATCCTGAGCCATACTCGTTCCTTTCTTGCCTTTATGCGTATCGGGATCGTGAAGGTTCGGTCTGCCAGTTCGACGTGATGGTAACGAAAGGGCACAGAACCTCATACTGTCGAAATCGGGCGATACAAAGGAACTCCTCTTTCGCTTCCGTGCAATACTTCCCTCTTCCGCTCCTCCCGATCTAATTGTATCCGCGCTGTCAAGTGGGTGTCAAGTTTGGGAAGCGATTTATCGTGTCCCGACATCGTGACAGGAGGGTCTATTGCCGAGAACATCCTCGCGGTATGCGCGAAGGAGTTCCGCGACGCTCAGCGCTTTTGAGATGCAGCCGCGCGGCGTATGTGGCGGGTCGCCATCGAAAATCTCCGACACGGTTCCCAGCCCAACATCGCGGATATGGTCTCGGAAACCTTCGATCAACCCGCGCATCTTCTCTATCGTGGCTGGCGTTCGTCCGTGTACCCGGAGGTACGCTGTAATGAACGGACCGAGCAACCATGCCCACGCGGTACCTTGATGGTATGCTCCGTCGCGCGATGTTGCGTCACCTTCATATCTTCCTCGGTACCGCGGGTCGTGAGGCGACAACGTTCTCAGCCCGAACGGTGTCAGCAGTTCCTCTTCGACACGAGCCTGTATGCTGGCAGCGCGCGCTCCTTCAAACAGCGGATAGGGGAGGCTCAAGGCGAATATCTGGTTTGGTCGTAGAGAGTCGTCCGGTTCACCGTCCCGGATACAATCGTACAGGTATCCGCCATTCGTGTTCCAGAACCTGATCTGAAACGACCGTTTCGCCACGGTCGCAAGGGTAACAAATGATCGCATCCGGTCGTCACCGAACCGTTTCGCGAGGTCCGCAACGATTTTGAGCGCGTTATACCAGAGCGCATTTACTTCAACGGCCTTACCGTGCCGTGGTGTTACGGGTTCGTCCCCGGCGGTCACGTTCATCCAGGTCATCTGGATCGCGGCTATTCCTGCATCAATCAGGCCGTCACCGTCCATGACGACGCCACGACCGGTCCCTCGCCGGTACCGTTCGATCACCTCGATCATCTTGTCGTAGAGAGAGTCCTGCACAAACTGGTAGTCTGCCGTGTACGACAAGTAGCTGTGCACCGCATAGATGAACCACAGTGCCGCGTCAGCGTTCTCATAAGAAGGTTTTCCTGTTCGCTCATCGAACCTGTCCGGCAACATCCCCTTACTGAAAAGGGTGCTAACGGCAGACAGGATCTCTTTCGCCTTGTCGAATCTGCCGGTTACGAGCGTTAATCCGGGCACCGCGATCAAGGTATCGCGGCAGTTTTCCCCGGACCAGTGGTAACCCGAGATGACGCCGGTTCGGCTGTTTTTTCCAGAGAGGAGGAAGGTATTCGATGCGGCATCGAGCGATCGTTCCACTGAATTCAGCGACGTGGTGTCGCGGTCACCCGTAGTTCGTCGGGTCCTCTCGTGAGCCTCCAACGAGTCTGCGCTCGTTGCGGGTGGCACTGATTTCTCGCTCGAAACGATCAGAGCGCACGTTGTGCCTGGCACTATGGTGAAAAGGAACGAGAACGGAACGAAGAGATCCTCCCGGCACAGTTCGCCGCGCGACGCCTCCACAGCATACTCCACCTGCCCATACCACGTTCGGCAGTCGAGAACGTTGTCTGCATTATGGCACCAGTAAAGAGCGGGCACTCCCGGGTAAGCCTGATACACGAGCGGACCCTGACCCGCTTCTTTCCACTTGCTTTCGACGGATGCGTTTTCCATCACCACATGGTGGAACTCCCGTCCAGCAATCATGGGACGGACGCTCAGTTCTGCCTTGCACGGGGCACCGACAAGACGGTAGGCGATCACGACCGTGTTGGATTCGTGCGTCATGAAGACCCGCTTCTCCAATCGGGCAGCGCCGACTTCATAGACGTACGTGGGTATCGGGTCAATCCTAAACTCGCTCAGCAGCAGATGTCCCTCAGGATGAATGACGCCGGGATACCTATTCGAGGACAGCTCGTAGGATAGGTCGCCGACCTGTATCGTCTCCTCGACTTTGGCAAGCATGACGTAGCGGCACCCGCCCTTACCGTGAGGGACAACGAGCAGTCCGTGATACTTCCGGGTGTTAGCTCCTGAAGCCGTTGAGGAGGCGTATCCGCCGCGCCCGTTTGTGTCAATCCACTCTTTCGCACTGGCTTCTTCAAACCGGGCAAGGACCTCTTTGCCAAAGCTCAGGTGTTCCGGATATTCGAGCGTCGTCCGTTCGGTTCGCGGCTGACGCCATCGAACCCGAACTGCGGTTTTCATGCGGATAGACCTTCCGCACCCCGACCGGACATGAGCCGGAGTTGGTGCAGCTTTAGCCCGGCGGTACCGCGGGCTCCAGACTGAGCCCTCCCTTGCCGGAGCGAAGCCTTTTTTCGATGTCACGGGCGGATTCATTGTGTGGCGCATTCTTGGTTCACAGATCCTCGCGCCAGTCCTTTGTAGGTGCTGAATCGGAACCGAAGTCTTCAGGTTGAACGACGACCACACCGCCCGGCGTGACAAAGTGCCGTTTTGAATCCTCCTCGAGGTCGTACCCTATGACGGTTCCGGCAGGGATACGCACGCCTTTTTCTACGATAGCGTTTCTGACGTCGGAGTACCGCCCGACATCCGCGCCGTCGAACAGTATGGATCGTTCCACCCTGGAGTAGCTGTTGACGCGGACGGTCGGACTCAGCACGCTGTTCTTGACCACGCCGCCGCTTACAATGCACCCTTGTGACACGATTGAATCGAGCGCTACGCCGAACCGTTCGCCGATGTCAGCGAAAACGAACTTTGCTGGCGGCTGCTGCGTCTGGAACGTTCGGATAGGCCAGTTGGGTTCGTACAGATTGAACGTTGGCGTCACCGCGACAAGGTCCATGTTGGCTTCCCAGTATGCGTCAATTGTTCCGATGTCGCGCCAGTATGGCAGTTCGCCCCTGCGGTTGTCCCGGAAATTGTATGCAAACACGCGTGCTGACCGAACCATTTTGGGTATGATGTCTTGCCCGAAATCGTGCGAGGATGCTTGATCGTGGGCATCCTCGATGAGGACCTCCTTCAGCACATCCGTATTGAACGCATAGATTCCCATCGAAGCGAGGCATCGGTCGGCATGTCCGGGAGCGGGTGTTGGTTCAGCGGGTTTTTCCTCGAACTGGACGATGCGGTTTTCCTCGTCAACGGACATCACCCCAAACCGTCTGGCATCGTGAAGCCCGACCTCGATACACGAGACGGTGAGGTCTGCGCCTTTCTCTCTATGGAACCTGATCATCTTGGAGTAGTCCATTTTGTACACGTGATCGCCGCCGAGTATGAGCACTTCCGTCGGTTTGTCGCGTTCGAGCGAGTAGAAGTTCTGATAGACGGCATCGGCGGTTCCGAGATACCAGTTGTCGCTCACCCGTTTTTGCGGCGGGATAGCCTCTATGTACTCGTTGAACTCGCTGGCGAGCACGCCCCAGCCGAGCCGGATGTGCCGCGACAACGATAAGGATTTGTATTGGACGAGCACCTGAATGCGCCGAACGTCAGAGTTGACGCAGTTGCTCAACGCGAAATCTATGATCCGGTACAGTCCTCCGAACGGGACTGCCGGTTTAGCGCGCTCTTTTGTCAGAGGATAGAGCCGTTCGCCGGCTCCTCCTGCAAGAATCTGTGCGACGACGTTTCTCATAGTCCGTCACCACCTCCCGACGTTCCGCCGAGGCATGCGAAACGTTTCCGTTGACTCGCAGCCTGCGTCAGCGCCACGGTCGCCATTCCTGTTTTTGCTCTTTCGGTGCGCCCATACTATCGCTGTTCCTAGCAGAACCCGCCGCGCGCTCTACGCACTCCTGTACCTCGCCGGCACGTCCGCGCGCGGGTCACATGGGACCGCGCAATACCACGCGTGCCGGTGCTCCGTCACACCCCGCGATACGAAGCGGCAAGCAGATAAGCTCGTAATCGCCCGGAGCGGGTTCGCTGAGATCCAGCGTTTCTATCAGGACCATGCCGCTTCCCAAAAGCGTGTGATGAACCGGCGACCCAGCCGATTTAACCTTCTCAACAGAGAGATAGTCAATTCCGAGCAGCTTTATTCCCAATTCCACGACGTACCGCGCGCCAGATTCCGTGAGCGAGACGTATTCGAGACTCGTCTCAGCGCGTTTGAGCAGCATGGAGTTCGAAGTCTTGATGAGTAACCGTTTGTGCGCGCCGAGGTCTGCGTTGCGCAGGTCTTCCGCCTCAATCCTTTGTTTGCCTTCCAAGGATAGAAGTCGAGCAGGTCCGATGAGCAGGTCGAGCGGAACCTCATCCACGGGAATCCCGTCGTTCTCGAAATGGAACGGTGCGTCCACGTGGGTGCCGGCGTGCGAGCTGATCTCGATGTATGAGGTGTTACTGTTATTACCCGCCCGGATCGAGGTGCGCGGTGTCACTTTCGCGCCCGGGTCGCCCGGGTACGCGATCATGCCGGTCCGTATCGGCAGCGTTACATCGTACAGTTTCATATCAGAGATGAACTCCGAGCATTCCGTCGGGTCCACGCAATGACCTCGCGGCAACATTTGACCTTCATTGCTGTACCTTCGTCTGCCCAACTCAGACCCCGCACAAGACTATAGCAGAATCAACCACCGTGTTCAAGCGCATCGTGTTGTGCGTGTTCCTGATGACAGGCGCGGAAATCTCTTGACTGATTTTCGAAAAGCGGGTATAATGTTTGGCAGGGCGAAAAAGAGGCGGGGTTCTTTTCGGGTGGTGTGGTCAAAGGGGACAGCGGTTAACAGAGGTGGTGCTCCGTGGCGGATATCCTTACCCAAGAGGAAGTGGACCTTCTTTTAAGCGCAGTATCTGAGGGTGAAATCGGTGTTGCCTCTGCAGCCCAGCGGGAGGTACAGCGCAAGACAGCCGTGTACGATTTTCGCAGACCGAACCGTGTCTCGAAAGAGCAGTATAGAGGATTGCAGGGTCTCTTTGAGGCGTTTGGTCGAGAGTTTGGCATGACTCTTCCGGGATACTTGAGGACTGTTACGCGAGTCGAGCTCGCGGCGATCGATCAGATCACGTACGACGAGTTCATGTTGTCAGTATCCCGTCCTACGTCGCTTAGCGTAGTCTCTATGGAACCGTTTAATGGCAACGCGATAATCGAGTTGAGCCCGTCGCTCGTGTTTCCGATAGTTGACCGGCTGCTGGGAGGTCCCGGGACTGTCCTGGAACAGCCGCGTGACCTGACGGAGATCGAGCAGCGCATCGTTCAGAAGGTGGTGTACATGGCGCTGAACTGCTGGGAGCGATCGTGGAGCCACGTTGTGGAGCTGAAATTCAAGATCGTGGCCCAAGAAAGCGATCCGCTCATCGTTCAGATCGTACCGGGCAGTGAGATGGTGATTCTCGTTGCGTTTGAGGTTCATCTGAGCGATGTTGTTGGCAGAATGACGGTATGCATTCCGCTGGTTAACATAGGACCCCTTTTGGAGAAGCTCGGTGCTCAGCGGAGCTACTCGAGCAGGCTGCCACGAGAGCTTGCAGCGAAGACGAGGACTCAGGTTGAGCGCGTGGTTATACACGCGCCGGTTTCGGTGACTGCTTGTCTTGGCGGATCGAAGCTGTCAATTCGGGAGCTTTTGACCCTCCGTCAGGGTGACGTATTGCAGCTCGAGAATCCCGTCTCAGGGTACGTTATCGTGAATGTCGCGAACAGGAAGAAGTTTTACGCTAAACCCGGCAGGGTTGGCGATAAGAGTGCCGTCCAGATCGTGAGCAACATTGACTGAGGCGTTGTCATATTCGAGGAGGTTCTCGCTTGAACGAGCGTGTGGGTAGTGCCCTTCTCTCGTTAGCGTCATCGTGGCTCGGCGGCGCATTCGATTCGCTGTCTCTGGTGGTTGACCGCGAGATAGCGGTTCGCCCGTCGAACCCTACCCAACTGGCAGCCCAGGAGCTCGAGCAGTTGCATGCAAAGTTTCAACTTGCTGTTGTCGTACCGGTGAGGGAGCAGGCGACAAGCGGCACAGCGTGCATTTTTATGAGTCTTAAGGATGCGACCGTCCTTGCGGACCTCCTTATCGAAGGTGCCGGGGCGCCCGCCGACACACTGTCGGAGGAGAGAAAGACGGTGTTGCAGAGCGCCCTCGAACAGATGACGGTTGCGGCGGAAGCCGGATTGAAGAACGCGCTCAACGGGGCGTTCATCTTGGAATCGCCCCGTCTGGTGGATCTCGCTGGTGGGAAGGAGAAGGTGACGGACCTGGTAGGCAGCACGGATGTCGTGGGGGTCGAGTTTGCTTTGTCGTGCGACACCGTTCTGGACACCGCGGTTCTGTTCGTCATGTCGTTGGGCATTGTGCAGCAGCTTGCTGACAAGGTGCCGTCACCGGCGCAGGAACCAAGACTCGGTGATGCAACGGCTGCGGCGACGGCTCAGCCGGTAGCGGCGTCAGCACAGGCGGAACCTGCTTTGAAAGTATCGGGCATGGACAATATCAATTTGATTCTGGACGTGGAACTGTCAGTGGTCGCAAGGCTGGGTCAGGTCGAGATGCCCATCAGCGACATACTCGCTCTTGGTCCCGGTTCGATCATAGAGGTGGGGCGTTCTATCGAGGAGCCTGTGGACCTGCTCGTCAATGACAAATTGATCGCGCGGGGCGAGGTGGTCGTCGTGGACGAAAGGTTCGGGCTGAGACTTACGGAGATTGTAAGCCCGAGCGAACGGGTCAAGAGTCTCGGGTGACGTTAGCACAACCATACACCGCATCATTGAACGTGTTCC
>Ga0315291_10001815_pt1 | contig 28302 bp, 36 predicted proteins | sample YL17G12_20_MG_FD_203070 | JGI IMG/M metagenome (GOLD analysis project Ga0315291, IMG submission 203070) | Sediment microbial communities from Yellowstone Lake, YNP, Wyoming, USA - YL17G12_20 | ecosystem: Environmental > Aquatic > Freshwater > Lake > Sediment | place: USA: Wyoming | collected...
CGTATCCTCAAGCATTAGATCTAGTAGATATTGATCAAGTTATTAGAAAGAAATTTAGAATATTAGGGCTTGATCCAAAATTAATAAAAGATTCTGAACAAGTTGCTCAGATAAGAGACGCTAAGGTTCAAGCTCAACAAGCGCAACAAGATAAAGAAGACGCGGTTCAATTGGTGGATAGCGCATCAACAGCTAAAAAAGCGGGGATAGGGCAATGATAGAACAACCTTTTAAACATAGAAAGCATTTACTTGTAGCTTTCAAAGAAGTATTTAATACCGAAAATGGTAAAAAAGTTTTACAAACTATAGCAGAAATATGTGGTAATTCTCAAAGTACTTTTGATAATGACCCAATAGTTATGGCATATCGTGCTTCAAGGCGCGATGTGTATTTAGAAATTCAAAGGCTGGTTGATACAGAGATTAAAACTAATCTTAAAGACCAAGCCGAAGAATCGGATCAAGCCCAATCCGTTGTAGACGGAGAGGAAGACCCGCTTAATTAAAATAAATCAATTAAAGACATGTACATTAACAACATCACTTCTGCAAGCGCAGGAGATACTACAATTACCACACAACCTACAGTAGAAACTACAAATAGTATTGTAGATACTACACAACCTACAGGTGCACCTTTAGATTGGAGAGAAGCTTTAGCTCAAGAATTTAAAGAACATAAATCGTTAAAGGATTATAAAAGCGTAGACGACCTAGTGAAAAGCCACATTAATTTAGAAAAAATGATTGGTAAAAAACAACCTTCAGTTATTGGCGCAGAAGGCGAGACAGTTTACGAAGCTGACGCGTATAAGTATGAAGTTGCGGAAGGGCAACCTACACTCGTACCAGAAATTTTCGACAGAATATCCGCAAAAGCTGCGGAATTAAAAGTTACTCCAGCAGTGTTTAAAGAATTAGTCAGTGATTTTTTAGGCGCGGAAGGGGAGTTAGGAAAACAAAATGAGATGCGTCAGGCTGAAGCATTAAAAACTGCTGAAAACACTTTAAAAGAGAAATGGGGTTCGGACTACGAAACTAAATTAACCAACGCACACAAGGCTTTTGAGTTATTTTCTAGCCCAGAATTAAAGGAAACTGTAGGTAATTTAAGTGTAGACGCTAAAACAGCTCTTACAGATATTATGGCGAATGTATATTCTAAGATCGGAGAAACTTCTTTTGGAAAAGAGGGGTCTCAAAATTCAGGCTTGACATCTCAGCAAGCCCAAATTAAGATCGACGAAATTAGAAACGATCCAAATAGTCCGTACAATAAAGGCGAGCCAGCAGCAAGAGCTGAGATGACCCGACTTTACTTGGCAGCACAAGGACAAGCGTAGATCGTTTCGCAGGTATAAAACTATTTTTGATTTAAGATTGTCCGCTAATTTGTGGGTAGCTGTCACCAGTCCATAAAGATTAGAAGGGTAGCAATGGAAGAAATCGAACCCTTTAAACCAAGCGTCTAGCTTGATTTAATTCTATTTTACTTTTTGTTATTTTATAATTTTTAAGGAGCTATTTATGGCGACAGATACCCAAAATCAAGTACATATCAAGCAGTTTGCAGATGATATTATTCACGCAGTACAACAAAAAAATTCTCGTTTAGACGGTACCGTTCAAAGAAAAATTGGCGTTGCAGCGGAAGAATTTTATTTTAATAAACTTGGTGCTTTTGAGCTACAAGAAAAAACTCAAAGATATTCTCCAACTCCTTTAGCAGATCCAGCGCATTCTAAAAGAAAAGCCACTCCAATTAGATTCCATCAAGGCGTGGCTATTGATAGCTACGATCAAGATAGAGCTATTGTAACTTTGCAACCTAACTATTTAGATGCTTTGAAATTTGCGGCTCAACGCAAAAAAGATGAAATTATCATTTCAGCTTTGGGCGGTTCTGCATACGAAGGCAAAGACGGCACTACCGTTGTAGCGTTACCTTCAGCTCAAAAAATCGTATCTAGTTCAGCGGCTTTAACTTTAACTAAATTGCTGACTGGCAAAGAAATTTTAGACGGTGCGGATGTAGACGAAGATATGGCTAGATATTGTGTAGTTACGGCTAAGCAAATAACTAACTTATTGAACTTGACCGAAGTTAAAAACGCGGACTACAATACTGTTAAAGCTTTAGCCGAAGGAAAAATTGATACCTTCTTAGGTTTTAAATTTATCAGAACTCAAAAGCTATTGCTTAATGCTTCTTCAGAAAGACTATGCTATATCTACACTGAAAAAGCTATCGGGATTGCGACTAACAAAGACATTAAAACTCGTGTTGGTGAAAACCCAGATAAATCTTTCGCAGCAGTTGCTTATATCGAATTAGATATGGGCGCTACTCGTGTAGAAGACAAAGAAGTTGTAGAAATTGCTTGTACTGAATCATAAGCAACAACTTAACAATAATAATTTTTTTGGAGATTTAAAATATGACAGTATTTAAAGACGATATTAACATCACAGGTTTGGATTCTATACCAAGAGTGATGCCAAACTCACAAAACAACGGCGCAAATGTAAAATTTGCTAGAGGCCATGTAGCTATTGCGGCTGCTGACGCTGACGGCGATTCTTATGTTATGGCTAGATTGCCTTCTAACTCAGTTATCAAGGATATCAAAGTGCTTTGTGACGCGATTACTGCTGGGACTGATTTCGATTTAGGCGTGAATTACCCAACTAACAAAGGCAGCGCAATTATTGACAAAGACTGTTTAATGGACGGTCAAACTCTAGCCACTGCATCTAAAGTGTTAGATGGTTTTGCAGCCCCGGCTATCGAAAACCGCTACAAACAACTTTGGGAATTAGCAGGTTTAACTGCTGATCCTTGCCATAACCTAGACATCGTACTTACAGGCAATACTGTAGGAACTGCTGCTGGGGATGTAGTCGTAGAAATCGAATACATGGCTAAGTAGAAACGAGACACTCGTGTTTTAACTTGCTTAGCATGGTAATTAATCGAGTAGAGCAGTTAGGTTTGATCCATGTCGCCTAACTGCTCTTCAAAAATATAAAATTAAAACTTACAATGGCTACTTCAAAAACTTCAATTGCTAATAAAGCATTAGGGCATTTAGGTCAAGATCCAATTATCGACTTGGACACTGATGTAAGCGTTCGAGGCGATGCTATCCGTGAAGTTTACGAAGAAACTATTGATGAAGTACTTAGAGATTTCGATTGGAAATTCGCCATATTTAGGAAAGATCTAAATGCAGATTCTTCATATACTGCTGCGGATTATTCTTACAGATATATACTCCCGACAAACCCCGCACTATTAAAATTTTTAAATATAGTTGACGCGCCAAGAGAAAAATATGCTCTTGAAGGGGGGTACTTATACACGAACTTGTCTACAGTAAGATTGAGATATATCGGTAGAGTTACTGACCCAACTAAATTCGATGCTACTTTTGTAGAAACCATAGCTTTAAAATTAGCTGCGGTAAGGGGATATAAAATCACAGGCAATCAAGGATTAGCCGATAATTTTTTAGCTAAATATGAGAAGATAAAACTAGATGCTCAATCGAATGATTCCCAAGAAAAAGTCCAATCCTATCAGGACGACAGTGTGTGGGAAGCTACAAGAGATATGGGGCCGTCATCTTTCATAGGAGACTATGTCTAAAGAAATTTCTACAGATATTCATCAAACTAATTTTGGCGCAGGAGAACTTGACAGTTTTATTGACGGTCGAGCGGATTACGCGCCGATCTATAGTGCATTAAAAACCGCAGAAAATGTAGTAATTTTACCCGAGGGCGGGGCTTACCGAAGAAAAGGCACCCGATTTATTTCGCCCGCGTACGCGCATAGCACCAAATCAAGGCTTATACCTTTTCAGTACAGTTTAGCTCAATCGTATGCATTAGAGTTTGGAAATTTAAAACTAAGATTTTTCAAAGATAAAGCTAGGTTAGTAGAAACAGCTAAAAATATAACTGCTATAACTAAAGCTAATCCAGGAGTAGTAACTTCTGCGGCACATGGGTACTCTAATGGAGACTTATTAGTACTCAAAGACATTGGTGGCATGGTAGAATTAAATGATACTGAAGTGACGGTAGCCAATGTAACCACAAATACCTATCAGTTATCTGGGGTAAATACTTCGGCGTTCACTACCTACACATCAGGTGGCACTTCGCAAAGAGTTTACCAAATTACAACGCCGTTTACAGACAGTGAAGTTTTTGGTATAAAAAAAGCCCAAAAAAACGATGTGACTTATTTAGTGCATAAAGACCATTGGCCTCAAAAATTAATACGGGTAGGGGATTTAAGTTGGACTATAGAAGATGTAGAATTTCAGAAGGGGCCTGTGATGGATCAGAACATAGTCTCTACAGATAAATTGACATTAACAGGAGGCACTTGGACTGAAGGTGCGTCTGTAACTATAACAGCTTCTGGTGGGCATACCCCTTTTGTAGTAGGACACATAGGCGCGTTATTTAAAGTGGCTAACGACGCAAACGACACCCATACCGCTTGGTTTAAAATAACAGCTTTTACCAGTTCTACCGTAGTAACTGGCGAAGTCTTATACGATACAGTACCCGCAGAATTGAGAAGCGGCGGCGGGACATTCTATTGGAATGAAGGTGCATTCAGCACTTACCGAGGATTCCCGAGAGCCATAGCTATTCATGAACAAAGATTATTTTTAGCGGGTGTGGTTTCAGATCCGGGTAAAATATGGGCTAGTAGAACTAATGGGGATTACGAAAATTTTGAAACGAATTCTACCGATGTAAGCGCAGCTTTTAACATTAAAGCTGCCAGTGGAAACCAAGATGTTATCGAATGGTTAGTTTCGGATGAAGTGCTTTTTGCAGGATCAACTAACACTATTTTTAGATTAAAAGCTTCAGCAAATGGGGGAGCGATGTCGAACGAAGATGCGGATATTAAACCTCAAAGTCGTTTTGGGTCGTCAGCGTTACAGCCAGTATTTGTAGGAGAATCTCCATTTTATACTGAAAGAGGGCTTACTAAAATACGATCCCTTGGCTATAATGTATCTAAAGATAAATATTCAGCCAGTAATGCCACTATCAGAGCAAGGCGTATAACTTCGTCAGGGGTAACTCAAATGGAGTACGCCCAAAATCCTGTATCACTAATGCTAGTCCCAAGAGTAGACGGGCAGATAGCTAATTTAACTTTAGAAGAAGAGCAGCAAGTTTTTGCCTGGACTAGATCAATAACAGCCGGGGTATTTGAAAGTGTTTGCGTTTTACCGTCAGAAGATAATGTGGATACTATGTATTTTGTAATCCAAAGAACCATCAACGGAGCTACTAAACGATACATAGAAGCCTTGGATTTGTCTTTAGAAAATGATGACTTAAACTGCTTTTATGTAGATTCAGGTTTAACTTATGATGGTACAAAATCAGTAGGTCTAATCTTGTCAGCTATTACTGGATCGTCAGTAACGGCTACTGCGGCAAGCTCTTCTTTCGCCTCATCAGATGTTGGCAAATTCATCCACGAACTTGGGGATCTACGCGGCAGAGCTGAGATCATCGGCTACACCAGTGGCACTGTAGTCACTGTAAAAATTCTTGAAGATTTCTCAGCTGTAGGTTTAGACGCAAACGCTTGGGGCATAGCCGTAGACACGGTGTCAGGACTTGACCATTTAGAAGGAGAGACTGTAGATATATTTGTAGATGGAGCAACGCTTCCAACTTTAGAAGTGACTTCGGGTCAAATCACTTTCGCAGAAGGGACTATACCGGGTGTGATAATCCATGTAGGGCTAAATTTCGTAACTACGATTAGCCCCATGAATTTAGACATAGGTTTTAATGCCCCTGCTGGCACAAATGCGTCAGCGCATAAAAAACGAAAATTAGGAAGAGGCTTCGGTAAATTTGAAGAAACCCGAGGAGGCACTTATTCAGTAGATGGCCGAAATAAAGATGTACTATTTAGATCTCAACAAGATGCTATGGGCAAAGCAGTACCGCTTTTCACAGGGTACAAAGAATTAAATTTTAGCAGCAATACTGAAAGAGAATTAGATTTAGAAGTTATCCAAGCTGAACCACAGCCGATGCACCTGAAGTCAATAACTACGGGGGTTTCAATTGTTGGTTAAAATAATCCCGTTTGCTTTAGACCACATAGACTTGATCAACCATAAAATAAAATACCCCAGCATTTTGCATTTTAAAGCTGACATAGATACTTATGAAGAGCAAGGTGACAAGGCTATAACTTGCGTAAAAGACGATAAAATTATTTTTAGTTGTGGGCTTAAACGAATCAATCCTGGGGTAGCTCATGTATGGGTTGCGCCGAGCGTCTATTGTGATACAAATAAATTTTTAGTTTATAAGACAATAAAGAAATTACTTGACGATCACGCAGAAGAGTTCAAACTCCATAGAGTTCAAACCACAATAGAGCCCGCATTTATAAAATGGATTGAATTTCTGGGCTTTGAAAAAGAGTGTGTATTTAAACAGATTAAAGCCGATAAAGGCGATTTATATTTTTATGTGAAATTTTATCAGAATTAATTATGGGCGCAGCAGTAGTAATGTTAGCCTCTTCAGCAGTAGAAGCCGGAGGAGGAATCGCAGGAGGAATAGGAGCTAATAAGGCAGCTAAGAAACAAGCCGCTATATATGATGACGAAGCCAATGCTGTACTTCGCCAAGGGGCTTTTGAAGAAGCTCAAGCTGCGAGATCGTATGACAGATTATTAGGTGAGCAAAAACTAAATATAGCCGCCTCAGGTAGAGAACTAGAAGGGTCTCCGCTATTAATTTTAGATCAAACTATTAGGGACAAAGAAGAAGAGATAGCCAATATAAAATACAACACTGGAAGAGCCAGAGACAGATTAAGATCGGCGGCTAAACAGTCTAAACAAGCTGGTAGAGCTGCGCTAACCTCAAGCATTATTGGGGCTTTTGGCGTAGCAGGAAAAGCGTATGGTCAATACTCAGCAGCTAAAAACCCGTCTAAACAAGCACTTTCAACAGGAGGCACTGCGTAAACATGGTAGCAATCCCCGTATCACAAGGCCCTAGAGTTTCACCGCAAGCCTCGCCTAACGCCGTTGCTCCCTCTATGCAACAAGCATCTTTGATTGGAAATTCAGTAGCCGCGCTAGGGGACACAGTATCAAAAGTGGCAGCCCAAAGAATAGAGTTTGACACACGCAGAACCCAGGCATTGCAGTCTGCAAAAGCCTTAGACTATTCTTCTAAAATAAAAGACATAGATAATCAGTTTGAACTTGCTGCACAGCAAGTGCCGTCTACGCCAGATCAATTCGGGAATATGTCTGAAAAATTTTCTAAAGACCGAGATAAAACTATTCAACAATTATTAGACCAAGAGCAAGACCCAGTAGTTAGAGATTTGGCGCAAAGGCATGCGGTCAATTCTTCGGTAGACCTACGAGATAAATTCAACAGATTTCAATTGTCAAAAGAAGCTGAGTATGGTCAGCATGTCATTACTACAAGACTGGATGATATTGGAGAAAGGCTTTTAAAAACTAGTGATCCTAGAACTATTAATGCACTTAATTCAGAGATGAATGTAGTTTTAAAATCGGGTATCCAAGCTAGATACATCGACTTTAATTTTGTAGAAAGATACCAAGATAAGCAGCAACAGATTGCAGCTAAGCGTGAAGCTGAATACACTCAAAGAGAAGCTTTAAATAGCTATCTCGACGGCACCGCTTTCGCGGATCCGAATAATGCGGCAGATCGTAAATTAGTAGACGGGGCATTCAAAAGAATGATCGAATCGCAAGACCCTAACTTACAAGCACAAGCAGTTAAATTAGCGGGTAAGACTGGGATTGTGCCAAGTCAATTGGTCTCAGAGATTTCTGGTAGATTAACCGTAGGAACTCCAGAACAAAAAGTTAAAGCCGCGCAAATTATCGGGGATTTAATTACGGAGAATCCAAGGTTAGTTTCTGCTTTCCCAGCGTCTACTCAAGCTATGGCAACTGTGATTAATAATAGCATAGAAGCAGGAGTTAGCTCGCAGAAAGCAGTAGAATTTGCTGAAAAAGACATCAAAGAAAATAAGAGTTTTGACCGTTCTCGAAGAGAACAAACTTATAACTTAGATAGTTCTAAAAAAGTTCGCGAAGAAAGAGTGCAAAAAGTATCTTCAGAACTAGCAGATCAAGGGATGTTTTCTTTTGACGCTCAAGTACCAGACGCGGTTATTGGCCAGCATGAATTTTTGACCAAAGAATATTACATGAATGAAGGTCTAAGCATGGAGGCGGCAAGCGCACAAGCTACGAAGATCATTAAAAGCCAATGGGGAGTAACAGAAATTGGGGGCAAAAAAAGACTTCAAAAATATTCACCAGAGGCTGTGTACAGCGTACCGGGTGTATCTAATAAATGGATTAGAGACCAAGCGGTAGAGACCGTAAGATCTACTGGATTATTTCCAGAAGCTTCTTCAAAAGAAGTTAATAAAAACATAGAGCTACACCCAGACCCCGATTCTATCTATTCAGGCAAACCTTCATATCTAGTAACTACAGTAGTAAATGAGTATGGATTACGAGATATAGTTAGAGACGAAAAAAACCAACCTGTGCGCTTTACCCCAGATTTTTCTAAAACGGATCACTATAAAAAATCAGTAGCCGCGAGAGACGCACTAAGCATTACCCCAGAGGAATTTGCTCAGCGGATATATAAATCCCGAAAAAACGAAACCGCCTCGCCAAGTACCCCGTACTTTAAAGGACAATTTAACGATGGAGGCATTATAAAATGAGAGGAAGCCCATTGATACCAGTATTAAATCCTTCAGCGAATGCGGTAGAAACTATCCAAGAAAATGATAATTTTATTTCTGGGGATTTAAATTTAAAAACTTCGACAAACTCTAGGTTAGCTTTAGCCAAAGCTTTGAATAGAGATACTGAAAATACAATCGCTAGTATTGATGCTCGGCAAGCTTGGGAAGCTTCTATAAACGCGCCTAAAAAAACTACGCCTTTCAGCCAGACTTTGAAAGCCACGATCCTAGATACTCCTGTGGCTAACTATGTTGCTAGGATAATAAACGGAGAATATGCAGTAGATGCTTCAAACCCTAATTACGATCCATATCCCGAAATAAAAGGTACTGAATATGAACAGCATTGGGAATATTTCTTAAATGCTAATGGCCCTACGGATGTAGTGAGATTTAAAAAACAAATAGATAGGGAAAGTTCAGTGAGAGATACTTTAGCCTCTTCTTCGATAGTGGCTCAATTAACAGCAGGAGTATTGACTCTCCCGTTAGATCCTATCAATTTTATACCTGTGGCGGGTAGTGCTTACCGAGCTACTAAAACAGGCAGGTTTTTAGCAGGTGCGGCTAATACTGCGGCATCAGGAGCGTTAGGTGCAGGTCTTTCTGAAGCAGTTTTACAAGCTACTCAAATCACTAGAACTCCTGAAGAATCCGTAGCAAACATTGCTGCTGGTACTGTGTTGGCTGGCATCTTAGGAGGGGCTGGAAGCCTTTTATCTAAACAAAAATTCGATGAGCTAGCTGACAAAGTACAGAAAGATATTCAAGATGAATCCCCAGACTATTACTTTGATGCTGATGGTAATATTGTGCAACAAGGTGGAGAATCGCTATCTGCTGCGGTAACTCCCGTGCCAAGAGCGTTACAAACCACGAGTGCTGAAGAAGGGATCTATAAAGGCCCTTTGAACATCGCAGGTGGATATAACGCAAGCACTAAATTTAGCCCCAATCAAAGAGTTTTGAGTTCAGACAGTGTAGTTGCAAAAAGGGCTATTCAAGGTTTAGTGCGTCAAAATTTATACTCACCAAAAAATTTAGAGGGAATTGCTAACGCTGCTTCAGTGGAAAACAATTTAAAACTGTATGACGCTGGGCTTGCTACTGCACTTAAAGAAAGCAGGAATAACTACAAAAAATTTAGAGATAGCCTTATTGAGCAAGGCGGAAATCCGCTTTCTCTACTGAATCCGAAAGCGGCTGATACCAGACTGAAAGAATACAATTCAAAAGTATATGACGCTCTAATAAGTGGGGACACGCACATCCTACCTGAAATAGAAGCTTCAGCCAAAGTATTTAGAGACCAAGTGTTTGAACCCCTGAAGAAAGAAGCTATTGAAGTAGGTATTTTAGACGAAGATGTGTCAATAGAAAACGCCACTAGCTATTTAATGATTCAGTATGACAAAGGTAGGATCGTAGCTCAAGAGCCAGAGTTTAGGAAGTTTATCGCCCAAGAAGTTAAAGACACTTTGGTACCTTCTATCCAAAAAGAGCATGAAACTAAAATGGCTACTTTAGCCAATCGTTCTCAAGAGGCTTATCAGAGAGTAAAAATTTTAGAAGAAGAATTAGCCCGAGTAAAAGCCTCAAACACTAAAGCAGCCAAAGGCAAGCTCTCTGCAAAAGGGAAGTCTGAAACCCTATTTAAACAAGCCGCAGGAGACACTGCTCTTAATGACGAAGAATTACTACGCGTTTTAGATTCATATAAAGCCGCGGCTAAAACTCTAAGAGAAGAAACTAAACCGCTTGCACTATCTGATTTTATACGGGCTAGAGGTGGCGTGTTTGATAAATCTGGTAGATTAGAAAAAATATTTAATTCTCGGAATCGACTTTCTAAAGGTATCTCAGCTAAAGAAAAATTGTCAGATGTGAACGGCGAAAAAGTCAATACAGACATGAAAACCTTTATTGATACCGCTTGGCGTGAAGGATATTTCCCAGAGTATGACGCGCCTCCTAAGACCATGGAATTTTTATCAATCTTGGAGGACGAACTAGATGGGGTAGAAACTAGATTTTCAATGAAAGATTTAGATCAAGCAGATAAAATTCAACAAGCTAAAGAATTTTTAAACCAAGTAGGCGACTTTGGAATTGACATTGGGAAAATCAGAGATGCTAAAACTTTAAGAGAAACTCAAATAGGTGGTAAGTCTTTCAGAGATATTTTAATTAGTCGTGAAATTTCTGCGCTAAAAAATAAGATTAAAACTTTAGACGATAAAGCTACTCTCCGTAGACAGCGTTTTGAATCTAATGTTGGGGATAGTCCAGACGAATTTGCGAACACTATCGCAGCAGATATAACTAGAAAAATTATTGGATTTGATAACATTAAAGGCTCACTGCCTTATGATCTAAAGATCGGAGTAAGAGGCCCAGCTAAAGAAAGAACTTTAAATTTTATCCAGCAATCTAAATTAAAACCTTGGCTGGTAACTGACATTGAAAAACTTGCTAGGGACTACACAAGAGTAATGGGCACAGATGTTCAATTGCAAAAACAATTTGGGGATTTAAACCTAGAAAAAGTTTTGGCGAATGTTTCGGAAGAGTACGAATTATTACGGGCTAAAGCTACTACAGAAAAAGAAAGGACTAAGTTAAAAAGCCAAGAGGATAGTGTTAAAAATGATCTAGTTAGTCTGAAAGATGTTGTGCGCGGGAGTTATGGGCAATCAGCTAACCCAGATGCGTTCATACCAACCGCAACTAGGAATTTTAGAAATTTTAATTATTTAACCAAAATGGGGGCTGTAGTTTTAGCTTCTGTAGTAGACACTGGAAACATTGTTTTAAAACACGGGCTTACCAGATTTATGAAAGACGGAGTTATCCCGCTGATAACTAATATTAAAGGTTATAAATTAGTTGGCAAAGATACCAAATTCATAGGGAACGCCAGTGAAGTTATCCTTAGATCAAGAGTTAATATGCTTGGGGATTTAAGTAACCCATATTCTACAAAATCTTCTTTTGAAAATTTTGTAGGAGCGTTAACCCAGAATTTTAGCAAACTAAATATGTTGAGCCAATGGACAGATTTTTCTAAAAATTTAGCGTCTATGGTAATCCAAAAAAGAGTGGCGACTGAAATCGGAAATTTAGTTGACAATAAAATTACCAATAAAAACAAAGCCTATTTAGCTCTTCTTGGCATTGATGAAAGAAATGCCAAGAAGATTTATAACCAAATAAAAAAGCATAGAACCGTTGAGGAAGGTTTGCCTATATTAAACCTAAATAAATGGGGTGATAGGGATGCTTTTGAAGCTATGGCTAACGCGCTAAATTTAGATATTGATAGAACTATAGTCACTCCCGGAGCCGGAGAAATCCCATTAGCTTTTAGATCTGAAGTAGGTAAAACGCTTTTCCAATTTAAATCATTTTTAGTAGCCGCTAACCAACAGATAACTATCGCAAGCATGCAGCAAGCTGACGCAGCGGTAGTTTCAGGAATAGTTACTTTAGTAACTATGGGGATGTTTGTTTATGCCATGCAGAAAATCATTAGAGGAGAAGAGCTTTCAGATAATCCTATTGATTGGATTGTAGAAGGCATCGACCGTTCAGGGCTAGTTACCGTCCTTTCTGAAGTCAATGGTTACGCAGATATTTTAGGAGTTGGTGTTAGAAATGCTACAGGTGCGCGACAAGCTAGTAGAACTAAAGGGCAAGCCGTAGTTAGTAGAATGGGTGGGCCAACAGTTAGTTCTTTCATGGACGCTACGGATGTTACAGTGGCTACAGCTAAAAAAACTTTTGGAGATCATACTTTCACCGAAGCCGAGCAACGCAAAGCCATTAAATTGTTAATGTACAATAATTTATTTTATGTACGCGGGCCATTAGAATATCTAAATAAAAGCTTGAACAAATAAAAACCAACCCTTAATTTAAATTTATATAAAAATTTTATCTAAAATAGAATGACAATTACAAACGAAAATTCAAGGAATGACTACACCGCAAATGGCGTAGCTACTGAATATGATTTCACCTTTAAAATTTTAGACGAAACCCAAGTACAAGTAGTAGTTGCGGACTTAGATGATGTGGAAACTATTTTGGAATTAACCACAGATTACACAGTTTCTTTGGACGCTGACACTGGCTTAGGAACTGTAACTTTAAACGACCCAGTTACTTCTGGGTACGCTATAACCTTGCTACGCAACATGGATTTTGAGCAAAATACCGCATATCAAAATCAAGGGACTTCTCAATTCCCAGGTGCTTCCCATGAAAAAGCTTTAGATAAAGTTACCCTTTTGGCCTTACAATTAAAAGAGATTTTGAATAGGTCTTTTATCCTTCCAAAAACTTCTCAACTTTCTGGGCTAGAAATCCCTGTAAATGCTAACACATCAGGTAAATCCATTATCGTAAATGCTGCTGGTGATGGGTTGGATGTTAAAGATTTAGCTGATATTTCAGCGGCGGCATTCAGTACTTTAGGTCTATCTTTAGTAGCTGCTGAAACCGCAGCAGCTATTCGGGTTTTAGCAGATGCCCAACAACTAAACGCTAACTTAACAGCTCTCGCGGGGCTAACTGGCGCAGCAGATAAGATACCATATTTTACTGGCGCAGGTGCTTTGAGTCTATTAACTAAAGGGTATCAGTTTAAAGGGGTTCAGGTTTTCACTTCATCAGGGACATGGACTAAACCTGCTGGTTGCCTAGCCGCGGCTGTAGAAGTTTTTGGCGGCGGGGGTCAAGGTGGGTCAGCCCTCAATGGGGCAAGCATTGCTACTGGCGCGGGTGGGGGTGGGTATTCTTACAAATTCATTACCTCTGGGTTAGGAGCAACTGAAACAGTAACTGTAGGACCGGGCGGCTCCGGAGGACTTGCAACTCAGAATGGCGGGAATGGAAGCACTTCATCTTTTGGGGCGCATTGCTCGGCAACAGGCGGAACGGGTGGGAAAAATACCCAAGGTGCTGGGGTGGGTTCACATGGTTCTGGGTCGGGGGGCGACCTCAATTTACAAGGCAGCTCAGGAAATGTCGGGTATACCACTTCTCTGCAAGGCGACGGCGGGGGTGCGCCAAGAGGCGGTGGGTCTGCTGGGGGAGGTATTGGCGGAACAGGAGGAAACGGGAAAAACTATGGCGGCGGCGGCGGAGCAAGTGCTACCACAATCCCAGGAGGCAATGGAGCTTCAGGTGCTATTATAGTTTATGAATATTATTAGGAGATAAAATGTTTGCTTTAGTATACGATAAAAAAGTGGTTCAGATTGAAGAGTTTAAGTTTGAAACAGCAGAAGATCTGAAATGGATTGAGTGCGATTCTTCGGTAAAAGTCGGATATTTTTACCTAAATAATACATTCAAAGACTCAGACTTAACAGAAGCCGAAAAAGTAATTAAACTACGAGACGAAAAGAAAACGGCTTTGAAGAAATTACGCGAAGAAAATACTGCCAAGCCTACACCTAAGGATAGCAGCTATTTAATAAGTGTTGGGGGCATTAATGCAACATTTGTTCTTAAATCGGGCGAACTCCCGATGTTAAATTCGACAATTTCGTATTTGACTAGAAACTCTAAGCAGACTAGACCTTGGACAGATGTGACGGGAACCCGAAGAAATCTGTCTTTAGCTAACTTTCAATCCCTACACGACCACCTTTTAGTACGCGACGAAATTGAATACTCGCTCTATGCTAAAAGACTAGCGAAACTAGAAACTTTAACGGATTCTAAGGCTATCGAAAGCTTTGATATTAACGAAATTTTTGAGGTGTAAATGGAGAAAGCAAATACTACCCTTGGCGAGATTGTAGGTTCAACCCCTTTTAATTTATGGGCTTTCGTAGCCGCTATCGGGTATTCGATATGGAGATTTGCTTCGTGGTTTGTTTTGAGAGAGCGGATCCAGTTTTGGAGGGAAGTCAATATTAAGATAAAAGATAGCGCAGACACTTTAAAAACCGATATGGACGCGCAATTTGCGTCAATTCAAAAGTATCTTAGCAAAGCTATCCATGGTAAAAATAATGAGGTAGCCGCTAGGGACGGGGTCATTAATGAGTCTAACGAAGCTATGCTTAAAGCTTTAAACACCATATCAAAATTACGAACTGAACTTGAGGAGGCGAATGCCCGACACATGCGATAGACCCCCAACCAATATGGAGGTTGTCTTTAAAATTGTAAAATTAATATTTAAGTCTAAACTCCATGGGACTTTACTTTTATTGACACTACTTTGTGGAACTTTTTTTGGCGCAGCTAAACTATCTTTTGCGGATTGTGTAGCTGGTGCTCAATTTTTATTAGGAGCTTTCTAATGAAAAAATATTTAATGTTTTTAGTACTAGTTTCAACTTTCGCCTATTTCTTTTTTAGACGAGGGGAAAGTAATTGCCAGAAAATAGAGACTATCAACCAACAAGAAAATCAAATTGAAATACAACATGAAACTATTGAAACTAAAATATTTCAGCAAAAAATTATTAGCAAACCTGCTAACTCTATTGATATTACTGCCCGCCAACGCTGGTTGCAGTTGGTTAAAGCCGAAAGAGGTTATAGTTTATAGCGATACTTTTTGCAGTAAACATGTACCTCTAAAAAATAGTAAAGATATTGATGCAGATATGGTTAAAATTTCGGTTGACTTATTTGAATATATAAAAGTAAATGAAACCGTTGCGGTTTGTGAATGTAAAAACACAATCCAAGAAAAAAATAAATGTTACCAACAATTTTTAGATTTAGAAAATGCCTAGTTTTAGCGTAGCTTCGAGAAAGAAATTAAGTACTTGTGATAACAGGCTACAAAAGCTTTTTAATGAAGTCATTAAAGAAGTAGACTGCTCCATTATTTGTGGGGCAAGAACTTTAGAAGAACAGCAAAAAGCTTTTGTTGGTGGTTTTTCTAAAATAGACGGTGTGACTAAAAAATCAATGCACCAAGTAAGTGCCGAAAGACCTTTATCATTGGCGGTAGACGCGTTACCGTACCCAATAAAATGGGACGATGTGACTGGGCACACAATTTTTGCTAGAAAAGTTTTAGCTACCGCTAAGAAATTAGGCATCGAAATAGTCTGGGGTGGGAATTGGAAAAACTTTAAAGACCGTCCGCACTACGAATTAGTTTTATAATTTTTGTTAATTTAATTAGATTTTACTTATGAAGTCCCCATTAACCTCGAGTGGTTTTAGTAAGTCTGTGACAAAGATTACTTCTTACACAACCCCAAATACTTATTCTTACACGCCAACTGTTGGCGCTAAAGTTATTGAAATTTTCGCTTCTGCTGGTGGCGGAGGGGGAGGTGGTGGAGCCAGACATCTTTTGGCTTCGTCTTCATCTGGCGGTGGGGGTGGTGGCGCTGGGTCTAAAGCTTACGGTAAATTTCAAGTTAGCACTTTAAGAGTACCAATTTCAATAACCGTCGGTGCTGGTGGTGCTGGTGGTTCACGAGCTTTAACAGATTCCACGGCTGGTACTTCTGGATCTAACGGCGGGGCAACCACAGTAGATTCTATTTTAAGAGCTGGACGAGGTGGTTTTGGACAAGGTGGACAAATTGGAGTTTTATCTTCTGGCGGTGGGGGTGGTTCTGATCTGTTGATTTCTGTTTCTGGCGATGCCGTTGGCAGTACTGGAGCAAATTTTGCGTCAAATGGTGGTGTTGGAATTGCCGGAACTCAATCAACAACAACCATTAATGGTAATTACGGTGGCAGTGGTGGTGGCTCCTCAGCTGTCGGAGTAGGTAATTACGGTGGCGCTTTTGGCGGACAAAATGGGGGTGGTGGAAGTGGTGCTGGGTTGGTCGTTAGTGCGGTTGCTGGGCAAACTGGTGGAGCCGGCGCACTTAATCAATGGAACCCTAACGGAACGGGCGGAACTGCTGGAAATGCTGGAACCGCTGCAACTTCGGCAACTGTTGCAACCAAAGGTTTTACGGGGCTTGCTTCTGCTGGTGGTGGTGGTGGCGGAAGCTCGCCAACTGTAGGTGGCAATGGAGGAGCCGGTGGGCAATTTGGCGGTGGCGGTGGAGGCGGCGGTTCATGTCAAAATGGTGGAACTGCTGGAAATGGTGGTGCTGGTGGTAATGGCGCTGTATTTATAATTGAATATTTTTAACTCATATGATTTTTCAAATTTACAAAAATGGCGATGATATTCAAATATTCATTCGCCCAAAAAATTCAGTAGTCAATATTTTCATTGGGTCTTGCAATAAAAAAACCAATGAAATTTTTGAGGACAGTTTCGACAATTTCAAAGCTTGGAATGATCAACTTGTAAAAATCGGGGTCAAATTAAAATCAATCCCCGAAGCGTATGAATTGTTAATTTCAAATTTAAAAGCCGAGAAAAAAGCCGAAATTAATTCTCAAAAAGAAACTAATATTTCGCGCAGCGTTCTTTGTAAACTTGGTGGGATTGACCATTATTTTCAAAGAGATGTTAAAGCAGAATTATCTTGGAAAAGCGCAAAAAAAAGCGGCAAAACTTATCAATGGGTAACTGAGGGCAATAAGATCGTTGTTCTTTCTGAACTAGACATCGAATCAATTTGCAATCACATTGACGACCGCGACACGACCGAATCTATCCAAGCGAGAAAAAGAAAAGATGCGTTGCTGCTTTTAAAAGACGCTCAAGCAATTGAGGCTTTTGACATTGCTCAAGTTTTTGTGTAATTTTTTTTTTTAACTTTTTGAACAACCTTATTTTTTAAACACAATGATTGAAACTAAAACAATTACAGTTACAGCTTCAGGTCAACAAGCTAGGATCCCATTAGACCCAGCTAAAAATAATATGATTATTTGTGACGCTGGGGCAAGTGATATTTTCACAGTACAAGGTGCCACAGTTTCTGCGGGTACTCTAATAAATATCACGGAGTTAGCTTCTTGGACTGGCCCAATGCAGGAAATGATCTGGGCTAATTTCGCCGAGCTATCTATTAATGTAGCGACGCTAGTTAGCGCAGGGTTCACTTTTAAAGTCCATAGCTCGCCTAAGCATTAAGTGCTCCGCGGCTGAGATAGCTCTTTGAGGGTATCTCAGCCCAAAGCCGCTACCACATTTAAGAAGTTCTTGATCTAAGAACTCTGCGTGTGGGTGGGTGAGAATATCATAAAACAGGTATAACTCTTTACAAAGGTCATCATACTCCCCGTCTGACATCAAAGAGTAATCAAGTTCATAGTAACAATATGAGGATATGAAATACCAAGCAACTTTCTTATCGAGACTAAAATTTTTAGAATACTTTGGCATTAATCTTTGCCTCCAGCTAAAGCACATAGCAGTAGTGAGATTGCATCGGCTTCGTTATCATCTTTTGGGTTGAAGCCTTTTGATCTTACTGCTGCTATCATCTCAGGCTTTTTAGAATTGCCTTTACCTGTGACAAATTTCTTAATCGTACCAACGGGTACTCCTTGGTAAGATACACCATGCTCTTCACAAAACATTGTAAGAACTGCCTTAAACCCACCGTAACAATGAGCAGCATCAACCCCTATATGTTTGCGTACTTCCTCAAAATATACAGCGTTGATTTCACCTAAAGCAGTTTTCTCCAAAGTTTTTTTAAGCCAATCTTTGAAATTTACAAATCTCCGATCTGCACTTTGGAATCTTGTGGCTTTAAAATTTACAGTACCTGAAGATACCTTGCTGAACTCGGACATTGCCCAGCCAGTTGTAGTGCCTAAGTCTAGGGCTAGTATTGTTTTCATAGTTTATTTCCCCATAAAATTAATTCTGTACGCGACCAAACAGTTTTGGACGCTTGGCACTTTTTGCAACTTATGGTGCCGTAGCCATATAGAACTGAATACGGGTGTTTAACTACCAAGTTGTAATCGTGGTTGCACCAGTAGTGTTTTAAGTATGCAAGTACTGTTTTCATAAGGTTTGGGTAGGGTTGGGTTGGTTAAATTCGGTTTGGCTATGGATAGGTCTGGACGAACTACCCTTGAAAATCTCTTATGCAAGAAATTATCCAAGGTGTCTAGTTTTTCTGACACAAACAGTTGTACCGAGGTTGGTAATCTATACCCCAGTAGGTCTTCTGGGTAAAGGCAGTATTTAAAATGGTCTTTCGGTATATGTAATTGCTTAGCGAGTCTCTTAGCCTCCCCAATATCTCTAACTAGGAATATAAAACCGTACGCCGAGCGCATAGGAAGTATCGAGGGGCATAAGTGGTAGGCTGCCCGGAAATGGGCCTCGCAGCAATTGCTAAGTTTAGCTTCTTGATGGTCAAACATATTATTTGCTTTGCTCCTCAGTTGATATTTTTAATTCATAGATTGGTTTGTAGGAATCCCCCGGAGCTAGTTTTTCTAACCATTCAAAATTGATGGTGCGTTTAATAATAGCTCGGACTTCCAGCTCAAAGTCAGCTTTCTCTGTTTCGGCAAGCTCTTCAGAAAACTCTACCCGTACGGGCGCAAGCCCTTTATCTAGCATACGGTTGACGCTAAAGATTAGGCTTTGTGAAATCTCTGAAGGAGTGTTAAAAGATTGTGGCATTATTTGCTTTGCTCCTCAATGGTTATTAATTTTTCCAAGTAAGTCTTGGCTTTTTTTAAATCTTCTACACCGTTCTTGTATCTATATCGTGAGATATATTTCACCACATTACCAGCGAGAAAATTTAAATTTTGTGACGCAATGAAATCCCAAGGTTCAATACCTCCTTTCGTATAATGCGCTGGGCTATTTACTAAATCCGCTGCTGATGCTTTTGCTTTAGAAGCTTCTCGCGTTGCTTCACACCATTTATGTATTGCTAACTGGAGATCGGTCTTGTGAAGGTCAAATGGATTTTCTTTCATGATATTATTTCCTATAATGTTTACCAACCCAGCCTTTTGCTTCAACTGGACAACCCTTAGCCCATGACGGACTAAGAGACATTAGCTTTTCAAAACTCTCGAGAGGCGATGTTAAATCTTCTTTCGTTTCCACGATCAATTCATCATGCACTGACAGAATAATCTCAAACCCTGCGTATTCTATGCGTAGCATAGCTTCAGCCATGAGATCTCTAGCTACTGCTTGAGTAATATTTTCCACTAGTTTACCCCCGTAAGTGTCAACTCTTTGCCACATTTTTCCACCGGACTTACCAGCTTTTTCTCCCATAAAAGTTAAGACATCCGAGGTACCCCATTGGTTTGTCTTTGGTTCTAGCCTTGGGTGATAAAAATTTAAAGCCCTTCCTGAAGGTAAGTAACATTTCAAAAAATAAACATCGTCTTGTTTCCAAGCAAGTGACTTACCTCCGATCAGGTTATAAATCTTGGTGTTACTACCTCTGGTGATGCAAGCGTACTTAGCTTGTCTCTCCATCTCTGCCCAAAAATTTCTAATTTCTGGGTAAGTGTTTCTATAAGTGTTTATTGCAAGCGCTGCCATTTCTTCAGAAACTTCAATGCCCCAACTCAAACAAGTAGCATGGAATTTTACTTTACCCATACCATACCCAGCCCCTAAGATTGCGGCTTTACCAAGTTGTCTTTGATCAGAAGTTATTTCTGAAGAAGGCACCCCGTATATTTTGGAAGCCATTTCTACATATAGATCAGCGCCTTCCCCAAACTGTTTCAACATTAATTCGCAACCACTTAGCCAAGCTAAAACTCTCACCTCAATAGACGCAAAATCAGCGGCCATTAGTAAGCACCCTTCTTTAGCCGTAACCATGCCGCGTATAGCGGAAGACATGAAAGACATCACATTGCCATATAACATTTCTACTATATCAGGATCCCCGAGCTTAATAGTTTGGACGGCTTGTGCCATATCTTTAATGCTACCTTTTGGCAAGTTTTGAAATTGTACTAACTTCCCAGCCCATCTACCAGTAGCCGCGCCGTGGTACATTAACACATCCCTAATTCTTCCATCCTCTGCGCAAGAATTTTTCATAGCCTCATACTTAGCAGTACTAGTTTTACCAAGAGCCTGTCTAATTTCTAAAAGCCTTTTCACTTTTGGGCTTTTAACTTTTTTAAGGCTGGCAGTTATGCTTGCTTTATCATAGCTTTCTAATGCGTCTCCTTGATCAGCACACCAAGCCATGACTTTAGCCCTCTGGCCAATAGTTTTTATTTCACCTTTGGTTATTTCTACCACTTCTTTTTTCAATCTATCTTGGTACACTTCTAATATGCTTAACGCTTTATCAACTGCGACTTTGTCAATCGGCACCCCTCGGGTATTTATTACTTGGTCTAGTAACCAAATTTTTTCCTCAAATTCTGGCAGTTGTGGTAAGGCTTCTGATATTGCCCGCTCTGAAGCCACATCAGTTTTACAATAATCGTAAAGTTCTTGGTATTTTTCCAAGTTATCTAGCTCGTCCGCGAATAGCCCTGTCTTTTTATTGGGCTTGGCTAAAGCCATCATGGTTCTTTTGCCCAAATCATCTTTAACAGTAGTTAGCCCTAAAGCTTTGCCACAATTAGCTAACCCTCTAGGTAGCGCAAAGTATGCAGCTCTAGCTGCGGTGCATCTCCACTGGTATTGAGCCATCCATGGGAATTGGAATTTTTTCTGCCCAATATTTAGCCAAATGGCTTTTTCAAAAAAGGCGTTGTGGGCTTCAAAGATTGCGCCGAATTCTATTTCATTTTCTAGTACTTCTGGGAACGGCTGCCCGGGTAACCAGATTCTAACTTCACCTTTGTCTACAGCATACGCCATACACAAAATTTCGGTGCTTGGGTGCAATGAATACACCCAAGCCCCTACTTTTTTTAAGTCAGCCATTGATCTAGTTTCAAAATCTATATGGACTGTCATAGTTTAATCTTAGTTATGTTAGTAAGTTGGGCGATTTCTATCTCGCTTTCAGGGAAGTTTCTATGTTTAGCATATTTTGAATACTCTTCAATTTTTGCTTCTTTAGCTACCTCCCCGTGGACAAGCTCGCAACCAAAACAGACAGTTTTTCCATTGAGGTTAGGCACTCTTAATGCCATCCAATATATAATCATACTATGCTAATGGATCAAAGTTAGCCGAAGCAAAAGGCGCTGAGGCAGAAGCAAAAGGCGCTGAGGCAGAAGCATAGTTAGCTGGGTTCTCAGAACCTAGATCACCAAAAACATCTTCAGCTTTAGCTCGAGACCCACCTAATGGTGTGCCTTCAGCTACTTTTTGCACATTGTTTAATCCAAGAGACACACCCTTGTTAGCTTTGTGATCATAAGCGAAAGCTTTATAATGCACGATAGCTTCACAACCAGAATAAAATTCTGAAGGGTTAATGATAGGCTGTCTTGCAGAATCTACTAGACCAGGTTGTGTAGTACTTTTGAAAGTAATAAACACATGGCCAGCGTATTCTGGTGGATAGCTAGTACCATTAGACTTCAAAGCATCCCCGTCTTTAATAGGAATCTTCAAGCCCATTGGGGGTTTGCCTTGCCATTTTTCTTCAATTACTCTACGGATCTCATTTTTGATAGATGAAATATCGTCAGTCTTTTTGAATAAAAGATCCATAGAATATTCTAGCTTATCATTAAGATCATTTTTCTTTGGTTTAAAAACATTAGCGAAGCTTACACGGCCTCTTGGAGTTATAGTATTTGACATGTTATTTGTGTTTTAAGAGTTATAAAAAGTTTTATTTGGTTTTTCTTGTCTTAGGCTTAGTTACTTCTGCTTCTGCTTCTGCTTCTGCTTCTGCTTCGGCTTCTAGTGTGAAGCAGAAGCAGAAGCAGAAGCAGAAGCATGGGCTAAGCTCTACAGCTTCGTCCCCGTCCACATGCTCATCGATACCTGAAGAACCAAACTCTAATTGCTCCGAGTTTTCCTCTGCTTGAAACAAGTCTAGTTGATCCTCAGTTTTTGGGCTTCCTAACTCTATTTTTAATGCTGAGTTATAGATAGCCTGCATAGCATCTAAAGCATGCCCGATAGTGAAAGATTCGTCCAAGTCAAAATGAATACTTGTAACTTGTCTTTCGCGTACCGCAGACACCCCTTCAGACGGAAGTACATCGCGATCATTGATTTTAATACCCATGAAAGTTTTAATTAAAGTTAATATTAATGCACAAGAAATACATCTTGAGCAGTTACCGCTAACACTTCTGACCTGCGGTCTTCTGCAAGCGCAAGAGTGTTACCATTATCAGGAGTTTCTGTAAAAGAAGCCACTAATTTTTTGTCAACTTTAAGCCCCTCAATCTGAGCAGGTGACTTAAATTTTGGTTCGCTAAAAGCTGCGCTGCCAAGCATCTTCTCAAATTCAGCTTTAGCTAAATCTTCGTTAATCCAACGGCGGTTAGCTCTCTTTTTCACCAGCTTATATCCCGGTATTTTAGTACCTTTTTCAGCTAATTCAAAAGCATAACCTTCTGCGGCTTTTAACCATTGAGAAAGAGTGTCTGAAAAATCCAGTACTTCTCTCAATTTTTCTACACTAAGCAACTTTGGATCTGGTAAAACTATCTGGCTTTCATCATTGAAAACTGCTTGAGCAACTTCCAAAGATTTTTGTTTTGCTTGTGGGCAAAGAGCCAAAGCTGGGCAGAATTTACACCAATCCCCCGTCATCAACTTAGCACCTTTTTTCAAAGTATCTTTAGCTGACTTCTTTAGAGATTCTCCAAATTCTCTAAGATAGGCTGGTGTAGTTTCCCAAGTTTTAATAGCTTCTCCTGCTGCTCTTGGTTGAACGATGGTTAGTATTATTTTATCAATAGCTAACTGCTCATCAAAAGTATGCAACGCGCCTAACCCATAAAACATAGCTTGAGAATTATTTACTGGTGAAACTGCTACGCCTTGCCCGTGCTTATAATCTACTATTTCTAGTACGCCAAGCATCGGATTATAGATCGCAGCATCCGCAGTGCCAAACATGCCTTCGTGTAGATGGGATAGATCAAACTTAGTTTCAATAAATAATTCACCCCCCAATTGCATTTGTTTTCTGATGTAATCCACATAAACTGTAACTGCTTCAGCCATGTTTTCATCAATAAACTGTTCGTGGGTAATGATAGATCTGCCTAACTTATCTTTCAAAGGCCCCAAGGAGCCTATCCAATTAGCTGGTTCAGAATCAAAATTTAAACAGTATTCTCCGAGTTCATGGGCTGCTGACCCCAATTCTGCATATGAACTTCCACCTGGTTTAGTTGGTAACTGCTCTATGAGTTTATTAGATCCCGGGCAATTCATCCACCTGCTGGCAGATGAGGCACCTAACATACTATGTTTCACTAAATCCTCCTTCATGTATAAATTCTTCGATAAAAGCTGACGCAAATTTATCGCCTACTTTTCTCATTTCTACTCTATGTAAAGCATCATCTTCTACAGCTAAGAAATAGTCTTGGGTCGCTAAGCATTGGTATAGCTTAGCACTTCCTCCAATATTCCCTACCTTAGAGTTAGCAATAAGCCTAAACTTACTGCTAGGTGGCTCTATAGAATTAAATTGAACCAGTACCATTATGCCAATGGGTCAAAGGGGGTTTCAACTGGCGCGCTTGCCTTTGATATAGCCGCTAGAACTACACTGTAGTTTTCAACTGCTAACCCAGTTAATGAAGAAGCATTGTTAGCTTGAAGTACTGCTAAAAATTTAGCTTTACCATCTTCACCATTTGCGGTTGCTTCTAAGATAAAAGCTTGAGCTTTTTCTCTTAGCTCATTGATAGTAATCGCTTGAGCCACAGGCGCGCTTACAATTACTGGGGCGCTACCTAAAGTAGTTTCAGCTACTGGTTGAGCTTTTACAGCGGCTTTGCGTTTAGGTGCTACTACTGGTGCAGCAGGTTCAACCGCTACAACTGCTGCGGCTTCTGCAAGAGTTTCGCCAGTAAGACCAAAAAAATCACTAACAGAAAACATAGGCTCATCTTTGAAATGTGCTTCGTAAGTCGCATGCTCTTGGTGTTTAGCAACGCCGTTAGGCACCGCCCATACAAGCAATCTTTTTAAACTTGCATCCATAGACGCAAAAAGCATAAGCATGTAATTTTGTTTTTGTTCAGGGGTAAGTTTAATTACTTCTGAAGGTGCTAATGTAGAGATCATAAATATTTTTTTATTGAATTTTTAAAGGTACCGCGCAAAACTACTCATAACGAGCCGCTTTGATCCCGTCGTCTACTGCCACCATTTGCACTCCAAATAGTTTCAAAGCTGGGTCAACAAAACGACCAAGGAATTCGTATTTATATGCACCGATCAGGAACACTGCCCAATCAGCTTGTTTCAAGAATAAAATCTTAGGGAATTTAGATGGATTTTTCTTGCTCCATTTTTTTCTAACTGCCCACATTCTGGTTACTAGAATTACAAACTTAAAGTAATGCTCCCAGCGTTTGAAGTCTTCTAACAATCTATTGCTAAACCTTAGTCTTATCATTAATTACCCCATTATCTTATTAATATTATATGCTTTGTCAAAAGCGACTTTAAGCATATGCTCCTCCAAGCTATCTTCTATGGTTAAGAAGTCAGCTCTTACGGATTCTGTTTGACCGATTCGGTCACATCTGTCTATGCACTGGTCAATATCACCGGGTGACCAAGAACTTTCTACAAAAACTATTCTACTTGCTGCGGTCAATGTTATGCCTACCCCTGCGGCTTGAATTTGCCCTATGAAAATGCTACAAGATTTATCATTTTGAAAACTGTCTACAGCTTTTTGTTTAGCTGTGTCAGTCATGCCGCCCCTAATAATTACAGGCTTCCATGCAGCAAAATGCTCTTTTAATGCGTCAATTATTATAGAGTGGTGTGCAAAAAGTACTACCTTATTTTTTTCTAGCAAGATCTCGTCAATAAATTGAAAAGCTAAGGGTAATTTTTTCAGAGCTAATTGCTGGCGGAGTTCAGCTATTTCGCCTATCTGCGGTATTTCTTTATTTTTCTTTAGAAATTCTGCGGCTAACTCTTGCTCGCGTTTTACCAATTTAGCCGTAGTTTTATCAGCTTCAAAGACAATGATTGATGGCGGTAATTTATGTTTAAAATCTTTCAGCACATCTTTTTTCAATCTTCTGATCATGCAGGTAGCCCGCAGTCTTTCTCCGAGTTCTTCGGTGTTTGACGCACCAGAGTTATCAAAGCCCCATTTAGATTCATGCCCGGCACAAAATTTAAATTCAAAGCGTCTTTTATCAGCATAAACGCCAAGAGTTTCTGGGCTAAATTTTTTAAGCAGTCCAAAAATTTCTATTGGTCTGTTTGGAATTGGCGTACCTGAAACCGTTATAAATTTCAGGGCTTTTTCAGCAATATTATAGACGGCTTTGGTGCGTAACGCATCTGCATTTTTTATCAAGTGGGCTTCGTCAGCCACTATTACTTGGGCATCGAAGTTCATTAGCTGGTCTTTGATTATGCCCGAAGATAAAAGATCATAATTTACAATTACAACATTAGTTTTTGGGTCGTCAATGATAGCTTTACGACCTCTTAAAATTTTTACTTTAAAAATTCCAGCGCGATCAAACCTTGCTATTTCACGAGACCAATTAATTTTTAGAGTTGCTGGAGGTATAATTATAAATTTTCTATTAACTGGGATGCTGCAAACGCGTAAAAATTCTATTACCTGTAAGGTCTTGCCTAAGCCTTGCTCGTCTGCTAAAATAATTAAGCGAGATTTTCTGGTCATTATTTCTTCTACACCTGCTTGCTGAAAAGGCACTAGATGAGAAGCTTGCACAAGACCTTGAGGGGTTTCACGGCGAGAACTTATAAATTGTTTGTTATATTTTTGCAGCTGAGGCAAATTTTGATTTGGAACTTTCCAAGCTTTGTACCAATCTTGAGTAGCCCACGCGTTCAAAGATCCATCCCATTTAAAACCTAATTTACTAGGTAGGTGGCGTTCTTCGTACGAGCAGTTCAAGATGTATTGGTTATTGTGAAAAGTTAATTGCATTTCTAAATGTTTTGAGCGTTATAAATGTTTTTAATGTTTTATGTAAAATATTTTTAAGAGCAAAACTAGTTCTTGTTCGCAACTCCTTCTAAGGAAAATACTTAATAAACCTTATCTTTTGTTTGTCTGATTTACTTCAGACCAGCGACTAGTTTTGCCGTTAAAAATATTTTTGGCAGGAGCCTAGAGGAGTTGAACCTCTACCCAAAGAACTATATGTGCATTCCTCCCTGCTCTACCGTTAAGCTAAAGCCCCTAAAAATATTTAATCCCTTTTGATTATTATAACAAAAGTAGTAAACAAATTGCGTCCTTTCCCGCTGTCAGATTTTAGAGTTTTGTGAGCTGTCAAACCTTTTAATTGCTCCCCTTTGCAAAAGCTATTATAGTTTTACAAACCGCTTAATCAATTCTGTTTTTATTCAACTTAGATATAAGAAAATTTACGCGATTTGTAAAACATGTAGCACATCCTAAACCGCCTGATTCTATGTGTCAAGTATTATTTTTAATTATTTTATAGGAAAATCTTTTATATCAGTGTAAACGCCATAAGAGCGCACTGGTTCTAGCTCCGTCTCTAAAATTTTACTGGTTATTAAGATCACTACTATAACTAAAAAAGCTATAACACCTGACCACATCCACAATTCATTTTTCATAAAATTAATTTTTAGTTATTAAACCCATTTTTCTAAATTCCCTTTGTAATTTAAAAATAGCTCTTTTCAAAAGCATTTGTACAGCTTGGTGGGTTATCCCCAATTCTGACGCTATCTCTTGAAAAGTCATTGCGTATTCGCTGTTTAGCGCTTTACCTCGTTTTGTGTGTTTCAGTCTCTTGCTCATTATTCTTTAAATATTTTTCACATCGATTAACGATAAAAGTCGTTTTTGGTCTTTCTTCTTCAAACTTCTTTATCTGGTCATTTACTAATTGACTATCACAATCCATAAATTTCATAGCAATATCAAATTTATCTAATTTATTTTTTCTTACTATTGCTTGCGCTATTCTTTTAAACATATTTAGCCCCCAAATTATTTAATATTATTTTTATTTTCATAATAAATCTCCCTCATATTTTGCTGGTTTAATATATCCATGCGTCGGTATACCTCCAACCCTGCGGCTGCTTGGTGTCCATCGCATGTGTCTTAGAATATTTGCGATTCTTTTTTGAGCCCTCATGTCTAAATACCTGACATCAAAACCAAAACATTTTTCCCAAATTTCTGTTACTCTGGTAAATTCTGGCACCTGAGCTGCCAACCATTTAGTAATTGATTCTTCCCATTCGTCTGATTTAAATCTATCAGACTGCTCTTTTTCAGCTTCTAACGCTGCGGCTGGGTTGTCTAAATAAATTTCTTCGCCTTTTTTAAACAGAACCATCGCTTCTGCGTATAGCTGTGGCACAGCTTTAGCAATGTCAACCAACTTAATTGTATTTAATTCTATAGGCCACATGCGGCGGTTTCCTGTTTCGTCAATTAAAAATTTATTTTCATTAGTTGATGAAATAATAATACATTG
>Ga0315291_10001816_pt1 | contig 28284 bp, 28 predicted proteins | sample YL17G12_20_MG_FD_203070 | JGI IMG/M metagenome (GOLD analysis project Ga0315291, IMG submission 203070) | Sediment microbial communities from Yellowstone Lake, YNP, Wyoming, USA - YL17G12_20 | ecosystem: Environmental > Aquatic > Freshwater > Lake > Sediment | place: USA: Wyoming | collected...
TGGGGAAAGGAGACACACGACAATTGCAGCGATTGAAGCGCTTGCCATCTGTATGCCAGTGTACTGGATGATGAAGAAGAAGGTGATGCCCGTGAGAGCCAGAACCAGCAATGTCGGCAAATCCCTTCTCTCGACTAGAACCTTGAAGTTTCGTCTTCTTTTCTTGGCCAAGAGAAGGGCTATGAGGAAAAGTGCGCCCGCAGTGAGAAACCTGAAAGTAGCCACCGCAACTGGAGTCAAGCCTTCCTGCATCGCTTCCTTGACGACAACGAAGGAACTGCCCCAAAAAACAATCAAACACGACATCAAGAAAACATCAGTCTTGCTAATCGCCCTGGCACCCATCTCCTCGCTTCCTTCCACAACTTTGAAATCCCGACTCTTCAACGCCTAGACAAAACTATTGCGAGATATTAAGTTCTATCATCCATGCGGCGGCAAGTCAATGTTTAGTTTAATCTATATGAGGAGGGGTAGGAGGTTCACAGAGCAGATGCTTCTTCAGACATTCATCTTCCTGCCGGGAAGTGGGTGTGGTGGGCCGGACCGGACTTGAACCGGCGACCTTTGGCTCGTAAAGCCAATGTCCTAACCAAGCTAGACGACCGGCCCTCACATTTTCTCTTTTGTTTTCACTATACAGTCTTAAATTAAGGTTTTCTGCACTGTCGCTGTTTTGTGTATGTTTTGTGCAATGGAACTTCTGTTTCATGTAATTCTTAGAGCTTTGAGATCCTCTGGAGTTAGGTAACACCATATAGGTTTATCTAGATGTTTTTTAGGATGCTGATGATATGTATAGAGTCTCATGACCCGAAACTGCTTGGTCCTCCAGCAAATAGGTGAGACTCATTGCAGAAGCTTTCAAGGGCAGTCCTTTATGTAAAAGCTTTTCTTTTCGTCTAGACCGCTCTTATTAAGATGCATGTGGGCCTACATGCTTATTTATAGTCGCTAAGGAGCTTATCGATAAACTTCGCTAGATACTCTTCGCTTACCCTCTTTCTAAATTCTTCGTACATTTTTTCGGGCAGTCTCCACTTGTCTTCTATAGTTTTTGCGACCTTGGCAGGCACGCCATATGCGATGGAGAAGTCTGGCACATCCTTAGTCACGAGGCTCGATGCGCCTATAAGGGATTCTCGGCCTATGACTACCCCGGGAAGGACAGTGACGTTTACTGCTATCCTGCTTCCAAATTTGATGTGAGGCCCTTTAGGTATGAACTTCTCTATGTTCCTTCTTCCGTGTAGAATTTGTAGATCGTTGGCGCCGACGAATTCAGGGGCAATGAACACCCAGTCCTCGATAATTATTCCTGTGGTTATGTGACACTGGGTGTGTACGAGAACGTTGTTGCCAATCCAATTCTTCCCTTCGCTGGCGCTCAATGAGCCAAAGATGGAGTTATCGCCAATGTTAGTTTCTCTTCTCAACACGGCGTTGGTGCCTATCCTAGTGTGACTTCCTACGTTGCAATCCTGCTCTATGAAAGCACCAAACTGGATAATGCTGCCGTCTCCTATTTTGGTATTTTCACCAATGTAGGCATTAGGAAAGATAATGGCGTCGTCACCTATGGACGCGTTCTCTCCAATAATGCAGTTCTGCCCGATCTTTACTCGTTTACCGTAGCTTACATATCCGTTTTTTATTATAGACAGCCTCCAACTTATGGAAATAACAGTGTTTTCGGCTTGATTCTCTTAGTGCCGCTTCTTACTGCCATGGTCTTATTAACTTTTCTGGAAACATGCCTGCTCTCTGGTCAGCAACAGTGGGCCGAGCCGGACTTGAACCGGCGACCTTTGGCTCGTAAAGCCAATGTCCTAACCAAGCTAGACGACCGGCCCCTTATCGATTTTACAAATGACTTGTTTTAAAGTTTGACTCATCAAGAATAAATATGAAGATGCCATCTCCCTATACTGCAAGACTGAAGTTGCAAGAACTAAGCTTTGCATAGCGACACAAATCTTTGAAGGTGGGAAAACGAAAGTTTGGTATGATGCCTGTACTGGCAAACAAGTAAGATATGGTGTTGCCATAGCGAGAAGACTCAGAAGTTTGGGTCATGAAGTCATGCTAACTACTAGGAAACATCCAGACACTCTGGCACTAGCAAACCTGCTCAGGGAGTCCTTTGTGATTGTTGGTAAGTACGATCCGACTTCATTGTTGTCTAGACTCAGAGAAAGCATGAGACGGCAGTTGCTGTTTTGCAACATGTTTGAGGAGCGTATGCCAGATGTGGCCATATCACATCACCCAATAGAGATATGCAGAGTTGCCTTTGGATTGGGGATACCAAGCATTGCGACGCATGACACTCCTCATGCTGAAGCTGCAAATAGGCTGACTCTGCCGTTAGTCGATTTTCTGGTGGTTTCAAAGGCTTTGCCAAAGTACTGTGTTGAGGGTTACGGGAATAAAAAAATATTCTGGTTTGACGGGGTAGATGAGGTTGCATGGATCAGAGACTTCAGACCCAGCGTCAAGTATGACTATGGAAAACCATTGATTATAATCAGAGAGCTTGAGACAAAAGCTGCATACGCTCAAGGAAGAGAAGATCTAACGATAGCCTTGGCAAAGAAACTAGCTTCAATGGGTAACGTCTTGTTCTTGCCTCGTTACGGAAAACCGCCAGAAAAAGGTTTAATCGTCCCGAAAGAGTTCGTGGACTCGGCCAGCATAGTCTCTCAAGCGGACCTAGTCATTAGTGCCGGTGGAACGTTGGCCAGAGAGTCCTCTTTACAGGGAATTCCAACAATAGTTATTCCGTCATTTCACAGAATCCATGTCAATGATTACTTGTTCAAGAGAGGATTTCCAATCTTCACCTTAGGCCCCGATAAAATACTTGACTACGCCAAAAGACTACTGGGCAAGAAATGGGACGTCGAAAACCTTCTAAAGAGTCTGGAAAATCCCTTGGACGTCATAGAAAGGGCAATCACAGAAGAAATCCGCCGATAAGACAGAGCAATTATAAAAAATGCGTGCAACTGAGTGTCTGTGACTCGACAAATCCTTTTCAGGATTTTCCGACGGCGATGAATTTTTTCCTTTCTGATTCGTATTCTCTTCTCGTCATCATGGTCTCTGCAGGTACACCTTTTACGACAGTTCCACGTGGCACGTCTTTCGTTACTACGCTTCCTGCTGCAATTACAGAATTCTCATTTACCGTCACGTTCGGGAGTATCGTAACACATCCACCGACAATCACGTCGTTTTTTACCACGGTAGGCGTTAGGCATTTGCTGTGCGGGAATTTGTCGTTCAACAAGCTGCTGTTCGGCCCTATGAAAACATTGTCACCCAGCCTGCACTCGTTTGAAACCGTCACGTGAGCCTGTATTATACAGTTCTTGCCTATCACAACATCCCGACCTATATCGCAGAAACTCCCCACACGCGTTCCATCATCGATGCTGGTGTTGTCGCCTATAACCACATAATTCCAAATCACAATGTCTTTTCCGAATTGAACATCCTTGCCAATTATTACGCCTTTTCCTATCCTTGGTTCTGCCATGGTTTTCCCTTCGTTTTGTTTTCCATTAAGCTGTGTGAGGTTTAAATAGTTTGGCGATTAACATGTTGTTTCTACCGGAGTGAAAACAGGTGCCAAAAGAAAAGGTACTAGTAGTTGGCTTGGGCGAAGTTGGTCGTCCGCTGTTCGAGCTGCTAGATGAAAGCGGATGTTTCATTGTTCATGGAATTGACTTGGACGAGGCCAAGATGGGCGAGGTTGGACAGCACAAGAAAGACCTGGTCAAAGAGGTGGACACTATGCACGTCTGTATTCCCTGCGTTAACCAAGAAAAGTTCGTAAGCACCGTGGCAAACTACGCGAAGCAGTTCAAGCCTAAACTCGTAATCATAAACAGCACGGTCACGCCTGGAACAACAAAAGAAGTGTCCAAGCGCTGCGAGTGCTTCGTTGCTCACTCTCCCGTTCGCGGAGTACACGAAAGCCTAGAACACATGAAGTGGGAAATGAAACGCTGGACAAAATACATTGGGGGTGTAGATGCAAAGTCAGAAGAAGCTGCGAGCAAACATTTCCAAGAACTTGGCTTGAAAACCAAGGTCCTGAAAAGCTCTCTGGAATCAGAATTGGCAAAACTGTTCGAGACCACCTATAGGGCTTGGATGATTGCATGCTTCCAAGAAATGCACAGAATCTCCAGACATTTTGATGCGTGTTTTGATGATATTGTAGATTTTATTGAGGACACACATCGTCTGAGATTTGATAGGCCAGTAATGTTTCCAGGAGTAATCGGCGGACACTGCAATATTCCCAACACCGAACTGCTGCTTAGAAGTTACGATTCTGAGCTTCTGCGGTTGATTTTGAAGTCGAATGAAAAGCGGAAAGAAGAAATTAGGGATGAAAGTGTCAAAGGGGAAGTTGAAAGGGTTAGGAAAAGAGCAGAAGCTCTTCAAAAGAAGTTAATGAAGAAATTTGGAGTTGATAATCATAGTGTATTGTGCTGAGTTCTTTGACTTAGTTGCGGGGTGTGGATGACGGTTGGGTTTTATATGAGAGTTACTGCTACACCGTATTCTTTTGAGGTTTTTGCTTGCTTTTCGTCTGAAGTTAATAGGGGTGTGTCTGTGTTTACTGATAATGCTATAAACAACGCGTCGTAAATTGCCATTTTATTTTTTATAGCTATTTCTAAGGCTTTTGAAAAGTGTTCTTTTTGTGGTGTAATTCTGACTATTCTGGGCAGATAATTGATTATTTCTTTTGCGGTTTCGGAGTTGACTTCGCTTTTAAGCGCTTTCTTTACTAATGCGTTGGCGGTTTCTTTTACGGCAAGATCCAGTGTAACGCATCCTTCTTTTAGATGTTCTTCGACTTTTTCCCAGTTTTCTTCTTTTGCTATATATTTGATTAGAGCTGAGGAGTCAATGACTTTCACGGTCTTTCCTCACCGACTTTGTTGCGAATCCCGGTTCGGATGGTTTGACCTTTTCAAGAAGTTTCCTTAGTTTTTCAGTTTGTTCTTTAAGTTGAAGCTTCCACGTGAGTTCTTCCAAGTGTTCTCTGATGACGCTTGGGATGTTGACACCGGCTTTTTCCAGAGCTTCTCTGATTTCCTTTTTGATGCGGGTGGTTACAACTGTTGTTTGCACCATTGCAGACACTATGTATACAAAACGTATACAAGAATATAAGTTTTCCTAAAAGCTATTGAAAAGACGCATCATAAGCTGGGTTCAAGGAACTTATAGGGCTTGGATGGTCGCGTGTTTCTAGGAGATGCAGAGGATCAGCAGACATTTTGAGAAGCTAGGCTTAGAGACTAAAGTCTTGAAAAGTTGAAGGGAGACCGAACTAGCCAAATCATTTGAAACCACTTACAGAGCTTGGATTATCGGATGCTCCCAAGAAATGCACAGAATCAGCAGAAGCCTTAAGAGAGATTTTGGCGACGTTCGCTAATTGACATAGATTTACAATCGAGCAATATTCTTTTCTTTATAAGAACACAATAGCCACTATCTAAACTAGATATTTCAAAGGTGCGGAGGGACATAGTTGATCTTGGTGACTGGTGGCGCAGGTTTCATCGGAAGTCACTTAGTTGACCGATTAGTGGAAGAAGGCTACGAAGTCACTGTTCTGGACGATTTTTCAACTGGAAAGATCGAAAATATCCAACATCGTCTGAAAGACGTGAAGCTCAACTTTATCAAAGGAGACGTTCAAAATTCAAGGGACGTTAATAGAGCTATTAAAAATGCAGATGTCGTTTTTCACCTTGCAGCTTTTGTGAATGTGCCGCTATCCATGGAAAATCCGATGCCCGCAAACAACATAAATTTGAACGGAACTCTGAATCTCCTACAGGCAAGTTCGAAGAGACATATTGCCAGATTTGTATATGCATCTACCTGTGCTGTTTACGGAGAACCTGTTTGTTTACCGATAAATGAAGAGCATCAGAAAGCACCTCTGTCTCCCTACGGCATTTCAAAACTTGCTGCAGAACAGTATTGCAAGGTTTTCAACAGGAGCTTTGGACTGAAAACGGTGTGTCTACGATTCTTCAATGTTTACGGGCCTAGACAAGCTAAGGGTCCATACAGTGCAGTCATAACATGTTTTATCGACAGGCTTAGAGAGAACGAATCACCAATAATATGCGGTGACGGAGAGCAAACACGAGACTTTCTATACGTCGAAGACGTGGTAGAAGCCTGTATGCTTTCGCTATCTTCTGAGAATTGTATCGGGGAGATAATTAACATTGGCACGGGGACAAAAACCACAATCAACGAACTTGCTAATCTTCTAAGAAAGCTCATGAAGAAGAATCGCATAAAGCCCATCTACACTGCTCCGAGGAAGGAAGATATTAGACACAGCTTCGCAGACATCGGCAAAGCGCAAAGAATTCTTGGATACAATCCGAGAGTCACACTGGAAAAAGGACTTGAAGGATTGTTGAACGAAGATAAGTGAAGCGAGCATTTCTGACAACGGTTGATCGGTCAATCAAGGTCTCCATGCTATCGCTGTCATCGCGCATGGCTCTTAGGAAAATTCCGTGCACTATTTTGAGCGCTCTGGTCAAAATATGCTCAGGTAGCAAATTCACGATGTGGAGCAAACACGTCCAGGGCCTTGATGCTCAAAGAGTGGAATTTAGGAACAAGCATACGCGCTATCTTTTTGGCGTGTGCGCAAGGCAAATATAGCATGGCGAGTTTGTGGTAAATTCGGTGAAGAAGATCAATAGCAAGGTCAGCTGTATTGGATATATCAACAGGATTAGAGATAATCTCCGCAATGTAAGAAGGAGAGAGCTATCACCCCTTTATGAAGATCTAAAGTCTGCTGACTGTGTGGTTTGCGGAGGATCGGGTAGGTCGGTATATTCTCTCAATGCAGCGATAAGCCAAATTGCGATAAGCCAGACAGGCTGGAGGAACAAAGTTGTGTTAACCCCAGATGATCCAGGCTTTCCAGGGAAGAACATGTATGATGCTGCAGCTGAGCTTGAAAGACGATACAATAAGACGTTGCTGTTGATAAATTCTGGAAGCGGCGTGTCCGGAGACCCTTTGGTAATGGCACAAGATCTTTCAAGATATATTGAGGAGAAAAGGACGGCCAAGCTTTCTATGGGGCTTATAACCTCTAGCTTGAAGTCCCCATTAGCAGAAATCGTCGCTAGATATGGACATGTCGTTGAGTTAAGAGGACGAGGAAGAGCGAAGCCTTCATCTGATTACAGCGAAGTGGGTATCATGGGCGATATCTTCGAACTGGGGAGCCTTCTTCTTTTATCCATGACAACTGAGGCCATCTTTCGAAGCTTGGAGGCAAACGAAGTGGTTAAACTCTGCGAGGAAGAGTTCACCAAGTTGGGATCAATGGTCGACTCGATAGTCGAGTCTGAAACCTATTCTCGGCTTGTTGACGTTCTGGAAAAACGGACAAGCGTATTCTTGGGTGGAAAAGGTACAGCAAGCGAAATAGTCAAGATGACCGCTATAAGGCTCTCTCACATCAAGAGCACACTAGGAGATACTGTGTACATAGCTAGAGGCGTGAACACCCCGCCTCCAAGACCTGGTGACGTTCAGATTCTAGTGTCATTTTCTGGAGAAACAAAGCCCGTAATTTCTTGGTGCGACATCTTTAGAAAGATGAATGGAACAGTCTTATCAATTACTAGTACAGGAAAATCAACTCTAGCCGAAAAATCAGATCTCCGAATAGTTCTTGAGGAGGAAACTGGGCTGGGAGAACCCCGAAGGTTTTACATGAGGGCTGCATATGTTCTGAGCCCACTGCCAGTAAAATTGATTGAAAGATTGGGCGAGAGAGGGTTGAGGTTGCCTGAATACATACTCAATTGGCATCATTCGCTCACCGAATAGAAAGCGCGCGCTAATAGGAGCCCAACCACTAGCGCAAAGTTTTTTTCACGTAGATTGTTGAGGTCCATCAGCGTCTTCTTTAAATCGTCAGATTTCCTACCTAACAGCAATGAGCGTTTCAAGGTTCTCAGACTTGAGGTGCATGTGCGCGCACCTACCCTAGTTCAATATAAGATCCAAATATGACCCAAGGAAAAGTCAGGCGCATCAACGAACCGAAGCGCTGGTTAAGGATTTGACCAAGACGTGAGCTCAATGAGGCAGCCTTCATCAGGTAGTTTGGTTTACCCACAGAAACGCGTGTCTAAAAAGAAAAGTGCATTAATATATCATCTATCTTTATAATCTATTGTGAGGCCTTGTTTAATTGAGAGAAACATGGTCGAAAGTCGCGAATCAGGAGATGAACCCGGTTGATTATCAGTAAAACCCCTCTTCGTTTGACCCTAGGTGGCGGTGGGACAGATTTGCCTCCATACTACTCGATGCATGGAGGCCTTATTGTAACCGCCGCCTTGGACAAATACATCTACTTGGTGGTCAAACGCAGATTTGAAGAGGAAGTCAGGTTAAGCTACTCCATAACCGAAATTGTAAAGTCCATAGATGACATTAGGCATCCCGTTGTCAGGGAAGGATTGAGATTCCTAGGATTGAAAAGCTATCTCGAATTAGTTTCGATAGCTGATATGCCTGCTGAGACAGGTTTAGGCTCCTCAGGAAGCTTCACCGTCAGCCTCCTACACGCTCTCCACGCGTTCAAGGATGAAAATCCTTCACGGCAAAAACTTGCTGAAGAAGCTTGTTTCTTGGAGATGGACATCCTGAAAGAACCGAGCGGCGTGCAAGATCCTTACGTAGCGGCTTTCGGAGGCTTCATATGCTTAGATATAGCCAAGGATGGAAAAGTCAAGGTTTCACCACTGAAGATTGCAGATGATGCTATTCATGAGCTTGGGAATAATATGATTTTCTTCTATACAGGGCTGAAAAGGAGCTCTGCCGCGGTGCTTCAAGATCAGAGGAAATCCATCCTAGATGACAGGTCGAAGGCCTTGGATTCAATGCATCGCATCAAGGAGATAGGCTTCAAAGTCAAGCAGGCCCTTGAAAATGGAAACTTGTCCGAGTTTGGCAGGCTTCAGCACGAGCACTGGCTGGCAAAGAAGGATACGTCTTCAAAGATTTCAAGCGATCCGATAGACAGGTACTATCAGATGGGATTGAAGAATGGAGCCTTAGGCGGCAAGCTAGTAGGTGCCGGCGGCGGAGGTTTCCTTATGTTTTATTGCGAGAACGGCAAGGATAGGCTGAGGAAAGCCATGTCCAAGGAGGGCTTGACTGAAGTCAGGTTCAGCTTTGAGCCTTCAGGTTCAAAGATAATCATCAACATTTAAGTGATCGCATGAAACGCAATGGCTTCGTAAACCGATACTTCCAAGAGTTGGAATCAATAACCAGACGCATATCCCAAGAAGACATCGAGAGCGTAGTAGAACTTCTACACAAGGCTTGGAAAGAAGGAAGACAAGTGTTTCTTGCAGGAAACGGAGGCTCTGCTCCGACGGCAACTCATTTTACGTGCGACTTGGCAAAGTTCACATCTGTTGAAGGCCAGAAAAGATTTAGGGCTATTTCTTTGGTCGATAATGTACCCTTGGTTTCGGCGCTTACCAATGATTTAGGTTGGGAAAATGTTTACGTAGAGCAGCTCAAGAGTCTGATGCGAGAAGGAGACGTTTTCGTGGCCATTAGTGTTCACGGAGGCTCTGGAGCAGACGCGGCTGGCCTATGGTCTCAGAACCTTTTGAAGGCAGCCAAGTTTGTGAAAGAAAACGGCGGCAAGGTTGTGGGTTTGGCTGGTTTCGACGGAGGAGCCCTGAAACAGATAGCCGACGCTTGTATAGTCGTGCCTATAGACTCCACACCACAAGTGGAAGGCTTCCACTCCGTGTTATCGCACCTCATATGCGCTAGACTGCGCGAATTGATAGGAGAATCGTGAAATGAAACGTATCATCATATGGGTAGACACCAAAAACAGAAAAGTCGGTCAAACTCTTGAGAGTCTCAAAAAATATCTGAGTTCAGCAGGGCTCCAGTACAATATTGTAGATATCTGTGAACTCGCAGACCAAGGAGATAGCAAATGAATAGAGCAGTTTTTCTTGACAGAGACGGTGTCATAAACGAGATTGCGTATTTTCCAGAGTTGGGATTGCTAGACGCACCTCTGGACGTCAAGCAGTTCAAGTTACTGCCTAAAGTAGCCGAGGCGATAATGATTCTCAACCGTTTAGACCTCAAGGTATTAGTTGCGTCAAATCAGCCTGCCATGGCAAAGGGAAAAATGACAATGAAGACCTTTGAGGAAATAAGGCTCAAAATGAAGAGGGACCTTGAAAAAAAAGGCGCTTATTTAGACGATGAATATTACTGTCTTCATCATCCCTCAGCAAAAGTCGCCAAGTACAGAGCCAGTTGCGATTGTAGAAAGCCAAGGCCTGGCCTGTTTTTGGAGGCTGCAAAGGATTTCGGGTTGGATCTGAAAAAATGCTACGTGATTGGTGACAGCCTTACAGACGTCAAAGCTGGGAAGGCTGCTGGCTGCCGAACCATCTTGATTGGTTCTCTTAAATGTGATCTTTGCAGACTCATGGAAGCTCAGGGCGTCAAGCCCGACCACATCGTTGCCGATTTGCTTGGCGCATCAAAAACCATTGAGAAGGAAGTCACTGAGAGCGTCAAGCCAGATTTGATTATATCAAAAGCATTTCGCGCATCTAAAATCACTAAGAGGTGAGTGAAAGTGGAAATATTCCTTGACACGGCAAGCGTGAAAGAAATAGAGGAGATGTTGCCCTGGGGCATCATCAGCGGCGTCACAACAAACCAGAAGATCTTCCTAGCTGAGAAAGGCGTCAACTTCAAAGACAGAGTCCTCGAAATCCTGTCTCTCGTGGACGGGCCAATAAGCGTGGAGCTCACCAAAACTGCAGAAAGCGACGACGAGTTAGTCCAAGAAGCCAAGGAGTACTCGCATTGGAACCCGAAGAACATCGTCGTTAAAGTTCCAATGTTTGGCGACGGCCGCGGACTTCGAATCGTCAACAGGCTCAGAAAGGAAAGCATCAAGACAAACATGACTTGCCTGATAACCACGAATCAGGTCATGTTGGCAGCCAAGGCCGGAGCCACCTACGCCAGCATATTCTTTAACCGCGTACGAGATTCAGGCATCGACCCGATAAAGGTCATACAAGAGTCAAAACGCATAATAGAAGAAGGGCACTTCCCCTCGAAGATTATTGTAGGCAGCATCAGGAAACCCGAAGATGTCAACGAGGCAGCTGCAGCTGGAGCTCACATCATAACCATACCCTACAAGATTCTCGTGCAGATGCCTTGCCATCAGAAGACAGAGGACACAATCAAAGAATTTGATCAGGCATGGCTGGAATTCAAGAAAGCTGAATCTCAGAAGTGAAGCGTACGATGATCGCCATCGTTCTTGCAGGCGGTTATGCCAAAAGACTCTGGCCACTGACAATGGATAAACCCAAGGCTCTGCTGCCGATAGCCGGAAGGCCCATGATAGACTATGTTGTTGAGAAGCTTGCTTCATTGGACCCCCCGATGCGCAGGATTGTATTGTCGACGAACCTGAAGTTTCAATTACAGTTTGAGAAGTGGCTGGAAACTAGTCAAAACTATAACATTGAACTCATGCCAGAGAAGTCTTCTTGTGAAGAGGAAAAGTTCGGGGCCGTTAGAGCACTTGCCGACATAGTTGAGAACGTAGCTCCAGAGGATGTTTTGGTTCTGGCTGGCGACAACCTATTCACCGACAAACTTGCAGACTTCATCCACTTCTTCTGCGAAAAGTATGCACCAACTGTAGCTCTATACCACGCTAGGAGTCTGACCGAAACAAAAAAGGGTTCCACGGTCGAAGTGGATGAAGATAGAAGAATACTCGAGTTCAAAGAAAAGCCTATACACCCAAGAACGACCCTTGTGGGTGCTTGCGTCTACGCCTTTCCAGCAGGAATAAACAGAAGATTCTGTGAATACTTACAATTGGGACTGGCGACTGATGAGCCTGGAAGGTTTATCGAGTGGCTTCATAAACAAGAGCCAGTATTTGGCTTCATGCTCAAAGACTGCTTATGGGACATAGGAACAATAGACTCGTACAGGGCTGCTGACGAATTCTTCCGCCACGCCTGAAGACCCAACGCCAATCGGCAAAGTAGGAACATTTGTCCCAAAAAGTCCAGAAAACTAAAAAAGAGTCTAGTAAGGTAACTGAAAGGAGAAACATGTAACTCGAAAAGGAGGCTAACAGACTGTGAAGGCGGTAGTAACAGGTGGGGCGGGCTTCATCGGAAGCTACCTAGTTGAACGACTCCTTGGCGAAGGATACTCTGTAACCGTTGTGGATAACATGTCGTGTGGCTGCTTAGAGAACCTCAAACAACATTCCAACAACTCTTGTCTCACCGTTAAAAAAGTCGACATCAGAGACGGAGGCAAGCTTAACCGAATCTTTGCTGGGCATGACGTCGTATTTCACATGGCTGCCCACGCGAACATCAGAGAAAGCTTCGCTGATCACAGAGCTGATTTGGACAACAATCTGATCGGGACGCTCAACGTCTTGGAGGCTATGTATAGAAATGAAATTCAAGACTTGGTGTTCGCCTCTACGTCAGCAGTGTACGGTGAAGCAACGGTTAGGCCGACGCCCGAAGACTTCTCCGCAGTCCAGACGTCTTTATACGGTGCCTCAAAGCTCGCCTGTGAAGCTTACGCTGAGGCTTACACAGAATTCGCACCAATGAAATTCTGGGCGTTCAGGTTCGCAAACGTTGTCGGAGAAAGATGCAGAGGACGAGTCATCTGGGATTTAGTGCATAAACTGCTCAAGAATCCGTCCGAACTTGAGATTCTTGGAGATGGTAAGCAAAGCAGGGAATATCTCTACGCCGAAGATTGCGTTAACGGAATAATGATTGGATACAAAAAAGCCCCATGGAAGGTTAACATCTTCAACCTAGGTGTTGACGAGCAAACACTAGTGGACAGAGTTGCAGATGTAGTGATTAAGGAAATGGGCTTGAAAAATGTGAAGAGGAAGTATACTGGAGGACCAAGAGGGTGGATTGGAGACACTCCAATTGTCGAACTTTCCTTAGGTAAAATAAAGAAACTAGGTTGGAGACAGAAGATATCGTCTGAAGAAGCAATCAGACGCACGGTTAGGTGGACATTGGAGTACGAGTCGCATCGGCCCATTAGTTCGAAACAATGATGCATTAGCTTGTGTTTCAAAGCGGCCTCCATGAAGAGGACCAAGAATTCAGATGAAGAGATCTTTCGACCTTTTTGGAAATTCCTTATATGGTTCTGGCGCGCGCTGATTTTCAGGAAGATTCTACTAGTGCTCGCATATTTAAAAGCAACTGCTGGGGTTCGCAGGCCAGATGACTTACTAGTTTGCTAAGCCGAGACCGCTAGCGACGTTCTCCTTGTACTATCTGTATTGCTGTCCTGCTATGGAAAACCACGAGCAAACTCTCAGAAGCAGGGGAAGAACTCGTCTCTTTCTCAGGTTGCGTGGCAGCATTTGTTCGATGATTTCCGATGCTAATGTCCGTTTCAAGATTCGGCACGCATCGGCAGAATGTTAATATAAGAATCGGTGCAAGATCAAAGCATGGTTAGCGAGCGTGCTAGGATTTGGCCAAGGAAATATTGGAGAGTTAAGAGATGTCAATAACAAGAGCAGAAACAGACACTGAGAAAGTGGGTACTGTTAAAATGCCTGCAAGAAGAATGTTATCTGTGCTTCCTAAATTGGGGTTGGTGAAAAAGCCTCACTTTCACAAAGACGGGGTAAGCTTTATTGTTCCAGTGAAGGACGAAGAGAAATGGATTAAACCGTGTCTTCTCTCCATTAAAGATGTTGCAGACGAAATAATCGTTGTAGACAGTTCCCTGGAAGATAACACCCCAAAGATAATCGGGGTTTCTGCGCCTCAAGGTGTTCGCGGCAGAAACGCAGACATGGCTTTGGCATGGAAAGTTCTTGATCGGCAGCCTGAAGTGAGTTTAGAGGAAGGGCTGGCTAGAACTTACAGGTGGATTGCAAATCAGGTAGCCCAGAGTGCTGTTTCATGATTGTTGCTCAAATTCAAGGTGGACTGGGCAACCAGATGTTTCAGTACGCAGCAGGACGCAGACTCAGCCTTCATCGAAACGTGCCACTTAAACTGGATTTGACTTGGTTTTCGTTAAATAGGAGTCGCCGATTTGTCTTAGACAAATTCAACATTCAAGTTACCAAAAGCAACTTCATAAACAAGCCGTTCGCCTACGCCATTGGAACCTTAGACAATGCAGGATTAACCAGAAAAGTCGCGGCAAAAGACAAAGGCGACCTGCTCATCCATGTGGGTCCACTTGCATATTTGTACGGTTACTGGCAAGACCCCAAATACTTTGAAGACATACAAGAAAAACTCAGGCAGGAACTAACATTGAAACAACCGTTGAGCCTTCACGCACAAAATGTGGCAGATGAAATCTGCAAGTGCAACTCAGTGAGCGTGCATGTGCGACAAGGTGATAGAATTGGGGAGCTAGATTTTCTGTGGCCCCGCTACTATGTCAACGCTGTTCAGCAGATAAGATGTCATGTTGACAACCCATGTTTCTACATTTTCAGTGATGGACGGCTAGACCTTACAACAGTTTTTGACAGTGAAGATCATGCAGTGCTTGTTGCAGGAAACATGGATTATGAAGATTTCAGTTTAATGACGCTGTGCAAACACCACATCGTCGCCAACAGCACGTTTAGCTGGTGGGCAGCCTACCTGGCACGGGCGGGCTTGACGATTGCGCCTGCGCGAAACGAGATACGTTGTCCTTCGAACTGGATGGGAATTTAAAATACTGGTAGTTTTTGAAGTGAATATTTTGATGTTAGATGTTGGTTGCGGACAAGATCGTTCAACATGGCGACAGACTGCTCTAGGGGAGACAGATACGCCGTGTTTCATACCCAAAATGGGTGAAGACACTAAATGAACAAGCGCCTCCGAATCCAAGAACGTGCAATCTATCGGTGGATGAAACCATTATTCGATCCGATACAATTTGGGCTGGGGGTTCCCAGATATTTTGGTTTTTTAAGGGACTTGATCGCATATCCGAAACTTGGCGGTGCCGAGCAAATCAATCTCGGTGACACTTGCCCGTGCATCCATGACAAGACGCAAACCACCGCTTTTGACGTGCACTATTTCTATCAAGACATCTGGGCTTTCAAGAAAATCCAAGAATCCAAGGTCGGAAATCACGTGGATGTCGGATCGCGAGTGGATTTCGTTGGCTTCTTGACCGCAATCACTAGGGTAACCTTCATCGACATCAGACCTTTGAAGGCAAACCTAGACAATCTGAATTCGAGAAAAGGAAACATTCTCACGGTGCCCTACGAAAATGACTCCGTGCAGTCCTTATCATGTTTGCACGTTGCAGAACACATAGGTCTAGGACGCTACGGCGACCCCCTCGATCCATCAGGCACTGTAAGAGCGTGCAAAGAGCTGTCCCGAATCCTCGCAGTTGGAGGAAACTTGTACTTCTCCGTGCCAATAGGTACGCCTAAGTTATGTTTCAACGCGCACCGAATTCACTCACCAAGGCAAATACTGCAATACTTCAGCAGCCTAAAGCTTGCAGAATTCTCCGGCATAGACGACAACGGCAACTTCAGGAAGAACATCGATCCCTCCATATTAGAGGGTTCAAGCCATGCGTGTGGCCTCTTCCACTTTACGAAACACCATCAAACCCAAACTAAGCCGGCACCAGACAGCGCGCGCGACTTGCCACCCAAAACCGCACACGCAAACCCGACAAAAACAGAGTACCCGCCGTCGCCTTCTTTTCACCATTCATTTTTGGAGGCAGTGGCTAAACTTGGAGTGGATTACTACAAAAAATATATGTGTACGATGATTACCTTTCATATGACTCGATCGATCGAAGCTTGAGGTTTTTGATTTGATTTCGGCGATTGTGCTTTCAATGAACAACGGCGACACGTTAGATGCCTGTCTAAAATCGGTAGTTGATTCTCTGCCTTGTGATAAAGAAGTGATTGTTGTGGACGGTCATTCTACAGATAACACTCCAAGCATTTTAGCCAAATACAAAGACAGGATAAAGGTCGTGTACGATGATGGTAAGGGCTTGGGTAATGCAAGAAACGTTGGGGTTCACCATGCAAAACATGACACAATTGCTTTTGTTGACAGTGACGTAATCTGTGCCAAAGACCATTTTCTCAAGATATCAAACTATTTTGAAGAACATCCAGATGTTGGTGCTGTCGATACTGCTGGAATACATCCACAGACTGGAACTAAAACCCAGAGAAACGAGTCCTTAGTGTATGAGACGCTAGAAAAATATTCTCCTTCACAGCTTAACCTTAGAGGTTGGTCCATAGCATTTCGGAGAAGCGTATTTGACGCTGTGGGAGGATTTTGGCTTGGTTACGCTGAAGATACCGAGTTCAGCTATAAACTCAAGGCGAAGGGCGTTAAAACCACAACTCTTGAAACTGAAAGTTGGCACATAAAAAGAAGTACGTTGCGAACGTTTCTAAGTGAAATGAAGTTTTGGGGACAAACCAACGCTTACTTCATTCGCAAATGGGGCAACACGCCAACTTTCATCAAAGACTATAAAAAAAGAAAGTTGTTCCGATTTATTCCAAATGCAAAGGCAATAACATTTCTCGCCTATCTTTCCGCACCACTGAATGGAATCAAATACTTCGTCAAAACCAGAAGCCTATCTTTCTACGCGCATTTTATTGTTCGACAATACGCATATCTTGTAGGGTTTATCCAAGGAAACTGGAGGATTGAGCCTATGCACGTTAAAGACAAGAAGTTTGGAGCTACTTTATCTCCAGTTCAATCACCTCCTACTGCACTACCTGAAGATAGACGGTCTACTGCACAGTGAAAAAGTGGTGATTAAAAACTGTTTCAGCGCGCGCGATTTTAATAGTTTTTATTTGGTTTCATGAGCAGTTGACAGCTTTTGGTTGGACAATAGCGCGCGCCGCGCTCGCGCTTACATATGTCTCACGATTTTAGATAACCGTAAATAACAAACGGTCTTAAGCGGATTATGGAATGCGCCAGCACTCTTGGAAAGGACATTCTCATGTATTTCCTCATCTTACCTGACTGTATCTGACCTTTAACTGCTTTGTCAAACGTAAATTCCCTCATATGCCAGCACGTAGCGTCTTTCATGAATTTAACATCATATCCTGCCCCTCGCAAGTCTATATCGAGCTGAGTGTCTGGAGTCATCACATCTTTAAACCCTCCAACACTTTCTAATGCGCTACGCTTAATCAACCGAAGTCCACCCCACGGCTCTCTTCCAACACCCAAATCGAATGTTTTTTCCCAGTAGTAGTACAAATGATTTAAAAAAGATGTGTACTTATAAGTCAAAAGATTAGGGCTAACACTAGCATTATTCGTATTAACCAATTCTCTTAGGAGAATTGTAAACATTTCTTTTGTGCTCAGTATGTCTGCATCATGAATACATACAATGTCACTGGTAGAATGTTGGAAACCAAGTTGTAAATTTTCGGCATAGGTATTTTTCCATTTTACGATGTCTTTCTTAATCACATCAGCATTAGGAAAATGTTTTCTTGCAGTTGCTTCAGAACTATCAGTACATCTATCAAGAACTGCTATGAATCTAGTTATTGGTACATGCTCCAGACCACGAAGTGACATTGGCAAGTATTTTTCCTCGTTATGTATGGCCATTATTAAATCCATTACCATCACGGAATCCGTCTTACAATAAATCGCACAAACATAACCAACAAAACTCGTCGTATCAAAACCCTGTTTTGAACTATTAGCTTAATAACTCCTTTCCTTTCAAATACAACATAGGGCTCCGCATGTATATCGTATTTTGAAAGCAAATTCAGCAATTCCTCTTTACCATAATCAATCTTATATATCACTACTTAATGTGTTTGTTTCATCGTCTACACACAACTAAGGATTTAGCGTATATACTTATCGGGGAAGCAAGCTTCAGCCCTTAACATTAACCCAAATCACCTTTTGGCGCACTTCCTAGTCTCTGCAAAAACAAGCAAATGATGCCTGCGCGCGCTATAATCAACGATATAAGAAAACCTGCTATCTTCTGGCTTGATGCACACTTTTCCAGAACTGGAACGGGAAAAGGAAGTACAAACACGTCTGTAATGAAAGAACGAGTATATTTTCAATCAAAGATCATGTCATTCTGATAGATGATGCAAGATGTCTTATCGGAAAAGACAATTATCCAACCTTGCAAGAGCTGAAGGAAGTCACATTAAAGAATTGGCCCAAGTCAACTTTTAACGTTGAAGATGACATAATAAGGATATGTGCATAAACTGTAGATGAACTGGAGTTTCGCTCAAGTTTCAGATGATATGAAAGTGTGAGAGAGTTCAAAAAAGGTTTAAGGACTGTGGCCGCCTCACATATTCCCGCATACTCACGACTACGCCGTATCTATGGACAGAGCCTCTGTTTGACCCTTTCAAACTAATAGGAGCGGTTCCGCACTACATCGGTTTTTTCAGAGATTGGATCAAGTATTCTAAATTACCAGGCGCAGAGCCCAACAGAATCCGAGATACTCACACGCGCATTCACGACAAGACACAAACTGCTGGTTTCGAGGCCCGTTATTTCTATCAAGATATTTGGGCTTTCAAAAAGATTTATGAAACCAAGCCTAACTTTCATGTTGATGTCGCTTCGCGTGTTGACTTTGTCGGGTTTTTGACAGCCACCACCAAAGTAATTTTTATTGATATCCGACCCTTGATGGTAACTTTAGAAAACTTTGACTCAAGAAAGGGAAGCATACTCCCCATGCCGTTTAAAGACAATACCGTACCATCTTTGTCATGCCTGCACGTTGCCGAACATACAGGTTTGGGGGGGTATGGTGACCCACTTGGCACAAAAAAGCATGTAAAGAACTGGCCAGAATACTTGCTGCTAGAGGAACTCTACTTTTCTTTGCCAGTAGGTAAGCCAAGGTCATACTTCAATGCTCATCATATTCATTCACCCCAACAAATAATTGAATATTTTAACGAACTTGAACTCGTTGAATCTTCAGGTATAGATGACCAAAGAAAATTCAGACGGGCTCTGTCAACTCTTCGGCGCTTGCATGGCGCGCATGTGTGTTCCTAAATTCCCTTTTCCGCTGCGTTAGATTCGGACCGCGTCCTCTAACGATGCCTCACTGCAATCCGAACGTACAATCACCGTGGTGAAAAAAAAGAATTCTTTTTTTATACATTCACCCAACATTCACTTCCTGTATCTCTGGTGCGTAATCATCCTAAGCACGACAGAGCGAGAACCACAATCGAAACAGAAACGGGTTTAGGAACACGCATGCGCGCTAAGCCAAAACTGGTCATCCCTAATGAAGAAAGCAAGTCAATACGCTAGACAATAATTAACTCAAAATAGCAGATTAGCAAATCACAACCGTTTCAGGCATTTTCAGCATGGTTGGTTCCTTCCCACGGTCAATCTAGAACGTTAAGTGAAAGAATGATTGAAATACTGAGATTAGCTTACTAAATGTGAGTAACAATGTCAACAGAGCTTCTTGAGGAATTCAGGAAAAGAATCAACATCGCCAGGAAATATCCTTCGAAAACAGTCATGGCATACATTCACCTAGCCGAGTTAGGTCTTTACCATTATGTATACTATTATATGTACAGACTAGTTGGCTATGAAATACCAATGCTTGACCACGACTATGAGAAGTTTTTCCGAATTAAGAAGCGAGACGTAGTTGTTGACGTGGGAGCACACGTAGGTTTGTTTGCCTACTCGGTGGCAAAAAGGGCGAAAATGGTTGTGGCAATAGAGTGCGAACCCAAGAATCTAGAACAATTACATAGCAATTTGCGTAACTTCAGGAATGCCCTTGTCGTTGGAAAAGCATTATGGAATTGTAAAGGAAAATTACCTTTGTATGTTGGTGCTTGGTCCGGCGGTCACAGCTTAATTCGTGATCCCACTAGCGCCCCTTGGAATCGTGAAATAATGGTTGATGTGGACACTTTGGACAATGTTCTTCGAGACCTTAGAATAGCTGAGGTTGACTTTGTCAAAATGGACATAGAAGGAGCAGAGATTGAAGCTCTGGAAGGAGCGAGTGAAACTTTGAAGAAAATATCAAGAATTGTGGTTGCCTCTTATCACGAACGAAACGGTGTGAAGACCATACATAAAGTAATCAGGAAGTTGATTGATAATGGGTTTAAAGTGTATACTACAGTTGACGACCTAGTCTACGGTATCAAGAAGCAAAATTGAAAGGCTAAAACTCATCAATGCAAACTAACAGTACAATACAAACGGGCGGACTTTCAAAAAGCCCCGCTGGTTAACAGGCCTCTCAGTAAAACTTTGAGCTAATGGAACCCCTTTTGCGTGTCGTCAAAAAACGCCGATGGTTAACAGATCTCTCAATAAAACACTTAAGCGCCGAAGAGTTAACAGAACCTTCAAACGCAATATTAATATTTCTCTCTTGGAAGATTCTGATTATGCGTGCGGACTCTTCCATTTTAGAAGAAACAACCTTGAATGAATTGATGAAATGGAGTTTCATATGTTGAAAAAAGCATTAATAACGGGTATAACGGGACAAGACGGTTCTTACTTGGCAGAGTTTTTGCTAAGCAGAGGATACCAAGTTCACGGAATTATCAGAAGAGCCTCTACATTCAACACCCGCAGAATAGAACACATCTACGTTGATCCTCATGATCCTAACGCAAGATTATTTTTGCACTATGGTGACCTTTCCGATTCCGAACAGATTTCGAACGTGATTTACAACATAAAACCTGATGAAGTGTACCATCTGGGAGCACAGAGCCACGTAAGAGTAAGTTTTGACATACCAGAATATACGGGAAATATCACGGCACTGGGAACAACTAGGATATTAGAAGCCATGAGAAGAAGTGGAAACACCACACGGTTCTATCAGGCATCGAGCAGTGAGATGTTCGGCGAAGCACCAGCACCGCAGAACGAAGAAACTCCTTTTAAACCGAGGAGCCCCTATGCATGCGCCAAGGTCTACGCTTATTGGGTGACAAAAAATTACAGGGACGGATACAATATCTTTGCCTGTAATGGCGTGCTATTCAATCACGAGTCACCCAGAAGAGGAGAAACCTTTGTGACAAGGAAGATAACTACGGGCATCTCAGGAATTCTTAATAAAAAACAGGAACACCTTTACCTAGGAAATTTAAATCCGAAGAGGGATTGGGGGTTCGCTCCAGAATACGTGGAATGCATGTGGCAGATGCTACAACGGGAGCACCCGGACGATTTCGTTATAGGGACGGGGGAAGCACACTCGGTGCGGGAGTTCTTGGAAGCTGCCTTCTCTTATGTGGGGTTAAATGCTGAAGACTATGTTAAAATTGACCCAAGATACTTCAGACCAACTGAAGCTGAGGAGTTGATAGCTGACCCGGCAAAAGCAAAAAGGAAGTTGAATTGGAATCCAAAGATCAAGTTTGAAGATTTGGTTAAAATTATGGTAGACGCGGATATGCGCGCGGCGGGACTATCTCCTGTAGGGGAGGGAGATAAAATCCTGGAAAAGTTTTCGAATAAATGGTGGAAGGTGGATTAGAACGGAGTTTTGGGAAAGTAAGAAAATACTAGTGACTGGTGGAGCTGGGTTCTTGGGCTCCTTTATAGTTGGAAAACTGGTAAATGAAATGAAAATGGATCCTAGAAGCGTTCGAGTTCCAAGAAGTAAAGACATGGATCTGACAAAATGGAAGAGCTGTGAGAAAGCTGTTGAAGGTGTGGATGTTGTCATTCATCTGGCGGCTAAAGTGGGCGGTATAGGATTCAATAAGAAATACCCCGCAACCTTATTTTATGATAATGCTATGATGGGAATCCAACTTATGGAAGCTGCTAGACAAGCAGGAGTGCAAAAGTTTGTTGCAATAGGGACTGTATGTGCATATCCAAAGTATACTCCAGTCCCATTTAAAGAAGAAGACCTGTGGAAAGGTTATCCAGAAGAAACAAACGCGCCCTATGGCCTTGCGAAGAAGATATTATTGGTTCAAGCTCAAGCTTACAGAGAACAATATGATTTTAACGCTATCTACTTGTTGCCGGTTAACTTGTATGGGCCGAGAGATAATTTTCACCCAGAAGATTCTCATGTGATCCCGGCGCTAATAAGAAAGATATTCGAGGCAAAAGAGTCAGGCGAGAGTTGCTTCACGCTTTGGGGAACAGGAAAGCCGACAAGAGAGTTCTTATACGTCGAGGATGCAGCCGCAGGGATTATTCTGGCTACAGAGAAGTACAATAAGGGTGAACCGGTGAACCTTGGTTCAGGATGGGAGATATCGATAAAGGATCTGGCTGAGTTGCTTTTGGAACTCATAGGGTTCGACGGTGAAGTAAGGTGGGATACCAGCAAGCCAGACGGGCAGCCAAGAAGGCTTTTAAACGTGAGTAGGGCAGAGAAGGAGTTTGGGTTTAAATCTAAAGTTAATTTGAGGGATGGATTGAAGAGGACAATTGACTGGTACAAAGCCAATGTTTTAAAGGTGAGATAATTGAATAAAATCCTGAATAGGACATTGCACAAAGGTTTCAGGGTTTTAGCGCGCATGCTTGTTCCTAAATTGGTCTAAAATGGTTTTTATTCGCTTTTTGTGATTTGGGGACAGTTTTGGACTTCGCATTTTTTCCTGAATTCCTTGTGGCAACCAGCCTTCTCGAACCAGCAGAAGTTTGCAGAACGGAATTAAGACCATTTTTAACCATTTTCGGAACACGCATGCGCGCTACAGTTGCGGATTTTTCGAATATCCCGCTGTTCTTAAGAAAACAATCAATTGTGCGAGTTTAAGCGGGGTAAACATGACTTATAAGCGTGAGGTTTTCGCTGAATTCAAATTTGATGAAAACCTCAAATATTGTTACATGGAGGATGCCCTGTTTTCGCATTCAATTTTCAAAAAATATTCGAAAGGGCTGTTCATAACTCCGTATGCTAAGTGTAGCCATAAAAGTAGCGAGGCGGGACATATTGAAAGAAAAGAGCTAAATAGGCTCAAGAATCAGCATAGAAAATATGTTCTAGTGAGATTGTTCGGCTTAAGGGGCGCACTTCTCTATTATTGGCAGAGCTTAGGCATAGCAATCAAGCTAAGGGGTAAAGCTTTGAACTTATGAACCTTCAAAAATCGTGGAATCTGACCGAACTGCATTTACAGCAGGAGTTGCGCTTGATTTTATGTAGCATAACTTGCTCATTTCAATGTTCAGCTTCCCGCTTTCTGGCTTCAACAAAATACCCGACGGTAAAATAGTCATCCTTGTCCATTCTATCAAGGACATAGCATAAAATCGGCAAGAAAATTCCAGAATATGCGACCAGTGGTAGAGCCAATAACCTAAGAGGTGAATTTTTTGGAGATATGCAAGAATTGAATCTTTGAGATTCTTGTCCATAATGTTTGAAGAAACCCCCATTTGGCGTAATTCGAATGCCCTCAAATCCGTATTCACAAAGGAACTTCATGTACCAGTATGGAGTGAAACCCCCGTAGTATATGAAGGGCTGCTGGTGTATGCCGCAGCCAAGCGGTGCGGTTAATAATAAAGTTCCACCCGTTTTTAATATACGTGAAAATTCCCTGATGACTTCTATGGGTTGAGGTACATGTTCTAGAACTTCAGTACAAAGTACAGCATCAAATGATTCATCAGGAACCGGTATTGAAGTCACGTCACAAATGTAATCCATTTTTGAATAAGAACCAATGGTGCTCGGTTCCCTACAAAAATCTGTGGCCTTATAATCACAATGGCTGAACAAATGCCTGTACCTCCCAGTGCCAGCACCAGCATCCAATACCTTGCTACCAATGGGTATTTCTGCGGCCTTCTTCTCCACCCACATGTCTCTATTAAACTGGTTAAAGTCAAAAATTCTCCTATTCACAAAATGCCCCATCTTTATTACCACAACTTTTTTCTTCTGATCTTAAAGACGGTTTCTTTATCTATGATTTCAGTAACACATGTCTTTATAACTTTGCTCTGAAACACTAGAAACACTAGAATCCTCCGTGCGCGCGCTGCCTTGTCCCTTTATTAGGTGTTGAAGTATGTTGGTGGGACTGCTTTGTCGGGTCTTCTGATGTTTTCTGCTGCTTCTCTGTTCAGAACCAAGCACAACAGGCTGTAGAGCGCATAGGAAGCCACGTTTTTTACGCCTCTGACTTTGTTTATGGCCAAACTGTACTGGGTCTTGAGGAAGCTGTAGACCGCTTTAATGTGAGGCCTCTTATGATACTCTCTTTTCTGGTCTTCTGGCCCGTAGGTTCGAAACTTCTTGTCCACCCTAAGGAGCCCCATGACATCGCGTTTCTGGTTTGCCGGGTATAGAATGACTGCGGCGTTAACAGCACTTCTAAGCTTGCTGTCGCTGTACTGGCTGTCGGCTATCACGCTTCTCAGTTTGGCTCCGCACCGTTTCAGAGTATTCTTCGTCTTCTCCAGCATGTTTGGTGATTGTTTCTTCTCGTTCCGGTTTGCAGGGGCAAAAACATCTGCTAGAGGAAGCATGCTCTGGGAATCTATGGACAGGTGAAGTTTGCAGCCGAGTCCGAAGGTTCTGCCTGCTCTTCGGACCCTTGCATCATCGTCAGAAAGGCCTTTCTTGTTGTCCAGCGAAGGGCGTGTCCGAACACCCTCCAAAGCTGCATCTTGACTTGTCTTCGCATTCTGCCAGGCTGCATCTGACTGCTGATCGCCTTCATGAATGAGAACTTCCTCAAGTGGTAGTAGGTCATGTTTTTCGCAACTTTGGACTGGTATCCTCCCTTTCTGAGTTCAATATCTAGCTACGTATCTGGTGCAAAAACGTCTTTGAAACCGCCGACTTTCTCCAGACAATCTCGCCTGATCAATCGCAGAGCCCCCCACGCCTCTTCACCTAGCGGAGCGAATTTGCGAGTCTCCTCCCAGTAGTAGTATAGGCGATTGAGCAGTGATGCTTCTTTCCATGTAAGCAATTCCGGACCAACTGACGCTACGTTGCTCTTCAATTCATCCAATAGAGAAAGCATATTGGGCGGGGTTGTCGCGTCTGCATCATGAGTGCAGATAATGTCACCTTTTGGCATTTCCAATCCCATTTGGAAGTTTTCGGCGCAACTGTACTTCCGTTTACAAGTCTGCTTTCTAACGATTGTTGTATGAGGGAACCACTGCCTAACCATAGCTCAAGAATTGTCGGTACATCTATCCAGTATGAAAATATGCTCGAATATTTGATCTTCAAGTTTCTTCAGGGATTCCAAGGAACGCGACAAATATTCGGCCTCATTGTGAATAGGCATTATGACGCTGACACGTCTCTCTTTACTCAATCTCTTCGTCCTCTTTACCCTAGGTTTCAGTTATGACGCGCCCATTTTAATATTTAGCGAATGCCCAAAGAGTTGAGAGACATAGATGACATTCCCCCTTGGGAATCATTACTTAAAACTTGGTGTCTCCACGCTTTCTGAAACCATAGGCAATCTTCCTGACTCTAGGATACCGCAGAGGATCCAACGTAATGTGGGCAACCTTCATAACATTCCACTCAGTAAGATTTCAGAATGACCTCAGCCAACCTTTCCGCACCGTCTGGAAAAACTGGAATTTCCTTGACTCGCGCTTCTTCAATAGCATCCATAAGTCTGCCCAAGCTTATCTCTGAAACCAGCACCGCGTTGACTTTTCTCACCAAGTGTTTGGCATCCTCAACCCCTGCGGTTCTGGTCCATTCAGGATTGGGTACAACAACCGTGGGTTTCCTATAGATCAAAGCCTCCAGAATTGTGGAGCCAAAATGTGTAACGACGACGTCTGCGCTGGCAACAAGCTCGTAAAACTTGGTTGAGTACTGTATCACCTTCCATTTGGGATGCCTCTTCTTGTACGGTTCTGGATCAACCTTACCAGTCTGCAAAACAACATTCTCCAATTTGCTTTCGGATATGACGTCAAACAACATCTTGTGCCCCAAGGTTCCGCCGGTCACGAGAATGTACCCTCCGCTGTAAGGTGTGGCCTCGGGCTTGGGAAGTAACGGTCCGAAGACAACGCCCCTTTTCAGAAGCTTTTTCTGTTCTTTCCATTGTAGGGCGGTGATGGCTGAGAAAGGTTGCAGTATAAACGCGGTTTTAGAGGCTTTGATGAAGCGCACCGAACTCTCAATGTTGACTATAGGAACGCCTTTCAGCCTTGCGAGAAAGCAGGGTGGGATGCAAAAGTTGCTGCCGGTGCTGACGACAGCATCATATTTGCCGGACACGCGCCTGAAAGAATCTACAAAAGCCTTCACGAGATTGGGGATGAACTCGCTGGTCGGTGTTTTGGCCCCTCTGGGCTTCAAGAGAAAATCTACGCGGCCAAATCTGCTCAAACGTTCTTTGCTCAACACGTCTCCTTCAGGAACCAAGAAATTCAGAGAAGCCCTGCCGTACAGTCTTTGAGCTAACGCGTAAGCATAGCCGGTGTGTCCCCCGCCGCCAGCCGATACCAGCACTTTCTTAGATGCCAAATCCTTCACTTCTGACGCTTAACTGTGAATCTCATAAACACTTGAAGCACAAGTGCTTAAAAGCCTTCAAAAACAACAACTTATGGACGGCCGGATTTTTATGTGAGCCTAGGCCGCAGACCAGTCTAATTTCCGAGAATGAAAAAGAACCCGCCTGTTACCGTTTTATGGCAGAGCCATTGGGAACAAGACAAAGGCTAAATTGAGCTTGGCACCAAAACAGATAACTTGACCTAGGGCATCTATCTTCAAAATTGGCAAGGGTGACTGCTGACCAAAAAAGACATGAGACTGCAGTACTCGGGTTTTGTGATATTCGCGGCCAAAATGGTCAGCGTCGTCACGGGACTGATTTTTCAATTTGTTGTCTCTCGCGCATTGAACAAAACCGAATACGACCTTTGTTCAACGCCACCACCGATGTAATAGGGTATTTTACGTTGATGGCCAGTGCACTTCCATTCTGGGCAATGCGGTTTGTGGCAAGAGAAAAAGAGGGCGCCATCAAAATAGGCATTCCATGGAAAAAGCGCGCGCGATTCATACAGCTCACCCATGGCGAAAACATAACGATAATACCTCAAATACTTTCACTGTAGAAACATTGGGACAAGGCAGTAAACAACGCGCTAGTAGCAAAAGCGATTCAAGTCTGTGCGAGCAAGGGAGCCAAATGGATCATGTATGGCAGAAAAGGAAACCATCCGACGCTGGACAATTTCAAACAAGACAATGGTTGCGTCAAGTCTGAATTAACGCGATACTATGTACTTCTCACCAGGAAAGACAAGATAGCCACACGACTCGGAGTGCACAGAGAAATGAAAGACGCCTTACCACAGTTGACAAAATGCCGACTGATTCCAGTCTACAACTGAATAAGCAGAACCAGAGTAAGGATCAAGCTGAGATCGAAACAAAAGCTTTAGCTTACATGTCGGTCGAAGCAAAGCCAACACAAGACAAATTACGTCCTTAGGATTATTCACCATTGAAACAGCAAAGGTGAACGTTTGACAAGAAAGCAAATCAGAATGCACTACTCGGGATTCATAATTTTCGTTTCCAAACTGATCACCCTCGTAACAGGCATCACCTTCACCCTCATGGTGGCAAATTCGCTGTCGCAGAACGAGTATGGAATCTGGGGAATCTTCAATGTCACCATAATCCCGAACTTCACAGTATTATCATCAGCAGTCTCGTTTTGGGCAATGCGCTTTGTTGCCAGAGAAAAGGAAGGAGCAACCAAAACAGGAATAATAGCGAACATGACTCTGGCTTTGATAGTCACACTTTTTTACCTGGCATTGCTGCCTGTGATCACAACAGCATTTGGACTGGGAAACTACGTACTGATCTACGTAGTCGCCGCAGCGCAGGTAATTGAGACTTACTTGATATCCGTGTTGGAAGCATGTTTGCAAGCTCAGCAGCCGCACTTCGTGGGTTACGGCCTGCTCGTTGGTGAGGTGTGCAAAGTATTGCTAGCTTACGTCTTCATACTACAACTGGGGTTGGCACTCCCAGGAGTGGTTCTAAGCATTGTCATAGCATTCGCCGTCAAAATAGCCTTCTATCTCAGGTCAGTAATGC
>Ga0315291_10001817_pt1 | contig 28270 bp, 21 predicted proteins | sample YL17G12_20_MG_FD_203070 | JGI IMG/M metagenome (GOLD analysis project Ga0315291, IMG submission 203070) | Sediment microbial communities from Yellowstone Lake, YNP, Wyoming, USA - YL17G12_20 | ecosystem: Environmental > Aquatic > Freshwater > Lake > Sediment | place: USA: Wyoming | collected...
ACCGGCAATAGATCGACCCCCGCAACCCAGTCTGGGTCATTCGGGTCTGGGGCGAACAAGGCTCCAAGGCGGCCTAATGGTGCTCGCCCGGTCAAGTCGGCGACCGTTTGGCCCTGGCCTTCATCGAACGGCCAATAGGCGCTCAAGCCGGGCTCGTTGCCGCCCAAGTAGTGCCGCATATCCCACTCGATCTCCCCCTGAGTCCTGGCCACGCCCCAGATGCGAATCTCGTCAATGGTTCCACGCCAGTTCGTTTCCCCGCCAAAGGGACTCGAGCCAAGAAAAAGGGGTTCGTTGTTGGCGACTGGTGGTTGCGGGACGGGCACCTGGCCGCGAAGTTCGCCATTAACGTAAAGCCTTTCCACGCCTGTGGGGTCCCATACCCCGGCAACATGCACCCATTGCCCGATGGGAATCTGTTGCGAATCTCGGAGGATTTGAGAATTTGGTGGCACGCGATTTCCCCCAAACTCAAGCGCTTTGTCCGCCGCAGGGCCTCGGGAAAGGATCGCGTACCCTGTTCCGTTCATATTCTTAGAGACGACAAAATCAAAATACTTGTTGAGTAATCCGGCGTCGGGCTTGACCCAAGCTTCGACCGTCAAGGGGCCGGTCACATCCAGGGAATCCGCATCGGGTACATAGACCCACTGGCTGTCTCGGGAAAACTGGAGGCCAGAGGAGAGGGCATACGCAGCGGAATGCGCCGCGCCAAGAATCAGCAATCCGAACAGCCCCGTCCGGCTTGTCATCCGCAGAATGGCATCTAACATTTTCGATCTCCCATGTGTCTGCTCGTAACGGTTCTTGGGCCTTCAGAACTGTTCTGCAGGCTCTCAATCTTCCTACGTCAGGTCGTTTTCCCCCAATAGGTTCTCGACCGCGGGGAGTGGTGGCGCGTTTTTCGACTCATACGCTGGGGTTTCTCCCCCTGGCGCAGGCGGTGCGTGCGTCCTTTCCATAGAAACCGGGCCCGGCACGTTAGCCAACGTTTTATACGTGGCCGTGGGCCGGATTCTGCGCGGCCCGGCGGGTTTCTTGTGATCTCGGGAGAGCGCGCCAGCGAGCCCACTCGGGCGCCCCTCCCTTTAGGTGGACGCCTGGCTTGCGGCGGACGGCGAATGTGCTAGAATAGGGTCGTTAACCGGAGGGCTCGCGGGGGTGCGAATATGTGGCGAGGCCGGGCGCCAGGCTTTCCTTCGACCCATTGGTCGGCGGTCGCCGAGGTCGTCGCGGAACGCAGCGACGGCCCGCGCCAGGCCCTGGGCAAGTTGCTGATCCGATACCTGCCGGCGCTCCAGGCCCATCTGGCTCTGGACAAGGGGCTTCGGCCCGACGAGGCAGAGGACTTGCTCCAAGGATTTGTGCTCAAGAAGATCCTGCAGCAGGGGGTTTTGGTTTGTGCCGACCGCCGCAAGGGCAAGTTCCGCACGTTTCTGCTGACGGTCCTGGATCGGTACCTGATCGACCAACTGCGGCCCAAGGGCCTGCCGGTGAACTACACCGAAGTCGAGGCCGTGGAGGACGCCCCCTCACCGTGTGAGGCGCTAAACCGCGCCTGGGCCTGCACGGTGCTCGCCCAGGCGGTCGAGCGGATGCGGGCGGAGTGCGAAGTCTCGGGCCGTGCGGATATTTGGGGGATCTTTGAGTGCCGCGTGTTGGCCCCGGCGCTGGACCAGGCTGATCCGGTGTCTTACGAGCAGCTTGTCGAGCGGTTCGGATTTCGATCACCATTACAGGCGGCCAACGTGCTGACTACGGCCAAGCGGATGCTTGCGCGAAACCTCCGCGCCGTGGTGGCGGAGTATACCCGAGACCAAGACGTGGACGCCGAGATCGGCGAAATTCGAGAGATCCTCTCGGGCGGCGCATAATCGGCTCCCACGGTGCGTATCTATTGCCGGGGGACAGGCGGGGGATGCTATGTCCACGAGCGACACGCATTGCGGCGATCTGGAGCGCTGGGGCCGGGTGATGGACTTTGCGGTTGGGGACCGGCGGACGTGGCGACCGGAGGAGTTGGGCCCGATCCTGCGGCACCAATTGGCGGCCCCGGTGCAGTTCGATCTGGGCAATCTGGAGGAGGGCCTGGCGGCTAGATTGAGGACGCTCAGTTCCGCGGAAGGTCTGCTGCTGAAGAGTTACGCCGAGCTGCTGCACCATCCGCATCCGCCGCTGGAGCTGCTGCGGCTGTGCAAGCAGTTCGCCCGCGCGTGCTGGAGCCATCCTGACAGCCCGTTGCCGCAGGAGATCGCCATGCTCCTGTATTTCGCCAGCATCGCCGTGGCGCTTATCCGCTGTGGGGAGCGGATCACCGGCTTGGACGACGATGCCTTGCGGCGGAACTTCGACTGGTTTCTGCTTCAGCCTTGGGTGGATGAAGCCACGCGTTACCTGTTCGAGGAAGCGCTGAGTTGGATCGACGCTCAGGGTAGGCCCTCGGCATGAGCGACCAACAGCGACAACCCCAGCAGGCCGCCGGCACGCCGATGCTCTCCGTGTCTTTCGACCCGGCTGAAGGGCTGCTGCGGATGCGGGCGCTGGACCCGCCGGTGCGTCCCGGCCTGGTGGCCAACCTGGAGCGGTTCGAGATTCTAAGCATCCTTGGGCTGGGCGGGATGGGGGTGGTGCTTCTGGCCCGCGACCCGGGCAGTTCGGCGCGGGTAGCCATCAAACTGCTTCGGCCGGAATTGGCGCAGGAACCCCGGGCGGTGCACCGGTTCCTCGTCGAGGCGCGGCGTATGCAGCGGTTTTCCCACCCCAACATCCTGCCGGTGCTGGAGGTTTCGGAGCGGGCTGAAGGGCCGTACTACGTCATGCCCTATATGGACCGGGGGAGTCTGGCCAAGCTGATTCGCCCAAGTGAGCCCCTGGACCACGGCACGGCCTTGCAGATTGCGCGGGAGATCGGTGCGGGTCTGGAGCATGCCCACAGCAAGGGGCTGATCCACGGGGACATCAAGCCGGCCAACGTGCTGATGGACGCCGCGGGGCGGGCGTACCTGACGGATTTCGGCCTGGCGCGAAGGGTCTACAACGACTCGCTGCTCGACGTGGAGCGGGCGCAATGCGAGGGCACGACGGCGTACATGTCGCCGGGCGTGGCCGCCGGCCAGGCCGAGGACGCCCGCCGCGACATTTATTCGTTCGGCGCGACGTTGTACGAGATGCTCACCGGCCGGCCACCTTACGAGGATGCCAGCCAGCAGGAGATCCTTAATCAGATCCTGGCCGGCCCACCCTCGCCGATCCTGAAGTGGAATCCCAAGGCGGACCCAGGATTGACTCGGATCGCCGGCTGGGCGATGGCCCGAGAACTCCGCGACCGTTACGCCCAGATGGCCGACGTGAACGCCGACCTCGAACGGGCGGCAAAAGGTCAAGAGCCGTTGGGCCCCCGCGGCCGGGAAGGGTCCAAGTGGCGGGCTGCCGCTGGCCGAATGACCCTGCCCGCCGCGGTTGCGGCTGTCCTGGTAATCCTCTCAGCAGTCACGTGGTGGCTTTGGCCGTCGGAGCCAACGGCGATTTACGTTTCGTACCGTGACAAGATTCTTGTTACCGATCCCGAGGGGAAGACATGGCGCGAATTACCGGTGAGGGGTACGTGGATCGACGTATCTCCCGACGGAAGCCGGATTTGCTACGCCCGCCAGGAGGCAGACGTTTACGCTGTTTTCGTCAGCAAGGTCGACGGCACCGATGAGGACCTTGTCGTCCGCAACGGTACGAACCCCCGCTGGATCGACGATCATACGATCATCTACAGTCTGTGGAAACCCGGCCCGAGCATGTTTAGCAGCGTGTGGAAGGTTGACCTCGACTCCAACAAGGCGCAAGAACTGTTCGATTGGAAACGAGTCACTGCCGGTGGCTATGGGGGATTCATTGTTTTGTCTCCGGACCGCACCCACTTGTTGACCAACGCGCAGAACAAGATAGGGAAAGAGGCGTGGAGCCCCGGGCAGGACCTTTACACGTGCGATCTCCAGGGAAACGATCTTCGCGTGGTCTGGGCGGATCAGACCAACGACGTCTGCGACACGGCCCAGTTTTGGCTGCCGGGGGACCGTTTCGTGTGGTGCCGCTATGCACGCCCGGGGGCGTATGTATGGGACCATGCAATCGTCACCAAGGGACCGCACGATGCCCAGTATCGGGCCTTGACTGACTGGGACGGGCACAAATACCCGATTGCGGCTTCTCCAGACGGCAAGCAGATCCTGTTCATAAGGTCCCTGGAATCATTCCCGGATAATAGCCAGGACACGCTGGGCACGCCCGAGATGGAAATGTGGATCATGAACGCCGACGGCAGCGGGGCCAGGAAGTTCACGGATCGCAAGTTCTTCGGCCTGTGGCCTGTCAACGCCGCCTGGGGCCGCGTGAAGGCGTTTCCCGCAGCCACCCAAGGCAAGTAGACACGCACGAACGACTACTTGCCACGAGGGTGCCACGATGCCCATATCTCCGAGACCCGCGTCTAGGATTGTCGAGTTGCTGCCGGTTGTGGCGGACCCCGAGGACTGGGCCGCCCGTTAAGTGGGGATTATTCATCGGACCGTGGTCGAGCCGGTTATCGGGTGCCACGGCTGTGTCAGCCGTGCTCCAGAATCCCACATTTGTCCATGGTCACACGGCCGACACGGCCGTGGCACCAGCATGAATAATCCGGGTTAAGCAGCGTTTCTTCTCCCCGCCATTTGTCCCGGCCGCAACCTATAGTTGTAGTGTACCCGTCTCGGCGGGGCATGTAGTACCATTGGTGGGTTACGCGGGTGTGGGCTTGCCGAGATGCCCACGAGATATTCAGTCCGCCCACCCTGAAAACCTCCACAGCGGTGACGGTTTTCGAACCGATGCTCAATCGCACCCGTAGCGGTAAGGTCGAGTTTACCGTGGTCAACGCCGTGATGCTGGCGGTGGTTGTCGCCATTGCCGGCGGCATCGGGATACCGTTGATCGAGAAGACCAGCGGGCGGGCCAAACGTGTCGCCGCCCTGGAAAACCTCTACACGCTACGATCGCAGATCGCGATCTACAAGGCCGAACACGGAGGCACGCCGCCCGTCCTCCATCAAAACACCTTGCCGCAACTGACCCGCGCCACGAATGCCGAAGGGATTCCGGGCAAAGCGGGGAGCAAGCACGAATACGGCCCGTATCTGTGCGGCGGCATTCCGGTCAACCCTCTTACGGAGCGTTCGATCGTCACGGGTACCCCTACCTTCCCCCCGGCTGCCGCCAGCGGCAACGGCGGCTGGATCTACCACCAGCAGACCGGCCAGATTGCCATCGATCTGGACGAGTTCCTCACAGAGTGAAGCCCGCCGGCCTACGGGGGAAAGGCCGGCAAAACAGGCCCCCAAAGCGGCAATCGCCCGCAGCTCGGCCGGGCGGCGCACTGCTAGATGACCTTGCGGGATTCCGGGAAATCCGCAGCGTTCATCCCCCGCGGCCACGGCGAAGATTGCCGCCGCGTAGCCGTGGCGGCCAAACGGGAGGAAAAAGGGGACAGGTCCAATTTGTGCGAAGCACCCTACGGGCCGTTCCGGCAAATTGGACCTGTCCCCTTTTTCCGGAATCACGCAAGACTGTCTAGCGTTTTTCCAGCTCCCAGGCGTCGATGATCACCTGGCCGCCGGGCGTCATGCTGCGGAGCTTTTCCGCAATCGCCGCACGTTCAGATACGGTAGCCTTGGGGAGCTTTTTGGCGAACTGGGCCGTCTTCTTTCGACGATGTCGACGACGTTTGATCTCTTTGCGACGTTCGCTAATAGGCACGTTTTGACTCCTCGGTCTCCGGTGGTTCCAAGTTTGGCTAGTGGGAGAACTACACCCGCCGCCAGCATATTCGCGATACACCGGAACCGGCGTACACCGACCACCAGCTTCCAGAATCTACCAAACGTCGGGCGGGAGGTCAACGTGGTGGGTGAACCGTGTGCGGCAGGTTTTTCTGGCAACCTGGTGCCTAGCCCGCGTTTCTCACCAACACCCCACGTTGGATCACAGTGTGCCACTGCTTCGCAGAAGCAGTGCAGGGCGCAACCCCTCAACACTGCTTGCCTTACGTCAAGCAGTGGCACACTGTGGTGAGAAATGCGGGCTAGGGTGGCTGTAGTCGAGCGGAGCGAGCCCCCAGATAACCCTGCTGGGGACAGCCTCCGGCTGACCGCCAGCCACCCACGCATCGGCCCACAAAACTTGCCACACACGGTGAACCCGGCGGGCGAAACGGCGCGGCGGTGGCGCGACGAGATCTCGCCGAGCCGCGTTTGACAGCCTCCCGCTCCGGGAGGTACAGTGGGCCGAAGCGAGGCAGCAGTCCCGCCGGATGGGTGGCCGAGTGGACTAAGGCGGCAGTCTTGAAAACTGCTGAGGGCGTAAGTCCTCCGGGGGTTCGAATCCCTCCCCATCCGCCTGAATGTGCGTACGCGGCAGCGAGCCCTCGTGTTTCCGGCGATTACGGGGGCTTCGCGTCTCGTGGGATGGGTCCTAATTCGCCTTCGGTTTGGCCTGCGGAGGCCCTGCACCACGGGCGCGAGCCAGGCTCTCGATGGCCAGACCCGTGTTGCCCGCCTGCTGATGAAAACTGCTCAGCGCCAACCAGATCGCCCTGCTGCCGGGTTCGGGCAACATTCGGGCGGCGGCCTCAAACGAGCGGGTGGCGTCGTCGAGACGGTCTTCGCGCCGAGCCGCCTCGCCCCGAAGCATTTCTACCAGCGCCGCAAACGGCCCCGGCTCATCCACGCCTTCCAGGGCAGCCAGGGCCTGCCGGGTCATCCCCAGCTCGAGATAGCCGATGGCTGCCGAGAGCCGCTTGACCGTGCGGACGATTTGCATTCTGCCCAGTTCCATCGCCCCGATCCTGCTGATGCGAGTTCGTTGTGGGTCTCTGGAAAGCCATTCGCTCACAGAGGTTCAACCTTAAGGAAATGCAAAAGCCGCGCCCACACGGCCGATTCCTGGGCAGATTCTGCAAATACAGTCCTGGCAATAACTTGCGGCGAGACAATGACAATCGGCTTCCCGCCCTGTATGCCTGTTTGGCAGACAACGGCCAGTTGTGGCAGAGATGACTGACGGTGTCCGGGATCCGCAACAGCAACTATTGAGGACCCGCCCTCGAAAACCCCGGCAACGCCAGGATCTGCGCGCGAATCGCCTCGCGCTGGCGGTGGAACTGGTCGTCCTGGACTGAGTGGTATTCCCGCAGGAACTCATCCCAAGAGATGCCTTCCCGCAGTCCGCGCCCCTCCGGCAAGTAGTCCGCGACGGCAAACGAGTCGGCCAGCCTGGACAGCGGGATCTTCTCTTCCCCGACCTGCGTGGCGAAGCTCACGCCTGCCAGGTCGGCAGACAAGTCGACAAAACTGAATCCCGAGTTGCCGCGCGAATCGTTCAATTCCTTGGCAACGCCGATGGTTTCTGCACCGGAGGGACCGACCAGCGCCGTCAGGGCGCAGCAGACGGCGAAATGCTGGGCCAGGCCCTGGCGGCCCTGCATCGTAGGTGTGCCGAGCAACGCCAGCCGCTCGCGTAGCTCTGCGTCTGACTCCACCTGGCGGCAAAGGTCGCCGACGATCGGGCTGCCGCGGAGCACACTCGATCTGTCCAGGGTGATCCCCAAACCCAACAGGAAGGCCTTGGGGGCCCGGTCCGACGGCAGTTTGCTGGCCGCGGCCGCCGCCCGGCGGACGTAAAGCTCCGTCAGACGATCCCCACTCAGCGGCGACTGCGCGTTTGCACGGTTGGGGGAATGATTCTCTCGCGCCGCCGCCGCAATCGCCCGAACTACCACCTGCGTCCCCTGGACCAGCGACGCCGGTTGACGAGTCGGCTGTGGCTGGGCGGCCGGCCGGCGATCCAGCAACTCCGTCAGGTGTTTTGCGGCGGGATCCTTGGGCATGATTTGGGCCAGGCCGGCATAGACACTGCGCACTTGGGCCTTGGTGCTCGGCTGAAGTTGCGCCAGACTTTGCACCTGCCGGGTGCGAAGCTCCTCGCACACCAGGTTCATAATCAGCGTGTTGGGCGGATCGAAGCCGAGGCGGAAGTCGCGGGCGTTTGAACGGTGGTCGCCCACCTTCGGCCGCATGACCGAGTTGCCCTCCGGGCTGTGCGTGGCGCCCAGGAAATGCCCCAACTCGTGCAGCAGGATCTCCAGCCGCTCAGTCTTCGAGATCTGCTGGGCCGACTCGCGGACCAGCACGTGGGAGCAAAGGGCGCCCCGGGTCCCGCCCAGGTGAATCTCCCCGTGGGAAACCTTGTACTGGCTGGTAAAACCGATGGCCAGGCGAGCCGGCGCCGGTGTGACCTTCAGCTCGAACTCGCGGAGTGACTTCTCAAGGTCGACAATGCGGTTGTCCGACACCCAGGTGCCCACTGCCACCGGCTCAAACCGGATCCGGCAGTGGCGCTGGAAGACGTCGGAGGCCTCCGCCAGCCGCTCTTTCAGCCGCTTCTCCCAGGCCTGTCGCACCGCCGGCTCGTCGTCGTCGACCAGGATCATCACCGGAATGACGCCCACCGACTCCAGCCGAACGCCGGCCGGCGGCGGGGTCTTGCGATCGGAGGGCGAGGGGAAGGCGATCTTGACCAGGTCGAGCTTCCCCTGGCGGGAAAGCAGGTAGTACACCGAGTTCGGATCCAGCAGGTGCTTATGCGAAGCCCCCGCGTAGTCGTAGGCCAGCACCGCTTCGGCCGCGAGCGGAACCGGGACCAGATCGCCGGCGTTCAGGTCATACTGGCGCGATTCCCCGTCGGTCTGCACGACGGTGAAGTCGACCTTGGCGTCGGTGCGGTTGGAGATCACCACCACGCCCGCCTCGGCCGCTGCCGCATAGCCCCAGCCGACGGCCAGAACGGCCACGGCAGCCAGCAGCAGGCAGAATCTCGACAGAAGGGGCATCGCGGATCGGGGGCGGGAGGCGCCAGGAAACGGACACACGTCATTATACCAACCCGAACACGCGCGGCGTACTCGGCCACACCCGGGCGGCACGTATTAGGGGCTCAGAACCCCAGCCCCGGGCCGTCGAGCACGGCCGTACCCAGCGTGCCGTCGCGGATCTGGAACATGCTGGGAAACCGCTCGCTCCAGCCCCGGTTCGCGGCCGGGCAGTACTGCCGGGCGTTGCCCTCGATGGCGGCCACCGTGGGAATGCGGGCCGAAAGGCTGGCCGAGTGCAGGAACGAGGCTCCCGGGCAGGTCAGGTCCTGGACACACAGGAACATCCCGTATTTCTGCGCCGCCGCGCCCATCAACAGGGCCTCGCTGTGCCCCTTGCAGGCCTTCAAGGCCACCCCCGAATACCCCAGCTCTCGGCTCAACAGCAGGCTCTCGAAGTCTAGCAGCGACTCGTCGATGACTACCGGCTTGATCTTGGCCGCCTGGTGCATACGGTTCTCCGGACTGGCCCGCAAATCGCGGTGCGTCGGCTGTTCGATATACTGCAGGCGCCGCAAGGCATCGGGTGAACGCTGCTCGATTTGGGCGAGGAAGTCGAGCACGTAATCGACGTTGGCGCAGCGTTCGTTGAAGTCGGCCGAGTAGTACCACGACGTGCAACCCCGCCGCCGCTGCGCCTCGGCCGCCACCCTCTCAATCGACACCACCCGATCCACGTCCCATCCCAGGTCGTCCCCGTTGAGCTTGATCTTCAGATGGGTCAGGCCGTCGGCTTGGATCCACTCGGGCAAGGTCTCGGGCAGGCCGTCGTCGATGCGCTGGTCCAGGTCGGCGTCGGTCAGCGGGTCCAGCGCGCCGACCAGGTGGTACAGCGGCATCGACGCCTTGGGCTTGCGGAGCGTGTAGCGGTCCAGATACTCGCCGGCAAACTCGCCGGTCAGGTAGGCGGACAGATCCCGGCCCACGAACTCCGCCGACAGCAGGTTGTAGGAGTTCTCCCCCAGCACCTTGCCGTAGGCGTCGTAGAGGGCGGCTTCCGTAGGGCTGGCCGCCACCAGTTGCGCCAAACGGGGCATCGACTCCAACAGCCCCGCCGCTGAGGTGATCTCGTCGGCTGCACCCTGGTACGTTGTGGCCAGCTCCTGGGTGATTTCCAAGGGGTGGCCGCTTCCACGGTACTCATGGGCGTCGTGGGCAACGCGCTGGCCCAGTTGAATCATCGCCGCCAGGGTCGCATCACCGGGGACCTGCCGGCTGGGCCACGCCCAAACGTTCCCCATGGGCATCGAACCAAAACCTGTGCCGCGGCGTCCGCTCCCCGTCTCAACCTCGGCTCGGACGTGCAGCAACACCACGTCGGTGACCACGCGGCCGCCGAACTTCATCGGCGTGCGATAGGCAAACCTCTCGGTCTCACTGGAGACCTCCCGCAAACGCACGTCGGTGGCTTTCGACACGGGACCCTCCGGGAGAATGCTGCCGGCGGCTGCAACCTTCGCGCAACCTCGAACCGCCACGGTCCGCTCCAGCCCGATGCTGCACAAGCGACCGCTGCGCCGCGCACCAATGCCCGCGCGAACGGGCTGCCCCCGCCGACCTCACCCGGGGGAGCGGCCGCTCCCGCTGGCGTTCGCGTCAGACCAGTTCCTTGCGTACCGCCCAGACGGCTGCCTGGGTGCGGTCCGTGACCCCGATCTTCCGCAGGATGTGCTGGACGTGCTCCTTGACCGTTTCGTAGCTGATTTTCAACGCCACGGCGATCTCCTTGTTCGTCAGCCCGTAGGCCAACTGGCGGAGCACTTCGCTTTCCCGCTGGGTCAGGGGCACCTCCACGTCGGCGGTCAGCCGCGGGGTGGCCAACGCGCCGGTCACGCGGCGCAACTCGTCGCGGGTCCAGGCGCTCTCGCCCGCCGCCGCCTTGCGAATCGCGTCCACGAGATGCTCTCGCGTACAGCCTTTCAGCAGGTATCCGCTGGCTCCCAAGGCCACCGCTCGCGCGATGTAGGTTGGATTGTCGTAGGTCGAGAGGATCAGGATCGGCAGATCCGGCTTGTCCAGCTTGATCCGGCCCAGCGCCGTCAATCCGTCGCCGTCCGGCATACGCACGTCCAGCAGCACGACGTCCGGTTCGTTCTCCAGCGCGTACTTCACGGCATCGGCTGCGGTGGCCACTTCCGCCACCACCTTCACCTCGGTACCGGCCAGCAGATTCTTCAGTCCGGTGCGGACGAGCTCATGGTCGTCGGCGACCAGCAACTTGATCTTGTTACTCATTCCATACTCCCGCTGTTTACGATTGCTAGTTCTTGCAGGGCGGGGACAACAGGCAGATCGACGAACACTCGGGTTCCTTTGCCCGGCGCACTACTGATCACGGCCCGGCCGCCCAGCAGTCGGGCTCGCTCGCGAATGCCCTGCAAACCAAAACGATCTTTGCCGACGCCGGCTGGGTCGAACCCGATTCCCCAGTCCTCGACTTCTATCTGGAGCCGGTCGCCGACTTGCGTGAGCCGGATTTCCGACCGGTCCGACTGACTGTGACGCTTCACGTTGGTGATCGCCCCCTGGACGATCCGGTAGATCGTGGCCTCCAGCAGCGGATCCAACCGATCAAACTGCACCTGGGTCGTCAACTTGACCGAGGGCCTCTCCCCAGCCCTGCTCTCTATCAGGTACTCGATGGCCGCAACCACCCCCAGCTCGTCGAGAATCGGCGGCCGCAGGCCGCTGATCAATTCCCGCGCCTGTGCGACCGACCTGCCCACCAGGTTCGCCGCCAGTTGGACCTCCTCGCGCACGGCACTGGGAAGGTGTCGGCTCTGCAACACGCTCTGCAGTTGCATCAGGGCGGCCGTGGCTTCCTGGACCAGGCCGTCGTGGATCTCGTAGGCGATCAGCCGGCGGTCCCGCTCGTGCGATTGGAGCATCTGCCCCATCAGGCGTTGCCCTCCTCGCAGTCTCTTCTCGGCCCGCTCATGCCCCGTCACGTCGATGGCCATCCCGGCCACCCCGACCACCTCGCCCCCCTGGTCCCGCAGCGGTGTGTACCACACCTCCAAGACCAGGCCGCCCAGTTTCAGGCGAACCGTCCCCGGTTCGCCGCCCAGTGCCCGGAACAGCTCCTCTTCAACTCCCGGCACCTCTCCGTATACGTCTAGCACGGCCTGCCCCAGGAGTTCTCCGGGCTTCCACCCCAGACGCTCGAGCCCCTGGCCTTCACTGAACGTAATAGTCCCCGCGCGATCCACGGCGAAGACGATGATCGGCGCGTTGGCGACGATCATCTGCACCAGCGATTCGTTGTCGCCCAGCGGCGCCCGACGGCGATCATCGCCCGGCGGCGCGTGCAGTTCTGCCACCTGTCGGCGGAGCTGCCGCAATTCGGCCAGCAGTTCATCCCGAGTCTTGACCGAGTCTTCCGCCGTCATGGGTCTGGGCCACTACGCCTTGGCAAAAGGGCACCACACCAATCCTGTTGAGCTCCGGTGTCCCGGTCTCTGCACCCGGCACCGAGGCTTCCTGGACCCCGCCACGCGAGGCCTGCTGGGGGCTTCGGACATTCCCCGTCGGTTACCCCTCTACCTAACCAACACACTCCACTCCCTCTAATCATAGCAGGTTTTCCGCCGGGGGGGGAGCCCCGTAATAGAGATTTGGGGTGGCGCGTCCGCCTGTCCCGACCGGCCCCCAATCACGGCTCATCAATCCTACCCGACGCCTACCGGGTGTAAATACCCCACGTCCGTGACGTGGAGCAATCGTAGGCAGGGCCGTCGGCTTCCAGAAACTGCCGGAATCCGAGGAGCGAGCCTGTGGAATCTGTCGATAAGTCCGGATAGTGGGGTTGGTCCGGAAAACCCTTCATTACGCCTTCCAGGTCTGGTATAATCACTTTGTTTGCTGTAGTAAGGCGGGCCTCTCGTCGTGATCCCCCCGGACGGTTGGGTGTGGGCAACGATGCGCGTGAAGGTGGCCTTCGGGGTGGGAGCGGGCCTCGCGTTTGACGAGGGTGCCAGCCGTTTGTCACGCAGACTCGGGGAGTAGCCAATGAGCCGTTTGCCATTATGGTTCGCGTTACTGATCTTCAGTATCGCCGTTTCATCCGGTCAGCCGGCGCAGGCCCAAACCCCCGGCTATCGGCCGGCAAGGCCGACGCTCAGCCCGTATTTCGATCTCTATCGGCGCGATGCCGGGCCGTTGGGCGGCTACCATTCCGATTTCCGTCCTCGCCAAGAGTTTCGGCGTTCTATTCAGCAGCAGGCTGCCGGCCTGCAACAGCAGAACGCCGACATCCGCGCTTTGGGCCAGCGGATGTCTCTGGTCGAGCAGCCATCGCAGACGTCCGTCCGTCCTACCGGGACCGGTAGTGTGTTCATGAACTACTCCCACTACTATCAGGGCTCGGGTCGCTCCGGTTCGTCTCGTAGCCGTCGCTCGTGGTCGCCGTCAGCCGCACGATCCGGCAGCGGCTACTCGGCGTACTGACCCTTCGGGCGTCTGCGATTGCGTTGTCGCTAGAGGCGCTGCGTTAGCCCGCATTTCTCACCAACACCCCACGTTGGATCACAGTGTGCCACTGCTTCGCAGAAGCAGTGCGGGGCGGAACCCCTCAACACTGCTTGCCTTACGTCAAGCAGTGGCACACTGTGGTGAGAAATGCGGGTTAGCGCCCTCTCTTGCTGGGCTCTCGTCCACCCATTAGTGCAATGCCTGCAGGCTCTGCGGATTGCGGCGAGTCTGACGGTCGCAAAAAAGAGGCCGAGTTTTCCGGTCAAAAAGGTTGTTCCGGTTAGGCACTTTTGCCGATTACCTGGAGTGACTACCTGGAGGATTGTCCCGACATACAGTGCGCGTGCGTATCTGCGCAAAAAGAGAAGGCCAGCTAGATTGCGTATTCCAAGCAAAGCATTCGTCGCACAGATGCCCCACACGAGCGAGCTTCTGGCCCTGGCATTGTCACTTGGCATGGTGCTCAGCAGCATCGGCTGCCACGTGGTTTCTCCCTACGGCCAGACCGTTTCCATTCCTTCGCGGCAGGACGTTCCGGACAATCTCCCGCGAGAACTGTGCAAGGGCATCTTGCCAACCTACACGATCGAGCCGCCCGACATCCTGATGATCGACGCCATCCACGTCGTGCCACGGCCCCCCTATCACCTCAGGACGTTCGACGTGCTGGGCATCCGCGTCCCGGGAGCGCTCTCCGACGCACCGATCGACCGCGCGTACCCCATCGAACTGGGGGGCATGATCAACCTGGGCACGCCCTACGGCTCGGTCAAGGTTGCCGGCCTGACCGTGGAAGAGGCCGAGAAGGCGATCGACAAACACCTCCGCGGTTACCTCAAAGAACCAGACGTTTCGGCGACTCTGCTGGACATTGCCGCAAAGCAGCAGATCGCCGGCGAGCATCTGGTCGGCCCGGATGGAACCGTAACCCTGGGCACCTATGGTAGCGTGTCCGTCGTGGGACTGACCATCGCCCAGGCGAAGCGGGCCATCGAAGCCTACTTGTCCCAGTCCCTTGAGGAGCCGGAAGTCTCCGTCGACGTGTTCGCCTACAACAGCAGGGTGTACTACGTGATCACTCAGGGCGCTGGCTTGGGGGACGGGGTTTCTCGGTTTCCGGTGACCGGGAATGAGACGGTGCTCGACGCCATTTCCCAGATCAACGGCCTCGAACAGGTCTCGTCCAAGAGGATCTGGATCGCCCGCCCCGGGCGGAACAACCAAGGCTGTGATCAAATCTTGCCCGTCGATTGGAACGCCATCACCCAATATGGAGAGGTTGGCACGAACTACCAGATTCTTCCGGGCGACCGCGTCTTCGTGGCGGAAGACAAACTGATCGCGCTGGATACCAATCTGGGCAAGCTCACTGCCCCGCTGGAGCGGATCATGGGCTTCACGCTGCTGGGAACCGGCACGGCCACTAGGCTTTCGGGGCCGGTGTTGCGTGGTGGGGGAAACAGGCAAGCGAACTTCTAAATGGACTTACACGATCCTAGGAGGAAAAAGGGGACAGGTCCAATTTGTGCGAAGCACCCTTCGGGCCGTTCCGGCAAATTGGACCTGTCCCCTTTTTCCCGCGTTGGAAGTGCGCCAGGAACCTGTCCATGGACTGCCGCCGGTGTCTCACCCAAATCACCTGTGCCGGTGTCGCCCTGCTATGGGTGATCGCGCCGTCCGGCTGCGCGGTACAGAGCTTCCAGACAGTTGTGTCACCGGATGCGGTTGACGGGCAGTATCCCACTTGCGACCCTTCGGTCGCTCAAGGTTGCCGCTGCGCTGCCGATCCCCAATACCACCCCACGGTGTGGTTTCCTTTGACGCCGCAGTGCCCGGGGAAGGCCGATCCCGTCGAAGGGACAGAAGGCACAGTCGTCCCCTTGCCGGATACCAACCCCGAAATCGACCCGACGCCGCCATCAGCGCCGCCCGAGACGGATTCGGCGAGCCACTCCGCGGCCGGAGGCGGTGAGAACCAGGCTCCGGAAACCAGCGACGAGCAAGACGTCTTCCGGGTCGTTCCCGAGCCATCGTGGCAGGACTGGCCTGTTCCGACCGACGGGCAACGCGAGGAAGCCGGCAGCTCCCCCTCACCCGAGACGGGCACGTAGGCGGGGGACAAGCTCGTTCGCCGGACGCAAACCCCTGCCGAGCTGCGCCTGCCTCGGTATGGATCAGCCATTGACCCCCCAGGCAGACGGATTCTACCCAAGGGTCGTCTCCGAACGGACTGCCCCGCCGCACGCAAGGGCGGATGGCATCCACCTCGGCTTCGGTTTGAGGCTGGTTGACTAGCTACGGCCAGTCCGGGGTTCGGCCAGCGGCCAAGTCGTCAGCAGCGGCCATCGGCCGGGCAGCCTACGTTTGCAGGGAGCATTCCGCAACGCTGCGGACGGTCTGTGGAAAGCACCTGGCGGAGTTGCTCGGCCTGTTGGCACGCCCCGATCGCCGGTGTCTCGGGCACGTACACTATTCGTCGACTGCGCGTGGTATGCGGCTGTACGTCGCTCTGAGCAATGCGGCTTTTCTGGCGGTTGACAGCGGAGGACCCAAGGCCCACAATGGCGCGGAGTTATAGTTCCAAGTTTGTGGAAGGGGTGGCTGGGGTATCGCCGCCATGCGGCCAATTATCCGGACGATTCGACCGATGAAAGCCCGAACGCTTCTCCCTTTGGGATTGCTGGCGGTCCTGGTCCTGTGTGCCGTCGCCCCGGCGCAGCAGAAGGTTCTCTACGAGAAGCAGTCGCCCTACAGTAACATCCTGGTCACCGAGGATGAGGACGGGCTGCGGACCTTGTGGTTCGAGAAGGATGGTGCCCGGCAGAGCGTCGTCAAGGTTGGCGATCCGGACCACATCGACTTGCCGTACGCGCGGGCCATGCCCGTGGGGCTGGCGCTGGTCGAGGAGCCCAAGCGGGTGCTGATCGTGGGGCTGGGCGGCGGCACGATCCCGAGTTTCCTCCACACGCATTACCCGAAAACGGTGATCGACGTGGTCGACATCGATCCGGACGTGGTCGAGGTGGCCAAGAAGTATTTCGGCTTCCGCGAGGATGCGACCATGCGGGCGCACGTGGCCGACGGGAGGCGGTTCATCGAGCAGTGCAGCAGCCGCTACGACCTGATCTTCCTCGATGCCTTCAGCGCCGAGGACATCCCCTACCATCTGGCCACGCGGGAGTTCCTCCAGGCCGTGCGCCGGGCCCTGACCCCCAACGGCGTGGTCCTGGGTAACATCTGGAGCCGCTACTCGAATCCGCTCTACGATTCCATGGTGCGGACCTACCAGGACGTGTTCGACGAGCTTTACATCCTCGACGTCCGGGACGTGGGCAACCAGATCCTCATCGCCCTGCCTCGCAAACAGCAGATCGCCAGAGACGACCTGGCGAAGCGGGCCAGCGCGGTCTCCAAGCAGAGGCAATTCCGGTTCGACATGGGCGAGCTGGTGACGTACGGACTGCGGCACCCGGCCAAGGACGACTCCGGCGGCCGAGTGCTGACCGACCGAAAAAAGGAGAAGCAGCCGCAATCGTAGCCATCACGCTCCGCGTGATGGGCCCTGAAACCCAGAGCAAACCACTGCCATTAGGCTCATCACGCTCCGCGTGATGGGCCCTGAAACCCAGAGCAAACCACTGCCATTGGGCTCATCACGCGGAGCGTGATGAGTACTATCTCTAGGTTGTCCTTTGGTCGGCGCACGGCTCAGGCGAGACCGTAGAACCGCAGGGCGTTGTCGTGCAGCAGTTTGCGGCGCTCCGTTTCGCTGCGGCCTTGGATGATCTCTTGGAGTGCCTCGACCCACTGCCGCAAGCTCGCCACCCGCGTGCAAACCGGCCAGTCGCTGCCGAATACCACCCGGTCGGGGCCGAAAGCACCGAGGCAGTGATTGATGATCGGGGCCAGGTCCTCCGCGGTCCAGCTCCCCTTGGCGGCCCTGGCCACGATGCCCGAGATCTTGCAGACCACGTGTTTCCGCTCAGCCAGCCGGCTGATGTCCTGCCGCCATTGGCCCGCGTCGTGCTCGGGTGGCCTGGCCGGCCCGTCGGTCGGCGTCTTGCCGGCGGGGCGAAACGCCATGGGATCGGCGTTGCCGCAATGGTCGAGGATGAATCGCGTTTGGGGACATCGATCAACCAGTTCTGCCGCGGCGCGGAGCCGCGTGGGCGGCAGGCACAGGTCGAAGCTCATCCCCAGCTCGCCCAGCAGCCGGATCCCCTGCACATACTTCTCATCGAGAAACTGCCCGGGATCGTCGATCAACTGCCGGACGCCCTTGACGTAAGGGTTGCCCTTGAAGCGGGTGATGTACGGCCGGAAATCGTCCGCCGCGGGACGGCCGCCGATCACGGCAGCCACCGTGGGACTTCCCTGACGCCGGCAGAGCTCGATCACGTGCTCGGCCTCGGCGAGTTGCTGGCTCGGATCGACCGCGACCTCCATGTAGACCGCCTTGACCACGTTCAGTCCCCGGGTGGCTTCGAGATAGTCGGCGGGTGTAAACGTCCGGCGGAGTTGCTGGTCGTCTTTCAGCCAGGGGAGGCGGAACTTGCTCAGGTCCCAGAGGTGCTGGTGGGTGTCGACGATCGGATCCACAGCAGGCTTGGGCGGAAGATGGTCGGGCTGCGCGGCGTGGGCACTGCCACGCGCCACGGCCATCGTGCCCGCGGCAATTGCGGCCCCGGCGGTCTGCCGGAGAAACCGGCGGCGGTCCAGGCCCATGGTGGGTCCTCCCTGCATGGGCGGTTCATGAAACGTGGTCGTAAGCGGCTCAGCGCGATGTTACCCGAACGTCCGCGGGTAGTCCATTCTCTTCACAAAGCCGCGACCCGCGGTCGCGCCCACAAGACCGCGACCGGCGGTCGCGCCCACAAGACCGCGACCGGTGGTCGCGCCCACAAAACCGCGACCGGCGGTCGCGCCCACAAAACCGCGACCGGCGGTCGCGATTCGAGAAATGGCCGGATGGTCCCTCGCGGTCGTGTGGCGCGACCAACGGTGGCGGCTTGGTGAGTTTCGGGCCGTAACCGTTTGTGCCATAAGCACTTGCTGCCAAGACGGCCTCAAACCGGCCCCCGACAAGCGAAACTTTTCAGCCCCTTCGGTCGTCTGATGGGGTGTTGGGGTCTGCGCAATAGGAGGCGGGCACCAACCTTTAGACGGACGGGAGATCACGCATGACGAGCAAATCCGCCGCGGCCATCCTGCTGCTGGTTGCCCTGGCCGGGAACACGCCGGCCGACGTGGACCTGGTGACCGTCCCGACTCGCGAAGGGACGCAGCTTACCATCTACAACTCCGAAGACATCACCATGGTCCGTGAGCACCGGCTCTTGACCGTCAAGCCGGGCATCAACCGGATCCAGTTCTCCTGGGCGAACACCCTCATTGATCCGACCAGCATTGACTTCCGCATCCTGGACCAGCAGGACAAGGTCGATCTGATCGACACCACCTTCCCCAGCGGCCGCAACGACGCCCTGCAGTGGAACATCCGTAGCCAGATCGCCGGCACGATCGCGGTGGAGATCCGCTATTTTACCAGCGGGATCACCTGGACGGCCGACTACGTGGGTATCGCCAACCAGGAGGAGACGAAGCTCAGTCTGACCGGCTACGTGCGGGTGTTCAACAACTCGGGCGAGCTGTACGACAACGCCCAGACGCGCTTGGTCGTCGGCACGATCAATCTGGTGGAGAAGATTGCAGACCTGGCGCGGCGTCCCGCGCCCACCGGGGACAGCCTCAACGTGACGGGCGGGGTGTTGAATGTGAACGGGCCAATGCAGGTCGAAAAGCTCGAGGCATTCGACGCTGTGATTCGCTTGGGGGAGGATGCCGCCAAGCTGGACGCCCGGGGACTTGGGCTGGAGAAACAGAAGAAGGTGGTCAAGGAGGGGCTCTCGGAGTATTTCCTGTTCACCATCGAGGGCCGGGAGGACATCCAGGACCGGCAGCCCAAGCGGCTGGTGTCGTTGAAAGTTACCGACGTGCCACTGGAGTGCGTCTACAAGCTGACCGACCGCGAGGGCGGGAAGCAGTTCACGAAATACTACCGCTTCAAGAACGTAAAGCTGCTGGACGACAGCGGCAAAGACAAGGACCTGCCCGGCATGGAAAACCTTGGCGTCTCGCCCTTGCCCGACGGTGCGGTCCGGCTATTCTCGGAATACCGCAACAGGGATCTGGCCTACGTGGGCGGAACCACGACCAAATACGTCCCGATCGGCGACCGGGTGGAGGTTAGCGTCGGCCCGGAACCGGACGTCACGATCATCCGCCGGCTGAAGGACCAGCAGACCACCGGCGTGGTCGCCCGGCAGTACCAGCGACGCCTGGACGACCAGTTCGTGATGTACTACGACCTGGTGGACTACGACGAGACGTTCGCTTACGAAGAGGAGATCGTCTCGGGCAAGCCGGTGGTGGCCAAGGCCGAGATCGAGCGGCGTTTCGACGCCGACGTGGTCCTCTGGGGCAGCGAAGGCAAACCACAGGACTGGGAGAGCAACCAGCCGGGGGCCTACGTCGATCTGCACGAGGTGGAAGGCCGGGTGGAGCGGGTAGACCAGAACCACGTGAAGTACTTTCTCGACCTCAAGCCCGGCGAGAAACGCCTGGTCACCTACCGCGTCACCTACAAGCGCCGCCAGGTCGGCCCGGAGCTGAACACCTACAAGCGCCGCGAGCCGCAGTAGCTATGGAGTTTCCGTTGCGGAGGGTCCCGCCGTGGGGCATATCCCGTTTAGCCGCCGCGGCCACGCGGCGGAAACAAGGGAAAACGCCAACCTGTCGAGCGCCGCGTGGGCGCGGCGGCTAAACGCTCAACCATGCCGGTTGCTCAGACGAACCTGGCGATTTCATCGAGCGACTTCTTGCTGATCTCGGGGACCATGGCCCCCTCGGCCGGCAGACCAGTGACCAGGATGAGCATCGGGCCGCAGCTCGCCGTGGGCGGGCAGTCGCCGGTGCTACACGTACTCCCAATCCTTCAGCCACCCGTACCTGGGTGGAAGGTTGGCCCACATCTGCCTGCTGGCCCCTTCCAGCTCGGCCTGCTCTTTGAGGTCGAGCTTGCGGCGCTCCATGACGGCCTTGGCCGCGTTGTCGACTTGGGCAACGCTGTTTAGGCCCGGGATGGGGATCACCGTGTTGCTGTGCAGGATGTAGCGCAGCGCCAGGCGCGCCCGGCGGTCGGACTCTTCCTGGTCGCCACGGAACAGCGACCCGGCCCCATACGGCTTGATGCCGAAGGCGCCCACGTCGCATTTCTTCAGCGCAGGGAAGAGGCTGTCGGTCTGAGCCTCCTGGCTCATGGTCGTAAAGGGGAAGCAGACCACGTCGATCTGGGGAAAGTACTCGATCATGAACCTGATCCAGCGGCGGTCGTGCGAGGAGAACCCGATGAAACGAGCCTTGCCCTGCTTCTTGGCCGTCTCCAGCGCCTCGACGACCTCGCAGGACGTGTCGAAGGTGTGTCTGCCGCCGGGCTCGTAACAGGTGATCCGCCACAGGTCGGTGTATTCCTGATGGGAATCCTTGAGGGTCCCGTCGAGCACTTCCAGCAGCTTCTTGGCGGTGCGGAAATCCTCGTTGCGTACCTCGTTGCCGCAATGGGACAGCGCCAGGTACATCTTGTCGCGGCGCCCCTTCAGCGCCTCGGAGTCCCGGCAGACCTCGCCGTGGGTGCAGGCGTCGATGTAGTTGATGCCCGCGTCGATACAGCGGCTGACGATTTCGGTACGCTCTTCGACGTTGCTCCCCGAATGCCCGCCCAGGCAGACGGCCGAGACCATCAGGTTGGTCTTGCCCTGCCGGCGGTATTCCATGTTGGGGTTGTAGTTGAGGATCTTGGAGGTATCGACCCGGGTGTCGTCGGCGGCCCGGACGCCGCGGCCAGCCGCGACGCCGAGCCCCGCGGCCACACCCACGGCCACCTTCGCGCCGTCGCCGATGAACCCCCGCCGCGTTACTCGTCTGTCTTCCATCGTCTATCTCCCTTCGTAATAGGAATCGCCCTGGTTGGCTTGGTTGGCTGGCTTGGCCGGGTGACACTCCCGGCAGCACTCCTTCGGCTCACGTCTCCCGATGAGGCTGATGCGTGGCGATCACTTGGGTTTTCGTTGCGAGACGAACAGGGTTTTCAGTTCTTCCCGCGACAGGGCACGATCGTAGAGGCGGACGTCATCGATCAGGCCCTGGAAGCCGCGCCCGATCCTCAGGTCCAGATTGGTGCCGGTATTGACGGGCCAGAGGTCGAGCAGGCCGATGTCGTGGATTTCGGCCAGCGCACCGTCGAGGTACAGCTTGACGTGGTCGTGGAGATTGGGCAATTCGGCCTCCTCGACGACCACGGCCACATGATGCCACGCATCGTCATGGACGGCGGGGTTGATATAGAGATATCCGCCGTCGGGCGTCACGCCCACCCGGCCCCGGATGAACCCGAAGACCCACATCTTGCCGAAGTCCGCTTCGCCCCACGACGCAATCTCTCCTCTGGAGGTCGCCGTCTTGATCCAGGCGGCCAAGGTCCGCGGTCGCGTGCCGGCAACGCCCTTGTATCCGGTGATCTGCACGAAGCCCTTCTTGCCGTCAAACTTCAGTGCCTTCCCCACCTGGCCCGAGACGGAATCGTTCTCAAACGACAGGCCCTCTCCGAGCGTGCCGTCGCGGCGGTGCTTGGACGAATCCAGGGCGGTCTTGCCGGAGGCCTCGTCGAACTTCCACCAGCCCGTCAGATGAGGGTCCGCGTCCAGGCCGCCGGGCTTCTCTCTCTCCGCAGCAGCGGCACCTGGCACCCTCTGCCCTAAGACGTTGGGGGCGGGCCCCAACAACAACACGGCGGAGAGTCCGCAAAGCAGGTTTCCGAGCATTCGACTTCCCCCGATCTCATCAGTTCTCGTAAACCGGTTACGCCGCCAAATCCCATTTCAAGCAGTCTAGCCAATCTGCCCCGCAACGGCAAGTTGTTCCGGCTTCTGCCGGGCAACGTCCGCCCGGGAGGGCTCGCTGGCGGATCGTCTCGCTGAAGCATGTATTGGGGCCTACGGCGAGGGGGTTTTCGACGACGGCAGGGGTGGGACCTTCCATGAGCCTTCCCCCAATGGACCGTGAATGAATGGCCTTGACAACCGGCACGTTCTTGTTGATTCTGACAGTCAGGCAGGGCCAACTGTACGGTTGCCCTTCAGTCCGCAGTTCCGCCGGCCCTGCATCGAATACCACGGTCTCCGCCTATCCCACAGGGCTCGCGCAGGTGATGCCTGAAGACACGCCCCGTCAACCGCATAGCGAGGCCGGGCACGCAGTCGGCAGCAGGATTCTGGCCGCGATCGGCCTCTGGCCGAGGCAGCCTCTCCTGCGATGGAGGGGATTACTGGAGGCGATTGCCTCTCGGGAGCCGGAGCTTGAGCGGATCGAGGATCAGCAACTCCGCAAGCGGAGCCTTGCGGTGCGGTATCGGGCTCAGTCTGGAGAACCGCTGGTGCGCCTGCTGCCCGAGGCGTACGCGCTCGTGCGCGAGGCCGCCCGGCGGACGATTGCAATGCGGCACTTCGACGTGCAGTTGCTGGGCGGCATTGCCATGTTCCACCGCTCGATCGTGGAGATGCTCACCGGCGAGGGGAAGACGCTGACCGCCACCCTGCCGATGTACCTGGTCGCGCTGGAGGGGAAGGGCTGCCACTTGGCCACGGTCAACGACTACCTGGCCCAGCGCGACGCCCAGTGGATGGGCCCGGTCTACGAGGCGCTGGGTTTGAGCGTGGGGGTCGTCCAGACCGAGATGTCGCGGCCCCAGCGGCGCCGGGCCTACGCCTGCGACGTGACCTACGGCACGGCCAAGGAGTTCGGGTTCGATTTTCTCCGCGACCGACTCCTCTTGCGGCGGATCCGCGAGGGCCGGCTGGATCTGCTGGGGGGCATGCTCGGCCAATCGGGCGGAGCGGCCGACGAGAAACCGGTGCAGCGCGAGCCCCACTTCGCCCTGGTCGACGAGGCCGACAGCATCCTCATCGACGAGGCCCGCACCCCGCTGATCATCAGCGCCGTGGCGACCGAAGAGCAGCGTTTGGAGGTCGAGACCTACGGCTGGAGCGCCCAGGCATGCCGGGAGTTCGTCGAGGACGAGGACTACGACTTCGACCAGCAGAAGAAGAAGGTCGAGCTGACCACCGCCGGCCGCCGGAAGGCCCGCGACCTGGCCAAACCCCCAACCCTGGCCGCCGTGGGGATGTTCGACGTCTACCGCCACCTGGAGCGGGCGATCCTGGTCAGTCGCGAGTATCATCGAGATCGCCAGTACGTGATCCGCGACGGCAAGATCGTGATCGTCGACGAGTTTACCGGGCGGCTGGGCGAGGGACGAAAGTGGCGCGACGGCATCCATCAGGCCGTGGAGGCCAAGGAGCAGGTCGAGGTGACGGTGGACACCGGCCAGGCCGCCCGCATCACCGTGCAGGATTTCTTCCTCCGCTACCGTCGGCTGGCCGGGATGACGGGGACCGCCAGATCGTCTGCCCGCGAACTGCGACAGATCTACAAGTGCCGCGTGATCTCGATCCCCACCAACCGCCCCGTGATTCGCCAGGCGTTGCCCGAACTGGTGTCGGCCAACGAGGAGGCGAGGTGGGCGGCCGTGGTCGACGAGATCTGTGCGATGCACCAGTCCGGACGGCCGGTGCTGGTCGGCACCCGCTCGATCGACAAGTCGGTCAACTTGTCGAGGCTGCTGGAGGCCAAGGGCATCGAGCATCGGGTGCTCAATGCCCACAAGATCGCCGAGGAGGCGGAGATCGTCGCCCGGGCCGGACTGCGGGGAAAGGTGACCGTCTCGACCAACATGGCGGGCCGCGGGACCGACATCAAGCTGGGCGACGACGTGGCCGAGCTGGGCGGACTGCACGTGATCTGCACCGAAATGCACGACGCCGCCCGGATCGACCACCAGTTGCGCGGACGCTGCGGCCGCCAGGGCGATCCGGGCACGTACCGCCAGTACCTCTCCCTGGACGATGATTTGCTGCGGATCGGCTTGGGCCCCAAGAAGGCCACCAGGCTCCAGGCGGCCGAAAAAGCAACGAGCGGCCCGTTGCAGGGCTACGGGCGGCTGTTTCGCCAGGCCCAGCGGCGGGTCGAACGGCGACACTTCCGCGACCGCCGCAGACTGATGTACCTGGAAAAACAGCGGCAGAAGATGCAGCAGCAGATGGGGCGGGATTCCTACGTAGACACGCCCGGGTGATGGCCTGGTGCGGGCCGACCGGCCGCCGTTGAGATCGGAACGAAGGTGCGGAGCGGGCCCGCCCCTTGGGGGGAAGAACGGCGACGGCCCCGCCTGCTGTTCCCGGGAGCCCCAGTGGCTGCGTGTCTGGCAAGTTTTCCTGGCAACTCGGTGCTCGGGGTGGCTGGGGTCGAGCGCAGCGAGCCCCCAGGAAAGCGTGCTGGGGGCAGCCTCCGGCTGACCACCAGCCACCCATTCATCCGCCAGGAAAACTTGGCAGACACGTGGCTGCCGGATGCTTGACCGAGCGGTAGTGCAGACGTATACTGGGAAAGAGCCGGCGCCAAGTTTTTTTCCCAAATACTATTTGGGATCGTGCGCCAAACAGCTTCCCGATTTCGGGTTTGGAGTTTAGCGGCCGACAGCACGTCGGCCTTGAGTGGCTGGCGGGGAAAAACAACGTACCGTGGGTCGCCGTACCGGCGACCGCTAAACCTGGATTATTCATGGGCCGGGAAAGCCGCCGCAGTGTGCCACTGCTTCGCCAGAAGCAGTGCAGTGGGTAACGTCGGTGCACTACTTGCCTTGCGGCAAGCAGTGGCACACCGCCATGAATAATCCGGGCGAAACGGCCAAGTCGGGAAGTTGTTTAATACGCGATCCTCAACATTTCTCTGCGCCTGGCGCCGCAAGCGTGGATCCCAGGCGGGCGCCGCCGCCGTGGATAGGCAAAGCCGGTCGAGTGGTCAGACGCCATAATCCGTACCGAGCTCGGCACCACTCACGGTGGGCGGTGCCCTTTCTCCTGGCCGGCATGGTGTCGGCCGCGGGGGTGCCGTACGCCGTGGGCGCCACCAGGCAGGGGCCTTTCCTCTCCCGGCTCCATCCCCCACAGCCGTTGGTGCTGACGCAGCTTCCGGCCGGGACGGAGCTGGAACGCCAGGTTACGACTTCCCGGGGCATGTTGCGGGCGTCGTTCGGAGACGGGGCACGCCTGTTGGTGGTCTATCCCGACCGCCCCGCGCGGGTCCTCAGCCGCGGATTCTACGCCGCCTGCGATCCGGAAGTCTCTTTCGACGCCACGCACGTCCTGTTTGCCGGCAAGCAGACGGCTGCGGACCACTGGAACATCTACGAGGCATCGGTCGACGGGTCAGAGGTCAGACAGATCACCAAGGACCTCGGCGACTGCCGCAGCCCGGGATATCAGTCGTCGCTTTACAGCCTTAAGCCGGTGGGCGTACCCAACGAGCCCGAGTATCACCTGACCTTTGTCGCCGGCGCCGGCACGATCAGCGAGGCTGGCGGCTGCGAGGCCACCTGTCTGTATTCGTGCAAGCTGGACGGGTCGGCGCTGCGCCGCTTGACGTTCAACCTGTCCGGCGTCATGGATCCGCTGCTGATGGGCGACGGCCGGCTGCTGTTTGCAGCTTGGCAGCGACCGCGGCTTGATCATGGGCTTCTGGGTCGGGTCGGGCTTTTCGGGGTGAACCTGGACGGCGGAGATTTCGCCCTGTACGCCAGCTTCGCCGGGAAACGGATCAAGCACATGCCGTGTGCCACGGCCGGCGGCCTGGTGGTCTTCGTGGAGGCGGATCAGGTGCCGTGGGACGGGGCAGGCTGCCTTTCCTGCGTGACGATCCGCCGTCCGCTACACTCTTACCGGCGGATCACCGGCGAAACTGACGGGCTGTTTCACTCGCCCTCGCCGCTGGAAGACGGGTGGATACTGGTCTCCCGGCGACCTGCGGATGGGTCGGGGACGCACGGCGTGTGGCGCTTTGATCCTCTGAGCAAGAAGGCGGAGTTGATCTTCGACGATCCGCGCTGCCACGAGATCCAGGCCAAGGTGATCCGTCCTCGCAGGGAGCCCGACGGCCGCTCGACCGCGGTTTCGGAAGAGCAGCACCAGTCGCAGTTGTCGGGAAAGCTCTACTGCCTGAGCGTGTACACGTCGGATCTGGAGCAGCCGTGGATGGGTGCGGGATCGGTCGAGCGTCTGCGCGTCCTGGAAGGCGTGCCCTTGGAAGTCGGCAAGAAGGACGCCTACCTGCCGGCCGCTGAAGGGCTGGGCTCGTCGGCCGCGGGACCGGCGTTTGCCCGTCTTTCGGGCTCCACGGTCAACGGGATTCCGCCGCTGGTGCAGAGGCGGATTCTGGGGGACATTCGGTTGGAGAAGGATGGGTCGTTCAACATCGAGGTTCCCGCCAATACGCCCGTGGAGCTGCAAGTCCTTGATGCCGAGGGCATGGCGCTGCGAAGCTGCGGATGGATTTGGGTCAAGGATTACGCGCGGCAGGGGTGCATCGGCTGCCACGAAGACGGAGAGCTGACGCCCGAGAATGCCCTGGCCGACGCCCTGCAGCGTCCGTCGATCTCCCTGTATCTTCCTCCGCGGCAAAGACGCACGGTGGACTTCCGCCGCGACGTGATGCCGATCATCCAGCGCAAGTGCGTCTTGTGTCATGGTCCCGGCGAGGCGCCGCCGCGGCTGGATGGAGGTTCGGCGTTGCTGAGCCACGGAGACGGGAAGGCCTGGTTCAACCAAGCGTACGAAAGCCTCCTGGCCGTGGAAAGGTCGGAAGACGCAGCGAGCTATCGCGGGCGATACGTTCAGCCGGGCAAGGCACGTGCCAGCCGGCTGATCTGGCATATCTTCGGAAAGAACACCTCGCGCCCCTGGGACGGCGCCGCGGCGGGAGAGCCGGTCAAGCCGATCCCGCCCCAGAACGCGCCTCCGCTGAGTGACGACGAAAAACGCACGCTGGTGGAATGGATCGACCTGGGAGCGATGTGGGACGGCATTCCCGGCGCCGAGTAGTGGAGAGTGGAGAGTCGGGAGTGGGGAGTGAAGGGGGAGGGGTGAAGGGAGAGGGGTGACTTGCGGCTCCGTGGTTGCGAGCATGCCCACGCCAGCGGGGGCATGGCACCCGGCATGGCACCCGGCTTTTCTCTTGGACAAGAGTGGGGAGTGAAGAACTATGCGAATTGCACCGTACCACTTTCTGCCTACTACCTACTGCCTACTGCCCACTGCCTACCGTCTACCGCCTATTGCCCTCGCGGTATTGGTGGTGATTCCGGCCTTGACCGCCACCGCGGCGGAACCCCGGCTGCCGGTGTTCACCGACGTTACGGAGAAGTCCGGAATCCACGTGAAGCACAGTATCGGTGACTTCGAGCTGAGCAATATCGTCGAGGGGACGGGTGCGGGGGCCATGTTCTTCGACTACGACGGCGACGGCTGGCTGGACGTCTACTTCCCCAACGGCTGCTGGCGGAAGGACGTCAGCGACAACCAGGGCCGCAAGCTGCGGGGCAAGCTCAGCAGTCATCTGTACCGAAACAATCACGACGGCACCTTCACCGACGTCACCCAGCAGGCCGGCGTGGGCAACAAGGAGGGCTACGGCGTGGGTTGCTCGGCCGCAGATTACGACCACGACGGCGACCTGGACCTCTACGTGCTGAACTACGGGCCGAACGTCTTCTACCGCAACAACGGCGACGGCACGTTTACGGACATCTCCGCACAGTCCGGGCTGGCCGACCCCCGCTGGAGTCTTTCCGCCCCCTGGTTCGACTACGACAACGACGGCGACCTGGACGTCTACGTGTGCAAC
>Ga0315291_10001818_pt1 | contig 28270 bp, 15 predicted proteins | sample YL17G12_20_MG_FD_203070 | JGI IMG/M metagenome (GOLD analysis project Ga0315291, IMG submission 203070) | Sediment microbial communities from Yellowstone Lake, YNP, Wyoming, USA - YL17G12_20 | ecosystem: Environmental > Aquatic > Freshwater > Lake > Sediment | place: USA: Wyoming | collected...
GCCGTCAGGGCTCTCTTCTCCCTCAATCCATCATTCATTTGCCCTGCCATCCCTCAAAAAACCCGACCCGAAACGCCCGGGCCTGCCTCAATCTACCCACGAATTCTGCGGAAGACCCCGAAAAACTGGCACGCCAGGTCGAGCTGAAGCTCGGCACGAGGCCGGAAGACATGAAGGAACTTTCGCTGGGCAAGCGGGTCGCCGACGCCCTGCTCGACCTGGCGGTTCTCGCGGCTGTCAACCTCGGTTTCCTGCTGCTGCACGTGGTTCCCGTGCTCGGTTCGATCGTCGCCGTCGCCGGAAGCCTGGGCTTTGATTGGTACATCTTCGGGGCGCAGTATTTCGACTTCCCGCTATCGCTGCGCGGGCAGCGCCGCAACCAGCGACGCGCCTTCAGCCACCGCTTCCGAGCCCAGACCCTAGGACTGGGAGCCGTGGTCTTCCTCGCCACCTTGCTGCCCGTGGTCGGATCGGTCGCCCTGGCAACGGCGGTGGTGGGCGCAGTCCTGCTGCACCAGCGGCTCCGCTTTCCCGCGGCACTGGCAGGCGGCGGGCAAATCTTGAGAGGTTTCGGACAATCTGCAGTTTTGTTGCGAAAGAACGGGGAAGCACAAGGAGAAAAACAATGAACCCCAGAGGAAAGACATTCATGGCGGCAGCCGTGGCGGGGATGCTGATGGTTGCCCCGCAGAGCCAGTCTGCGGACGGGCCGGGACCGATTCCGTCGGAAGTGCCCGGTCCGTCGACCCGGCAGGCGACGGCTCCCACCGGGCGGCAAGTGGTGAACTTCAACCGCGATTGGAAATTCGCCAAGGGGGAGCTGCCGGGGGCTGAAACGCCGGGCTTCGACGACTCGGCCTGGCAGGCCATCCGGCTGCCGCATGACTGGGCCATTTCCGGACCCTTTAATCCCAGCGAAGACGGCTACGCGGGAAAACTCCCCTGGCGAGGCGTGGGCTGGTACCGCAAGTCGTTCACCCTCGACCAGACCGATCGCGGCCGGCGGGTGTATCTTGATTTCGACGGCGTGATGGCCTTTCCGAAGGTCTACGTCAACGGCCAACTGGCGGGCGAGTGGGACTACGGCTATATGTCGTTCCGCGTGGATGCCACGCCTCACGTCAAGTTCGGCCAGGCCAACGTGATCGCGGTCCTGGTCGATACCCGTCGTCACGGTACGCGATGGTATCCCGGTGCGGGCATCTACCGGAAGGTCACGATGACAATCTGCGATCCGGTGCACGTGGCCCACTGGGGGACCTATGTGACCACCCCGGAGCTAAGCGACGCCTCGGCCACGGTCCGCGTGCGCTCGACCGTCGAAAACCACCTGGAGGCCGAGTCGCAAGTCGACGTGGAGGTTGTGCTGCTGGGCCCCGACGGCCGAGTCGTGGCCACCGGCAGCAAGAGCGACACCGTGCCGGCCGGCGGCTCGCAGGAGCTTGACCAGTCGCTGGCGGTCAAGAATCCGCAACGCTGGGACATCGCCAATCCGAAGTTGTACACGGCCAGGACACTGGTCCGCGTGGGCGGCAAGGTGGTGGACGGAGAGGACACCACCTTCGGCGTCCGCACCTTCCGATTCACGGCCGACGACGGGTTCCATCTCAACGGTCGTCGGGTACAGCTCTACGGCGCGTGCCTGCACCACGATCAGGGCCCCCTCGGCGCAGCCTTCTATCCCCGGGCCATGCAACGGCAGTTGGAGATCATGCGCGACATGGGCTGCAACGCCATCCGCACCAGCCACAATCCCCCGGCGCCGGAGCTGCTCGACCTCTGTGACAGGATGGGCCTGGTCGTCTGGGACGAGTGCTTCGACAAATGGGACGGCACGGCCGATCGCGTCAATCGTGAGCCGCTTCAGCAGTACGGCGAGAAACAGATTCGCAATTTCGTAATCCGCGACCGCAATCACCCGTGCGTCGTGATCTGGTCGATTGCCAACGAGATCGGCCCGCAATCGGGGCAGCGGGAAGGCATGTCGGCCGAGAACGTGAAGTTCATGAGCGATTTCGTCCGCAAGTACGATCCCACGCGCCCCGTCGGGGCGGCCTGCCATATCCCCCAAATGGCCAACCAGCCGATCCTTGACGCGCTGGACCTCACTGGCTGGAACTACGGCCGCAGGTATGCCACCTACCGGCAGCGCTATCCCGACAAGCCCATCATCTACAGCGAGTCGGCCTCGGCCCTGAGCACCCGCGGGTTCTACGAGCTGCCGCTGCCCACCGGCAAGACCCAGTATTCTCGAAAGATGCAAGTCGACTCCTACGATCACAATGCGGCGCCGTGGTCGGACATTGCCGACCGCGAGTTTCAACTGATGGAAACAGACCGCTTCGTGGCCGGTGAATTCGTCTGGACCGGCTTCGACTATCTGGGCGAGCCGACGCCTTTTTCGCGTGAGGCACGCAGCTCCTACTTCGGGATCGTGGACCTCTGCGGGACTGCCAAGGATCGGTTCTATCTCTACCGCAGTTGCTGGCGGCCGGACGCGACTACCGTGCACATCCTGCCCCACTGGAGCTGGCCTGACCGAGTCGGCCAGAACGTGCCCGTCTACGTCTACACCAACGGAGATTCGGCCGAACTGCTGCTGAACGGAAAATCGCTCGGCCGGCGAACGAAGCTCAAGGAGGTTGCCGACTCGTCGTACTACGGCGTCACCGACAAATATCGGCTCCGCTGGATGGACGTCGTCTACCAGCCCGGTGAGCTGAAAGCGGTCGCCTACAAGGACGGCAAGAAGGTTGGCGAGGCGGTGATGCGGACGGCGGGCCAACCGGCGGCGATTCGCCTGACGCCGGATCGACAGGAACTTGCCGCCACGGGCGAAGACCTCTGCTACGTCCTGGTCGAGGCGGTGGACGAGAAGGGCACGCTCTGCCCCTTGGCCGACAACCTGATCCGCTTCCGCGTCGAGGGCCCGGCCGAGATCGCGGCCGTCGGCAGCGGCAACCCGCTCTCGCTGGAACCGTTCCAGGCCGACCGCCGGAAGCTCTTCTACGGCAAGGCGATGCTGATTCTGCGGACCAAGGAGGGGCCTGGCGGTAGCGTGAACCTGACCGCGGAGAGTGACGGTCTGCCGGCGGCACACGTCACCGTGTCATCCCGTCCGGTTCAGTAGGACGCGCTCCACGACCGAGAAGAAGCCCGTTCCGGCGCTACGGACACAGCGGGCTTGGCACGGGGCAATACCTGCGAACTGCCGCCTCAACGGTAACCACCTCGACGTGGAACCACTCGGTCACCTTCATGCCCGAACCCATCCGCAAGAAGAGCAGCGGGGACTGTCTGGGGCTTCGCACCGTGGCGCTGGCACTGTCGCCTTCCGGTGCAGGCAGGCCACCCCTTGACCGCTCCCACGTCTGAACATCCCTCAAATTCGTTCCCCGTGGGCCTTGTCCGCCGAGAATCTGCGTTGACTCCCCTTGAACCCCCTCTTTAGAGGTTGGCCTGCCGGAATGCCTTGTGCTATACCCGTTTGGGGCAAGGTCCATTGTTCCAGGAACTCACCAGGCACACCCAGCGGCCCTCCAAGAACAAGCTGGGGGACGCGACTCTGTCGGCGACTGCCTGCTTCCAAGCCCGCGTCGCCGCCGGAGACGGCTTCCACAGGAGACGTGTGAAATCACCCTCCCACGGCCGCCTAGTTCCACCGGCGTCTGTCATTTCCGCCACCGCGGAGAGCCCCTCCATGGCTACTGCGCTCGAGGCAGATCCAGAGTTTCGCCAAGCCGTTGACCTGTTTCACGGTTCGCCGGCGACGGATCGCCGCCATGCTCCCCGCGAATCGTTTCCGGTCGTGCAGCGGATCGCCCAAGCTAAAGGCGAAAAGGTGCCGGAGCAGACGGCGTTCTTTCCCGTGAAATGTCACGACCTGTCGACTCGCGGTTTCTCCTTCATCATCAAGAGACGGCTGCAGTTCGAGTCGATTGTCTTGGCCCTCGGCACGCCACCCGAGGTGATCTACCTTGCGGCCGAGGTCAGGCACTGCACGGACGTGCTGACGTACCCCTCGGGGCGAGTGGAGGTCCTCGACGGCCGGGGCACCTCCACCAACCGCCTGCCCCGCGGCGGCAACGGTCCCCAGCCCGGCGTGTTGGTGGGCTGCGAGTTTCTTCGGCGCCTGGAGTCGCAGGACAGTCAGAGCGTGCCGCGGGCGGGTGTCGTTCGTGGTGAGAGAACGTCCCGGACGGCAGCCTTTCAGCTTCCCCCCTCCTCCTTTGGGCCAGTGTCCGCAGGTGATTGACTTCGGCCGGGCCGGCGTGTATGGTGCGGCTGTGGACGAGCTGGTTCTCGGCAGAGACAGGAGGGGAGATCGCCGATGAAGCCCTTCAGGGTGTCGCGCAGGCGGTTGCTGGCGTCCGGGCTGGCGGCCGGCTCACTTCCGGCGTTGCGGCAAGCGGGGGAGCGGGAGGGCGGCGAGGAGGTTCCCTGGCTGGCCGACGTCCAGCACCCGCCGAGACAGTTGCCGGGGGACGCCCCTCGTTTGAGCCCCCTTCTGGTCGATGGGTCCGGCCGCCCGATCACCTCGCTGTCGGCGTGGCAGCAGAGGCGTGGGCAGATCCGCCGCTGGTGGCTCGATTTTCTCAAGCCGTTGCGGACTGAGCGGACGGGACCGCCGGCGTTTCGGGTGCTCGCTGAAGACCGGCCCGAAGGCGCCGTGCGGCAACTGGTCCGTTACGAGGTCGAGCCGGGTGAGCCCTGCGAGGCATACGTGCTGAAGCCGGCGAAGCCTGGCCCGCGCTGCCCCGCCGCGGTCGTGCTGCATTCCACGGTCGACCAGACCATCCGCCAGCCGGCCGGCGTCGAGGGGCCCCCCGAAACGGCCTTCGGATTGAAGCTGGCCGGACTCGGCTACGTGACGATCTGCCCGCGGAATTTCCTCTGGCCCACCGACGGCAAGAGCTTCGACGGCCGGCAGGTCGAGCGCTTTGCGCGGCGGCACCCAGGTTCCAAGGGGATGGCCAAGATGCTCTACGACGCCCAGGTGGCACTGGACATCCTGGTCGCGATCCCCGAGGTCGATGCCAACCGGCTGGCCGCGATCGGCCATTCGCTGGGGGCCAAGGAGGTGCTTTATCTGGCGGCGCTGGACGAGCGGGTGAAGGTGGCCGTCAGCAGCGAGGGAGGGATCGGGACGGCATTCTCCAACTGGGACGCCGCCTGGTACCTCGGCCCGGAGATCCACCAAAAGACGTTCACCCACGAGCACCACGAACTGCTCGCGCTGGTTGCCCCGCGGGCGTTCCTGCTGTTGGGAGGCGACAGCGCCGACGGGGACCGGAGCTGGCCGTTTATCGAGGCGGTGTTGCCCGTCTACAAGCTCTACGGCCCACCCGACCAACCTGCGGTCGGTGCCCGGTACCCGGCCCGCGTGGGACTACTCAACCACAAGAAACGCCACAGCGTCCCGGTTGAGGCGGAACGGGCAATCTACGAGTGGCTGAGGGCCTATTGCTAAGTGGACCGGGTGGATGACGCACGCTTCGCGGACCTCAGGCGAGGCCAGCCGTCAAATCGGCGGTAGATCTCCGCACGGGACAAGAAAATGGTATCCGCCGGGCCCGCAGGCGTTCTGGAGCGTGCGGATGATATGCTCGCACCTGTCGGAGCTGTCGTAGGGGCCCGCGATGAAATGGGGCTTCCCATCCTTGCCGAATACGTACTCCTCGCTGCAAGCCTCCGCAGGGATGTCCCCAAAGATTAGCTTCGCCGTGCGGTAATCGTCATGCGGCGGCAATCCCAAATCGAGTGCGTACCGGACTGCGCCTTCGACCAACTTTCGGGCACACTCGGGCCTCAACTGGGTCAGCCGGCGCTGTCGGGCCAGCCTGCCAAATAGGTCCCGGTCGTAGCGCACCCGTGGGGCGACGTCCATCATCACGTCCTTCACGCCAAGGCAGTAAATGTCGAGCAGAAGCAGGGCGAAAGCCACGTTACCGTTGTCGAGTTGCCGGCTGATGAGCACGTGTCCCATCCCTTGCTGCCATATCTCCGCAGTCGTGCAACAGTGCAGGATCGGAGCTGCCGCGGCCCGCTCCAGGCGAAAGGAAAGGCTCCGTGAATCGCGGCGAGCCAACTCGTGACGCTGGGCGTTCTGCTTCGCCTTGTGCCGTTCCAGCTTCTTCTGCCGCTTCCGTGGGTCCATGACCATGACCAGCCCTCCTTGCTTCCAAAGTCAGAGGTTCCTGAATCCGTCGCTACCTAGGTGCCGCTGACTTGATGGCGTAGACCCTCTGGGAACCATCGGCTCCCATCGATACCGCGAACACGTCGCCGTTAGGACCGACGGAGACGCGGATAAAGTTGCCCTTCTTGGCATCCTTGCCGCTGGCGATGTACGACAATTCCGTATTCCCCTGCGCGCCGTACTGCGTGTTGTAGTGGATCTGATAAAGTGCCTTCAGGCCGGGAATCTCCCTGAGCGCGCGGAAGGCGTTCGGCTCGATGCCCTTTCTCGGCCCGTTCATGGCAATGCACACCCCGGGTTTTAGCGCCTGGAGCAACACCGGGTTGTTGCTCTGGTCCAGGCCGTGGTGGGTGACCTGATACAAATCGACTTCTCCCACGACGTTCTTCGGCACCGCCAGGTGGTGTTCCACGTTCCAGGTGATGTCGCCGCCGGCGAAGAACCGGAACTTGCCGTAGCTCAAGACCAGGGCGATGCTCCGGGCGTTGTCGGAGTCGTCGGCCCTCTTGATTACGTAGCCGGGCACAGGGGCGTCAATGTCTCCGTCAAATCCCTCCACCTTTTTCTCCGCGGCCACACAGTGGAGCCTCAGCGGAGGAATCTTTTCCTCGGGATCGTTCTTCAGTGGGACGTCGTCGCCGGCCTTGATGCTCTCGACCTTCCCGCCGGCGGCCTCCTGGTACAGCGGGTAGAGCTGCTTGAACCAGCCGGTGTTCACTTCGCTCTCCGGCGGCAAGTGTCCCTTGTCCATGAACTTCTTGACCGGGATCAGCTTGGTAAGCTGCCGGATGCCGCCGAAATGGTCCGAATGAAAGTGCGTGGTCACCAGACAGTCGATCTGCTTTAAGCCCGCGTGCTGCGCCGCCGCGTAGATCCTCTCGGCGTCGCGGTGCTTCGGTTCCAGGGAGCCGGTATCGATCAGCACCGATTCTCCCAGCGGCGTGACGATCAAGGTCGATCCGCCGCCCACCATGTCGAGAAAGTAGATGTCCAGGTTTCTTCTAGCGGGGGCACCACCGCGGGTGGTCTCGGCCGGCTGACCGCTGGCGACCGACATGACCACCAAGAGCATCGCAGCCACAAGGTGACGGGTTTTCATGGTCTGTTCCTTTCTTTTCCCGAGGTGACCTCGGGATTTGGGGATCTGGGGATTTGGGAGTCGGGGATAAGTGAGCGTTTGTCGAAGTCTTTAGCGCGGCCTACGTCCGCAGCCAAACGGCGGGCAAACCCGCCCGCTAAACCCTTGAAAGCACAACTCTTGCGAACATCCAGAAACATGCGCGCACAACTCACGGGACTTTCACCCTAAGACCCCAAATCCCTAAATCCCCAAATCCCTGCTTCTCCCGGCTGTGACGGGGGTTTCACTTCAGCACGCTGAACTTGTGGATGGTGAGTTGCCGGTAGGTCTCGCCCGGCCGAAGGACCGTAGAGGGAAACTGCGGCCGGTTGGGCGAGTCGGGGAAATGCTGGGTCTCCAGGCACACGGCGTGATACGGGCCATACGAGAGGCGGCCCGTCTTTAGCCGGATGCCCCCGGTGTACAGTTGCACCCCCGGCTGCGTGGTGTACACCTCCATCACGCGGCCGCTTTTCGGCTCGACCACCCGGGCGGCCAGCGAAAGCCCTTCGCCCGGCCTCTTGTTCAACACGTAACAGTGGTCATAGTTGCGGTCTTCGACCTGGTCGAGGCGGGACCCGATGGTCTTGGGCTCGGTGAAATCCATGGGGGTCCCCTTGACGGGCTTCAGCTCTCCGCTGGGAATCTTCTGCGGGTCGGCCGGCAGGTATCGATCGGCGTTGATCCAAAGCAGATGCCCGAGCACGTCGCCCGAGCCGGCCCCAGCGAGATTCCAGTAGGCGTGGTTGGTAAGATTGACGTGCGTCGGCTTGTCGGTCCGCGCGACGTACTGCATCTTCAACCGATTGTCGCCAGTCAACATGTAAGTCACTTCCACGTCCAACGCGCCGGGGTAGCCTTCGTGCCCGTCGGGGCTGGTGTGCGTCAGCTTCACGCCCACGCCCTCCGCGTCCTGCACGGGTGCGGCCTTCCAGACGATTGTCTGAAAACCGTTTTTGCCCCCGTGGATGTGATGCCGCCCGGCGTTGGCCGAAAGCTTGTACTCCGTGCCGTCCAGCGTGAAGCTGGCCCCGGCGATGCGGTTGGCGTAGCGGCCAATGACCGATCCCAAGACGGTGGGGCGGGTAAGGTAATCCTCGGCAGGATCCAGATACAGAGTGACGCTCTCGAACTTGCCTTCGCGGTCAGGCACCCTGACCGTGGTGAGCATGGCCCCGTAGGTCAACACCTTGACCTCCAGGCCGTTTGTGTTGGTCAGGGTGTACTGGTCGACCTGGGTACCGTCGGGCGTTTTTGCGACAGGGGATTTCTCCACGCCGGCCTGCCGCTGGGGATTCGGGACTGGGGATTCGGGGCTCGGGAAGTCAGAATGCAGAATGCAGAATGCAGAATCCCCAGACCCCAAATCCCAAATCCCAAATCCCAAATCCCAAATCCGAAATTCCGAATCCCCAGCCCTCAGCCCGCCTGGACCCAGCGCGATTACCCACCATGCGGCCGACACAAGGGCCACGGTCCGCGCGACGGGGAAGCCACAATGGCCACGAGCAAATCTCATCGCTGGGCTCCTTTGCCAGTCGTCCGGCACTTGGCCGCATCCCCTCACCCGCCGCGATCTGCCGGCCGCGACACCTCCAGTCAGCCCCATAGTCTACACAACCGCATTTGGAGAGGCAACCAGTAGCCAGGGGAGGAAAAAGGGGACAGGTCCAATTTGTGCGAAGCACCCTTCGGGCCGTTCCGGCAAATTGGACCTGTCCCCTTTTGTCCCCACACCCGAATCCCGAGTCCCGACCCCTGACCCCTGGCCCCCGGCCCCGAAACCCCTATTTTGCCACGCGCGACAAACCATGTTAGAATGGCCGCATTGAAACTCCGGAGTGCAGGTGGAAGACAGTCTTTTGAGCCGAATCGACACGTGCGTAGGGAAAGGAATAGGCCGGTGATCGACACACTTTGCCGGGCGTACCATCGAGGTCTTCGCGCACTTCTTTCGACGAGCGTCCCGACGGCAACAGTATGCGTGGCCCTGGCGGCTCCGGCTCTTGGTGCCGACCTTCCTTGGCGGTCGCCCAACAATTACCGCTTGCTGTTGGAAGTGGACTGCCGGGGCGTATCTCGATCGAACTCGCCCGCTACGGTGGACGTCGACTTCGCCCGGGCACTTTCCGATCAGGGCATCTCGGGCACGTTCGACGGGCAAACCATCGAGATCATCGCCCACGACCGCTCCAGCGTGCCCCGAATATTCGATGCCTCGCGAGACGGATACGATCGCTACCTGCTGCCGTGGCGCCTACAGAAGCTCTACGCGGACAGCAAGGTCACGCTGAGTTTCGTCGTGCCGGACGAAACCTGCAAGCGGTTCGCGGTCTATTTCGATACGGTCGAGTCGGGGTTGGGGAGGCCACAACGCTATCCCGGGCTGGTCGGCGACGGCGATTTTTTCCGGCAGGACTTCCAGCGACGTGAAATCGGGGCCACGCACTTCGACACCTTCTGCGATCTCGACGGCGACGGCGACCTGGACCTCTTCACCGGCGGCGTGGAGCCGTTTATCTACTGCTACGAAAACGTCGGCCACAATTGTCTCGTCGACCGCGGCCGCCTGACCTCCGCCGGAGCGCTGCTCACGCTTCCCAAAAACGACCGCAACAACCGCAGTTGGGTCGTCCCCCATTTCTGCGACTGGGACCGCGACGGCGACCAGGATTTCTTCCCCAGCTTCATGGACGGGCCGCACGCCGGCAAGATCGCCTTCTTCGAGAACGTAAGTGGCACTGGCGGGTGGCACTGGCGTCCCGCCAGTGGCACGCCAGCGGCACGCGGCCAGCTCACGTTCGTCGACCGGGGGCCGCTCAAGACGATCTCCGGTACTCCCGTTGCCGGTGGAAAGCAGGCCGGCGGATGGTTTCCTTCAGTGGTGTTTGTTAAGGATTTCGACGGCGCTCGCGGCGACCGTACGGACGTCCTCCTGGGCAGCAACAACCACTGCTATCTCTATCGCAACCTGGGGCCGGACGGCGCCGGCGGGTGGCGATTGGACGAGGCCGTTACCGTCAAGGCCGCCGGAAAGGAGATTGAACTGTTCAACCCGTGCTTCGACGTGGCCGACATCGACCACGATGGCGACTGGGATCTCTTCGCGGCCTCGCAAGCGGGGCAGATTTACCTGTACGAAAACGTCGATGCGACCACGCCCCGGAGCAGGCCCGTCTTTGCCAAGCCCGCCGTGATCGCCTACGACCAGAAGCAGTTGCAGGCCAGCGGCCATCCCCGGGTAACGGTGGCCGATTTCACCGGCGACGGGTTGCTCGACCTGGTCGTCGATCGGGCCTGGGAGCTGGCCGATCTGAACAATCCCTCGCAAAAGCGGGATTATGGCGCGCTGTTTAAGAACGTCGGGACCGCCACCTCGCCCAAATGGCAGAAACTGGGCGCCGACGGCGGGGCGCCCTATACCGAAACCTTCCAAATCTGCGACGCGCTGCGCCAGAACGTCGTCCGCGGCGTCGACTGGAACAACGACGGCAAGACCGATCTGCTGGCCGGCGATTGCGACGGGTTCGTCTGGCTGTTCCTCAACCGCACCGGCAACCTGTCTCCCCTGTTTGCCGAGGGCAAGAGAGTGTCGGCCGGCGGCGAGCCGTTGAGCCTGGCCGGCAGCGGTGGCCACGCCCGGCCCGACGTCTGCGATTGGAACAACGACGGGCGCAAGGACCTGGTCTGCGCCGACGGCGCCGGCACCGTCACCGTGTATCTCAATCAGGGGACGGATGCGGACCCGGTGCTCGATCGCGGGCAGAAGGTGGCGGCCTATGATGCGAAGGGGGATCTCAAACCGATCGACCGCGGTAGCCGGGCGCACCTGATGGTCTGTGACTTCAACCACGACGGCAAGAAGGACCTCATCTTCTCGGACCAGGAGAATCCCGGGTTCTACTTCTTCCAGAACGTGCAGAGCGATTCCGACCCACGCTTTGCCCCCGCCAAGCACCTGGGGCTGACCCGCTATCTCCGACCCAACCTGGGGTCCTTCGTCGACTGGGACGGCGACGGCAAGAGAGACCTGATCGCCTGCGAGTTCGAGCACAGCATCCGATTCTACAAGGACGAGGGCTCCGGGCAGCCGGGCGAAGAGCCGAAGTTCTCCAATCCCGACGGCGTCTCCATCGTCAAACCCTACTCCATCATGATGATCTCCGGGGCCGACGTGATCGATTGGAACGGGGACGGCGATCTCGACATCCTCACCGGCCAGGGGCACGGCGGCAGCGGGCTCCGCTTCTACGAGCGGGATTACATCGAGGATTGCCTCCGCGACACCCATCCCATCGTGCGCGTCACGGGTTTCCAACTGCACCGGCAGGAAAGCTCGTGCCCCGCGGGTGTGCCACTGCTTCGCCAGAAGCAGTGCAGCACTGCTTGCCAGCAAGCAGTGGCACCCAAGGTTCCACTCCGTTCCACTCAGCAAGTCCAGCCCTCGCTCTTGGACGTCGTCCGCCGCTACGCCGACGCGATGATCGAGCACGGCCGGGACACCTACGGACAGCAGCAGAGCGGCCTGCTGCTAAGCGCCTTGGACCGGGGCACACTCAAGCCGCTGGCGCTCCGCCCCACCCCGCCGGGAGGAATCCGCCGCGAAGATCGCGCGGGACTGCCCTGGCGCGCACTCCACGGGGCCAACCCTCAGCTCGATCAGAACCTGTTGCGCGTGCTCTATGCCTTGAGCGAAATCACCGGCGAGCCCCGCTACCGAGAGGTGGCCGAGCAAGAGGTCCGGTGGTTTTTCCAGAACACGCAATCACCGGTCACCGGGCTGCTCCCCTGGGGCGAGCACCTGGCATGGGACGTGATGCTGGACCGGCCGATCTCCGGCAGCACGGAGTTGACCCACGAGTTCTCCCGCCCCTGGGTCCTCTGGGACGAGAGCTTCCGGTTGGCGCCCGACGCCGCCAAACGGTTCGCCTTGGGGCTGTGGAACCACCAGATTGCCGACCAGAAGACCGGCGCCTACGACCGGCACGCCCCCTACCATCGGCACGGCCCCGTGGACGGCAAGGACTTCCCGCGCCACGGGGCCTTCTACATCCACACCTGGGCCCATGCCTACAAGCACACCAAAGACGAGACCTTCCTGCGGGCGATCGAGAGCGTGCTGGCGCGATTCGAGCGCAAGCGGACCGGCCCCGACGGCGTCATGTCCTCGACCGCGGGTCCGCTGGACGTGGAAACGGCCGCCTCGATGGTGCCCGAGCCGCTGGCCTCCCGGCTGCGCGAGTTTGCCCAGACCGAGGATCGGCTCATCCTGGAGGACCTGCGTCGGCTCTCAACCCTCAACCCTCAACCCTCAACTCTCAACTCTCAACTCTCAACTCTCAACCCTCCACACGGCCGGCCCGACGGGACATTGGCCTTCAAGCCCACTTGGGAGGCCGGTTACTCCTCGGGAGTGACGGCCGACTGGGCGATGTTCGGCCTGGCGCGGTACGAGCAAGTGCAGAAGCAGGAGTTCCGCGACCTGGTAGTCGCCGTGGCCGACGCCTATGTAGACACGCTGCCTGCCGAGGACGTGGACGTGTGGCCGATGAGCTTCAGCCATATCATCAGCGCCGAGGTGGCCGCCTACAAGCTCACCAAGCAGAGCGTTTACCTCGAGCAGGCACGCCGGTTTGCCCGGATGGCCGTGGAGATCTTCTTCGAGGACAATCCGCTGCCGCGAGCGAGCTTCAAGACGGGCCACTACGAGACCATCACGGGGGCCGATTCGCTGGCCCTCTCCCTGTTGGAGGTCCATGCGGCAACCAACCATCTGGACGTCGCCATCCCTTCCAACACGATCGATCGGTAACACGGCTCATGTGGAGGGGTCAGGGGTCAGGGGTCAGGGGCCAGGGACCAGAGGCGAGATCATGAATCATCAATCATCAATCATCAATCGTCAATCATCAATCGTTCTCCCGATGGTTTGTGCTCTGTGGGCCTTCGGCTCCGTAGGTCACGGCGCCGAGCTGGACCTGAAGACCATCTTCCGGGAAGGCATCCCTGTTTCGCCGTTTGCCAACGTGGTCTACGGATACGCTGACGCGATGCTGAAACACGGGCGCGACGCCTACGGCCCGCAGAAGAGTGGCCTGTTCCTGAGTGCCCTGGACAGGCAGACCCTCGCCCCGCTCACGACTCGCCCGCCTGCTCCGGCAGGTGTGCCCTCGGAGGGTCGCGCCGGGCCGCAGGGCGGGCCGCCGGGCACCAACCGCAGGTTGGTCGGGGCCAACCCCCAGACGGATCAGAACCTCTTGCGCCTGTTGTACTTCTTGAAGGGCCTCTCCGGAGAGGACCGCTACGCCCAGGCGGCCGATGATCAGCTCAGATGGTTCCTGAAGAACACGCCGTCGCCGCAGACGGGCCTGCTGCCCTGGGGTGAGCATCTATCTTGGAACGTGATGACCGACGAGGTGGCCTGGGGCACAGAACAGCCCCTGCACGAGTTTTGCCGCCCCTGGATGCTCTGGGAGAGGTGCTTTGAGCTGGCCCCGCAGCAGAGCCGGCGGTTCGCCCTGGCACTGTGGGACCGTCACGTTGTCGACCACAAGACCGGCGCGATGTGCCGCGCTGCCGATTTCAAGGGCGACACGTCGCAGCCGGCGGCCGACTGCCCGCGGCAGGCAGGGTTCTGCATCCGCACCTGGGCAGAGGCCTATGCCCACACCAAGGACGAGGCTCTCCTCAAGATGATCGACGTAGTGCTTGGGCGTTACGAAGGGAAACGGGACGAGGCAGGGCGGTTGCTCGGGGTCGATCCCGGCTCGACAAGTGCTTGCGATCTGCTCTCGCTGGCCATCGACTGCGACGGTGCCGCCAGAAAGGTCCCTGAGCCGCTCAGGACCCGGCTGACGACCTCCGCCGCCCGGTTGGACGAAGCCTTCTGCTCGCTGCCGCACGATCTGAAGGACAAGCACGGTTTCGCGCTGTGTCTCGATCCGGCGGCGGCCGGACCGGACGTGGCCTACACCTCCCTCTGGGATGCCAACCGCGACCGGCCGACCACGGCCGCGGTGGGCATGATGTGCGTGTCGCGCTACGAGAACACCGGCAGGGTCGCGTACCGCAGGTTGCTCGTGGCCGCCGCAGACGCCTACCTCGACTCGCTGCCCGGCGATCAGACGGACGCCTGGCCCCTGACCTTCGGGCAGGCGATCAGCCTGGAGCTGGCGGCGTTTCGTGCCACCGCGCAAGAGGCGTATTACGCGCGGGCCTTCAAGTTGGGCGAAATCGCCGTGCAGGGCTTCTTCGCCGGCAGCCCACTGCCGCGTGCCAGCCTGAAGTCCGATCATTATGAGAGCCTGACCGGCGCCGACACCCTGGCGCTGGCGCTGGCCGAACTCCACTTGAGCACGCTGCACATCACGGCGGTGCGCACGCCGGCGAACACCATCGATCGCTGACGCCGGCCGTTGTCGCAGGACACACGCGATTACAGGTTGACCGATCGTGGCGCCTCGTTTATTGACCCTCAGATATCTAATGTCGTATACGGATGCACAGTTTGCGTGGTTCAGCCTGGTTTTCACGTGACTTGGCAACCTGGGCGATTTGTGCGGTGCGGCATTACTTTTCTGAGGATCAATAGCCGTCGCCGGCACGGCGACGGAGGCGTTTCTCCCGGCCGACGTACCGTCGGCCGCTAAACGGCACGTTGCATGCAATTTGTGAGGATCAATAGCCGGCTGCCGCCCGCAGGAGAAAATAGCCGGCAGCCCCCAGAAGTGCGCAGATGCCGCCCGCCCATCTCAACAGCCAAGTGCTCCCCCGAAGGTAACCCTGAGCCTGTTGCAGTGCGGCCTGAGACCGTTCGTACCGCTCTCGGGCCTCTGCGAGGGAGCCGGCCTTGTGCTCCTCCTTGCCCTCGGCCCCGTGGTCTGCCGCGTGGGCACGGGCGTGGGAGAGGTGGTGTAGTTCGGCCGACGCTTCGGCGTGCTCGCTCGCCTGCCCATCGTTCCAGAAGGCATCAGCGATGATCCTTGGCCAGACCACGGAGAGCCCGACCAGTATGATCCCCAGACCCAGAACAATCAGCGGCAGGTGGCGGATCTTCATCGGTCGGAGGTGTTGGGCGTTGAGGGTTGAGGGTTGAGAGTTGAGGATTGAGAGCCGAATGCTGATTGCTGATTGACGACCGAGCAGCGATGAAGGTCTCGTCCCTGGCCCCTCACCCCGTCAACGCTCAACCCTCAACTCTCAACCCTCTACTTGACGTGCTGTGAAACGACCACGACCTTCGAGTCGTTCGCGCTGACCATGTAGGCCATGGCGATCTCGTCCACCTGGTTCGCAATAAAACCGGTGTGACCGTCGACAAAGACCACGTTCACCCCGCCGACGTGGCGGCTGCGGGGTGCGGCGGAGAGGAAACTCCACTCCCCCTCGGCGGCCCAGACACCGCAGGGCATGCCGTCCAACTGGGCGCCGGCCATGTCAGGACAGGTGTAGAGCATATCGACGTTGGGGCCTTGGTTATTCGGCGGTTGGGTCACCCCCACGCTGCCGGGGTTGTACGTATAGGCAGTGGGGCTGTCGTCGTGGTGCATGTCGAAGGCCAACAGGCTGGCCCCGGTCCAGGGCAGGGCCCACGCACCACGCTGGTCCTGCTCGTGCGGTCGCACGCGAACCTCCGAGAGCAAGAGCGTGTTGGACAGTCCGTCGGTGATGTTCCTCAGCGGCTGGCCGGTCCCCACCAGGGCCCCAGGGAAGCGGGGCTGCAAGTCGGTGTGGTAGGGGCTCACGTAGGCGGCATAATTCCCCTTGGCGAAACGCTTGCCGCCGGTCAGCGCGGGGTCGGTGAAGAACTCGCCCCGGGCCGAGTCGCTCGGGCAGAGCAACACCGGCGGATGGGTCTCCTGCGGCCCGCCGGGCTGCTGCAGCACGCTCCGGTCGAAGTCGAACCGCGCGTGCAGCGACTCCAACTCCACCTGCGGCAAGATCAGCACGGCCCAACTGAACATCTTGCCCGAACGGCACTCAAACGTCTCCGGCGACGCCTCCACGATGCCCGAAGGCGGGAGCACCTCGTGGCTGGTCTCGTAGTTGCGGATGGCCAGACCCAATTGGCGGAGGTTGTTGGCGCACTGCATCCGCCGGGCCCCTTCCCGCGCGGCCTGCACCGCCGGCAGCAAGAGGGCGATCAGCACGCCGATGATGGCGATGACCACCAACAGCTCGATGAGGGTAAAGCCGGTTCGACCGCGCACCTGCAAACCCCTCCGGGAAGGCAAAGGCCGCCACGAACCCTTACCCGATTCTACGCGGCCGGCCACGCCGCGCCAACGGGGCCCAGCGCTTATCCCAGAACGCTAAGGAGCATCCGGGGTGGCCGGGGTCGACGGGCACCGACGCGAAGCGTTGGTCGGCGAGCCCCGGGGTGTTGCGGCTGGGGGCGGCCTCCGGCCGACCACCAGCCACCCCGGCTATCGGTTCTCCGATGAGCTGCTAAGCAGCAAGCGGCCTCACTTCTCCGTAACGACTACCACGGTCTGATTCAACTCTGGGGCGGTGACCGGGAAACGGAGGGTGTTGCCCGAGCCGGTCTCCGCGGCGACGTAATACTCCAGATCGCCCGCAACCGCGTCGCCCGACAGCGTGACCGCGTAGACCCCGCGGGCAACGTGCTTCAGCGGCAGGCGGGTGAAATCCCCGGAGCCCAGCGGCCGCCAGTGGAGCACGACTTCGCGTGGGCTTGCGCCCAGGACCGTTGCCTGGAGGTTCAACGCCTCGCCCGCCATCAGGCAAGTGCGGACCACCGGCACGAAGATCCGCGGCTGGCCGGTGTACTCCTTCGACGGCACGGCGTCGGCCGGCAGGTCCGCGCCGAGGATCTTCGTGAGCTGTTTCTCCGAGGGCTCGATCAGCATGGGCATGACGTGTTGCTGCCAGTTGGTCACGTTGCCCAGCGCCCCGGGCGTGTTGACCGTGGCCAGCAGATGCCGGTGCACCTCGGCGACCTGCGCGACGAGCTGCTTGTGCAGGGGCAAGGCCACCTCGCGGGCAAGCCTCTTGCGTGCCTCCGCATCCTTCTCGGCCTGCACCTTCTTCGTGGCCTCGTTGAGCCGGGCCCACGTGCAGTTGACCTGCCCGACGGCGCGTAGATAACGGAAGTTCTCCAGCCAGTAGTCGAAGCGCTCCAGGTTGCCGGCCCCCCGACCACTGCGTGGTGCTCGCTGCGTGGTGCCCGCCTTCGGCCGCAGCCCCGCCAACTCGTCGACGAAGGCGTACTCCTTACGGACTTCTTCCCACGGCCTGGCGTCGGGCTGGATGCCGCCGGGGCCATTGACCCAGGTGGATGGCCGCGGCAGATTGCCGTCGATGCGGGCGAACAGCTCAGCGATCGGCCCGGCTGCCTCCGGGCCGAACTCCACCAGGGCCCAGTCGGCGTAGAAATCGCCGCAGGGCAGGAACCGCTGCCGCCCGCCGGCGGTCGACTCGGGCCAGTCGGCGGCGTAGTCCTGGTAGGCCGGGCCGCCGCAGTTGATCTTCCGCTTCACACCCGGGCCTTCGACCACGATCGCGGCGATGCACGGGTATTCGACCTGATAGACGAACTCGATCGCCAACTGCCCGTCGGTCACCTCCACGTCCTTGAAGCTGTAGTCGAGCGCCTTGTTCTGGCCGACCTGGCGGAAGATGTCCAGCGTGTCGATCACCCGCTTGCCCTGTAGATCGACGCCGAAGACCCGCTTTTGGTTTGCGTTGTAGTGCGGCTCGCAGAATTGCAGCCGCACGGTGTATTTCCCGTTGGGCACGTCCAGGTGATACGCGCCGACGTCGTAGCGGACGGTTTGATAGAGCGGATCGTCGTCGGTCTCGGCGATGGGGTTGTTGGGGAAGCCGGCGAACTTGCCGCCGCGGGGTCCCTCGGGCGGTTTGGCTGCTGCCGCGTGCCACTGGCGTGACGCCAGTGCCACTCGCGCGCCCGTGGCGGGGTTGAACGTGCTCTGATCCCAGGCCGCCTGGGCCAGGGCCGAGACGTTCGGCCCCAGGATCCGCGTCCGCCAGTGGATGCCCAGCAACCCGGTGCAGCCGTACTTCAGCGCGTCGGCGGCGTCCTGCCGCATGCGGCCGGCCCAGAGCTGCGGGATAATCATGGCCGGGTCGTCTTCCAGCCAGGGGATGGCCCACTTGGGTCGGCCGCTGACCTTGGCGAAGCCCGGCTCGACCGGGGCGTGGCCCACCTCACGGTTGATGCAGCTCATGGGCATGTTCTTCGGCAGGGTGTTGTCGAACAGGGCCCGATCCTGCTGCGGCCCCAGCACCCAGCCGCAGGTGGCCAAGGTGAACGGGGCCTTGACCTTCTCGGCCGCCGCCATCGCCGCGCGGAAATCGGCCAGCGTGGCGTCGATCTGCTCCTTTTTGACTTCGCCCCACGTCCAGTCCTCGGGCGTCCAGAACCAGTAGTAGTCCAGCGGATGGGTGAGCCTGATCCGCTGGAACATGCCCTCATACACCTCCTGCACCACGGCCGGGTCCTTGGGGTCCTTGCCCGCCGCCTTCAGCCGCTCCTGGACCGCCGTGGGGATCACCAGCGGCGTCTCCGTGCCGATGCAGGTCTTGATGCCCAGGTGCCGGGCGAAGGTGAAGGCGTCCTTAAGCAAAGTGCCGAAGCGATCGAACAGCTCGCTGCTCTGCTGCGGCGACATCTTCGTCCAGGGGGCCGGGGTGCCCGCCGGGGCCTGCATGTAGTCGGCGGCATAGTCGTCGCGGTCGAAAATCGCCGCCGCGCCGAAGCTGTAGTCGCCGGTCTTCATCGGCCGGTAGCCCCAGGCGCCGGTGACGTTGCCGGTGGTGAAGTGCCGCGACGGGTAAGCGAACTTCACCGTGCCGTCCTGCTTCACGTCCGCTGCCGTGCCGATCCAGGTGGTCGGCTCGGGCCCTACGCCGCCCTGCGGATAGGTGTGCAGACCGAAGAAGTTCATCCGCAGCTTGGGCAACTGCCCCAGGATCGCCTTGTAGCCGTCGGCGTTCCACCAGTCGGGCCCCTCGGGAAAATCGTGGAACGGCTGGATCCCCCGGTGGTCGAAAAGCGGCTTGGCCTTTTCGTCGAGCTGGGGCATCTCCAGTGCGATCTGCCCGTCGGGAATCACGTCGCCGTGCAGGTAGAATCGCACGCCCAGGTGTTCGGCCAGGTGATAGGCGGCGTACAGCGGGCCGACGGGATAGCCGCCGGAGAGGACCAACAGCGGCCGCCCCTTGTGCTCGACGGTCTTCAACACGTATTGGTCGGAGACCAGAGGAATCTGCGAGAGCGGCTTCAGATCGGGATGCTCGCCGAGGCCGAAGTAATCCAGACGCATCTTGCAGGGAAAAGTCACCAGGATGACGCCCCCGGGCGGAGCCGCTTCCAGCTTGGCGACAACGGGCAGCAGCTTTCCGGTCCGCAGATAGATATATCGGCGGACTTCCTTGGCGGCCAGCCTTTCGGCCGGTGTGCCGGCCTCAGTGCACACCACGGCCACCGGCGCGGCCTTAGGCTCCGCCCGGGCCCAATCGGCCGCCGTCGCGAAGATCCCAACCAACAAGGCAAGTGAGATACCAACGCGGACAAACATGGCGATTACCCTTCTGCGGTGCGAGGCTCTGGAGATACCACGGCGCCGATTCTAGGCCGCTGCCCAGCACCTGGCAAGCCGCTGGCGGCTTAGCCCGCATTTCTCACCACAGTGTGCCACTGCTTGACGTAAGGCAAGCAGTGACGAGGGATTCCGCCCCGCACTGCTTCTGCGAAGCAGTGGCACACTGTGATCCGACGTCGGGTGTTGGTGAGAAATGCGGGTTAGAGCTTATCCCAGAACCGATCATCGGGGTGGCTGGCGGTCGGCCGGAGGCCGCCCCCAGCCGCAGGATTCCGGGGGCTCGCTGCGCTCGACCCCGGCCACCCGGCGCCTGGCAAGCCGCTGGCGGCTTGGCAAGCCACCGCCCCGGCCTGCGGCCGACAAGAAGCACAAAGACCCACGAGCGCATACGCGTAGGTCTGGCTATTCAACCATGTGCCCGCATGTGGCAGAACGAACTATGGCAGCACCGCTCGCACCACGTTCCGGACGGGCTGGCCGCGGAAGTAGACCTTCGAGCGGACCACCACCCCACCCGGGGCAATCACCGCTGCCGGATAGACCACTGGTGCCGGGTAGAACACGGGGGCCGGGTAGAACACCGGCGCCGGAACAACGACCGCCGGCCGGTAAACCACCCGAGGTCCCACCGCCACCACCGGCGCCGGGTACGGGTACACCGGGCCCACCGGCCAATAGGACTGGACCACCATCGGTGGAGGGACCACCACCGGTCCCACGTAGGCCCAACCCGCCGATACGGGCGAACAGGCCAACAACACCGTGGCGACTGCGGCCAACGCAACTAGGCTCTTCATCTGTCGCAACCCTTCATCCAAGGAAAAAAGGGACTAGCCACTCCGGGGCTTCCGCACATACCCACCCGAGAGAAAGTATAGGTCGTGCTTCCCCGGCAGGCAAGGCGTCGCTTGGAGTGGCCGATGTGGCACAAGGTGGCAGGGGTAGCTACCGCACAGCGCCAGCGATGCCCCAGGGGCTGCGCCGTCATTAGCCCATCGTGATGTCGACGGCTCGGATCACCCTCGTTCGATGCTGGGCCGAAGACTTAGTATGTCGATCGTGGCCCAGCAAGCACGCGAGAGATGACTTCCCGCAGGCGGAAAGCCCGCTTGAATTACGCGAAAGCCCCGAAGATCAAGAAACTCAACTGCCGGCACCAAGTCGGCATCAGATGAGACAAGGATGGCAACATCCAAGGCTCTTTCCCATGCGAGGCGAATCATGCCGGTGGCAATAGCCGTGTCCACGCCTTTCTCAGTCGTGCCGGCCATGTCGCCACCGCAAGTCGGACATCGCTCGACGGCACCGTGGCACTGAGGGCAACGAGGATGTCGTTTGGGCCGACGTTCGTAGCACTTAACCTGAATTCCAGGTTGTCGGTCAAGAAAGTTGGTGAGCCACTTGTGATATTTCTTCCCTTCCTGAGTCTTGGCGTTATATGACGTGAATACGATCATCCCGTCGTACGAGAAGTCCGACACCGCAAGTATCCTCGCTGCCTGCCGAACCAATATGTTCGGCAGTTTTGCCCAGTCAATCTTGATACGGGTCTGTGCGACTCCGTCCTCTTCCGCAGCTCGTTCGTTGAGCGTTAATTGAAGATTCCAGAAGTCCACGAAGATCCGAAAGCGCAGACGACGGCTCACAGCGGCAATTGGTGGTGTAGGGTCGGCGGACATGGGACGACTCTCCCGGTGGAATCCTGGCCCCAAGAAAGAGTACAGGGGGCCTGCGATTTCTCGCAAGCCCCCTGGGGCTGTAACAATCGGTGGTAACCGCAGGCATATGAGCCTTTGGACCCACCGATGGGCTGTAATCTATTTCTATCTTACAATATCGACGCCGATAAGCAAGCACCTGAATGACTTAGTACTTTCACGGCACTAAATGGTTCACTCAACCAGTATACTCAAATGTGGATTTGAGTATACTGGCCGGGTGACCAAAAGTCAAGAGGCCCCGGCATCATATACATAGGCTGGAGTGCGGGTCTACACCCATCCCCCCTAAGCTTACTCCCCCGCCCGACCCTCATTCCTGACAAGAGAGAAGCGAAATCCAGTCTGCGGGAGGGGTGATTTCAGGTGGACCAGAATGCCCACTCGAAGGGGCTGCCGGTGGATCCGATGGCCCGGTGTCGATTCACGACCTACACCACCCGGTGCAGATTCTGGCCGGCAAACGTCAAAACTCGCTTCTGGTCCCGTGGGCGCCGTGTCTGGCCGTCCCGCCCAATTTCACACCCACGTTCTCTTGCGGCTTCACAGGCCTCCCTGCCCGGCCCCCAGCGGCGTCATACCATGCCCGAGTCGGCCCTCCGGCCTAGCAGCAGCCAGAGGAAAAACGGCCCGCCCAGCAGGGACGTGATGATGCCCACCGGCAGCTCCGTGGGGGCCATGACGGTTCGGGCCAGGGTGTCGCAGAGGATCAAGAACGCGCCGCCGAAGAGCAGCGTAGCCGGCATCAGGTAGCGATGGTCCGGACCGATCAGCAGCCGGCAGATGTGCGGCGCCATCAACCCCACGAACCCGATCGGCCCGCAGACGGCCACTATCGCGCCGACCATCAGCGAGGCGGCAAAGAAGAGGATCATCCGCGTGCGCCGGACCTCCACGCCGCGGCTGGCGGCCAGTTCCTCGCCGGTGGTGATCAGGTTCAGTTCGTGGGTCATGCAGAACACGATCAGGCTGCCGGTCACGGCGAAGGGGAGCACGCCCAGCACCTCGTCGAAGCCCACGCCCTTCTCCAGTCCGCCCATCACCCAGCGGAGGATGCGAAAAGTCTGCGTGAAGTCGCTTACGTATTGGATGAACAGGATCAGACTGGAGAAGAACAGCCCCATGGCCACGCCCGCCAGCAGCATGGTGGCGGTGGAGGATCCCCGCCTGGCCCGGGTCAGGCCGTAGACCGCCAGGATCGACAGCGCCGCCCCGGCAAAGGCGAACATCGACTCACCGGAAATCTTCCAGAGCGAGAACGCCAGTCCCAGGCGGATGTACACCGCTGCGCCCAGCGACGCGCCGCTGGCCACCCCTAGCGTGAAGGGCGTGGCCAACGGGTTGCGGAACACCGCCTGGAAGGCCATGCCGCTTAGGGCCAGCGAGGCCCCGGCCAGAAACGCCAAGCAGACTCGCGGAATGCGCAGCCTCCAGAGGATGCTGGCCGCCGTGTCGTCCCCTCCAGACCATAGTGCGCCCAGCGGGATTCTCTGCATGCCCACAAACGGCGCAGCGGCCAGCACCACCACGGCGAGCATCGCCAGCGCCGCCAAAGCCCATAGAGGCGTCAGCCGGGCGGGGGTACGGGACGGCGGAAGGCGGACGGGGGAAGAGGGAAGGGGGAAGCGGGAAGGGGGAGAAACGAGCGGCGCGGTGGAATCGGGATCTCCGCCGTCCGCCGTCCGCCTTCCCCCTTCCGCCTTCCGCCGTCCGCCGTCCGCCGTCCGCCTTCCCCGTCGCCCCCTCACCCCCTCACCCCGTCACCCCAGCCACCGTTTCCGGCCCGCCAGGTCGTGAGGTGGCTGAGGCGGGCTCAACTGAAGGGCCTCGAAAGCGTCCGGATCACGGACGACGGCGGGAGCTGGGTGAAGATCGTCCGCGGCCCACTGCCCGGCGCCGGCAGTTGGACCCACCAGTACGCCAACGCCGGAAACACGGCTTGCGGCGACGACCAGCGGGTGAAATGCCCGTTGGGCGTGCTCTGGTTCGGCCACCCCGGGCCGGGCGACATGGTCAACCGGCACGCGCGGGCGGCCGGACCGCTCTCACTGGACGGGCGGCTCTTCGTCCAGGGCGAGAACACCCTGATGGCCTACGACGCCTACAACGGTCTGAAGCTCTGGCAGCGGGACGTCCCCGGTGCGATCCGACAGACGGCCTCGCACGACAGCAGCAACCTGGCACTGAGCCGCGACGGCCTGTTCGTGGCGGTTAGCGACAAGTGCCTGCGGCTCGATCCGGCCACGGGCGAGACCAGGGCGACCTACCCTCTACCGCCGGCCGATGGTGGCCCCCGCCGCTGGGGATACGTCGCGTGCGTGGGAAAGCTGCTACTGGGCAGCGGGGGAGCCCGCCCCTACGACAGCGACAGCGTCTTTGCCTTCGACCTCGAGACCGGCAAGTGCCGTTGGGTCTACCGGGGCAAACGGGTTCCCAACAACGCCATCGCGGCCGGCGACGGGAAGGTCTTCCTTGCCTCAAGCGACGTCTCCGACGAAGAGCGCCTGAAGGTGCTTCAAGAACAGCGTGCCAAGATCAAGGACCTTCCCCAGCCCGAGCGAGCCAAGGCCGAGGGGGCCTTATCCGAGGCTGACGTCCACCGGGTGGTGGCACTGGACGCGCAGACTGGCCAAGTACGCTGGGAGAAGGCCCTTGACCTGACCGATTGCGGCGGCTGGCACGCGGCCCAAAACAACTACAGCGCTCCGCTGGCCACGATGTACAACAACGGCGTGCTGGTCTTCTTCGGGATGTACCTCGATGGCCACCATTGGGAGCAGTTCTTCGCCGGTGAGTTTGACTCCCGGCGGATCACGGCGGTGTCGGGCGAGGACGGGAAGCTCCTCTGGTCGCGGCAAGTCGGCTTCCGCGTCCGCCCGCTGGTGATCGGCGACACCCTGCACGCCGAGCCGTGGGCCTTCGACCTGCACAATGGCGAGCCCAAGACACGGGTTCACCCCATCACCGGAGAGACCGGCCGCTGGCAGTTCGCCCGGCCCGGCCACCACTGCGGCTGCCCCTCGGCGTCGCCCAATTGCCTGTTCTTCCGTTCCCACAACCTGGGCTACTACGACCTTTTGGGCGATTACGGCACGATGCACTTCGGTGCTCACCGGCCGGGCTGCTGGATCAACTTCATCCCGGCCGGCGGCCTGCTCCTGGTGCCCGAGGCCAGCGCCGGCTGCATGTGCCCCTTCCCCAACATGTGCAGCGTCGTCTTCCAGCCCACCGAAAAGGCCAAGAGTTGGGCCATGTATAGCGCCGACGGCCCCGTAACGCCGGTCCGGCGGCTGGGGATCAACCTGGGCGCCCCGGGCGACCGCAACGACGCGGCCGGAAGGCTCTGGCTGGGCTATCCCCGGCCGTTCCAGGGACGGTTGGTGCTCCCCTTGGACATCCAGGCCACGTTTTATCCGGGGGGCCGCTTTGCCGCGGGCAATTCCGTCTACACGGCCTTCACCGGCACCGACGATCCCTGGCTGTTCGCCTCCGCCGCCCTGGGCCTGAAAAAGTGCGTGATTCCCCTGGTGGGCGAGGCCGACGGGACCGCGATCTACCGAGTAAGGTTGGCATTTGCCGATCCGCAAAACGACCAGCCCGGCCGGCGCGTGTTCGATATCAAGCTCCAAGGCAAGCTCGTCGAGGAGAGCTTCGATATCGTTCAGGCCGCCAGCGGACGCAATCGGGCCGTGGTGCAGGAGTTCGACGGTGTCGAGGTCGCCGACAGTATGGTGATCGAGCTGCTATCGAAGGGCGGCAACCCGGCCCCACAGCAACTCCCGATCTTGCAGGGCATCGAGATCGTCCGCCAGCGGGTGCTCACCCTGGGATGCACTACACCCAAGTTCGAGCTAAGCAGCGTTGCCCCCAGGCAATCGGGCCGGATCATGCTGAGCAACCTCCGGGAGCAGCCGGTGGCAGGCATGCTGCAAATGGCCGCCCCGGACGGGTTCGAGGTCTCGCCCCGGCAGGTAGAGGTCAAGCTGGCCGCCGGGCAGCGGACGACGGTGCCCGTCGAAGCGACGGTGACCGGAGACGTGCCGCGCGGCGAGTACCGGATCACCGTCAAGCTTCTCCGCAGCGACGGGACGCTGGAACTGGAGCGAACCGCGCGGATCGAGCACCTTGGCCGCCGAGGTCGCCTGGTGTTCCGCCCGGTCGAAGACGCCCACGTCAGCCAGCGTTATCCCGATCGCAACCAGGGGACGGCCAACGTGCTGCTGGTCGACGGCGGCAATCAGAAGATAGGCGACAGCGACCACAACCTGGCGTATCTCAAGTTCCGCCTGGAGGTGCCTGGCAAGCCGCTGTCGGCCAAACTGCGGATGCACAACGCCGGCAACCCGACCGGCGATTCCGGCCGCGTCTGCCTGGTGACCGAGCCGTGGGATGAGAAGGCCGTCACCTACCAGACGCGGCCGAAGCCGGGAAGGCAACTGGGGCGGCTCGGTGCGGTCGGCGAGAACCAGGTCGTCGAGTGCCCCTTGGCGGTCGATCTTGCCGGCAAGGGCGAACTGAGTCTGATGATCGACCCGACAAGCATCGACGGCGTGGATTACGTCTCCCGCGAGGGTAGCCGGCCGCCGGAGTTGGTCGTCGAGTACGAGCCCTGACCGCAATACCGTTCAATCAAGGGCGAACCTGGCGTCAGCACAGTGGCACCGGCGTCTCGCCGGTGTGGCGGAACTCATGGCAGCGCTCTCCCTTATGTCCGACCGGCGAGACGCCGGTGCCACATGATCCTCCTTGAAATGCCACCTGACCAACGGTATTGGCCCTGGCCGCCGTGCAGGCCCCGTCCGTAGTGACCGCGTTCGTACGGTCTTCCCCGCGGATCGTGGCGGTCGCCCCGATGAATCGGGACACTACGAACGCCTTCGGTGCAGAGATCAGGGGAAGAAAGGCCGGCCGGCCTCCTTCCCCTGCTGCTTTCCTGACGCTCTGACTCAGGGCAACCAGCCCCAGGACTATTCGCCCGGTTTCGGCTCGACCGGCTTAGGCTCATCCGCCGGCGTGTCAGCGGGCTTGTCGGCGGGCTTCTTCGCCGGTTCCTCACCCTCTTTCGGTGGGGTGATGGGTGGAAGCTCGGCCCCACCAAACGGATCCTTCTCCTTGCCGACCTCGGGCTTCGGCTCTGGCTTGGGTTCCGGTTCCGGCTTGGGCTCCGGCTCCACCTTAGGTTCTACCTTGGGCTCGGGCTTGGGTTCCGGCTTCACCTCGGGCGGAAAGGTCTCCGGGAGTGGCTCCGGCTTTACGTCGGGCTTCGTCTCCACGGGCTTCTTCGGCAGCTTCTCTGTCTTGGTACATCCGTAGACGAACAGCCCAAAACTCAGCAAGATCACCAGCAGACCAAACTTCTTCATACGACACCTCCTCCTGGTTAGATGCGGGCAACGGCTGCCCAGAAAGGCAAGATACGGCAAAAAGGCGGGAAACAAAAGCGATGACAGGCCCTTTCTCTTAGACGCCATACGGGCCGATTTTATTCCCGCGGTCGGGCACCGACCGGAGGTTGGCAAGGCGATCCGGCCGGAAGGTGCCTGCGGCCGTAGTCTGCCAATCTAGGGTAAACTGGGGCGGCGGATCACCCGTCTCCCGCCGACTCACCGCCTGGTCATCGACCCCGTTACCAGGAAAAATACCACCTTCAGGTACCCCGCACGACAACCATTTGGTCTAGCCGTCGTCCGGGTTCTCCCAGGTACGAAGGCGGCCGCCGGCCGGCCATATTACCTTCGGATCGCCCGTTGTTCCCGACGGATGGCACAGGGCGGTCGGACACGGGACTCCACCGCGGTTCTTCGTCCAGCCTCCCCGCCCCTACGTGGCTCCGTCCGCTCCTCTTGGTGGCGGACAGCGGCCGAGGAAACTACAATGAACTAGCCAACCTTTGGGCTGCGCCGTTTGTCCCCTTCAATCCGGATATTCATCGGACCCCCGGTGGAGTCGGTTATCGGGTGCCACGGCTGTATCAGCCGTGCGCCCAGGTCTTCACCTGTACCCATGGTAACACGGCCGACACCGCCGTGACACCCCTACGAAGAATCCGGGTGCAAACGAGCGCCGTCGTCGAGACCTCGCCATGAAGAAGCTCGCGGTCGCAACGTTCCTAGGGGTGATGGTCCTCGCGCTGGCGGCCGTCGGGCTGGCGGCCGACCGGCGGGGACCCTTCGCCCAGCCGCCGCGATCGGTCCGCAGCCGCGACGTCGATCAGCAGCACCTCCGCCTGGAACTGCAACCGAACTGGGAGCGACGGGAGCTTCGCGGCCGGGCGGTCCACACACTGCGTCCGTTTGTGCCGCTGGAAGAGATCGAACTCGACGCCGCCGAGATGAAGATCGAACAGGTCGCGCTGGCCGACGAGAGTGGTAACCCCAAAGAGAATAAGCTGAAGTTCGCTTTGCGCGGAGAGGAGCTGACGATCACGCTCGATCACCGTTACCAGCCGGAGGAGCTGATCCGGGTGGCGATCGACTATCGCCTCACCGAACCGGAGCGGGGCGTGTACTTCGTCGTGCCCGGCAAGAACGACCCGAAGCAGGTGCAGATGGTCTGGACGCACAGCGAGCCGGTCGACGCCCGCTACTGGTTTCCCTGTGTCGACTCGCCGGCCGACCGGCTCAGCAGCGAGATCCTGGTGACGGTGCCG
>Ga0315291_10001819_pt1 | contig 28259 bp, 23 predicted proteins | sample YL17G12_20_MG_FD_203070 | JGI IMG/M metagenome (GOLD analysis project Ga0315291, IMG submission 203070) | Sediment microbial communities from Yellowstone Lake, YNP, Wyoming, USA - YL17G12_20 | ecosystem: Environmental > Aquatic > Freshwater > Lake > Sediment | place: USA: Wyoming | collected...
ATCACCGGCAAGGAAGCCCGGCGCGCCCTGGACATGATGGAAGTGGACGCCCTGGGCCTGGACGAGGTGGACCGTAAGATCTTGACGGCGATCATCGAGAATTTCGGCGGCGGGCCGGTCGGGATCAGCACGATCGCGGCGGCCATCGACGAGGAAAAAGACACCATCGAGTCCATCTACGAGCCGTTCCTGATGCGGATCGGCTTCCTGGAGCGGACGACTCGGGGTCGGAAACTCACGCCCAGAGCCTACGAGCACCTGGGCTACGAATATCCCCATGAACGCCGCCCGGCGCCGCAGAAAAAGCTGTTCGACGATAAGTAGAATACGGTGAATTCGACATGGATCTGCGGGTTCGCGATTTCGATTACGACCTCCCCAAGGAGCTGATCGCCCAGTATCCCCCGGCCAGCCGCGACGGGTCCCGGATGATGGTTGTCGAGAGAAAAATGGAACGGATCACACACGCGCGGTTCAAGGAATTCCCCGGATATCTCCGACCGGGCGACGTCCTTGTCCTCAACGATACGAAGGTCATCCCGGCCAGGGCCTGGGGGCGTGCCGGCGAAAAGAACGCCGAATTCCTGTTCATCAAGGAGCGGGCCGCGGGTCGATGGGAAGTGCTCTGCCGGCCGGCCAAGCGGGTGCGGACGGGGGGACGCGTTGTCTTCGGTCCCGGGTTCGAAGGGACCGTAGCCGGGGAGGGATCCGAGGGGCTGAGGGTCCTTCGCTTCGAGACCCCTGATGTCCTCGCCGAGCTCAATAAGGTCGGCTTCGCTCCCCTTCCCCCGTACATCAAGCGGCGGAAGGACCAGGCGGGGCTGAGGCCGCGGGATCTCGAACGATACCAGACGGTGTTCGCGCGTAAAGAAGGCGCGATCGCGGCGCCGACGGCCGGGCTCCATTTCACGAAGGCGATCCTGGAGGACATGGCGGGGCGCGGCGTCGAGGTTCAAAGGGTCACGCTCGATATCGGGGTCGCGACCTTTCAGCCGGTGAGGGTCGACCGGGTCGAAGACCACCGGATGCTCGAGGAAAAGTTCGAGATCGCGCCCACGGCCGCCCGGGCGATCAGCGCCGCGAAAAGCGAGGGCCGTCCCGTCACGGCCGTCGGCACGACCGTCGTCCGGACGCTTGAAAGCGCCTGGCGCAGGGACGGCGGGGGTGAAGGAAACATCGAGTGCACGGCGAGTGGGTGTCTGACCCCGGGGCGGGGCGCGACGTCGCTCTTTATTTCCCCGGGCTATGATTTTAAAGTCGTGGACCGCCTGCTCACGAACTTCCACCTGCCAAAGAGCACGCTCCTGATGCTCGTCTCGGCCTTCTCCGGCCGTGACCTCGTTATGCGGGCCTACCGCGAAGCCGTCCAGGAGCGCTACCGGTTCTTCTCGTACGGCGACTGTATGCTCGTCCTATAGGATTTCCTTCCTGGACCATCGTTGAATGGCCTTGATGAGGGGGCATGGGGAAGGGCTGCAGCGACCATGCGGAGATCAGCCTGAGACGAGCGTCCGACGAGGGCAGCCTAGGCCTCCGATGGCCCAAGGCTCCGAGGATGGGTTTCCTTCAGCTCATTAGATTAGCCTGGAGTCTTGGGCCTGAGGAGCCGAGAAGGACGCAAGTCTCAGGCGTTTCTTGATCGGAGCCGGGAGCAAAGCCCTTTTCCATGCCCCCTCATCAAGGCCATCGAAGGCCATCAGACACGGGAGTTCTGAAGGCGCCGAGAAGGATGGTTCGGAAGTGCGAGAGAACCGTCTGCGCTTAATGCCGGGCTCCCGCCCGTCAATCCGCGAATTCGACGAACGAAAAGCACTCCGGGATGTGGGAGTCGTAGACACCGTGGCGATTGAGCGCCCAGCCGGGGTGAGGTTCGGCCTTGACGCCGCAATATTCCAACCTCTCGAACCGGGAGAAATCCATCCTCCACACATCCCCCGGGCGAGGCGGAAGCGAACGGTTTCCCGCGAGGGCGGCCATCCCCTTCCAGGGAAAGGCCAACTCGACGGTCCAGCCCTTATCGACATCGGAGAAATCGTTGAGTGTCCCCTGGACTTTGACCGCGCTCCTGAGCTCCGCGAGGTCCCAATCCATGAACGCCCAGCGGGTGCCGCGCGGGTGCTTGCCGTGTCTCAGGCCGTCCTGGAACCCGCCGAGGACATCGATCTTTCGGCTGAGGAGATCGAATTCGGGCCTGTCGAAGCGGCCGCCCTTTTGATAAGCGTCCTGCCAGATGTAGAAGACCTCGTAAACCGTGCCCAGGGCATTGATCTCGAACTCGTAGTAGCAGTCCTCGCCGCCGATGAAGACCTCGACGTCGTTCTCGCTCCAGACCAGCGCATCCCGCTCGGTGAGGCGGGCTTGGACGTTCGGCTCTTCCACCCAAAAGGCGGCGTAGAAATTCTCGTCGTCCCAGAGCGCGGCCATCCGCGTTTCCAGAAAGCCCGGCACTCCGCTCACGAGGTCCACGAAGCAGCCGGACTTCTCCGCCCGGCGCCAGCAGGGCTTCTCCAGGTCGCCGTCGATCGCGATCTTCTGTTGGATTCGAAAGCAGGTGTACCTGGCCAATTCAGCATTCCCGCATCCATAACTGGGATCCATGGTCTGACCTCCGTCTCGATTTGAGTTCTCCCTCATCTCAGAGGCAACGAACACAATTGCGGCCGGCTTCCTTGGCTTTGTACATCGCCCGGTCTGCAGCCCGGATGAGATCATCAAGGGTTTCGTTCCCAATCCGGTCCAATCCGTAGACACCCACGCTCGCCGTGATGGCCACCACATCCCCTCCCTCAAGACGCACGGGATCCTCGGTGATCGCGAGTCGCAATCGCTCCGCGACCAGGCAGGCCGACTCCGGCGGCGTTTTGTGAAGAAGGATCGCGAATTCCTCGCCGCCGTGTCGCCCGAAATGATCGGTTTCCCTCAGAACAGCACGGATCGACCGGCAAGCCGCCTTGAGGACGTTATCGCCGACCTCGTGACCCCAGGTATCGTTAACCATCTTGAAATGGTCCAAGTCGATGATTATAAGCGAAAGAGGATACGCGTAACGTTTTGCCCGCTGGATTTCCTTCCTTCCCTCTTCCACGAACGCGCGCCTGTTGAGAGTTTCCGTCAGGTCATCGATCTTAGCCAGGGCTTCAAACTTCTCGGTCATCCGGACCTGCTCGGTTGTATCGCGGAAGAGCAGAATCCGGCCCATGGAGTCCCCCCTCCGGTTGAGGATGGGTGACAGCGAAGCCCGGTAGCAGAGAAGCGAATCGCCCTCGCCGGTCTTGAAATCGGCTTCCGGCCGTCCCCCAGGGCACAACATCTCCAGAATTTCGGGGCGGTCCAGGAGGAAATCCGAGACGTCGAGACCGATCAGTCTTGGATTGAGGCCCGGCAGGACGGTCAGCGCCGCCGGATTGAAATCGACGATCCTGTCCAGGGCGTCGAGGACGACAGCTCCGTCTCTCATGCTCGAGAAAACGCGCTCCTTGGCTACGGGAACGATATCAAGAAGTTTGAAACGCACCAGTCCCCAGGCGAGGAATGGTCCCGTCAAGGTAAACGCCAGCGGCGTCGTATCGAGATGATTAGGGCTTAGGCCGAAGATATAGACCAAGTATCCAAGCCACGGAAGCATCACTCCTATGACCATGATCGCCGTCCGTTTTCTGTAGGCGGTAGCCGAACGCCGGAACGTCCGGATGAGCAGGGCGTTGCTTATGAGCAGAGAGAGGTTGACATAGGCGAAGTGAACCCAATACGCGGGCCCTTTCGCCAGGATCATCACGGGAAAAGGCCCCGTTTCGGAGATCCAGGAGTTTTGATAATAGAGGTGGTGTAGGCCGTTGGTCAGGTTAAACGCCAAGGTGAGCGATGAGAGAATGAATAAGGCGGCCGTCACGCCCTTGGTTATCAAGGCCTCCTTACCGGTGTAGCGGGCGGCAAAGAGGACCAGGAAGGCCGGGAAAAAAGCGATCCCCGTATATTGGAAATGGTTCCATAGCCTCGTGCCTTCGAGCGTAGAACTCGATATTTCAAGGGCGTACCCCAACGCATACAGCGTCGAGCAAAGCATGAGCCCGATGAACGACCAACCGACCGGAGTCCGGCGGAGGCGCCAGGCATATGCAGCCAGACCCGTCGAGACGGCGGCCGCGACCAGGAGTGCGAGCATGTAAGGAACGAACGGGTGGGTCATGATCGTGATCCTGGGGGCAATTTACGAACAGACATAACGGAAGGATACGCTTCTCCAGCCACCCCTGTCAATTTGACGTTGTCCTCCCAACATGACCTAGAGGATTCTTTCTTCTCATCGGCAATTTTTGTGTGTCCCGCAACGTTTCGGCCCGGAGCGGCGTATCCGGATCCGGCCGAACAAACAGGAATCTCCTGAGAATTGTCCTTTTTGAACGTCCCGCGTTGGTGTATGTTGATAAGCATGAAACGCATTTTCGCGATCCTCATGACGGTTTGTTGCTTGAGCGCTTATGCCCACCCGATGAACGTTCTGGTCTTTTCCAGAACTACGGGTTTCCGGCATGATTCGATCCCGGCCGGTATTATGTGCCTGAAGACAATGGCCGAAAAGAACGGCTGGCGGATCGCTTGCACCGAGGACCCCGCCCTTTTTTCCGACGGGAACCTGGCCAAAGTCGACGTCACCGTCTGGCTGATGACCACGGGGGATGTCCTCGACGATGCCCAACAAGATGCCTTCACCCGCTTCATCCGGTCCGGGAAAGGTTTTGTCGGCATCCATTCAGCCACCATCACGGAGAACGGCTGGCCCTGGTTCGTCGACCTCGTGGGCGCGAAGTTCATAGGGCATCCGCCCGAGCAGAAGGGCCGGCTTATCGTCGAGGACCGGGACCATCCTTCCATCCCGGCGACGATGCCGAAGGAATGGACGCGGGAGGACGAGTGGTATTCCTTCGACCGGAACCCGCGCGGAAAAGCAAGGGTGCTGATCTCGATCGACGAATCATCGTATGACGTGGACGACAACCAATGGTTCCCGGGCGTCAAACAGAGGATGGGCGACCACCCCCTCGTCTGGTGCCAGGAGTACGACGGGGGTAGAGTCTTCCAGACCGCCATGGGGCATACCGCGGAGAGCTACGCCGATCCGATCTTCATCGCTCACCTCGAAGGCGCCATCCGCTGGGCGGCAGCCAAAGCGAAACAGGAGATGTTCCCATGAAACGATTGTTGATTCCGCTGATGGTTGTTTTGTCGTTCTGCCTGCCGGCGCCGGCGGTCCAAGAGACGCGCCCCGAGCCGGCCACCTTGGCCATCGGAACAAAGGCCCCGGATTTCAAGCTGATGGGAGTAGACGACAAAGCCTACGGTCTGAAGGACTTCGCGTCCAATAAATACCTCGTCGTGGTCTTCAGTTGCGACCACTGTCCCACGGCCCAGGCCTACGAAGACCGGCTCATCGACATCTTCCATGATTACAAGACCAAAGGCGTTGGGATGGTCATGATCTCGCCAAACAGCCCCAAAGCCCTCAACCTGGCCGAAATGGGCTATACCGACGTGGGCGACACGTTGGCCGACATGAAGGTCCGGGCCAAGGACAAGAAATTCCCCTTCCCCTATCTCTATGACGGGGACGAGCAGAAGGCGGCAATGGCCTACGGCCCGGTCGCGACGCCTCATATCTTTGTCTTCGACGAGGGCCGTCGTCTGAAATACGCCGGCCGGGTGGATGAGAAGGAAAAACCGGGTACAGGGCAGGCCGAAGACCTGCGGAACGCCCTCGATGCCGTCCTGGCCGGGAAGAAGCCCGCCGGCGCCACAACCAAGGTCTTCGGTTGCTCCGTCAAATGGGCTTGGAAGGACGACTATACGAAGCAGCTTTACCGCGAGTGGGCGGCCTTGCCCGTGACCCTCGAACCGATCGACGTCGCCGGCGTGAAGGCGCTCCTGACGAACCCCTCGGGGAAGCTTCGGCTCATCAACGTTTGGGCAACCTGGTGCGGGTCCTGCACGGCCGAGTTCCCCGAGCTCGTCAAGACCGACCGCATGTATCGCGAGCGGGACTTCGAATTCATCTCCATCTGCGCCGACAAGATGGAAAAACGGGGCAAGGCACTCGAGTTCCTGAAGAAAAACCAGGCTTCCAATAAGAACTACATCTTCTCCGGAGACAGCGTCTACCCCCTCATCGAGGCGATCGATCCCGGTTGGAAAGGGGCCCTCCCCTACACCGTCATCGTGGAACCCGGCGGGGAAATGGTCCTTCGGCACCAGGGCATCCTCGACCCTCTCGATCTGCGGAAGTTCATTGTCGAACACCCGCTCATCGGAAGATATTACTGAGGTCTGCTCTTATTCCTCGCCGCGGACGAGCTTCCCGGGAAGAGTGGACATGCGACTTAGGTAGACGATCAGCATGAGAATCATGACCGCCAGGGCAGGAAGCATGGTCTTAAAGGAGAGGACGCTCATCTCCCCTGAGATGATCCTCAGCGTCCCCCGGACGAGCAGATACCAGAGAAGGTTGGTCCCGACCGTGAGCCCGACGAGGAATTCCTCGACGAGGTCCCAGTAGATCGACTGCTTCTCCTCCGGGAGTTTCAGAAATTGCTCTTTGTGGGGAATATTGAGGGACTGAGGTTTGCGGTTCAAGCGGCGTATATTGTGGCCGAGAAGATAAAAGATAAGCGTCATACCCCAGGCCATGGCCGCGAGCCAGACGACCCCTTCCTTGCCGCCCCAGCGGTCCGCGTTCCCCGTGAAATTGAAATGGGCGGGGATACGCGGCGGCAGCTTCGGGTAGGCCGTATAAACGGTGTTGCTGATGAGGACCAGCAGGATGAGGTTAGCCAGATCGTAGAGCTTTTTCACTTTTTTATTTCTTCTGGTTCGTTTCGAGGGGCTTGTCCGAGCCCTCGAAGAACATTTTTTGAAGCTCCAGAGTCTTCATGTCCGCCTTGACGGAGCGGATCATTTCCGCCAGGACGCCGGATTCCAGGTTGAACATCGTTTCTCCCATCTCTTTGGTCCCGGCGGCTCCGTATCCCCTATAGTGGTTCGGCTGGGAGGCGTACCACCAGATCCCCGTATAGGCGTGCTTGAGGCCGGCAAGCCGTTTCAAGTCCTCCCCGCTCTGGTCGTCCGCCCGGTCCATGTGGACCAAGTCCGGCCGGTGAGCGAGCATGGAGGATGTCTCTTCCTCCCCGGCGTGACCGTCGAGGGTCGTCTTGCGCATCTTCTTCAGCGCGTCGGCCACGGACGAATCGTCCGAGGGGTCATACAGGAAGACCGCATAATCTTTTTTAACGGCGAGCTGAACCTGGCAGAAATACTGAAGGAACTGCTCGTTACCGCCGTGGCCGTTGACCAGAATGATCTTCTTGATGCCGTTACGGGCGAGTTCGTCGCAGGTCTCCTGGAGCAGGTCCAGCATGAGATGAACGCTGTAGGCGATCGTCCCGGGCTGGTGCTTGGCCTCGAAGATCTGTCCGAAATAATACTGCGGGAAGACGATCGTGTATTCCTTTGCCGCCGCCCGGAGCGAAAGCTCCCGGCAGTCGAGAAGGTCGGTGCCCAGCGGAAGATGGGGGCCGTGCTTTTCCAGGATGCCCACCGGGATGACGCAGGTCCCCCCGGACTTGGCGACGGCCAGGATGAAGTCCGGGGACGTGAGCTCCTCATAACGGGCCGAAAGCTCCGAGGCCGCTTTCGCGGTTTCCTGGGCGAGTGATATTCCGGTCAGGGCGAGGACCGCGGCGGCCGCCAATAGAATAACCAAGGATTTATATAAGCGTTTCATGGGTAAAGCCTCCTTATCTATATCTGTCGGCATCTTCGTCGATTTACGGATCCGCTACTTCTTCTCTCCAGCGAGGGACTGGAGGTTGAACATCGGGATCATGTTCTGGGGCAGGATCCCCCACTGGATGTTGGGCGCCAGCTTCTGGACGAACTCCCACTGGATGATCGTCGGGTTCTTGGTCAGCGCGGTCTGACGGATCTCGATGCTCCTGGCGTCGGCTTCGGCGGCCACGATCTTCTGTTCCTTCCGGATCTTCTCTTGCTCCAGCTTGTTCTTTTCCGTGGTGATGTTCTCCAGGGCGATCTGCTTTTCCTCCAGGGTCTTGGCGTACTCGGGCGTAAAGGTGATGTTCCGTAGGACAAGCTCGTCGAGGATCAGGCCGTTCTTCTCGAACTTGGGAGCGATCTCGTCAAAAAGGACCTGCTGGGCCTCATAGCTCTTTTTCGTGTAGAGGTCGAAAGCGGCGAACTTCGTCGGGACCCGGCGGCCCGACCCCCGGACCTCTGTCTTGACGATCTTCTCCACATACTCCTGTTCCGTCCCCAGGTTCTGCAGGATCCAGGCGGCCTTCCCCGGTTGGATCATGAACCGGGCCGTGATTCCGACCCGGATCTGCTGGCCGTCCGAGGTCAGGGCCGTGATGATGATATCCGGGAAGTCGGACCGGCTCTCCCCGGGAATGTCCGAAGCCTCGTAACTCTTCTTGATCGTGGGGTATAAAATGACCTGGTCGATCAAGGGGACGATGAAATGCATCCCCGGAGCGAACTCGGACCGGACGGCCCCGAGCCGCTTCACGACGCCGACATGACCCGCCTGGATGATGACGACCGATCGGCCGAGGATCATGAGAAGGATGATGACCGCGACGGCGCTCACGAGAAGCTTCCCCCGGCCTTTGACCGCGCTGAAGGGGCTCCGGACTTCCGTGCGTCCCCTCTGCATCAGGAGATAGCCGATGGCCAATGCCCCGAGAAGAAAACTGAGAAGATATCCAACCATGGGACCTCCTTTCGAAGAACAATCCCTTTCATAGAATAGTCCGGGCCGGAAGTCAAGGAGGAATGCCGGTAAGGGTCAAACCTACTCTTTTGACAGAAATTGTCAAAAAAGTAGGTTTGACCCTTACCGGCTTGCTCGATAAAATGGGACCAGGAGGCCATCGATGGACCGAAATTCATGGGTTGAAGATTTCCCGGGCGCCGTGACCGTCTGCGACGAAAAGGGGACGATCATCGAGATGAACATTAGATCGGCGCAGAGCTTCGCCGAGGACGGCGGGGCGGCCCTCATCGGAAAGAACGTCCTCGACTGCCACCCCGAGCCGGCCCGGACGAGGCTGGCGGAGATCATGGCCGGGAGGCGGACAAACGTTTATACGATCGAGAAGAACGGCGCCAAGAAATTGATCTACCAGTCGCCATGGTTCCGAGATGGGGAATACCGGGGGTTCGTTGAGCTTTCGCTCGAGGTCCCTTTCGAAATGCCGCATTTTGTGCGAACAAGCAAGTAGGGCTTGTTTGACCTCGACCCGGTCCTGTGTTATTGATATCAGCTAGACGAAAATCCTCCGGGAAAAACGCGAACTCATGATCGGCCGAACCCTGAAGCAATACAAAATCGAAAGCGTGCTCGGCAAGGGCGGCATGGGCATCGTCTACCGGGCGCAGGACACCAGGCTCCAGCGGCCCGTGGCCCTGAAACTCCTCAAACCTGAGCTCGTATCGAATGCAGACCGCAGGGCCAGGTTCCTGCGCGAGGCTCGCTCCGCTGCGGCCGTCTCCCATCCCTCTATCGCCCAGGTCTATGACATCGACGAGGACGACGGAACGACGTTCATCGCCATGGAATATGTGGACGGACGGACCGTCAACCGGCTCATCGCCGACGGCGAGCTGGACCTCCTCGGCGCGGTGGAGATCGCCCTCCAGGTCGCCGAAGGCCTGGCCAAGGCGCACGAAGCAAACATCATCCACCGGGACATCAAGTCGGACAACATCATGGTCACCCGAGAGGGACACGCCAAGCTCCTCGACTTCGGCCTGGCCAAGCTCCTGGAGTCCGACCCGGAGGACGCCGGGAAGGACACGGGGGGGCCTGTTCCGCCCGGCCGGACCCTGACGATCGGACAGGCGCAGACCATCGCCGGGGCGGTGATGGGGACGGTCAATTACATGAGCCCCGAACAGGCCCGGGGACAGGACCTGGACCCACGGAGCGACATCTTCTCGCTCGGGGTCGTCCTCTACGAGATGGCGACGGGAGAGCTCCCCTTCAAGGGGGATACATTCCTGGACACGATGCACTCGATCGCTTACGAAGAGCCCAAGGCCGTGACGATCGTGCGTAAAAACCTCCCTCCTCAGCTCCACCAGATCGTCTTCCGCTGTCTGAGGAAGCGGCGCCAGGACCGCTATCCGGACGCCCGAACCCTGGCGGCCGACCTCAAGCGCTTGAAACACGATATCGAATCCGGGGCCAGACTTTCCCTGCCGCCGGGGCAAAGGTTACGGGGGTGGCTGGAGGGGCTGCCGACGGCCCTCCCCTTCGGGCGAAACGGCATGATCATCCTGGCTGTCGCCGTCGTCGCGGCCGCCGTTCTCATCTTCACCAAAATCCAGTGGGCCAACATGATGAGCTACGGCATCATGACGCTCGTCTTTTACAGGATCGTCCGGAACAGGAAACACCGGATGCTCCAGGGATTCACCAAGAAGGTCTCCGCTCTGCCGGAAGTAAAGGCCGTCATCATCAAGGGCAATCAGGTGACGGTGGTCATGGACAAGGCCCCGGCCAAGACCTATATTAGGATCACCAGCCTCATCGACGCGATCAACAAGAGGCTTTATCTGGGCAAGCCGGTCGCCGGTACGATCAAGGACGAGCTCGGCGAACGGGAATTCCGGAACTTGCTGCGGGACACCGGCATCGTCTATGCGCGGGACGACATCATGCTCGAATCCAACCCTGAAGCGGAAGGGAAACACGCCGGCCCGGAAAAGGGATCGAATTCGCGGACCTAGCGAGGCTTCGAACTTGCCGGGATCGCGGCTTTGACGCGGGACTCTTTTTTGCATAGAATCCCGCCATGATGTCGAACTCCATGAAATCGAACTCGCCGCCGCGGGCCCATGGCGGCATCGTTATCCTGGGCCTCTTTTTTTCACTTTTAATGGCCTGCTCGCCGGCTACGAAAAAGCCTGCCGGCTCGGCCTCGACCGGCCGGGGAACGGCGCTTCCCGTCAACCAGATCATCACGCCCGCGGGAATCCAGGTGGAGTTGCCCGGTCTGCGGCCGCAGGTCCTAGCCCTGAGCCCCGACGGACGTCTCCTCATCACATCAGGCAAGACTCACGAGATCGTTGTCGTGGATCCGGAAATGGGCGGGATCAAGCAACGGGTTCCGTTTCCTGCGGAGGCTATCGGCGACCCCCGACCGGTATCTCCGTCAGAGAACATCCTGAAACCCGGCGATGAGGGCCAGGTGAGCTACACCGGCCTGGCTTTCTCACCGGAGGGCAAACGCCTTTATCTCAGCAACGTCAATGGCAGTATCGAGGTTTTCGGCGTTCTCCCCGGCGGAGAGATCGCCGGCCTGTTCTCCATCATCCTGCCGTCCGCCGGCGCGCCGCGCCGGGAGGAAGAGATCCCCGCCGGCATCGCCGTTTCCAACGACGGAAAGCGCCTGTACGTGGCCCTGAACCTCTCGAACCGGCTGGGTGAGTTCGAGTCCAAGGACGGCCGTCTCCTTCGGCTGTTCGACGTGGGCGTCGCCCCGTACGATGTCGTGCTCGTCGGCAGAAAAGCCTATGTGAGCAACTGGGGAGGACGGCGCCCGCAGGCCGGTGACGTGACCGGTCCCGCCGGCAGAGGGACCCTGGTCAAGGTCGATCCGTCGACCTTCGTCGCCAACGAAGGCTCGGTGACCGTGGTCGATCTCGATTCCGGAGAAACCGCGGCCGAGGTCCCGGTCCATCTCCACGCCTCCGCTCTGGCCGTCTCGCCGGACGGCCGTTACGTCGTCTGCGCCAACGCCGCGAGCGATAACCTCAGCATCATCAACACCCGCGAGGATGCCGTCGTCGAGACCATCTGGGTCAAACCCAGCCCGGCCGACCTCTTCGGGGCTTCGCCGAACGCCCTGGCCTTCGATCGCGGGGGCGGCCGTCTTTTTATCGCCAACGGCACGCAGAACGCCGTAGCCATCGTCGGATTCGACCCGGCCGGCCGTGGTTCGCGGCTCCTCGGCCTGGTCCCCGTCGGCTGGTACCCCGGCGCCATCGTTTATCATCCCCGCCTCGACAGGATCTGTGTGGCGAACATCAAGGGAATCGAAACGGTCAAGGGGCTGGATGAGCACAGCGGGGTTTCGGGATTTAATTCTTATCAATATCATGGTTCCATGTCCCTTGTCCCCGTTCCCGCGGCAGCCGAGCTTCATCGGTTCACGGCCGCGGTCTGGGACAATTATCACCGGGGGCGCATCGCGAAAGCGCTCCTGCCCCCGCGCTCGGGCCAGCCGTCCCGGCCGGTCCCCGAACGCATCGGAGAACCGAGCGTGTTCAAGCACGTCGTCTATATCATCAAAGAGAACAGGACCTACGATCAGGTGCTGGGGGACATGCCGCTCGGAAACGGCGATCCGGCTCTCTGCATCTTCGGGGAACGCATCACGCCGAACCAGCACAAAATGGCCTCTGAATTCGTCCTGCTCGATAACATTTTCTGCTGCGGCATTCTCAGCGCCGACGGGCACCAGTGGTCGATGTCCGCCTTCGGCACCGACTACCTCGAAAAATCGTTCGCCGGCTGGCCCAGGAGCTATCCGGACGGCATGGGAGAGGATGAGACCGATGCCCTGGCCTACGCTCCGACCGGATTCATCTGGGACAACGCCCTGCGTCACGGTAAAACCCTCAGGGACTACGGCGAATTCGCCATACCGGCGGTCCGCTGGGCCGACCCCAACCGTCCCGGCGAACCGGATTGGGCCGCCTGTTGGCAGGAGTATAACCATCCCGGAGGGGAGATCGTCTTCGGCTGCGAACCGGCCATCGAATCGCTGAAGCCCCATCTCGTATCGGGGACGGTCGGTTGGAGCATGGAAGTCCCCGATGCCTTCCGGGCGGACGCCTTCATCCGGGAGCTCGAGGAATTCGAGAGGTTGGGGACCTTTCCCGATCTCGTCCTCATCTGTTTGCCCAACGACCATACGAACGGCACGAAGGAAGGCGCCCCGACGCCGGCGGCCTACGCCGCGGACAACGATCTCGCCTTCGGCCGGATCGTCGAGGCCATCGGACGAAGCCGTTTCTGGAAGGACACCGTGATTTTCGGGATCGAGGACGATCCGCAGGACGGCTGGGACCACGTGAGCGGCTACAGGACGACCGCCTATGTCGTCAGTCCTTACACGAAGCGCGGCCGGACGATCCCCACGCCTTACAATACGGTCAGCATCCTCCGGACGATCGAACAGATTCTCGGCCTTCCCCCCATGAATCAATTCGACGCAGCCACCGCTCCCATGTTCGACTGTTTCACGGAAACGCCCGATTTTACGCCCTTCAAGGCCGTACCCAACCTCGTTCCCCTTGACATGATGAACCCGCCCGAGGAAGCGATCGATGATCCCCTGCTTCGGGAACTTGCCGTCCTCTCAGATCGGCTCGACTTCAAACGGATCGACGCCTGTCCCGAGGACGTCCTCAACCGGATCCTCTGGCACGCCACGAAAGGCAGCAGCATCCCTTTTCCCAAGTGGGCGACGACGGCCTCGGGAAAAGACGACGACTGATTGTCAAGGACGGGAAGGATTTCGGTGCCGGAATTAAACTTCGGGCTTGGAGGGAGCCGGCCGGGGCGAGTTCCCGGGCCAGGGCAACAACCACCGAAAGGGCTAGCGCTTCTTGGGAGTGGTCCCGTCCGCGCAGGGTCCATCCTCCTCATAGTTGCGGGCCTGTTCGGGATCAGGCATAACCCGGCAGAACGGCAGGGGTCCCATGGGCTCCATCTCCTTCCCGCAGCATAGGGGAACGGGTTGCTCTTCCTCGGCCATGACCTGTTTCTCGCAAACCCGGCATTGGTATTGTAATTCGCTCATGATCCATCCGCCTTTATGTTATTCGTATCCGAGATAACGCCAAGATAGCATGCTCCGGGAGCATAATCAAGTTTTGACATAAAGCCGGGTTTCCTCTATCCTAAGAATTCATGCCGAGTTCCATGGACGGACCTTTCCTCTCTCCTGACCGAGCCGATAGACCCGTCGTTCTGACGCGGGACGGCCACTCCATTTCACGGAAGAATATCGACCCCGACGCCCTCAAGATCCTTTACCGGCTCCATAGGCTCGGATTCACGGCCTATCTCTGCGGCGGGGCCGTCCGGGACCTGATGCTGGGGAAAACACCCAAGGACTTCGATATCGCGACCGACGCCCGGCCGGGGCAGATCAAGAAACGATTCGCCAACGTCTTCATCATCGGCAGGCGGTTCCGGCTGGCCCACGTCCACTTTCAGGAAGGCAAGATCATCGAGGTGGCCACGTTCCGGAGGGACCCGAAACCCGGAGAAGAAACCGCCGCCGGGACCGTCTCCGAGACGGCGTTGGATCCCGCGCGGCTCTACGGCAGCCCCCAGGAGGACGCCTTCCGGCGGGACATCACGATCAACGCCCTTTATTATGACCCGATCACGTTCTCCGTCATCGACTACGTCGGGGGACTCGAGGACCTGGCCCGCCGGCGGGTCCGGATCATCGGCGATCCGGTGGAGCGCTATGCCGAGGACCCCGTCCGTATCTGGCGTGTCCTCAGGCACGCCGCGCGCCTGGGATTCGACGTCGAAGAGTCCGCCGAGCGGGCGATCCACACACACGGCCATCTACTCGCGACGTCCCCCGGAGCTCGCCTCTACGAGGAGCTTAACAAGGAGCTTGCCTACGAGACCCGCCCGGTCATCGAAGCCCTACGGCGATACCGCCTCCTCAGATATATCCTCGGAAAGGCCGGGGAGGACTATGAAACCGACTACGGCCTATTCACGAAACTTACCTACCTGTTGGATATCGAAAGGCGGGCCCGAGAAATAGGGTGTCTTCTCTCCTTGGAGGAGACATACGCGTTGTTCCTCTGGCCGTGGATGGAACCCATGTTCATCGACGAGGGGGCGGAGATGAGCCCGGTCCTGGGAGACGCTTTCGCCGGCGCGAAGATGCAGGCGACCCTTCCCAAGGCTCTGAGGACCGACGTCATCCAGGTCCTGATCATCCTCGAGCATATGCTTCGGGCCTTGGTTTCCGGCCGGATGCGATGGTCCCTCCGGAAAAGGGTCCATTTTCCCCAAGCCTCTCGGTTGTGTTTCTTGATCAACCGGGGCCGGGCCCCACAGGAAGGTGAGTCGTTCGAAAGCCTCTTCCGGGAGGCCTTCCCTTCCGCTCCGTTTTCCAGCCGGCGGCGCCGCCGACACCTTTGATGGGAGGTCTTCCGATGAAAAAACATCGAACTTTTTTTATGATCGTCGCGTTCCTCACCGGCCTGGCTACCGCGGCTTGGGGGCAGGAGATGACCGAATACGAGGGACGAAAGCTCACCCCCCTTGTAAAGCAGCGCACGACCTTTGTCGAATCCGTGCCGAGGATCGACCTCGAGACCTATAGGCTCAGGATCGTCGGTCGTGTCGGCCGGCCTCTCGAGCTCCGGTACGACGAGGTCCTCGCCTTTCCCTTGGAATCAAGGGTCATCGATTTCCATTGCGTCGAGGGGTGGGGATACCAGGCGCTCTGGACCGGGCCGAAAGTCGCCGACATCATTGCCGAAGCCCGGCCGGAAGCGAACGTAAAAACCGTCGTCTTTTACGCCGCCGGCGGGACCTATTCCAGCGCTCTCCCCCTTGATTATGTGAGATCCAAGGGCATCATTCTGGCGTCCCGGATCAACAACGTGCCCCTTTCCCCAGGCCGAGGTTTCCCTTTCATGGTCGCGGCGGAAAGCAAATATGGGTACAAGTGGGTTCAGTGGGTCGAGAGGATCGAGCTCTCCGAAAAAGATTATTTCGGCTTCTGGGAAAAAAGAGGATATTCGAATCGTGCCGATATCCGGGAATGATCCTAATAGCTCAAGCCGGTGCCGATGGGACGGGCGTCGCTGACCTTGACCGGCAGTTTTCCGGCCGGTTTGAGATCGCCCTTGAGCAATTTGATGAACGATTCGAAGTAGACTGCCTGGTTCCCGAACCAGCCCCTCTCCCCATAACCGACCAGGAACGCGGGAACGTCCCCGATCTTCGCGATGAGATACGGATTCCCGTAGGACATGGCGATCACCCCACCCGGCTTGGCCTGGATGACTTTCCGGATGAGGGCTAGGTCCGCGTCACGCAGGGGTGCGGGATCTCCCAGGCGGTTCCGCTGAACGAACAGGGACAGGATGACGAGATCGGCGGCCGAAACAGCTTGCCGGATATTTTCATAGGCGTTTCCATCCAACTCGGGTCGGAGCGTAAAATTCTGGACGCCCGGGAAGGCCGTGGTCAATTTCGCCGCCAACGCTGACGGAGAAGGATCAATCTCGGTTTTTTGGACACTGATATTGACCATCTTCAACAGGCGCTCCGGCGGCACCGGCAGCATTCCATCATTTTTGAGGAGCGTCATCGACCGATCCGCGACCTCCTGGACGACAGCGAGGTGGGCAGGGGTGCCGATAAGCGCGCTCACCAGACTTTCATCGACGAAACGATCCTTATGCAAGCCCAGCCGTGCCTTCCAATACAGGAGTTTGCGCACCGACTCATCGATTCGCCCCTCAGCGATCTCGCCCGACCGAACAGCCGCCGTCAGCCTCCGGACGGTCGCCGCCGGGTCCTTCGGCTTCAAGAGGACATCGTGGCCGGCCAGGATGGCCTTCAGGGCGATGTCTTCCGGGCCGAAGCGCTTGATGACCTGGTCGTACCACAGATCATCCGTGGTCAGGACGCCTTTGAATCCCAGCTTGTCGCGAAGCCATCCCGTCGCCAGTTTTTTCTCGACGCTGGCCGGAAGCTCGGAGCCGTCCGTGACCGAAGGGACAGCGATATGCTCGGTCATCACGAACGTCACGCCCGCGTCAATCGCGTGTTTAAAGGCTCGAAACTCCTGCGACTCGACGTCCGCGGCGGGCTTACGGATCCAGCTGAATTCGGGCATCTGGGGCATGCGCTCGACGTCGCCTCGCCCCGGGAAGTGCTTAGCCGTCGTCAGCATGCCATTTTCCTGATAGCCGCGCACATAAGCCCGGACCATGCGGCCTATGAGATCAATGTCGCCGCCGAACGTGCGAACGCTCTCGGCGGGATTCTCCGGCCGCAATGAAACGTCGGCCACCGGAGAATAGGTCAGATGGATGCCCATGGCCCGCCCTTCGATCGCTCCGATCTTCGCCGCCTCATAGGTCAGTGCTTCGGACCCGGCGGCGGACAAGGCCATGTCTCCCGGGAACTCGCTCGCCCCGGCGATCTGTTGGCCGGGACCGCCCTCGAAGTCCGACGATATGAGGATGGGGAGCGCGGCCTCTTTCTGGAGCCTGTTAAGGAGGCACACAACGTCGCGCGGAGTGCCGCCATAAACGACGAATCCGCCGACGCCCAGGTCACGGACCAGCCGGACCCACTGAGCGAGCCGCGGATCATCGTCCGTGATGTATCCGCCGGCGATCTCGGTAGTGATCATCTGGCCGATCTTTCGCTCTAATGTCAATCCGGTCAGGGTTTTATCCGCCCAACGGGCCGCTTCCTCGTGCGTGGTCACTGTCCTAACCTGTCCAGCCGCGACCGGCAGCCTGATGATAAGGGCAAGTAAAAATATGCCGATGACTTTCGCGGCTACGCGATCTCTCATGAAAGCCTCCTTGATTAATACCTCCTGCGCTCGGCCGAACATAACATAAATCGGGGACACAATACCAATTTCCAAACTTACTAATACGAAGGCATTAGATAGTTTGACATCTGACTTTAAGCGGCCTGAAGCCGCCCTCACTCCCCCGACCCCCGGGGAACCAGTCCCGTCGGTTCCCCCCGTCGAAAAAGTCGACGGGTCCCCCCTCCGCTACGGGGGCTTGAGGACGGCATTCAGTGCCGTTCATACATTGTAACTTCTTTTATTGCGTTCGTATTAGATAAAAGAGAGTCAAAAAAGAGTGTTTCCCGGGGGGAAAACGGGAAATTCGGAAATTGGTATTGTGTCCCCGATTTGATAAGATAAGTTCCCAAGGAGGGAAATCAAATGGCCAAGAGATCTTCGTTCATTCTCCTCATCCTTGTCTTTTCGGCTTCGATCGGCTTGGAGGCCGAAAACCGGTCGCGGTCCCTGCCCCGCGTCCTGTCGATCCGCGAAAGGGCGGACTTCGTCCTCCGGACGACGCAAAAGCGGCTCGACCAACTTCTCCCCGCCATGATGCGGGAATCCGGCTTCGATATGTGGATTATCGCCTGCAACGAGGACAACCTCGACCCCGTCTTCGAAACCATAATGCCCTATGAGAACTGGTGCCCCATCACGCAGATCCTCGTCCTCTACGACCGTGGACCTGAGAAGGGTGTCGAGCGCCTCAACGTCTCCAGGACGGACACCCAGGGCCTCTTTCAGAACGCTTGGGACGCCGCTGCCTGGGATTCCCAAAAGAAGGAAAGCCAATGGGATGGCCTCGGCAGGATCGTCCGGGAGCGGGACCCGAAAAGGATCGGCGTTAATGAGGGGGAGATCCAGTGGGCGGCAGGCGGGCTGACCGTCGTCCTTAAGAAAAGACTCGCGGTCGCCATCGGCCCGAAATATGCGTCGCGTCTGGCGTCGGCCGAGGCGCTGGCGACGCTCTGGCTCGAGACGCTCCTCGACGAAGAGGTGGAGATCATGGAGCAGGCCGCGCAACTGTCCCGCGCCATCATCGCCGAGACGTTCTCGAACGAGGTCATCACTCCCGGGCATACGACGACCGACGACCTCCGTTATCATTACTGGCAGCGCGTCGCGGACCTGGGGCTCAAGGTTTCCTTTAGCCCCTTCTTCTCAATCCGCGGCCGGGACCCGAGGGAAGTTGAGAAGTTCGGGAAAGGCGACAAAGTCGTCCGGCCCGGCGACCTCGTCCACTGCGACGTCGGCCTGAAATACATGCGCTACAACAGCGACCACCAGGAGATGGCCTACATTTTGAAGCTCGGGGAGACGGACGTCCCGGAGACGTTCAGAAAGATGATGGCCGATGCGAACAAACTCCAAGACATCTTCCGCGGCGGGTTCAAGGCCGGGCTGACCGGGAACGAGATCCTTGGCGACGTGCTCCGGAAAGCCGGCGAGGTCGGGATCCCCAAGCCCCGCGTCTACTCGCACTCCCTGGGGTATTTTCTCCACGAGCCGGGTCCCTTGATCGGCCTGCCTTGGGAGCAAGTGAAGAACGAGGGCCGGGGCGACGTGAAGCTCGTACTGAGCAGCTGTTTTACGGCGGAGATGAGTGTCACGGCCTCGGTGCCCGAATGGGGGGGTCTGGAATTCCGGCTACCCCTGGAACAGGATGTCGCCTTCACCGCCGTCGGGACCCATTTCCTGGACGGCCGGCAGGAGCGCTTCCACCTGGTCCGATAAAAGGAGAGAACCCATGAAAACGATCGCCGTCATCGGCTCAGGGATCGGCGGGCTTACGGCAGGCAACCTGCTGGCGGGCAAGGGTCATCACGTCACGATCTTCGAATCTCATACGTCGCCCGGCGGCTATACAGCCGGGTTCCGACGGAGGGGGTTTTATTTCGAGAGCGGCACTCTGGCCTTCGAAAGCTCGGGGGTCTTTCTCAAGACGATGGAAGACTTGGATCTTAAGGACAGCGTCCACCTGGTCAAAGCCCAGAACCGTATGGTCTCGCCTTATTACGATTTTCGGTTCGAAAGCTGCGAAGGCTTCAGGGAGGCGCTCGCCGCCGCTTTCCCGTCGGAGAAGACCGCCGTCAACGCTTGCTTCGCTGAGATCTCCGCCGTCTCGGAAGCTATGCGGCCGTTCGTCAAAAAGCCCTATCCCATGCAATTCTCCGGGTTGGGCACGGCTAAAGCCATGCTCCCCTACCTCACATCCGGCCCGAAGGTCTTCAAGCTCTTCAAGAAATACAAAGGCCAGTCCGTCAACGATATCGCCGACCGGCATTTCCACAAGGGAACGCCCCTCCACCGGCTGATCACGAACCTCGGTTATCCCCGGATGGGGATCAGCGGGTTGGCCGGCTATTTCGCCATGATCTCCGAGGATTATTGGCACGTCGTCGAGGGGATGCAGCGCCTGGCTGACGTCCTGGCAGACCGTTTCCGGCGGAACGGCGGCGACCTGAGATTGGGCGCCCCCGTGGAAAAGATCCTGACGAAGGACGGGGCCGCCGCCGGCGTCGTATCCCGCGGCGTCCCTTTCGAAGCGGACGCCGTCATCTCCGCCTGCGACTTCAAGCGGACCTTCCTCGAGCTCCTCGATGATCCATCGCTCATCCCGCCGGTTCAACTTGAAAATATCAGAAAAGCGGCCGTCTCTGAGGGCATTTTTACGGTTTACCTGGGACTCCACGTGTCAAACGAAGAGCTGCGCCGGTCCCTGCGCGCCCACACGGTCGCCTACAGCCCCCTGGCCTACGACCTCGATTTCGAAGATCCGAACGACCTGGCCCACTTCAGCAAATGCGGTTTCGGCTTGCATTCTTTGTCGCTCATCAACCCCGCCCTCGCTCCGGAAGGCAGGTCCTCGCTGATGATCCAGGCGATCTGTCCGACCCGCTGGCAGAACAACTGGCACAAGGGCGACCGGGAGAGATACCTGGCCCTCAAGGAACGGGTGAAGGCCGCGCTCATCGAACGGGCCGAATCGATCGTTCCGGACCTCGGGTCGCGGATCGAGTTCGAGGACGCCGCGACGCCCCTGACTTATGAGCGCTACACGGGCAATACGGACGGCGCCACGTCCGCCTGGTCCTGGGACCCGCGTAAAGCGTTCTACGAGGGCGGGATGATGTCAACCGCGGTGGAGACGCCGGTCCGGAACCTGTTCATCGGCTCATGCTGGTCCAACCAGATCGGGGGAGTTCCGAGCGCCATCGCCGCGGCCTACACCTGCGCGAAGAAGATAAAATAGGATTTTGAGGGGGGCAAAGAAGCCCGGCTGGGTTTCAATCGCCGGCGCTATATTGGTTTTTTCCCTTTTCCCTGGCCTTACAGAGCCTCAGATCAGCCGTCTGAAGGAGCCTCTCGGCCGTGCTTGCGTCCGAAGGGCAGAGGGCAATCCCAAGGCAGGCCGAAACCTTATCGGCGAGGATGGATATGCCCGGGGAGTATTTATGGGATTGAAGGGCGCTGAGGATCCTCCGGGCGACGATAACGGCGCCCTCCAGATCCGAGTAAGGCAGGACGATGAGGAACTCATCGCTCCCGTAGCGGCCGGCAAGGTCGATATCGCGGATGCTGTCCCTCACAACCTCCCCCACTTCCCTCAGGATAAGGTCGCCCAACGAACACCCATACCTGGCGTTCTGTTTCCTGAATTCGTCCACGTCGAGCTTGATGAGGCTTAAGGCATAGCCGTGTCTCACGGCCCTCTTGACCTCAAGGGACAAAAAATTATGGATGGTGGCATGGTTGAAGTGTCCGGTGAGCCAATCGAATACCGAGGGGTTGGGGGCTGGTCCGTCGGGCGAGGGAAAAGCTTTCGTTTCAATTTTCTGTTCGGAGGAACGGGATTGATCTTCTTTCAGACGGCCAAAGTAGCTTTTCAAGGCCTCCAGAAAGGCCCGGGATAGAATGGGATCGGAAATGAACCCGGCCACTCCCGGCTCAAGGGCGCCGGGATGGGCCGGGGACCCGCCGTTGGAGGCGAACACAACGATCGGGATCTCCGGGAGCGAAGCGTCCGCTTTAATGAGCCGAACCGCCCGGCCGATCCCCGGGCCGGCGAGTCCGCAATCGATTAAGATGAGGTCGGCCCGGCGGCGGCGAAGCATCTTGATCCCGGTCTCGATATCCTTCGCCTCGAGCATCCGGATGTTCTCCACTTGGAGTACGGCCCGGAGGGATACCAAGTTCAATTCGTTATCATCTATGGCCAGCAGGGTCCTGTCTGTCCGGGTCATGTTGAGATTCATTTCAACCTCAGTTCCCGCACACGGGAGCCGAAAAGTTTTCCGACTCCGCGATAATCGCCTAGCCCGTCGGGAACGTCAATCACCGCTAGAGGGGAATCAGGGGGTGATATTTCGGGGACACCATACCCGTTTCCGAATTTCTATAACAGGCAATTTTCCCAGGGGAAAACGGAGAAATTCGGAAATTGGTATTGTGTCCCCTATTTCACCCCCTATTTCACCCCGAAGAAGATCAGATAAGCCGGGGGGCTGGAATCACTTCAGCCAACGGTCAAGCCAGCCGATCACGGTCTCGTGCCAGAGGATGGAGTTGGCCGGTTTGAGGATCCAGTGATTCTCGTCGGGAAAATAGAGGAACCTGCTCGGGATGCCGCGCCGCTGCAGAGCGTTGAAACTCGAAAGTCCCTGCGTTTCCACGACCCGGAAGTCCTGCCCGCCGTGGACGATGAGCATCGGCGTCTTCCAGTTCTTGACGAAATTCGCCGGGTTGTGCTTCTCGTAGCCCTGGGGATTGTCCCAGGGGGTCCCGACGTGGTCCCATTCCGGGAACCAGAGCTCCTCGGTATCGTAATAGGCCGCCCGCTCGTCCAGGTTCCCGTCGTGGCTCACCAGACACTTGAACCGGTCGGGCCAATTTCCGGCGATCCAGTTGATCATGTAGCCGCCGTAAGAAGCGCCCAGGGCCCCGACCTTATCTGCGTCCATCCAAGGGCATTTCTTCAAGGCCGCGGCGAGGCCTTTCTTTAGGTCCTCGAGAGGCTTCCCTCCCCAGTCGCCGCGGATGGAATCGCAGAAGGCCTGCCCATAACCCGTGGAACCGTGAAAATCGACCGTCACCACGGCGTATCCGGCGCCCGCGTAGGCCTGCGGGTTCCAGCGGTAATGGAAATCGTTCCCGAACGACCCTTGGGGCCCGCCGTGGATCAGAAAAGCGACCGGGTATTTCTTCGCCGGGTCGAAATCCACCGGCTTGACGATATATCCGCAGACAGTCTCGTTGTTCCAGCCCTTGAAGGTAAACGGCTCGTAATCACCCATGCGGGCCGCGGCGACCTTAACCGCGTTGAAGCGGGTGATGACCTGTTCGTCACTTCCGTCCGACCTGACGGAATAGATCTCGGACGGCGATTTCAAGGTGTGACGCTCGAAGACGATCTGTCCCGAGACCGGGGCGAATCCGTTCACCGTCCCCTGCCCGACGATCGTCCGGGCTTTCCCGGTCTTGACGTCGATCGTGAACAACGCGTTTTGTCCCTGGTCGGAGGCCGTGGCCAGGATGGTCTCCCCGTCGGGGGACCAGGCCAGGGAGGCGACCGAATAATCCCAGGCTTCCGTCAGGACGCGCGCCGCACCGTCGGGCCACGGCTTGAGCACGATCCGGTAACGGTCGGCCTCGTAGCCGGGACGGGCCATGGCCAGGTAGGCCAGCGTCTTTCCGTCGGGAGAAAAGACCGGCGTCGTATCCCAGGCCTTGTTGGCTTCGGTCAGGCATCGGGGCGCCTGCGACCCGTCGACCGGCGCGTAATAAAGGTCCATGTCCGTGGACCAGGCTTCCTCCCGGCCGGCATCACGGGCCGTGAAGACGAGCCCTTTGCCGTCGGCCGTGAAGGCGATCTCCTCGCCGCCGCCGAAAGGCTTGCTCGGCGTGTCGGCATCCATGGGGAGCATCAGGTCCCTGGCTTCGCCGCCCTGCGTGGGCACGGCGAAGAGGTGGGAGCGCCGGCCGTCGGTCCAGGTGTCCCAGTGACGGACGAAAAGCTTGTCGTAGAGCCGGCCGGAGGCCTTTTGATTCTGGATGGCCTCGAGCTTCCTGACGGTCGCCTCGACGCTCTCACTTGGGAAAACCTCCAAGGTGACGGCCAGGGTCGCCCCGTCCGGAGAAACAATCAGGTTGCCGACGTCGAGAGGCAGCTTCGTGATCTGCTGGGCCTCTCCCCCGTCGATCTTGATGCGCCAGACCTGGGCGGACCCCGACCGGGTGGAGAGGAAGAAAAGGCACTTGGCGCAGGGCGACCAGCGGGCATTGAAATCCGCCGCCGGATGGGACGTCAGGCGGCGGAGGTCCTTCCCGTCCGTGCCGACGATCCAGATGTCCGTCTGCCCCCGGTTCCCCTCGAGGTCGGTCTCGCGGACGTTGAAGACGATCCACTTTCCGTCGGGTGAGACCCTGGAGTCCGAGATCCGGTCCATGGCCAGCATGTCATGGACCGAGAAAGGATGCGTTTTCTCGGCCGGGGCCTGGCTTTGAGCGGCGAGAGCCATTCCGGCCGACAGGAATCCAAGAACCAGCCAAACGTATACGAAACGACGCATGATGCCACCTCCAGAAAGATTCGCCCCGTTTATAGCACACGCCCGCTGTTGGGGTCAAACCTGACGCGGCCGGTCCCCCGGCCTACTTGATCGCCACTCCCATCGTGTCTCGGTGCATGTCGATGAGCGTCCTCATGTAGGGGCCGATTTCGTCGGGGCTCGCGAAACCTGCCTTGTGAGCCGCCGCCTCCCGCTTCTCTTTGGAAAGATCGCCCGTCCCGGCCCAGTGTTGGAGGTCGCGATAGCACCCGAGCGTGAACAGGTCCCAAACGGCCCCCTGGTCCCGGACGAAGATCATATTATATGGCCGTCCCGTTTCGACCGCGTAGATGTTCTCCATCTCGCGCTCCTTGAACAGCTCTTCCTGCTTTCCCGGCAGCGAGACGAATATCTCGATGTGATAGTAGGCCGTGCCCTCGAAGGCCTTTTTCACGCTTTCGAGCGACGGCCCCATGACGAAGATATCCTCCCGCCAGGCCGAACAGGCGTTGAGCTTCTGGTCGAACTCATCCCGGGAAAGAGCGGCATCGCCGGCCGCCTTCTTCCGCCGGGCGAGCCTGTCTTTCGAATAGTATTCGGCGTAGCTCCCCATGGGGGAGAGGAGCATGAGGTCCCACTGGTCGCCCTGCGTGTGGCGCCACCAGAAAAGAGGTCCGTCTCCCGACGCGTCATCGACGGCCATCCGGCTTTTGTAGAGAGCGATCAGGTCGAGAAGCCTCCCCGGAGCCGCCCGCACGAACGTTGTCTTGTACAAGTATGCCGGCTTTGCAGACGGCGGTCCCCCCGCCTCCGATACGGCCAGGGATAAAAAGACGAGGAGCGTGAAGAACAACAAGACCAGCGACGTTTTCTTGGAACGATTCCTCATGAGTTCTCCTTGAAAAAACTGATGATTTTCCGCCGATTTCAAATAGAAGAATTTGCTTATTCCGAGCGAGCTGAATTCACTGCCTTAGCGCTGAATCTCCCCTCCCCACCATGCCGGTAATATATCGCCGACCGCGTGGCGCTGTCAACAGCCTGCTGAGTTGCAGCAAAGTGAATACTTCCGGTTCCTAGGGGGATCGGGGGAACGTTCTCCCTGCGGACAAGGAGTACCGGATGGAAGAGGAGACGATCACATTGACGAAGCGAGAGGCTGAGAAGTTGAGGACCCTTCATCAGGTTACGGACCGATTGATCACCCAAGTCGGTGCCTGCAAGATCCTAGGCATCACGGACCATCAAGCCCGGACCTTGAAGTGACGGGTACAGGCCAAAGGGGCCAAGGGAGTTATCCTTAAGGGCCGGGGTCCGCGATTGGTTCTGATGGGCTCTGTGGATGACGCCACGGGGCGGCTCTGCAGCCGTTTCTACGACCACGAAGATGGTCAAACCGGGAAGGAAGCCCCCGAAGTACAACCCGCCGCCGACGCATCCCAGGCGGCATATGATCTTCGGGAACGGCCTCCAATTGTAGAACCGAAAGTCTTCACGTTGCCTTGACAAACGAGTTCAGGCTGTTGACAACCATCACCGGCAGGCGATATATTTCCCATGGCTCGTAGCCTGAAGAGAGGTCACATGCCCACCAAGTCCAAAAATCCTTACCTGCCCTTCGGAGACCAGCAGAACGCACCCTGGTATGGCAAGGACATCCTGTCGGTCAAGCAGTTCAGCCGCCCCGACCTGGATTATATCTTCGCCGTCGCCCACGAGATGCGGGTCATGGTCGAGCGGGTCGGCACCTTCGACCTCCTAAAAGGCAAGATCCTGGCCAACCTCTTCTACGAGCCGTCCACGAGGACGTCCTCGTCGTTCCTGGCAGCCATGCAGAGGCTCGGCGGCGCGTTCATCCCGATCAGCGAAGTGAAGTATTCGTCCGTGGCCAAGGGCGAGAGCCTGCCCGACACCGTCCGGACGCTGGGGTGCTACGCTGACGTTATCGTCATCCGCCACCCCGAGGTCGGTTCGGCGGCCCTGGCGGCTAAGCACGCCCGGAAACCCGTCATCAATGCCGGCGACGGTGTCGGCGAACACCCGACCCAGGCCCTCCTCGACACGTTCACGATCCACGAGGAATTGGGAAGACTCGACAACCTCAACGTTACCATGCTCGGTGATTTGAGATACGGCCGCACCGTTCACTCGCTGGCCCGCCTGCTCACCCAATTCAAGGGGATCACGCTGAACTACGTCTCGCCGGAGGCTTTGCGCATGCCCAGGGAGGTTATCGAAGAGGTCGCCGCGAAGGGTTACCCGCAGTCGGAACACACGACACTCGAGAAGGTTCTTCCTGAGACGGACGTCCTGTACGTCACCCGCGTCCAGCGGGAGCGGTTCGAGGATCCCGCCGAGTACGAAAAAGTCAAGAGCGCTTTCGTCATCACGCCCGAGGTCATGAAACCCGCGAAGACGGAGATGATCGTCATGCATCCTCTGCCCAGGATCACCGAGATCAGCATGGATTTCGACGATGACCCGAGGGCGGCGTACTTCCGGCAGATGGAGTACGGCCTCTATGTCCGGATGGCCCTCCTGGCAATGGTTCTCGGAAAGGCCTGACCCGGAAGGAGCGGCCCGCCGGGATTCCCCATGTCAACGCGGCGCGAGTTCCTCATCAGGTCCGGGCAGGGACTCGCTTCCTTGGCCGTGCTCCCCGGCGGCACCCTTTTTCAGGAGGGCGCTCGAGGGACGCCGACCTCCAAAACTCCGGCGCCGGCGGCCGTCAGCCTGGACGACAAGATCGGACAGATGATCCTGGCCGGCTTCCGGGGGATGAAGCTCGATCCCGGAAATCCCATCTTGGGCGACATCCGCGAGAGGCACATCGGGGGGGTCGTCCTCTTCGATTACGACGTCCCGTCCCAATCGCCGGTCCGCAACATCAAATCTCCCTGCCAAGTGAAGGACCTGACGGAAGCCCTGAAAGAGGCATCTCCTTCTCCCCTTCTGGTCGCGGTCGACCAGGAAGGCGGAAAGGTCTCGCGCCTCAAGGAGAAGTTCGGGTTCCCGGCAACCGTTTCCCAGCAGTCTCTCGGAACACGGAACGATCCGGGGGCCACGCGAAAGGCCGCGGACGAGAAAGCGATAACGTTATCCGAATGCGGTTTCAACATCAATTTCTCACCGGTCGTGGATCTTAACATCAATCCGGAGAATCCTGTGATCGGCGGCCGCGAGCGGAGTTTCTCGGCTGACCCTGCGGACGTGACCAAGCATGCCCTCGAAGTCATCAACGCCCATCATGCCCGCGGCATTCTCACGACCTTGAAGCATTTTCCAGGCCACGGGAGCTCGAAGGACGATTCTCATCTGGGGTTCGTTGACGTGACCGAAACCTGGAGTCCCACGGAGCTCGAGCCTTACGAGAAGATCATCGCAGCCGGGTTCTGCGACACGGTGATGACCGCCCATATCTTCAACTCAAAGCTCGACCCCTCCCTGCCCGCGACGCTTTCCAGCCGGACGATCGACGGCCTTCTGCGCGACGACCTTCATTTTGATGGCGTCGTCATCTCCGACGACATGCAGATGAAGGCCATCTCCGCCCACTACGGGTTTGAGGAAGCGATCCGCTTGGCCATCGGCGCGGGCGTGGACATCCTAACGTTCGCCAATAATTCCATTTTCGACCCCGAGGTCGCCGCGTCGGCCATCGGCATCATCAGGAAGGCAGTCTACGACGGGAGAATCGGCGAGAAGAGGATCGACCGGTCCTACGCGCGGATCATACAGCTGAAAGCACTGTTGGGAAAAGGTGTAATCTGAAGGCCACGTTCCCGTCTAACCGTCGAGCTTGACCTCTTCGCGGTAATCCACGGAGACCTGGGAGCCCGGCCTCGGCTTCAGCAGCTCCACCACCCGGAGGAAGGTCCGGTTGCGTTTCGTCCATGTCCTGTTGAGCTTGCGGGCGTAGTGGGCGACAGCGACGCTGATCCATTCGCGGGCCAAGAGCTTCCCGACGGTCTGTTTCAGGGAGTAGAAATGCCTGTGGCAGAACATCTGCGCCCTCTGCAGGTCGAAGAGGGAGAACCGCGCCGGCTGGAAGACG
>Ga0315291_10001821_pt1 | contig 28225 bp, 30 predicted proteins | sample YL17G12_20_MG_FD_203070 | JGI IMG/M metagenome (GOLD analysis project Ga0315291, IMG submission 203070) | Sediment microbial communities from Yellowstone Lake, YNP, Wyoming, USA - YL17G12_20 | ecosystem: Environmental > Aquatic > Freshwater > Lake > Sediment | place: USA: Wyoming | collected...
TTTCATCCAAGCTGAGGTTGACATGTTCAATGGTTGAAACATAACATTCGTGTTAATTCTGCAGCAAAACAGAAAACGATGTTCGGCACCAAAGGATCCGACGCATGAACAATAGAAACCTCAGTGCCAATACGCTCTTTCACTTCACCTCGAGCGTTGAGTTATTGAAGAGCATAATCGAGAACGGCTTGTACCCAAGATACTGCAGAGAGACTATCTACGTAAGTGCGCAAGTTGGCTGTGCCCAGGCAGAAGTGTGCATGCCCATGATCTCCTTCTGTGATATCCCGTTGTCTCAAATATGCGACCATGTCACAAAGTACGGACGGTACGCAATTGGACTGACAAAGGAGTGGGGACTGAAGAAAGGAGTTTGTCCGGTTCTCTACTACCGCGAAGGCGATCGTTCCTATGACGCGTTCCTCCGATCACTCGACTTGGCCAACAAGACGGGAGACGATTTTACGCATAATGGCTTGGTCACCAACCTTGCAGAGCTGGGATTCCTCTTCAAGCTCTATGAAGGGATTTCTCCCAAGAATGGCAAGATTACGAGGTTCTACGACGAACGAGAATGGAGATACATACCGCCGCTCGCCCAAACTATGCCTGACTTTCTCATGGATTTGGGTGATTTCTCCGACGCCACCAAGAGACAGGAGAAGAACAATAGATTTGAGAAATACCACCTAACATTTGAGCCATCTGACATTAGATATGTGGTCGTCAGGGGTCAAGACGATATCGGGGATATCGTCCAGTATATTGAAAGCCACAAGATAGAGTACTCACCCAAGGACGTCGTGTTACTCACGGCCAAGATTATTACAACGAAACAGATTCTGGATGATTTCTGAAGTCCCCCCGCTTCTCCGCACAACACCATTTGAGTGGATTGCGCTAGGACTCGTTTGCTCAATTGCCCGGTGGATGCTTCAAGTGACATTGGGCTTTCCCGCGCAAAATGGGCAGTTATTCCCAGACGTACGACTGTTTATTGTTGCCTGCCACTGGTGTCCACGCGCGCATGCCCACCAGGCTTTCTTGTTGCTTCTGGGCCTGCCAAGAGTGCCCTCGTTTGCACCGCCGCCACGCCATGTAATCCGAGCGCGGACTTTGTTTTATGATGCAGACCATGACCCAGCAGATCAAAGCCATCAGTCATTGACCGTCAACCATTATGATGTTCTGCACGGCCAGAGCTACCCTTGTCGCCTTGAATAACATCGCTTTGGCGCTCACTCACAGTCGCGTTGTGCAGATTGGCTTCTGGGTTCCGTTCCTTGTTGGATGCCACTGAGCGGCCACATCGGGTAACTCCTTTACGGTGGCTATGCAGAAGCTGCTGCCTACGGCGGTCGCCGGCCTGTCCAGGAACTGGCTCCACAAAGTCGCCCCGGCAGTCGCCACAATGGCGGCTGCGCCAGCATCACGTCAAAAGAGAGCAACATGGCACTGCATCAAACCCTCCATATCCAAGCCAAGGTTGGGCTGGTATACTCAGGGGGCGGTAAGGAGGCGCACATATGACCAAGGCTGATGAGAGAAAAGAAGCACAACTCTGGAAGAAGAGAGAGGACCAAATCCTTGACATGATGATCTTGGGGCACCTCTCAAGAATCCCCAAGAAGGATGTGGAGGAGTATCTGGCACATCTCGCTTATGTGTTGGCAGACGTAGCTAGAACGAATCTCTATGCCCATTCCACCATACAGAGATTGATAGGCAAATACCTGAAGTCACTGGGGTGGGAAGTGCGATATGAGGTCGCCTTTGAAGATGAGCATAACCGTCACAGGTTTGACATCGTAGCCCAGAAGGATGCACACGAGATCATTGTGGAAGTGAAGGCAGAGTTTGATGGTCGGGATTTGGGGCAAGTCATGGAATACGTGCACAGCGTAAGACGACAGCGCAAGAGAGCGAGGGTGTTCTTGGGCACGGACATCACGAATCTCTATCGCATGCTGGAGGGGTCTAGAGCAGACATCATTAGCGAATATGCCCGACTGCACAAGATGGGGTTCATCTTCGCTGACAGCAGTGTCGTTGCGGTGATACCTGCGGAGTTCATTCAGACCTTCTCTACGTACTGGAAGAGACTATAAGAGTCAAAGGTGTGCCTTCAGAGGTTCTCATGCATCTCGGTGTATCCACGTACTACCTATCACTCCTCACAAAGTCGATCCATGTTTTGAATGGGGACTGAATGTACGCTACTTGGGCGGGGGTAAGGGAACCAAGGCTCATGTGCGGCCTGAAGAAGTTGTAGTGAGTCAAGAAGCCGTCCACGAGCAAGATAGCCGACTCCCACGTTTTGAAGTCCCTCATTACCTTTGTGCGTTCCTTCAGCGTACCGTGGAAACGCTCTATTAGGTTGGTGTTTGGTTGCAGGGTGAAGCCCCTTGATTGGACATGCTCGGTGGCCGCACCAAACGCAAGCTCTATGCCATCCAGGTAGGAATTGTTCTTGTCAGTTATGACTACCCTCGGCATTTTGCCAGCACGTCTTGAGGCTGCTTCCATTAGCTGTTGCGCGTCGGTAGTCCGGCGAGAGGATGTCAGCCTACTAGCCAGCAGGAAACGGGTAGTTTGGTCTATGATGTCATACAGCCAGACGTTCTCACCTCCAATCCCGATCACGGACTCATCTGCTATCCACGTGTCCGATACGACAGGCTTGAACTGTTCAAACACCTTGATCGCCTTCTCGGTGTACGAGAAAACCCACCGATAGACTGTGGATTCATTCACAGGGTTGTTGTAGGTTATGCCTGTTCCCCTGGCTATATCGGCAAAGGACAGGCCGTCATAGAACATGTTGAGCGCAGACCCTATTTGCTCAACGGAAGATTGCTTCTTGAACGGCGCATCCTTGGTGTTGAACTTTCGCCCACAGCTAAGGCAAATGTACTCCTGGACGCCATCACGTATACCGTACTTGCTCACCTGATCTGGGCCGCACCACTTGCACGTTATGATCTGCGGTTCGGTAAAATGGAGTATAGTAAGATGCTCATTGCACCTGTTTATGCACTCTCTGAGATCATCGTTTCCCATTTTGTGCTCCTTTGTTGTGTTTATGTCGGGAGCCTAGGAACTCGTATTTTCCCAGTTTCCCCTTTTAATGATAGAGAAAGTTTCCCGTCCCTATATCCAAATAATTCCACGTATACTACTACATCTTGCTGGCCCTCTCTCACTATGTGAAGGAAATCCTGCGTGTTATCCAACAGTTTTACAACTATGTTTTTCCATGATGTTCTTTCACCCGTTTTTCTGATAACCAAATCGTTAGTTATCTCAAACTCGTCAGGAGGGTTGGTGCCTTGAATAGACACATTCCCCAATATCCTATCAAGGGGAAAATCCCTAAGCAGCCCACTTGTAATAGATAAACTGATTCTTAGATAATCTTGTTCTTTCTTCAAGTATGCCAGTGGATTAAAATCCACCCCTTCAACTTTTAGATTCAAGTACTTAGCAGGGTCTTTTGATTGCTGATGGCGAATCTTAAGAATCTCCATTTCGTGCTTACCCCATCTCCACAGTGCGATAAGCCAGCGATGGGGAATTGCATACCCAATTTCGAGTACTGTGATAACTCCAGCCACAGATACTCCTAAACGATATAACCAGTAACCGAAGTAGTACATAGCTACCGCTACAACTACTACGGTGATTCCAACAAATATCATTTTCCGTTTCATGCTCCCCCCTCATCCAGAGGCTAATACTATTCATCGTCCACCTCTGGCAAGGGGAAGTATAGCGCGTCTGGGGTGGCAATACACCAAGACGCATGAGAACCGTCAGAAGGTCTGCCTCCGTGCCCATTGCACTGCCATGGTATAATAGAAGTAGCTTAACAACCGAATAGAGCTATCAAGAGCTGCGACGAGGGTACTGGCCCAATGACTCGCAAGGCAACCTGAGCCTTCTCAAGGTGCCAAAGCCAGCCCGATAGGTCCCAGTGAAAGCTGGGAAAAGGAAGGCAGAAGACCTCTGCCAAGAGGTCTCTTCGTTTCTGGGACATCTTCCCTCTGGCCGCACTCTTGACAGCCCGAAGCTAGAAAGGAGGCGGCCATTTTCTTTGGCAGCACATGCTACGAGGTCAGCGTGAACAGCAAATGAGGCAATGACGGAAAGGAGCAGAAACAATGACCATCAACTACTCAAACGACGACGGAGAGGTAAACCCGCTTGAGCATGAGGTAAGCAAGCTGTCCTCTGGTTCCCAATGCACCCAGCGGGCCGGCCGGGAGCAGCGCGTTTACCGTGGACACGGCATCCGCGACACCATCCTAATAAAGCCGACCAGGGGCGGTTTTGATGTGGAAACAGACATCATAGTCCCCTTCGCCGTTGACCCTTTGAAGGGAACAACTGGGGCGCGCGACATGATGGTGAAGAACAAGCGCATCCTTACTACAGACCTGGAACCAAGGATACCGGAGAATGTCCGCGGACCATGGTTCCACCAGCACTACTCTCCCAACCGCCTGCCCGACGTGGCATCGCTGCATGTCCACATCGCAGGCACAGCCAGGACCCCCACGGAGGCCGAGAGTCTGGCCGTTGATCTGTGGGACGCTGTAGATGCCGACAGGCTGACCAAGTTGTTGGAGTAGACGGTTCCCTATTGACAGCCGGGCATAAGATCCAGGCTCCATGCCAGAGTCAACTCAGAAGAGCAGGTTAATCGATAGTAGAGGAGGATGATAATGTCGAACCTCAATGAAGCCAAGACCCAGTTTATTCGTGACCGAATCACGGAGACACCCTACCACGAACGCCATTACATCGGTCAGCTTCTGTGGTTGGAGGACATCATATTCCGTGGCGGGCCGACCCAGTGGGCCGAAGGCATGGCCTATGGCAAAATGAAGAAGGACTATCCGTTGGAAGCGGAGGCCATAAAACGCGAATTGCAGGGGGGCAAGCAAACCACCACAGAGGAGTTCAAGGCTCTGCAGGATAAACGCAAGAGAGAGTTGGGAATCGAACGGGAAGGATGGAGACGCTTCGACGAGAAGAGGGAGAGTGAAGAGTTGCAGCAATGGCTAAGAGCAGGTGGCCTTCCGGATGAAGGGAATCGGCGCGATCTGCCAGACCAGTGAAGGTGGCGCGGACGAGAGGGCCGAGGGCACGCTGAGAGGCACCCCCAGCGGGATACACTACATCCGGGATGCTTACAAGAGGGCCAGCGTGCCCTTTGCCGAATAGGAGAGGAGGGTTAGAATATGGCAGATAGGGGAGGTGCTGAGATGTCAATACAGGTTGAGGCTGCAGTCAAGGCGCACATTTGGACGGTGGAACAAGTTGGGACCATCGACAGTTTCCAGCCGACCTGGATATGGTTGCCGTATAGAGTCAAAGAGGCGCTCGCAAACAGCATCAAGGGTGGTCTGCTCACCATGATACAGAGATGGGGGTCCAGTCGCGAATGGCCACACTGGACATCAACTGGAATCCAGGCTTTGAGTGAACTCGCCGGAGCGAGTGACGAGAATTGGCACAAAGGAACAGCTTTCGGGGAAATATCCGTGGTGCCAGTTGCTGCCGATATAGACGTGCACTTCAATGGCACTTACCTGGAGAAGTGGAAGAAAGTCGCGGGACACCCCGAACGAGTTGTGAATGCTTGTCTTAGAGAGATGCGCTTGCTCGTTAGAGTGCATGACTGGGTACTTGAAGAAGAGTTGGGTTATGGGCAACTGTGCGGCAGACGCTTGAATCGAGACGAAATGTCAAAGCTGGCGATGGACACTGATTGTGGCAAGGAAGAATGGGCAGACGTCAGGCGGAGGCTAGATACACTTCATGAGGAGGGCAACACTCGGTTCGATGCCTTGGATGCGAAGTTGATTGCCAAGCATATTTGCACCGGCAAACGCAACATCAAGAGTATCTTCGACTACTACAAGGGAGGGCCTGACGCGACCGTGCAGGCATATTGCGTGAAGTGCAAGAAGAAGGTGGAGATCCTGGGTGCACAGGGCGTCGCTCTCAAGAAACACCGCTGGGCGATCATGGGTATCTGCCCGGAGTGCGGAACGAGGGTATTCCGCTTCATCTCCCAGACAAGACTTGAAGAGGATGGATGATTGGAATCTGCTGCCAGAACAAGACCCTCTTGTCGCGGTCCTTGGTAGCGGCGATGCCGGCACAATGGAGTCCGTGATACGGCATGTCCACGCTGATGTTGACAGCCAATAGCGGCTGGGTGTTATTATCCAGGTAGTTATCCCATCGGATTCCGCATACAAGTCCTCATAGCAGCCACAGGCTAGGGCAAAGCTACTCGCCAAGGGGGGTGAACATGGTTAGGCAGAGGGTTAGCCGTCTATTCCGCGGATTTACTCCAGTCGTCATCATAGTATGCCTGGTGGCTGCCATATTCTCCCTCTTGGGTTTTCTGTCTGGTACGCCCGTCCAGGCTGCCGATGGCCCAGAGGCTGCGGTTGAGTGGAGCAAGACCTTCGGCGGCACTAAGAATGACCACTTCTACGGCGTTCAGCAGACGTCTGATGGCGGCTACATCATGGTTGGCTACAGAGACTCAAATACCGGTGCTGACATGGATGTCTGGCTAGTAAAGACGGATGCCAATGGGAATGAGGTCTGGAGCCGTACCTATGTGACTATAGACGACGAACGCGCATTCTCCGTGCAACAGACATCTGATGGCGGCTACATAGTGGGGGGCAGCGTATATTCGTACAGTGAAGCTGACATCGATATGTGGCTGCTGAAGGTCGACGCCAGCGGGAATGAGCAATGGAATCGAACCTTTGGGGGAGCGATGGAGGATTGGGGCTATTATGCTCAACAGACGTCTGATGGCGGCTACATCATAGTCGGTTCTACGCATTCCTACGCATGGCTGGTAAAAACCGACTCCAATGGAAACGAGCAGTGGAACAAGACCCTTGGCGGAAGATATGGAATGTGTGTACGGCTGACATCTGACGGCGGCTACATAATAGTGGGGGGGGCCACCAATAGTGGGACTAATGATTTCTGGCTAGTGAAGGTGGATTCCAGCGGGAATCAGGTCTGGGACAAGACCTTCGGTGGTGCAGGTGAAGATTACGCTAACCATGTGCAACAGACCGCTGATGGTGGCTACTTCATTGTGGGGTACACTTTTTCATATGGGGCTGGAGGGGTTGATATCTGGATCATGAAGACGGATTCCAGCGGTAACATGGTATGGGACAGGACTTTTGGAGGAGAAGGCACTGATTGGGGATTCACTGGTCAGCAGACCTCGGATGGTGGCTTCGTACTAGTAGGCATCTATGACCAAGGGGCTGGCAATAGGGCCGCATGGCTAATCAAGACAGACTCAAATGGAGTTGAAGAATGGAATAAGTTCCTCGCCACCTCCGGTGACAATCAGGCGCACGACGTCGAACAGACCTCCGATGGTGGCTACGCGGTGGTAGGAGACAGTCAATATGGCGGCCAGATCGATGCGTGGATAATGAAGATAAGCAATCCCTCTACTCAGCCAGCTAACGTGGCACCGATAGACGGAGCTTCAGGTGTCAGCGTCACCCCTACGCTGACCTCGTCCTCGTTCTCCGACCCAGATGGTGGGGATACTCATGCCGCCTCACAGTGGCAGGTGAGGACTGCAGCAGGCAGCTACTCCAGCCCGATCTTCGACAGCGGCACCGATGGCGCTAATCTGACCAGCATTACCCTGTCAGCGGGAATCCTCGATGGCAATACCACCTACTACTGGCACGTTAGACACCAAGACAATCATGGCTCTTGGTCGGGCTACTCGACAGAGACGTCGTTCACCACACAGGATGCGCCGATCAACCCTGCCGATGGGCCAGAGCCTGCGATTGAGTGGAGCAGAACCTTCATCGGTGGCACTGGGAATGATTACTACCGCAAGGTTCAACAGACGTCTGATGGCGGCTACATAGTAGTAGGCAACACTGACTCTTACGGTGCTGGGGCTTCGGATGTCTGGCTAACAAAGACAGATTCCGATGGGAATGAGACCTGGAGCAGGACCTATGGGGGCGTAAACGGTGAAAACGGATGGTCCGTGCAACAGACTCCCGACGGCGGCTACATAATAGGAGGCACTACATCTTCCTACGGGGCAGGTTCGGTGGATATGTGGCTGCTGAAGGTGGATTCAAATGGAAATGAGCAATGGAATAGAACCTTTGGGGGAGCGGGAGGAGATGCGCTCGGTTATGCCCAGCAAACGTCTGATGGCGGCTACATAGTAGTAGGCTACACTGACTCTTACGGTGCTGGTGGTGCTGACATATGGCTGGTGAAAACAGACTCCAATGGGAACGAGCAGTGGAACAAGACCTTTGGAGGAACAGACCACGAATATGGATATTGTGTACAACAGACTTCTGATGGCGGCTACGTCATTGTGGGTATAGAGTCGAGTAGTGGGGCTGGTGGGTATGACGTATGGATCATAAAGACGGATTCCAGTGGGGATCAGGTCTGGGACAACACCTTCGGTGGAACAAGTGGTGATTACGGCAATTATGTACAACAGACATCCGATGGCGGCTACGTCATTGCGGGGCGGACTCAGTCTTACGGTGCTGGGGATAATGATATCTGGCTCATAAAGGTGGATTCCAGCGGGAGCAAAGTGTGGGACAGGACTTTTGGCGGGACAGGGTCTGATATGGCCTTCTGTGTTCAGCAAACTTCTGATGGCGGCTATGTAGTAGTAGGCCATTACAACTTAGGGGGCGGCAAGATCCCCGCGTGGCTAGCCAAGATAGACTCGAATGGAGTTGAAGAATGGAGCAAGTTCCTTGCCATCTCCGGTAGCGATTGGGCCGAGGCCGAAGGCATCGAACAGACTTCCGATGGTGGCTACGTTGTGGTGGGATACGCCGGCGGTCTTGATGCGTGGATAATGAAGATAAGCAATCCCTCCAATCAGGCAACCAACATGGCACCCATAGACGGAGCTTCTGGTGTCAGCGTCACCCCTACGCTGACCTCGTCCTCGTTCTCCGACCCTGATTCAGGTGATACCCACGCTGCCTCCCAGTGGCAGATCAACACTATATCTGGCGACTATTCCAGTCCCATCTACGACGGTGGCACCGACGCTTCACACCTGACCAGCATCACCCTGTCGTCGGGAATCCTCAACGGCAATACCACCTACTACTGGCGTGTTAGGCATCAGGACAATCATGGAGCCTGGTCGGGCTATTCGGCAGAGACATCTTTCACTACTCTCAACGAGCCTCCGGACCAGCCAACCAACACCGCACCGTCCAATGGAGCCACCAATGTCAGCCTAACGCCAACATTGCAGTCATCTGCTTTCTCCGATCCCGATGCTGGAGATAGCCATGCAGCTTCACAGTGGCAGATCAGCACGACGTTAGGTGACTACTCCAGTCCTGTGTTTGACAGTGGCATAGATGCCTCAAACCTCACGAGCATTGCCATACATTCAGGCATATTGGACTTCTCGACTACCTACTACTGGCACGTGATGCATCAAGACAATCGCGGGGAATGGTCAGACTGGTCGTCAGAGACATCTTTCAGCACACAGGCTGCGCCCAACAACCCTCCTACTCAACCCGGCAACGTCTCACCATCGAACGGGGCCACTGGCGTCAGCCTGACGCCGACCCTACAATCTTCAGCGTTTTCTGACCCCGATGCAGGCGATTCTCATGCCGCCTCCCAGTGGCAGATAAGGACCGGCACTGGCAGCTATGGCAGCCCCGTTTACGACAGTGGAACCGATGCTTCTCACCTCATCAGCGTCACCACCACATCGCTGAGCTACTCCACCACCTACTACTGGCATGTCAGATACCAGGACAGTCATGGCGACTGGTCAACCTATTCGGCAGAAACATCTTTCACCACTCTGGCTGCGCCCAACAACCCTCCCAGTCAACCCAGCAACGTCTCACCATCCAATGGGGCCTCTGGTATCAGTCTGACACCCACTCTCCAGTCCTCGGCCTTTTCAGATCCCGATACTGGAGACACCCATGCTGCATCCCAGTGGCAGATAAGAACAAGCTCAGGAAGCTACGGCAGCCCCGTCTACGACAGTGGCACTGATGCTTCTCATCTCATCAGCATCGGCGTGCCTTCTCTGAACTACTCTACAACCTACTACTGGCATGTGAGGTATCAGGATAATCATGGTGCCTGGTCAAGCTATTCAGCGGAGAGATCCTTCACCACTATCTCTGCCCCGCCGTCCAATAACACTCCCGTTGGCTCACCCGTCACGGTGCCCTTGAACGGCACTGTTGTAACCTTCGATGATGTCACTGTGGCAGGGAACACGACCCACACTTCTCAACAAGGCAACCCAGGCGGCGGGATACCAGAAGGCTTCATGCTCAGGGGTCAGTTCGTGGACGTGGTCACCACAGCCACCTACAGTGGCCCAATCACTATTGGCATCAGATATGACCCCAGCATCCCCAACCCGCAGAATCTCAAGCTGTTCCACTGGTATGGAGGGCATTGGGATGATGTGACCACCTCAGTGGACACAACCAACCACATTGTCTATGGGCAGGTCAACTCTCTGTCATGGTTTTTCATTGGAGGGGAATGGGTGTGGGTTGACGATGGGGCGCACTCAGCCCCCGTCTTCCCCAACCTCTACATCGGCATCGGGGCAGCGCTGGGAGCAGGCATTGTGGCCTATGCTGTCAGGAGGAGACTGGCGACAAAGTAGGCTGACCTCAAGCGGCAACTCAGCAAGGGTGGACGAAGAGTCCACCCTTATCGTATTCTCTCTTCAGCCAATCGTGGCAAAGGAAGGACTGCCTAGTGGTTCTGTCGGATTGGGCCATAGGTCTAGCTGTGGCGCTGGTGGTGATCGTCGGCATCATCGCTGGCTACGCCACCATCGGCTACATCATTGCCGGGAGAGGCATCAAGCGGCCCTTCTTGCGCTACACTGTCCGCTATGCCGTCGTCTTCCTGGTCTTTCTTGGCCTGGAGACAATCATCATCTGGCTGGCTCCCTCTGTACACAGGATGCTCCAGCATCTGACTGCGGTGGCAGTGGGCCAGACTCTGGAGATGGCCAGCGTACACAATCTTATATCTGGCTCAAGGATAGCTGTTCAGGAGCCTCAGTCAGTATTTCGAATTGATGTGGCGTGCCTGGGTGGCATACTCTTTTGGGCCTACATAGCTTTGGTGCTGGCAGAGCCACGGGCGACTGTCAGACAGCGCCTTATTGGCTTGGGCGCAGGCTTGATTGGCCTCCTTGTGTTCAACCTATTCAGGATATTCATCAGTATCTACATAGATTCGAAGACTGGCGTCAATGTCCACAACTACTTCTACCTTTTCAACATGGTATTTGTGTTGCTGCTCTGGGCAGGATGGGTGAGGACTCTGAAGCCACGGCCAGCAAGAGTAACACGACCTGGGGTGTAGCAGAGATCGCCTGTCACAGCGTGGGCAGAGGCGTCCACCCCGAACCTGCCTAGCGTTGCACAATCGTCCAGATTGTTCAGTCACGCTTCGATGTTTGGTGTGGCCTAAGCATGGGAGTTGGCAACTGAAGGCATCGACATCAAGGGTTTTGTAGGCCCGAACGTACTCACCACTGGACAAACATGGGGATGTGTGTACCGACTTAACAATAGGCCATAACGTTGATCACACAGAAGCCTGCAATGTGCAACGACAGATCAGCGCATGGCCTGCGTTATCCCCGCTGTATCACTTGAGTGGCCCTATTCTCGCCCTCCTGAGGTCGGGGGTTAGGGATTCCTCCAGCATCGCTCGATACCCAGTGGCAGGAGAGCGTCAGAGCCCCACAGCGTGTCACTCTGGAGGCAGCTCGGGATGGCCAACCTGCTTCTTGAGGACTCTGCTAGGATTCTCCTCACATGAACTTGGCAGCAGTTCTCACTTCCAATTCGCCAGCCTTTCCCTGGACTCTGTGCAACAGGGTTTGTTCTTAGGTGTAATGTGTTGGCGTTTCAAGATCATCTTCGCCAGTCTGTCAGAGTAAGGTTCAAATAGCCTTATATCCTGAGTTTGCGGAATGGAAATGAAGAAGGGCACCCCACAGCCCCTGGCCACCTTCTCCATAGCGAGCTTGGGGGAGAGCAACTAGTGTGTCACTAGGCCGCAGGAGGGACACAGGTACCCGTCCATCATAGTCACGAGGCCTATTACGGGAATCACCTTTTGGCGGACGATGTCAGGTGAAACTCCGTACTATGGCAAACGGGGTGGGGCAAACGCTGGGGCAATCGATATGGTAAACGGTATGGCAAACCATGCGCCGCAGACACAGCCAATCTCAGGCAACCACAGAAGTCCCATCAAGTCGCCTTCGTAATTACGAAAACGAGTGTGCCAGAAGCGGTTGGCAATAATTGCCGTCTGGGGTTATGATGGATAGCTAGATTAGCTAGAGGAAGGAGGAGTACTGCATGCAACCTATCGGACAGGATACGACTGCAAAAAGGAGACCCACTGCTTTCAGGGAAAAATCCCAAGAGGTGGCGTCCCTGCCGGGACTCGAACCCGGAACCTACTGCTTAGAAGGCAGTTGCTCTGTCCAATTGAGCTACAGGGACGGGCTGGCCATTCAATTGTCTGAGCTCCGCACAATCCACCCGAAAGAGATCCCCCGGCCCACTGAACCCACACGGGATTTCTTCGTGTTCATTGTAACACCTCCCTCATGCCTCAACAAGTTCACGGCGCTCACAGAACCGGGACGAGTCTTGGCTGGATCCTCGTGAACGGAATTGAACACAGTCCGTGAAGCCGGGAGGAGTGCAGCCGACCATAGCCGAGGACTTGACTGGACTACTGTGGCTAGCCCAGTACCGCCGCCAATTCAGTCCCATGGTCATCGAGCCATTTCTTGTGTACGCGCCATGAAGGACACCGCTCAGCCACTAACCTCCAGAACCCCTTCGTGTGGTTCATCTCCTTCAGGTGCGCCACCTCGTGTATCACAACATAGTCAACCACGGGCTCTGGCGCCATAATCAGCCGCCAGTTGAAGCTAAGCGTGCCCCTGTGCGAACAACTGGCCCAACGTGTCCTCTGTCCTCGTATCGAGAACCGGCTGTATCTGACCCCAAACGCAGTGGCGAATTCGCTCGCTTTCTGCTCCAGGACTCTGGCAGCCTGAGCTCGATACCAGTGCTCCAGTAGCAAGTCCAAGTCAGAGCATTCCAAGCCCCGGTAGACCATGAGAGTGCGCCCCTGCAATTCGACGCTCTCGGCAGAGGAGATTCCCTGGCAACTGACGATCCGGACTTCCTGCCCCAAATAAGGGACAGCGTCACCGAACGCCAGTCCCCCTCTATCAGCAGGCTGGGCTGCCCGAACGAATCTATCCATCTTGTCCAGTATCCACCGCGACTTTGATTCCAGCATCTCGTCCAGTACATCCAGATTGCAGTGCCTGGGAAGAATGACTGTGAGGCCTCGTTCATTCCTGACCTCAAATCGGACCTGCTTCGCCACGGAGCTGCGCTTGACCACGTAAGGAACGACACGACCACCAAGCGAGATTTGCCGTTCGGCAATGACGACCAGTTGAGAGCGACGATGACGACTCATGTCACAGATGTAATAGATACTTGTCGCGGCAACGGTACGGTCAACGCACACAATCCTTGCCCTACTTGCCACCGCAGGACTGAGGGCCCCGAAGCCACTACGACGTGGTCTTGATGCCAAGCCATCCCAATATGTAACCCATCCCCCAAGCACCCAGATAGGCTACGTAGGTAGCCTTCACAATCTTGCCCGCAGCGGATGCCAGATAGTACTTCCAGGGTGCCATCCCCGTGGCTCCGGCCGTGGCGCCGAAGAACATGAAGAAAGGGTTGAAGATGGCGGAAGCCAGAAAGACGGTCAAGTATCCCCTCTTTCCCATCCACTTTTCTATACGGGAGTATATCCTCTGGAAGGCGCCTTGGATTCTCCCACCGCTTGACTCCTTCAGGTAGGACTCACCGCCACGTCCCAGCATGTATCCCGTAAACCCGCCCAGCGCCTCGCCAAGCCCCGCGGCTATGCCTACGAGAAAAGGGAAATGCACTATGCCGCCAAGGGCAAACACCGCCGGTACCCCTGGCACATACACGATCACGGTGGCTCCAGCCATGAAGTTGACCACAAAGGCGATGACGTACGCATACCTTTCGTATCGCTCGATGTCATGAATGATGCGCTCAAGATCGTCCCTGAAGACAACGGCAAGGACGCCGATAGCAAGGATCAGGAGCACGGACAGGAGAACCAGATACCAGCTGCGCTTGCGAGGCCTCTTGGCCTCGCTGCCGTCTTGCTCGATGTCTTCGACCATCCCTCGAACGAAAAGAATACAGACTGGTGAGCGCGAAGTCAACAAGCGCAGCGCTCAGCGATGTTGACATTTCGTGAATAACGGCTGATAATATCAACGAATTAAGAGGAATGCCCATTCAGAATCTTTGGGATGATATTGAGCAGTTAGGTGCACATGACGCAGAAAGATTGGGCTATCCCACACAAAAACCAGAGGCTCTCTTGAGAAGGATAATCGAGGCCAGCAGTGACAAGGATGATATTGTGCTTGATCCCTTCTGTGGATGTGGCACAAGTATTGCTGTAGCAGAGCGTCTCAATCGCCGATGGATTGGCATTGATATCACGCACTTGGCGATCGCACTTATGAGGCATCGCCTAGAAGACGCCTTCGGTGAACATCTGGCCCCCTATGAAGTCATAGGTGACCCCAAAGACCTGGAAAGTGCCAGGGCACTGGCCCAGGAGAGCCAACACGAAGGAAGATATCAGTTTGAGTGGTGGGCATTGGGCAAGGTAGCTGCCAGACCAGCCCATGACAAGAAGAAGGGAGCCGATACTGGCATAGATGGCATCATCAACTTCTTTGACGATAACAGCGGAAAAGCCAAGAAGATTGTTATTCAGGTGAAGAGCGGTGGTGTGAAAAGGGGCGACATAGCCACACTCAAAGGTGACATGGAGCGGGAGAAGTCTCCCATCGGGGTGCTAATCACCTTGGAAGAGCCAACAAGACCCATGCTGCAGGAGGCCGCCGCCGGGGGCTTCTATGAGCCTGAACACTTCCCCGGTCTGCGCTATCCGAGACTCCAGATTCTCACTATCGAGGATCTGCTCAACGGGAAACGGATAGAGTATCCGCGGTTGGCACCAGAGGGAACATTCAAGAGGGCTGAACGCAAGAGGAAGACGGATGGTAGCGAACAGACCCAACTACTCTAAGCCCTCATCAACCTTCACTTGGCAGAACCAAAGCAACGCGAACCTTAACCTGACCATCGCCTTGTGAACTTCAAGCTGTACTCTCCCTCCCCCTTCAGCCCCAGATGGTCACAGGGGGCGTCTCCATTCTCAGCCGTCTACCGGCTCGATTTCGCTGGTGATTTAGGGGCCAAAAAGCTCATTATAAGTTGACCCATTTCGCTACCATCTCTGTCTATTGTGCCACAGCGTATATGGGTGTATACTATCAACTACTATGGTGAGAATAAGACTGCAGAGAGTAGGCGCAAAGAACCAACCCAGTTATCGTGTTGTCGTTGTGGATTCTCGGGCACCAAGGGACAGTGCGTACATAGAAAGGATTGGGCACTACGATCCCCTGACTAACCCCGAGACCGTGGTAATCGAGTCGGTCAAGGCCACCAAGTGGCTTCAGCAGGGTGCTCAACCCAGTGAGGCAGTAGCCAGACTCCTCTCCAAGCAAGGCCTCTGGGCCGCCCCTGCCCAGTCCCCTAGGAAAGCCGAAGCTGCTCCTGCTCCAGAGGCAGCAAAATGAAAGGCTTGGTAGAGTACATCGCCAAGTCGATCGTCACAGTCCCCGATGCCGTCGTAGTAACCGAAGAGACCACTGTAGACAAGAACGTTGTTCTGAAGCTGCAGGTCGCCCCGGAAGACAGAGGCAGGGTTATCGGCAAGCAAGGCAGAGTCGCGGAGGCAATGCGCACCCTGCTAAGGGTGGCAGCAATACGCGCAGGCGTTCGAGTTCAGTTGGAAATCCTCTAGAGTCCTATAGATCCCGCCAGCTCCTAGGGAACGTGTCTCTCTCTTCTCTTCCTTCGTTCGCTGACCTTCAATCGAGCTAAAGATCTCCTCAGAGCGGCTTCTGCTGCTACCAACTCCGGCCCAGTGAGCGGTCGCCTCATTTGCTCTTGAGCACGCCTCTTGGCCGCTTCGGCGCGAGCGGCATCAATATCATCAGCGCGCTCAGCCGCATCAGCTAAGACAATGACCTTATCGTCTATCACTTCGAGAAAGCCGCCGCTGACAACCATGAACGTCTCCTGACCACCCATCCTCAGGCAGAGCTCCCCAGCCTCAAGCATGGTCATGAACGCGGCATGGTGCGGCAGTATGGTGAACTGCCCTACGCTTCCAGGGGCAACAATAGAATCCACCTCACCGGTGAATACGGGACTCTCGGCTGTAACAATCTCCAATTTCAGCGTTGCCATAGTTACATCCCCAGGCGTCTGGCCTCTTCGACCGCTTCTTCGATGGTTCCTACCATGAAGAACGCCTGCTCCGGCAGCGCATCATGCTTGCCGTCCAGGATCTCCTGGAAGCCGCGCACGGTCTCCTTGATCGGCACGTACTTGCCTTTTCTGCCGGTGTACGGTTCGGCCACAGACATTGGCTGAGACAGGAACCTCTGGATGCGGCGAGCCCGCGCCACAGTAAGCTTGTCCTCTTCAGAAAGTTCTTCGATGCCGAGAATGGCAATAATATCTTGGAGTTCCTTGTATCTCTGCAGTACCTTCTGTATACCCCGGGCCACAGCGTAGTGCTCTTCGCCTACTATCTTCGGATCGAGGATACGGGAGGTAGAGGAAAGCGGATCCACAGCGGGATACAGACCCAGGTCTGCGATGGACCGCTCGAGAGCGATTACGGCGTCAAGGTGGCCCATGGTGGTCACGATTCCCGGGTCAGTATAGTCATCAGCCGGAACGTAGATGGCCTGGAACGAAGTGATAGATCCCTTCTTGGTGGAAGTGATCCTTTCCTCCAACTCACCCACTTCGGTGGCCAGGGTGGGCTGATATCCCACGGCCGATGGCATTCGTCCCAGCAGCGCCGAGACCTCCATGCCGGCCAAGACATAACGATAGATATTGTCGATGAACAGCAGCACATCCTGTCCTTCGACATCTCGGAAGTACTCTGCCATGGTCAGTCCGGTCAGGGCAATTCGCGCCCTCACTCCTGGAGGTTCGTTCATCTGCCCGAACACAAGAGCCGTCCTGGCGATAACGCCTGAAGCTTTCATTTCCGCCCAAAGGTCATTGCCTTCACGTGAGCGCTCTCCTACTCCGGCAAACACGGACACGCCACCATGGACAGTGGCGATGTTGTGGATCAATTCCTGAATAACGACGGTCTTTCCTACGCCGGCGCCACCGTAGGCACCGATCTTGCCGCCCTTGGTAAAGGGTGCAATGAGGTCGATAACCTTGAGGCCGGTCTCCAGTATCTGCGTGCTTGTTTCCTGCTGATCATAGGGAGGCGCCATCCGATGAATGGGCCACTGCTGCTCAGCCTTGACTGCGCCCAGGTTGTCCAGTGGTACACCCAGCACATCAAACAGCCTGCCAAGGGTGGCATTGCCTACCGGGACAGCAATGGGAGCACCAGTATCGATCGCCTCTATACCACGCTCGAGACCCTCCGTCGGCATCATGGACAAGCACCTCACCCAGTTGTTGCCGATGTGGTGCTCAACCTCGAGGACTATCTTGCCTTCCTTACGAGGAATTTCAATGGCATTGTATTGAGCCGGCAACTCCTCAGGGGGAAACTCGATGTCAACTACCGTGCCAATTACTTGAACTACTCTACCCTTGGCCATGTGTTCTACCCTCCTAGGCTATTGCCTCCGCTCCACCGGTGATATCGAGAAGTTCCTTGGTAATCATCTCCTGACGAGCCTTGTTGTACATCAGGGTCAATTCCTGAACCAGATCGCTAGCATTATCGCTGGCATTGCGCATGGCCACCATTCTGGCTGACTGCTCACTGGCAATCGACTCCAGAACAGCATGATAGACTTCCATCTCCACAAACCGCGGGAGGAGCTCAGCCATTACTTCCTTCCTCGCTGGCTCGTAGATATACTCGATCTCAGCCTTTCGCTCACTCTTCGCCGGCTCCACAGGGAGCAACTGTTGCAGTACCGGCCGCTGCGTCATGGTCGTAACGAACCTGCTGTAGGCCAGATAGACCACATCACAGTACTTGTTCGTGTAGTCATCAATAACGATCTTGGATATCGGCAGCGTATCAAGGAGAGAAGGCTTGTCCCCGATTCCAGTGAATTCCGCCCTGACCTCGCGGCCATAGCGAATCATGAAGTCTCTGCCCTTGCGGCCGACAGTTATGAGGACCGAAGGAACGTCCCGCTGAGTTGTGTCGACCACGAAGTTGCCGGTGCTCCGGTTAATGTTGGCATTGAGCCCGCCGCAGAGACCGCGATCAGGCGTAATATGAATGATCTCGATCTTCTTCATCTCGCGTCTGTCGAGAAGAGGATGGCCGCCGCCGCCCTGCTGTGCCACCAGGTCAGCCAGAACCTGCTGTATCTTCTCCGCGTAAGGTCGGCCAGCCAGATCGCGTTCCTGGGCCTTCTTCATCTTCGAAGTCGCCACCATCTCCATGGCCTTCGTGATCTTGGCCGTGGATTGGATACTGCGTATGCGCCGGCGGATTATTCGTAGGTTAGCCATTCTGCGTCATCTGCTCCAGCGTTACACGTTCCTGCCTAGAATCCGGACCTCTGCAACTTCCCTGGCCTACTTGGCCCTGGCCTGCTTGAACTCTGCGATGGCCTTCTTCAGCGCCTCTTCATTCTCAGGACTGATGTCCCTGGTACTAGCAATAGCCTTGCCTATCTCCGGATGGTTCGTCTCCATGAACTTGTGCAGATCCGTCTCAAAGGCTGTCACCTTGTCCACAGGTACATCATCCAGATGGCCGTTGGTAAGCGCATACAGGATTGTGATCTCTTTCTCCAACGGCAGCGGGCTATACTGTGGTTGCTTGAGGAGCTGAGTGCTTCTCTGTCCCCTCTCCAACTGCGCCCTGGTAGCCTTGTCGAGGTCGGCAGATCCGAACTGGGCGAAGGCAGCCAGTTCGCGGTACTGCGCCAGCTCAAGTTTGAGCTTGCCAGCCACCTTCTTCATAGCCTTGGTCTGTGCTGCCCCACCGACGCGTGACACTGACACACCGGCATTCAGAGCCGGCCGAATACCGGCGTTGAACAAGTCCGTCTCCAAGAATATCTGACCATCGGTAATCGATATGACGTTCGTAGGAATGTAACCCGAGACGTCGCCCAACTGTGTCTCAATGATGGGCAAAGCAGTCAAAGAGCCTCCGCCATGCTCTGGTGAGAGCTTGGCCGCCCTCTCGAGCAAGCGGCTGTGAAGATAAAAGACATCTCCGGGGTACGCCTCACGTCCCGGCGGACGACGCAGCAGCAGTGAAATCTGACGGTATGCCCAGGCATGCTTGCTCAGGTCATCGTAGATGACCAGGGCATCCTTGCCCTGCTCCATGAACTCCTCTCCTATGGCACAAGCAGCGTAAGGACAGATGTACTGGATGGGGGCTGAGTCAGAGGCACCGGCAGCTACGACGATAGTGTGCTCCATGGCGCCATGAGCCTCCAGCGTCGCCACTATTTGAGCCACCTTGGAAATCTTCTGCCCGATAGCAGCGTAAATGCAGATCAGATTCCCGCCCTTTTGACTGATAATCGTGTCAATGCAAATGGTCGTCTTCCCGGTGAAGCGGTCGCCAATAATCAGCTCACGCTGTCCACGCCCAATAGGTATCACGGCATCTATGGCCTTGATCCCGCTGTGCACGGATACATTCACCGGTGCACGCGTCACAACGTTCGGAGCCACCCTTTCCATAGGGCGCACCTTGTCATACTTGATCGGGCCCTTGCCATCGAGCGGCCGTCCCAAAGGATCAACCACGCGGCCCATCAGGCCATGGCCAACCGGTACTTCCAGGATACGCCCGGTGGACCGCACCTCATCACCCTCTTTGATAGCCAGCGGATCACCGAGGATGACTGCGCCCACACTATCCTCCTCCAGGTTGAGGGCCAGTCCCATGACGTCATTCGGGAACTGCAGCAGCTCATTTGATTTGGCACCCGAAAGCCCGTGGATGCGAGCCAAGCCATCAGCCACCTCGACAACGGTACCCACGTTGACCATGGTGACAGCAGTACCAAACTGCTGTATCTGCTGCTTAAGTACCGAGACAATATCGTCACTACGTGTAGCCATCTATCTCACCTCCAACCCGGATTCGGTAGGCACAACCGAGTTCAACTGACTGTATCCGAGTCAAGCTATACTCTTCCTCAGGTCCTTGAGCCTGGTGCGGGCGCTGGCATCGATCAGCTTGTCTCCGAGCCTGGCCACAAACCCGCCAAGTATGTCCGGATCAACGCTCAATTCCATCGTGACCCTCTTGCCTGACAAGACAGCCAGCCCCTTGCCAACCCTCTCGCCTTCAAGGTCGCTGATAGGGATAGCCGTAGTCACCTCCGCCAGTTCCACGCCGCCGTATGCATTCATCAAACGTCTGAACTCCACTGCCAGGCTCTGAACCAGGTGAAGACGATTCCTCTCCACCAGGAACTGGGCCAGGTTCATGGCCATCGGGGATATTCCCTTCAGCCCGCCGTCCAGCAGTTCTTTCTTCTTCTCCGGGCTGACTTTGGGATTGGCCATAACGGCAGCGACCTCGGCATCTCCGAGGACTGCCGCAATCTTCTCAACGTCAGCCTGCCACCTGTCAAACTGCTTGCTCTCTACAGCAATCTGAAAGACCGCTTGTGCATGCCGTTTGCCCGATACACCTCTGGCCATTCTTCTAGTTGAGTTGGCTCTTCTTCGAAGCTAACCCTTCCTCCAGCACCTTTTCAATCAGTTTCTCGTGTGCTTTCTTGTCCAGCGATTGCTCTATCACTTTCTCTGCCGCCAGGACTGCCAGGTCGGCAAACTCCCGACGCAGCTTGTTGAAGCTCTCTTCTCTGTCACTTTCGATCTGAGCTTGAGCTTTCACTACTATTGCTTCTGCTTCCTTGCGTGCCCCCGCCTTGGCCTCTTCCTTGACTCTCTCTGCATTCTGGGCGGCCTGAGCTAGGATGGCCTGTCCTTCCTTGCGTCCGGCCTCAATCTGGGCCTTGACGGACTCCTCGGCGCGCACCGACTCTTGTTTGATCTGCTCGGCCTTCTCCAGACTCTCCTTTATCTTGGCTGCCCGCTCGTCAAGCGTCTTCGTCATCGGCTTATAGAGAACCAACGTCAGCAAGCCAAGCAGAAGGAGGAAGTTTACCATGAAGGCTACCAAATATGGCAGACTTATTCCGAGCATATCAGCCTCCTTTCAAGAGACTACATCAACTACTGGGCTACCGCCGGTGCAACCTTTATGCCAAGGATGAGCAGTGTCAGCAGAATCGCGCCAACGAATACCATCGAACTCAGGAATATCGTCAGCACAAAAACCAGTATGCTAGTCGGAATGCCTTCGTTTCCCATGGTTCCTCCTTACTTAATCCCTTCTCGACAACTATGCCACCATGGCCAGAATGATCGACACGATCAGGGCGTAGATGCCGACGGCTTCGGTAAGAGCGGCCACCAGGATCATGTTGGTGAGAATGGCTCCCCTCGCCTCGGGATTGCGGCCCAGGGCTGTCACGGTGCCATACCCTATCAGTCCCAACCCAAGGGCCGGCCCCAGCAGACCTATGCTGCCAGTCAACCCCACTGCCAGGAATTTGACCATCTCTGCATCCATTAACGCGTCCTCCTTCTGTTACTAGAGCTACTAGTGCTCTTCGCTTCCATGTCCTACTGCTATGCTGGCAAATACCAGCGTCAGACCTCCAAAAATGAGGGCCTGAATGAATCCAATCAGGAGCTCAAGGCCATAGAATGGTATGGCCATTATCCAGGGTATAAGGAAGGTGGCCGACAAAACCAGTATCTCCCCAGCCGTCATGTTGCCGAATAGACGGAAGGCAAAGCTGACCATGCGGGTCATGTGGCTGATGAACTCGAGACCACCGATGATGACGTTGATAATCCCCGTCACGTAGGCCATCAGCCCATCAACAATCTTGCCCCTAAAGAACAGCTTGATGCCCCGGAAGAGCTCGCCCACGTTGATGTATTCACTGATGTAGTGCTTGAATCCCCTCCCCGTCAGCCCCATCAGCTCGATGAACAGTACCGCCAGCAGAGCCATCGCCAGGGTCATGTTTATATCCGTGCTCGCCGACCGAATCAGTGGAGGTTTGGTGGTGATCTCCGCTATCGGCTGATCCGCCTCAACCGTATCGCCCACCTCCACGTGGTACTCCAACTCGCCCATCTTGGGGGCCTCTACATCGACAACGCCACTTGCCGTTTCGATTCGGGCGATGACCTCGCCTTCCTCCTCCGCCTTGAGTTCCTGGTGCTCAGCATCTTCGTCCTCCGCATGCACAGTCAGTTCGACCACCGTGCCCCCCGCCGGCGCCAGGGCTTCCTTAGTGTCACTGACATACAACCCCGGCCCGTATAGAGGCAGCAGGGCCAGGTAGGCGTTGAACATGACGAAGATGAATATAGTGGCAATCATCGGCAGGAACCTGCGGCCGTTCTTGTGGCCAGCCACGCCCTCTATGAAGTTGATCAGCCCCTCCATGGCCATCTCAACGAGGCCCTGCAGACGACCGGGGATGATCTTCATCTTGCGCGTAGCGGCAAAAGCGAACAAAGTCGCCACTACGATGGTGATCCAGGACGCGATAAGGGTATTGGTAATAGGGAAGGCGCTGCCCTTGAGAAACACCTCTTCGCCGCGGAAGAAGGACTCGATTTCAAGCGTGGGGACTTCCAGAATCGATATCTTGGGGAGATTCATGCCACGGCCTATGGCGCCGCCGGCCAAACCAACAATGAAGAGAATTAGTACCACGAGGCCGATGAGACCGCAGCCCCGGCGCGACACTAGTGCTTGCCCCCCGGTGTAGTGTCGTTCTGTTCCCTGATCAGCGGTTCTATCATTCTATATGTTCCCAGAGCCGCCACCACCAACCCCAGAAAAACACCAGCTAATGTAAATATTATCGATGTACCAAAGTGACTGTCAAGCCAGAGACCACCGAAGATGCCGCCGCCGATGCACAACGCGATGTACCACCCAATGCCAACAAACCTGAATGCGTAAACCCACTTCTCCATCCCACCCCTGCCTCTGCGCTTGTCGCTACCATGGTCGATATTCAGTATACTATGCGGTTTCGCGCACCGTCAACGTCGCGTGGGCCTGCACGACATCGTTTACGCAGTCCGTCTCGGCCCGTAGCATGGTCCCTTCACTGACAACGGCACATGACCACCAGAAATGCCGCACGCACCGTTCCAGTGGCAGACGTTTTCAGATACTCTCAGATCGCTGCTAAAGAGATTGGTGTCGGTGACGCCCTGTTCCCAGAATCGAGCGAAGTCCCTCTTCATCAATAGCCAGGACCTCCAGTACCTCATTCAGCACTTCATCTCATCCAGGCGCTCCCGCTCTCTCTGAGAGCAATAGTCTGGGTCCGTGTCTGTGCTGGAACACCGCTGGCCATGAGGTCATCTGACTTCCATTCACCACTCGATGACAAGAGGCACCCGTAAGACATCGACAGTCGTCAGGTGTTTCTCCCGTAGCACGAGGCATCTCCTCATCCAGGCTGGCCTTGACTCTCGGGATTCATAGCCCCATGCGCAGTCGATGTCTGCAGGTTTCACCAGATATTGACAGCAATGGTCGTTTATGATAGTGTCACGGTCAAAGTGGGACTGCGCCACAGTTATGGACTCCTCGTTTGTAATTGGTGCAGAAGGGGGTGGGCGAGCAGCGGTACATAGTTGCCAGGCGACGTCAATTGCAGGCCTTTCGACTATCCTTTGGCGGTCAGTACGTGGAAGCATGGCCTGCAGACATCGTCTCCTGTCATAGGCACGACTCGAAGGATAGCCGGGACGGGCCGGTCAATGGCAGTCGTCGATCTCTAGCTGGTGTTGCCGCACTTCCGCACTGAAGAGCTCTCGTCGTCCGGGTCATACAAGCCAGTCCTAGAGCCCCACGGGCAAGGCATCAACTCAGGCGATAGCAGTGAGAAAGGGGGAAGGAACATGTCTACCTATGTTATTCTGGCCACCTACACAGAGCAGGGTGCGAAGAGGATCAGAGACATCGGCAAAGCGACTGAGCAATGGAAGGATGACATTGAGAAAGCGGGGGGCAAGCTGGTTTCCTTCTATTCCCTCATGGGATCGTACGACTTTGTGGTCATTGTGGAGTATCCAAGCGACGAAGCGGCTCTGCAGCGGCTACTCACCTTGGCAATGCGCGGCGACTTCAAGACAACAACGTGCAAGGCTTTTTCGAGCGAGGAGTACGCCAAGATAGTGAAGAGGATATAGGATAGCCTCGACCAGGGCTTAGGTACCTATACCTTCCTGTTGCGCACACTGTCATGCTTTCTGACACTGAATAGAGTCAGAGTGATTGTCTTTGTACTGTCCTGAGCACGAGACTCACCATGGACAGGGCTCGGGTTGCACTCCAACTCGCAGCCATGGAGAGACGGCCGATGGCCGACGGGGGCGCGTCCCCGAAGTCCACAGCCAATCCTGTCGGACAACTCTGCGCAGAAGTCCTGTACAAAGTGGCTCATGCCATCGAGGATACGAACAGGGTCAGACAGAGAGTGGGTGTCTGATCTCAACTCATGGATACTTGCCGCAAGGCAGAAGAGACATGGGGATTGTCTTCTTCTGCGTTGCCGGTCAGCCGACTGCCGCAGACCGGGCCTTAAGAAACGCAACCGGCCCGATACTACCGTCCTGCAGAAGGCAAAGGAGGCCTCAACAGCAGCAGTGGCTTTGTTGATCCCTCCAGGATATCGATGGCAACACTGCCAAAGGCCCACTTACTGATCCCAGAGAAACCGTGTGTGGCCAAGCCGGTCAACCCTACAGGGTTGTCCTCGATATATTTCATTATCATGTCGGAGGCAGGCTTGCCAGTCAGGGACACGGTTCTCACCTTGATACCCTTGTTCGTCAGATGCTTCTCACGCTCACCCAAGTAGAACTCCGTGGCCGCCGCGCGTGCCTCATTCAGCTTCTTGACATCCTTTTCGTGCTTCTCTGCCTCTGCAACGTCCCTTCCAACGGAAGGATACCCTATCGGCACCGTGACTTGCAGAAGGATAACTTCCAGACCTGTCGCGCGCGCCAGGTCTTCAATGTGGGGGAGTATGCTCTCCGCCACCGGCGAACCGTCCAAAGGAACCAGGATGCTGCGCACGCCTTCCTCAAGGCGGGCTGCATGGCGTTCAGCAGTCCGGACGAGCAGGATCGGCGTACCCGAGTGCAACACTACCTTCAGGGCCACACCCCCGAGAGACCAGCGGCTGGTGCCGCTGGCGCCCCGTGAAGTCATGGCAATCAATCCAATCCTGTTCTTCTCCGAAAAATTCAGTATCTCCTCGGCAATGTCCCCTATCACGCATGAATAGTTCACGTTTATCCCGAGCTTCTCGAATTCCTCGGCCTTCTTCTCCAGATAGATGGTGAGAGGACGCGCCACCGGATCATTCTGCGTACAGGCCGTCATGAGGGTGACCGTGCTATTGAGCCGCTTGGCAAGCCACTGCGCGTAGGCCAAGGCATGCTCAGCGCGTCCAGAACCATCCAACGGAACCAGTATTCTCTCATACATTAGTACACCTCCCCCAGACACAATTGTGCATCTAGTTCAGCACCCGTCCTCTTTGGCACAGGCCACACTAGCGCCCCCAACCTTCGTTCCCCTCAGTCGAATCAGAATAGGATCATGTCTGTCCGATTCGTCAGTTCGTGGAGCATAATACATGGGTTATTGTGTTTCGTCAACTGGTCTAAGCCCCAATCAGTGGACGGATTATTACAGAGACCACAGCGTATCCTTGACAATCCTGTCAAGGTATGTTATTTGTTAGCCGACACTATCTCGGTACTATCGTACTTGTCCTATACTTCGCGACAGTCCTGGCAGATGGCGTTCTAGTACCACCGCGACAACGAGACTGCATCCGGCGGAGGGGGTGATGGGCATTAGGTTCAGTGCTGTCAGCTTGAAGGCGTGTGGCCTGCTCCCTGATCTTGTCTGGGACAATACCCGCCTGGAATCATTCTGCTGCGTTGTCCAAAATCACGAGCTGACATCACGGTTAGTCTCCCAGTGCCAGTGCCCCCGTACTGCAAGTGATCTCGTGGATGGAAGGCGATGCAAGGTGATTGTGACACAAGCGGCTTTGTAGCACTGGCAAGCCTTGGGGCAAACCCACAGGTCAGAAAGGAGGGATTAGATGAACCAGATGAATCCCGATGTAGTTAAGTGGCTGGCCACGGCGGTCGTAGGTGGCCTTGGTTTCCTGGGTGCAGCACTCTCTCTGGGCCTCATCGGCTATTCCGCGATGCAAGGCTTGGGACGCAACCCGGAAGCCAGAAACGCGATCATGACCAACATGATACTGGTGGCCGCCCTCACCGAAGCTGTTGGCATCTACGCTCTCGTGTCAGTGATCCTGATTGTTCTGGTGGCATAATAGGACTCTTGATAGGGAGGAACCATGAGTGAGCCAGGCTCCAACAATCTGATTCTGCTTATCTGGATCTCATTGGTGTTCGCAGGGCTTTTGGTCGTGGGATCGCTGGTGATCCTGATAATCCTTCTTACCGCGTACGCCCCATCGGACCTTCTTGCGATTCCCCCGAGATAGGCCATCGGACTCGAAGCTAACATAGAATCTTGGACCGGACTCCGGACCAAAGGGTAAGTTGTGACTGTGTTGTCCCCAAGAGCATGCGGTATGTCTGGAACGGCGGCTGAATGGCTGTTTCAACTTGACCACGCGACGCCGGTCGGCGACAATGTCCGCGTGGTCCGCAACATATCTTGCTTGTCTCGCCGCGCCGGATGTTCAGCTTTCGCTCTAACCGGCAATATGAACCCGGCGACTTCACTCGGGCTGAGTCCCACGGCTCGCATGAAGGAGTCCTTCCGCCGCTGCCAAGCTGGCTCTGTTGACAGCACCAAGGGGGATCCATGACCCAGTGGCCGGCATTCGTGGCGATCGTCACCGTGGTGATCGGCTCCTATTTCACCGTCGGCCTCATTGTCATTGGATGGCAGGTCCATCAGTTTGAACAGCGGCTGAAGCTGCTCGACTCCTACCCCCAGCAGATTCGGGCCAACATGGGGCCGAAGTCGGAGCATGTCGTGCACGTCGTACAGGACTGCATCCGTATCCAGGGCTGGGTACGCAAGCGTGATGTCAGAGCCTTGAGAGCCAGCATCAGGGACATCAGGCATGCGATGGAGCAGTTTAGAGGCACCGAGAGATGGGAGGAGAGGGGATACGATAAGTTGTACCCGATGCTCGAGCTTCTGGAGTTGGAGATTCGCGGCAAGGCCAAAGACCGCGAACCTGGCTACGACGGATAACAGTCCGTTCCGGCTTCCCATCCAACTTAGTTCTCTCCGCCTTCTGACACTCCCGACAATCATGCCACAGCACCGCACCATAGCCCGTCATCCACAATAGAGGCACCACCACGAGTCTCACTGGGCGGGATGCCCTCTCTGGTCTCACCGCCAGACCCGGCAGCCTCGGCTGCCTATTCTTTTTGACCTTTGCAGACCGCGCTCAGGTCGCCTATAATAACGATCGCTACTCTTTGAAGAGAAGGCCGATGGGAAGAAGACTCGATATCATAACACAGAAGCGCCTGGAGAAGGTACAGAAGCTCCGCCTGCGAGGCATCAATCCGTATCCGAATGCCTATCATCGGACTCACACTGCTCAGGAAGCCAAAACGCTATTCGAAGGTGGCGGAATTGACCCCACGGCAGTGGTCAGCGTGGCCGGTCGCATAACCGCCCTCCGACATATGGGGAAAGCTACGTTCCTCGACCTTCGGGATGGGTCAGGCAAGATACAGGCGTATTTCAACAAGGGTCAACTGGGCCCTGAGAGATATGAACTCCTGCAGGATTTCGACCTTGGCGATTTCGCAGGCGTGAAAGGGGTTCTGTTCAAGACCCACACGGGCGAAATAAC
>Ga0315291_10001822_pt1 | contig 28217 bp, 26 predicted proteins | sample YL17G12_20_MG_FD_203070 | JGI IMG/M metagenome (GOLD analysis project Ga0315291, IMG submission 203070) | Sediment microbial communities from Yellowstone Lake, YNP, Wyoming, USA - YL17G12_20 | ecosystem: Environmental > Aquatic > Freshwater > Lake > Sediment | place: USA: Wyoming | collected...
CAGTGAATTATTTTGTCGTCCGGCCGGGTTGCTGCTTTGGTGGAATATTTTTCAGCCCTTGTTGTGCCTGGGCGTGCTGCGGATTGATTCTGAGTGCTTCGAGATATTCGGCGGTCGCCTCTTCAGACCGGCCCAGCCGAACTAAAACATCGCCGAGAACACAATGCGTATTGGCATCTGCCGGCTGGAGCTGCAATACCTGACGATACTCTTTGGCGGCCTCCTCAAGCCAGTCTACATCAACCAGCACCATAGCCAGATTGTAGTGTGCCATCGCGTTATTCGGCTCAATCCTCGCTGCCTCGGCAAAATGCTTGATTGCCTCATCAAGCCAGCCTTCCTGCATCAGCGCCGCACCGAAGTTAATGTGCGCTTTAGTGTATTTCGGATTTATGAGCAGCGCCTTTTCATATTTGCCAATCGCCTGCGTGAACTTCTCTTGCGACATCAGAATGTTGGCAAGGTTAAAGTACGCCTCGGCATTTTTCGGGTCAAACTGAATAGCCTTTTTGTGGCATTCCATTGCCTCCTCGATTCTGCCTTTTGAAGACAATGCCGCTCCTAAGTTATTAAATGCCATTGAATCCGGCCGGAGCTTCACAGCGATTTGAAGCTCAGATATTGCCTCATCCAATTTTCCCTGCTGCAGCAAAAGCGTGCCAAGACCAGTATGCAGAATGGACGAATTCGGCGGTTTATACTCCAGCCCCTTGCGGAGCATGGCAATAGCCTCATCAAAATGCCCCTGTTCGACCAGTATTGTTCCAATATGCTGATATGCTACTGCATCATCAGATTTCAAACGCAGCACTTCGTTATAATGGGTCATAGCCTCATCATATCTGCCCTGGTCAGCAAGAATTTTGCCCAGATTAAGATGCGCATCAGAGTTATCAGGCTTCATCTTCAGCACCTCTGTAAAACACTCCGTAGCCCGTTTTATATCGCCCTGTTCAGCGAAGGCTATTCCCAGAGCATTGCGAAAATTATTGTGCAGAGGCACGGTGTTGGGAATCATTCTCACCATATGTGTAAAAAGACTGACCGTATCCTTCCAGTGCATAAGGTGCCGCCGTGCGGCAATGGCTTCCGCACCTGCCAGCATCAGAACTATAATTGCCACAACCACACACCTTACCGTATGCCGGCGGGTTCGAGCAGCACCACATATCCAACCCAAAAATACTGCCAGTATCATCAGTAGTCCTATCGAGGGCAGATAAACGAATTTATCCGACGCAACCACATTGCTGAACTGAAGTATTTGCATTGTCGGTAAAATAGCCACAAAGAAAACAGAGAAGCCCGTTAGCGCCGCTCGTGTCCACCGCAACGACAGCACCAGCAAAGCAATCAGTACACAGGTACCCACAACGCTAACCATTATCATCGGGTTCGAGAATCTGGGTGGGTCAGGAAAAACATAATACGAGAATATTTCGGTCGGCCAAACTATCTTGTAGAGATAGAAAACGATGTTGCGACAGATGAGAAGTGGAATTCGCATCGGGCCGTATGCCTGGGGCATAGTCACTGAAGCAGTTAGGCTCTGTGAAATATATGTTATGACAGATGAGATGCCTCCGACGACAAACAATGGCAGTTTCTCCAGAATGGTTCGCCACTTCAGCCGTCTCAGCGGCCAATAGTCCATCAGCAGCATCAAAACCGGTAACGGTGTGCTGGTAGGCTTGGACATAAGCGACAGTAAATACAACACAATACAGCCGACATAAGTTTTCAAAGTGCCCCTGCGGGCAAAACGGACATAAAAAACAAGACTCCACAATGCAAAAAAAGTTGCCAGCACGGTCTTACGCTCAACAATCCATGCAACCGGTTCTACTGTCAATGGATGAACGCCAAAGAGCAATCCCACACCCGCTGCTATCCACACCTGACCAAATAATTGATACAGCAGCACAATTATCAACGCCGTATTTGCCACATGCAGCGCGAGATTGGTTAGATGTAATGGCCAAAGACTATCGGTCTGCCCCCCCAGCGCGTAGTCCAACATTAATGAAATCATCGTTAACGGCTGATAATATCCTCTTACGGTTGACGGTTCAAATACCTCTGTAAGGAACCGCTTGGCCGACTCCCAACTGGGATTTCGCACCAGAAAATTCTCAACGAAGTATTCCTTATCATCAAGAAGAAATAACGCCTGCGCCGACAAAACCGGCCAGTGCGTTATAAGAACCGCCACACAAACGGCAACTATCAGAACCATTATCAGGCCGTTCCTCAATGTTAGCCATTCCGGCAGACCGCCGCTGTTTTGAACGGTTAATTCCTCCCCTGATTTATTAATATTTTGCTGCATCAATACAAATTCTCCGCCAGACGGATAATTCTGGCGGCAATTGTCGTTTTGCCTGCGGTCGGCATTTTAATCCATCTGCCGTCCGCTGCTTTTATTTGTACCGCTGCTTTTTCAGCACCAATAGCAACCAGATTGTTTGCAATTATCATGTCGAGGTTTTTTTCGATAAGTTTTTTTTCGGCATTTTTCCGCAAATTTCTGTCCTCAAGCGCAAACCCGACGACGATTTGATTTTTCTTTTTGTTTTTTCCTGCCCATCTTAAAATATCAACTGTGGGCTTTAACTTTATTATCAAATTCTTATTTGTTTTCTTAATTTTTACTTTTGATTTTTTAAAAGGTTTGTAATCGGATACAGCAGCAGCCATAATCAAGCAATCGCTGTGACGAAAATATCTCCTTACCGCCAGAAACATCTGATTAGCGGTTTCAACTTCTACGATTTTTAATTTTAAATTCTTAATTTTGAATCGCGGATTTTTAATGGTTGTTATTAATGTTACCTTATGGCCGGCTTTTACTGCAGCTTGGGCAAGTGAATAGCCCATTCTACCGCTGCTTGCGTTGGAGATAAAACGAACAGGGTCGATGTATTCTCTTGTCCCCCCGGCAGTAATTAAAAAATGTAGTTTAGCCACAGAGTAATTTTTAATTTTGAATTTTGAATTATACTGTCTACTGTATTCTTTACTCTTTATTTTCCTGCCATCTTTTCGATTTGTTTGATTATATCCGGAACTTCTGCCATTCTGCCGATGCCTTCTTCGCCGCAGGCCAGTCTTCCTTTTTCGGGTCCGATTATTTCAAAGCCCATTTCCTTCAATGTTTTGACATTCTTTTGGACGGCAGGATTTGTCCACATTCTTTCGTTCATAGCCGGTGCAAAGAGAACTTTCTTCTGCCAGCAGGCACACAATGTCGTGCTCAAGAGGTCATCGCAGATTCCGTTTGCGGCCTTGGTGATGATATTTGCCGTTGCAGGAGCGACGACAACAATATCGGCACTGTCGGCAAGACTAATATGGCCGATTTGAAACCCGGCCGGATTTTCCCACATACTGGTATAAACAGTCCTGCCTGTTACCGCCTCAAAACTTTTGGGCAAAACAAACTTGCAGGCATTTTCAGTCATAACGGTATCTACGACGGCACCGGCTGCAGTCAATTTGCTTGCAAGGTCAACCGCCTTATACGCTGCAATTCCGCCGCTTACGCCGAGCAGAACATTCAAACCGCTGATTTTAGAATTTTTCTCCGCCATCCCTGCAGCATCTATAATTTCGGCACATCAGTTTTTTGTGGTTCAGGATTATAGTCAGGGGTAATCTTGTCCTGCATGATTTCCTCGACGACAATTTCCATCATGGTCTTTTTCTCTGTGTTTTCAATCAATGGCCTTGACCCTTCCAGAAGCTCGGCCATGCGTTTCTGGATAAGGGCCGACAATTTGAAAGGCCCGCCGACTTTTTCAAAAATCTGCTTGTTCTTCAATTCATCAATCATTTCTATTCTCCAGCTGGTTTTGTGATAATCTCTATAATTTCCTGCACGGCCTGTTGGAGGTCGTCGTTTATAACCATATATTCGTAATGCTGCCAGGCAGCGGCTATTTCAATGCCGGCTCCGGCAAGTCTTTTTTCAATATCTTTTTCGTCATCTCTGCCTCTGCCGTTTATCCTTCTGGCAAGCTCGGTTTGTTTGGGCGGCAGAACAAAAATCAGCCTGGCTTCAGGATACAGTTTTTTTACCTGCTGTGCACCCTGAACATCAATTTCAAGAAGCACCAATTTACCCTTGTCGAGTGCCTGCAAAACCTTGTCTTTCCCTGTGCCGTACAGATTACCGAAGACCTGGGCATATTCGAGGAAGCTGCCGGCCTTTATTCGTCTTTCAAACTCATCTGGGCTGACAAACCGGTATTCTTTGCCGTCCTGTTCGCCCGCTTTTTTTTGGCGAGTCGTGGTTGATACACTCAGATAGACATTATCAAGTCGCCTGACAAGCTCTTTGCATATAGTGCTTTTGCCGACACCGCTGGGTCCGCTTATGATTACCAACCGCCCCGCCATGCCCTGCTGTGAACTATTCGACATTCTGTATCTGCTCCTTGATTCTCTCGATGCAGGACTTTATCTGGACCACATCAAGACATACTTTTGCGTCCGAAGCCTTGCTTGCGATTGTATTGGCTTCACGAAGCATTTCCTGTGAAATAAAATCCAGCTTCCTGCCGACATGTTCTCCTGTTTCGCAGCCGGTGATAAACTGCTCAATATGAGAGCTTAATCTGATAATTTCTTCTCCTATATCGCTTCGGTCGGCAAACAAGGCCACTTCTCTTGCAAGGGTATCGCTGTCGAGCTCAAGCCGAACGCTCCCCAGGAGTTCCTTGACGCGTGCCGCGAGTCTGTCTCTGTACTCATTAACAACTATCTGCTTTCTTGTTTTAATATCCTCAAGCAGACTTTTTATCTGGCCGCACTGCTGCCTAAAGTCTTCTGCAAGCGCCACTCCTTCCTGTCTTCTCATTATTTTCAACTGCTCTACAGCCTGGCCGGTTACTTCAAGAACCGCCTTTCTCAGATGTTCGGCCTTTTCATTTTCCGGCTCCTGGGGCCTTACAACTCCCGGCAGCAAAAGCAGGTCGGCAAGATTTATTCTGCACTCGATTCCGCCGTCCGGCCGGCTGACGTTATTGAGCTTTGCGACATAACTTTTAAGTGCGGCAGAATCTATCTCATACATCGGTTCGCCGCTGATGTTCTTGTAGCGAAGGAAATAATTAACTGCGCCGCGATAGATGTTGTCCCGCAGAAATTTTTCAATCTCCTGCTCCAGAAACGCCGTTGTTTCCGGCAGTTTAATGTTCGGCTTGAAATACCGATTATTTACCGTCCTTATCTCAACGGCATAACTTATTCCATCTATCTCACGACAGACACGCGCAAATCCCGTCATACTGTTCAACATTTATTGCAACCCTTATTTAATGGCAGCCGGCACATTAGACTCATGAGTCTCAATGCCGGTCTGACTTTTTTCGGATTCCTGATTTTTCGCCGGCTGTCGGCTTTCAAACGGTTTTTCAGCCTCAACCGGTGCCGTCGGTGCGGGTGCTGAAACAGGCGCCTCAGGCATCTGCCCACCCTGAAGATATTCACTTGCGAGAGGCTTATACCACTTTACAGCAGCAATGCTTAAAAGCAGCCAGACCGCAACGATGCAGATTGTAACCCAGGTAAGAAAATCACCTGTTTTTGTGCCGAGCAGCGAACTTCCAAGTCCGCCGAATGCCGTGCTCAGTCCGCCGCCTCTGCCTTTCTGTATCAGAACAACGAAAGTCAAAATCACGGCTGCAAGAACCCAGATACCCATGATAATTTTCATTACAAACGGCACCGCCGCCAGAACAAAACCCGTCATATTACTACCCTTGAAAAATCAACATTCATTTTTTATATCTCTTACTTTGTGTCTTTGTCCTTAGGACTCCTAATGGAGTGCCTTTGTGGCTCAACTTTTCGCTTCTGCCGCCGCTTTTACAATCGCAGCAAATTCGTCGGCCTTGAGGCTTGCTCCACCGACCAGAAATCCGTCAACGTCGGCCTGCGCTATAATCTGGGAAGCATTATCCGGCTTTACCGAACCGCCATACTGAATTCTCATCTGTTCGGCAAAGTCTTCATTATACAACGTGGCGACGAGCTGTCGAATCATTAAATGAACTTCCTGTGCCTGCTGCGGCGCAGCATTAATTCCTGTGCCGATGGCCCAGACGGGTTCGTAAGCGATTGTAACAGCTTTTGCCTTTTCGATAGTTACGCTCGCCATGCCTTTTTGTATCTGCTCTTTTACAACCTGAGCAGTTTTGCCGGCCTTACGCTCCTCCAGAAGCTCGCCGACGCAGAATATCGGCAAAAGTCCTGCCTCTATTGCCGCTAAAAGTTTCTTGTTGATAAGCTCATCGGTCTCGCCGAGTACATGGCGCCTTTCGGAATGGCCGATTATTACATCTTTGCAGCCGATGTCTTTAAGCATCTGACAGCTTATCTCGCCTGTAAAAGCGCCTTTCGGCTCGAAATACACATCCTGTGCACCGAGACCGATATTTGATGAGCCGAGAGCATTTTTCACAGCCGCAAGATAAACAAAAGGCGGACAAACGCAAATCTCAACCTCATCAAGCATTGTGCCGCATTTCTGCACTACGCCTTTTGCAAGTTCAACAGCGCTTTTGCTGTCTGTATTCATTTTCCAGTTGCCGCCGATGAACGGTTTTCTCATCATCTTCTCCTGAAAAAGTTACTCCAGCAGCGCCTCGCTTCGCGGATAACTGCCCAGCACAGAAAGCTGAAGACAGTGCTGTTTTACCTCTTCGAGGCATGCTCCAAGTCTTTCATCTTTCCGATGTCCCTGACAGTCGACAAAGAAATAATATTCCCACTGCCTTTTTTTGCTTGGCCGTGATTCGATATTGGTAAGGTTAACCTCTCGTCCCTTGAAGACATCCAGCACATCGGCAAGAGCGCCTGCCTTGTGAGCCGTGCTGAACAGTATCGAGGTTTTATCGTCGCCGGTCGGCTTTGCATCTTCTTTGCTTATAACCAGAAATCGCGTTACATTATTGGCAATATCCTCTATATTTTCGCAGATAACCTTCAAGCCATATAATTCCGCAGCGATATCCGAGCCGATTGCGGCGGCAAATTTCTCTTCCGCCGCCATTTGCGCGGCCTTGGCGGTCGAGGCAACAGCTATAGTATTCGCTTCCTTGAAAGTAGCGCCGAGCCATTGTCTGCACTGAGCGAAAACTTCCGGCTTGGAATAAACCTTTTCAACTTCCTCCAGCCTGCAGTTTGCAAGAAGATTATGATGAATCGGCATATAAACTTCCGCACAGACAAACACATCGGTATCCACGAAGGCATCGAACGTTTCTATGACACCTCCGCCGGCTGAATTTTCTATCGGCACAACGCCGAGGTCGCAGTGTCCCTTGCTTACCTCGTCAAATATTCCCCGTATATCGAGGACTGCCTCATAATCAACACTCTGGCCGAACTTTCGAATTGCAGCAGTATGTGTAAAGCTGCCCTCCGGCCCTAAAAATCCAATCCTCAAAGGCCGTTCAAGAAAGAATGAGCCGCTCATCAATTCCCGCCATATCGCGCAAAGCGTCTTGTCCGGCAGAGGCCCTTTATTTAATTCCGCAATCCGCTGGAGTACCTTTTTTTCACGGTCTGGCGCGTAAACCGGCTCGTTGGCCTTGGCTTTGCCTATCTGGATGACAACCTGCGCACGTTCATTGAGCAGCTCAACGAGCTTTGCGTCTATCTGGTCTATCTTTTTACGTAAATCCTCAAGATTCATAGGAACATAGCCACCAAGACACAAAGGCACAAAAAGTAAACAATTTATAGTGTCTTAGTGCCTTTGTGGTAAAGAGTTAAGCAAATTAACAGTGTCCAAAAACAGGCAAATACGGCCTAAAACCGGTTATATTTACCACAATCGCTCACCTTAGTCAACCAAATTGACACAAGTTGACATATTCTATATTCTACATTTTATATTCTATATTCTATTATTTTTTAGAAACAGCGACTTCGAAGACTCTCCCTCGCCGGACACGGCGCACTGAAAATTCAAAGTCATCATAAGTTATGCTGTCGCCGACACGAGGGATATGCCCAAGTTTTTCAATAAGCCAGTCTGCGACTTTTTTATTGGTTGTTTCTATCGGCCTTCCGGGCCGGGCAGCGAACAGTTCTGCCATCATCACGCCGCCGCCGACCATCAATGTCCCGCCGGAAAGCTGGTGCAGCATACGAGGCAGTCTGTCAAATTCATCTTCCAGTTCGCCGACAAGTTCTTCCACAATATCTTCAAGAGTCACTAAACCGAGTGGTTTACCCGAAAAATCACGTACAATTGCGATATGCACGTGCTGGTCTATAAAAGTTTTCATCAGGTCGGCGGCAGAATCCCGCGGCGATACAAAATGCAGCGGCCTGATGATGCCAAGGAAACTCTGGTCTTTTGGGTTTGTCTTCATAAAATAAATCATTTCCTTAAAATTGGCATACCCAATAACATCGTCGCGGTTATCGCCCCGGCAAACAGGATAGCGCGTATGAAAATCATTATGAGCGGCAAGCACGGCCTCTCCTATAGTCTGCGAGGATGACAGAAAAGAAACCTGTTCGACCGGAATCATTACATCCTTGACACTAAGCCTTGTCAGGCGGGATGCCCCCAGGATAATTTTTTCCTGATGCAGGCTGATTTGCTTCGAGAGGCGAGCCAAACCCGCCAGAGCGGTAATCTCATCAATTGCAAGCTGCGAATCTTTTTTTTGTGATTTTCCCTCGAACGGCCTGTTGAGCAGGTGAACTATTCTGATTAAAGGTTCAAATATCCTGATGACTGCATCAAGGGGTCTTGCAAGAAGAAAACCCAATTCGCTGTTAAACCGGACGCCAAGCGACTTGGGTAAAATTTCGGTAAACTGCAGCATTACAAAAGTGAATGCGAGCGAAAAAAGCCAAATCCATTTACTGCCAAAAAGACCGGCAAAACTCGACCCGGCAACAGCCGCACCAATAGTATGGGCCGACGTATTAAGCGCCAGAATAACGGTGATGGGCCGCGTAATATCAGATTTAAAATTCTGCCATATACGGCCGATTGAAGGGTGTTTTTCTGATAACCGGGCAATCTGGCTCGGAGTCAGGCTCAACAATGCCGCCTCCGCCAAAGAGCACATGAATGAAACGCCCAACGCAACTGCTATACTGATTAAAAAGACTGACATATTTTTTGCTCCTTTTTACCCATATCTTATTAGTAACACCGAGTTCACCAGGTAATTAACTCTTTTATAATTCTACATTCTGTACTCTATTTTTTGTCTTGTTTACCTCGACGAATACCGCTCTACGCCTCTGGATTTGATTAAATCCTGGCTGCCGGCTTTGATAATTATAGCCTCTGTATTTTCTGTTTTTTCGATAATTTCAAGGCCTTTTTCTGCACCCAGCACGCTTACAGCGGTTGCAAGTGCATCGGCCTCGGTGCCGTTTGCCGCAATGACCGTAACACTTGCAAGCTGGTCGGCATTTTTTTCCGTTGCGGGATTGAAAATATGGCTGAAGCGATGTGCGCCGATTTGATAAAACCTTCTGTAATCGCCGCTGGTTGAGACATTCATATTAGTAAGACAAAGTCTGGCAATTACGTTTTGACCATCATCCGTATCCTGAAGAACCTGCGGGTTTTGAATGCCGATGACCCATTTTTCTTTTTTTCCCGTTGTGCCGAAACAGCCGATTTCGCCGCCGATAGCCACAAGTCCGCCGAGAGCGCCGCTCTTTTTCATCTCTTTTACGGCAAGGTCAACTGCAAAGCCTTTAGCTATCCCCCCTAAATCCAGGCTAATGTCCTCCTTCGCAAACCGTACCGAAAAATCATTAGCATCAAGAATCAGTTTTTCATAGCCGACTGTTTCCCTGACTTCTGCAAGCTGTTGCTCTGTCGGCATAGAGTTTGCCTCAGCACATTTTTTCCACAAATCGACCAGCGGCCCTACGGTAATATCAAATGCCCCATCGGTTTTTCTACTGTAATAAATCGATTGCTGCAGAATATCAAAAAGGTCTTTATCGACTCTTATAGGCTCTTTTGCCGCCGATTGATTGACTTTTGAAATCTGCGAGTTCGGGTCATATCTGTTCATTAGTTTTTCAAGGCGGTATATTTTTTCAAAGGCTGAATCGATGCTTAATCGTGCGGTTTTTTTGTCGGGAGCAATTGCAGTAATCTTTGCAATTGTATTCATCACAACTTTATTTCCGCTTTCCGCACGAGCAGGTTTTTTATTTTCAAGTCTGTTTATCAACAGATAAAAAATGAAAATTATTGCCATTGCTGCTAATGCAAAATTAAATTTTTGATTTTTCATCCCGTTAGAAATCTTTCTTTTTCATTACAAACTCTTACACATTGTTATTTTAACAGGATTCATCCCGTTAGAAATCCTCTTTTCCATTTATAATTTCTAACGGGATTCATTTCGGTCATTATCAGTTATCCAACAGCAAATATCAATTACAATCATGGCAGAAAATGTTATAATGCCGCGATGAAAATGGGAAAACCAGCAATACTTGCAGACATAGTCGAGCATCAGTTTCTGCCGTTTGTCAGAACGCCTTCACGTTACATCGGCGGCGAGGTCAATCAGATAAAAAAGAATCTCGAGACTATCGATTTGAAGGTCGCTCTGTGTTTTCCCGATGTTTACGAAATCGGGATGAGCCATACCGGTATGGCAATTATTTATGAAGTGTTAAATCGCCTGCCGAATGTCGCTGCTGAAAGGGTCTTTCTGCCATGGCTCGATGCACAGGAAATAATGAAACAAAAAGGAATTCGGCTTTTTACTCTCGAATCAAAGGCAAGGGTCACGGATTTTGACGTAATAGGTTTCAGTCTGACGAATGAGCTCTGCTATGCCGGCGTTTTAAATGCTCTCGACCTTGCAGGTATTCCATTCAAAAGCAAAGACCGTTCTGAAAAAGACCCGCTCATTTTGGGTGGGGCAGGAATGGCAAATTGTGCCGAGCCAATAGCAGATTTTTTTGATATGTTCCTGCTGGGCCAGGCTGAAGATGCGGCCGTTGAACTTGCGAAATTTCTGATTGAGCACAAAAAAGCAAATACGCCAAAGCAAAAAATCCTGATTGAAGCCGCAAAGAAGTTCCCTTTTATCTATGTGCCTTCGCTTTACAAGTTTGAATATGATGGTTTGAAAATAAAATCATTTGCACCTGTTTACGACTCTTTGCCGAAACAAATTGAAAGTGCTGTTGTTGACGACCTTGATAGTTCCATTGTACCTGAAAAGCCAATTGTGCCTTTTACTCAGGCTGTTCACGAAAGAATAAGCATTGAGGTTATGCGAGGCTGTCCCGGCAGGTGTAATTTCTGTCAGGCAAGTTTCTGCCGCAGGCCTGTTCGATTTCGCAGCCCAAAACGAATTTTTGAAATTGCAAAAACAGCTTTCGCTGCAACCGGCCTTGATACAATCGGGCTACTCAGCCTTTCAACTGCTGATTATCCTTATCTTGAAGAAGTGGCAACTTTGCTTAACGATTATTTTCAGCCTTACCGGGTAGGCATTTCTTTACCGAGCCTGCGGGTGGATACTCAGTTAAAACTTTTGCCTAAACTTGCATCATCGGTTCGCAAAAGCGGCCTTACAATTGCGGTAGAGGCAGCGAGCGAAAACTTGCGCAAAATCATAAACAAGCCGCTGTCGGATGAACATCTTTTCAGTGCAGTCCAGGAAGCTTATAAACAAGGATTTGAGAGTGTAAAACTTTATTTTATGGCAGGTCTGCCCGGCGAAACACAGGAAGATATAAAAAATATAGTTAAACTATCCTTTGAACTTGCGATGTTAAGAAAAAAAGTCTGCAATAAGGTCGCTAACATAAATGCAACAATAAGCTGGTTTGTGCCGAAGGCTCATACGCCTTTCGGCTGGCTTGAGCAAAAAAACGAAGAATATTTCAAAAATGCCAAAGATATAATTCTTACTGAAAAAAAGAGGCTTGGTGCAAGGTTTTTGAACTTTAAGTTTCATAATATTCAAAGAAGTCTGCTCGAATCTGCCATCGGCAGGGCTGACAGAAGACTTGGCGACGTGATTGAATGTGCTTATAGGAGCGGGGCAAGATTTGATTTGTGGGATGAGTGCTTCAATTTTGACTTATGGCAGGATGCGTTTGAAAAATTCGGCCTTGATTTGTACCAGCTTGCGGCAAGAAAGTTTGAGGCCGATGAGATTCTGCCCTGGGAGCATTTAGGCGGCCCGGATAAGCAATACCTGCTGAAACATCTACAGGATATGGAAAAAATGAACATTAAGGATTTATGAGCTGCTTTCGGCAGCGCATTTTTTGCGATGGAATAACAAAGTTTTTATCGTTTCCTTAATGAGCATCAGACTCAATAATAAAAGAATCAGGCCGCAGACGCCTGAGATAACAATATCAATCTTAACGGCTGAGCCGCGAACAATTGCCGGCAGAGAAACGATAAGCGGTTTCGTAAGATTGACCAGCGACCATAACGTTACCACAAGCATAAAAGCCATCGGGACAACTGCGTAAACAGCTTTTTTGCCGGTCTTGAGGAGCCAGATTGAAATTGCCAAAAGCGTTAAACTGGCAAGCAACTGATTGCTGGTGCCGAAAATCGGCCAGGCGACCAGATAGGCCTTCTCTTTGGTAAGCAGCAGAAAAACAAGCGGTAAAAAAAGACTCGCTGCGGCTGCAACATAGCCGCCGGTCCTGGATTTGAGGCCGGTAAGCTCCTGAAAAATATACCGCGCAAGTCTTGTGCAGACATCGAGCGTATCATAAACAAAGGTCGAAAAAGCCAGCAATGCAAACGGAAATGCTATACCAAATTTAATACCCACCAGTCCGAGATAGCGAGCTATTCCGTTTGCATAAATAAGATTCGGGTCGGCTTTTAAGATTTCCGGGCTTTTGGGCATAATCATAATGGTAGTGAGGGCAAGGACGCCGACAAGGCTTTCGAGGAGCATCGAGCCGTATCCGATGGGCATCGCGTCTTTTTCCTTTGCCAGTTGTTTCGATGTTGTGCCGGAGCAGACTATGCCGTGAAAGCCTGAACAGGCGCCGCAGGCAACGGTAATAAACAAAACGGGAAATATAAATTTGCCGTTGGCAAGGCTGGACAGACCATCGAGATTCAGAGCCGGATATTCTATCCGGAATTTTCCGCTAAACACCCCGGCAAGGCCAATCAGGATTACCGCATAGAGCATCCAGCCGCCCAGATAGCCGCGAGGCTGAAGCAGCAGCCAGAGGGGAATTACTGAGGCGACAAAACAATACGCCAGCAATACGACATCCCATTGTTTTGTTGAGAGTCCCGCCAGAAAAGCGAGGACTGTCTGAGGACATCTTGGTCCGCACCAGACGATGAACAAAACCAGAGGAACGAAAATTATTGTGGCCAGCGACAGTTTCAGTTTGAAGTGGTACAGCAGGATGCCCAAAAGAATAGCCAAAAGAAGATAGAGGATGGAAGATACGGCCACAGCCGGGCCATAGGCTGTCTCTTCGACCATTGTTTTAAACGTATTGGCGGTTATATCAGTAAAGGCGATGATGACATAGATTAGCGCCAGCCAGACAAACAACAAAAAAAGTATATGCACAGTCGGCGAGGTGTATTGTTTGACAATTTCGCCGATACTCGCGGCCTTATGACGTATGGATGCGACAAGGCTGTAGAAATCGTGGACGCCGCCGATGAATATCGCTCCGAGTATGAGCCACAGAATTGTCGGCAGCCAGCCGAACCACAGACAACTCAGGATTGGCCCGACAATCGGGCCCGCCGCTGCGATGGCGGAAAAATGCTGGCCGAGCAGCAGAGACATCTTTGCCGGGACAAAATCAACGCCGTCGTTGAATTGCTCAGCAGGAGTCTGACGGGAATTATCCAGTTCCATCTGCTTTGAAAGAACCCGGCCGTAGAAGCGATAACCCGCCAACAACAAAAATACAGCTGTTAGCACAATCAAAAGAATCATACATTTGCCCAAGAGAGCGTCAGAAAATCTTTTTTATTATGGATGCTCATTTCTGACAGGGGTTTTAAATTCTTTTAAGGCCCATCGGCTCCTGCAGACCGCCTCTTCCGTCAGATTTACGAAAGTTTATGATTATGTCCGCGGCTTTTTGCGGGTCGTCACAAACTGTAAAGACATTCAGGTCTTCGGCGTCAATAAACTTATGTTTGGCCAGCATTTCTTTTTTCATCCAGTCAACCAATCCCGACCAGTAGTCACTGCCCATAAGAATTACAGGAAAGTAAGCCTGCTTTAGAGTCTGAATCAGCATAATAGCTTCTGTAAACTCGTCTATAGTTCCGAACCCGCCGGGAAAAGCAATAAAGCCCTTGGCGTATTTGAGGAACATTACCTTTCTGCAGAAGAAGTACCTGAAATGCAGCGAAAGATTCTGATAACTGTTTGGAACCTGCTCAAGAGCCATTTCGATGTTCAGGCCGATGCTTTTGCCACCTGCCTGTGTGGCACCTTTGTTTGCCGCTTCCATTATCCCGCCGCCTCCGCCGGTGATAATCGCAAAGCCGGCCCTGGCTAAAATACCGGCCGTTTGCTCTGCGAGCTTGTAATATTTATCCTGCGGCTTTGCCCTTGCTGAACCGTAAAATGATACGGCAGGGCCGATTGCCGCAAGCTCCTCGAAGCCTTCGACAAATTCCGCCATTATCCTGAATATACGCCACGTCTCTTCGGTCGGCACATCGAATCTTGCTATTCTTTCGCCCATTTTATTACCTTTCCTTTACCCCCACACCAATGTAACAGATTTTAAACATTTTTGATAAATATCCCGTTTTTATTTTTTTCTCTCGTAAATTCGCCCATTACACCAGAACATTGGTGTGGGGGTTTACCAGAGTTTCGGATTATTCGCAGCCGGACAGTACTTCATTATAGGGCAGCTGGGGCAATCCGGCCTGCGTGCCTTGCATATATTTCTGCCGTGAAAGATAAGCAGATGACTAAGAAGCGTCCAGTTTTCCTTCGGCACAATTTCCATAAGGTCAAATTCCAGTTTCTCGGTGTTATTTATATTTGCCGAAAGTTGTAATCTTCCGCTCAATCTTATCACGTGAGTATCGCACGCAATGCCGGGCACGCCGAACGCGTTGCCTAAAATGACATTTGCCGTCTTTCTGCCGACGCCGTTGAGCTTGAGAAGCTCATCCATTGTGTCCGGCACTTTGCCGTTATAATCACTGATTATCTTTTCGCACGCACTTTTTATATTGAAGGCCTTGTTGCGGTAAAAGCCTGTGCTTTTTATATCCTGTTCGATTTCCTCAAGCGGCGCTTTTGCCCAGTCTGCAGCGGTTTTATACTTTTTGAAAACCGTCTTCGTAACAATATTTACCCGTTCGTCTGTACATTGCGCCGATAGAATCGTTGCGATAAGAAGCTGAATCGCATCGGCATGTTCGAGGGCACATTTAGCCTGCGGATAGGTCTCTCTCAATATCGGCCAGATTGTTGCCACTCGCTCTTTTGCTTTTTGCTTATCGAACTCGATGCCGCGGGTCTTTGCCATTATTCTTCCACATTATCAAGGCTTTGCAAATACTTTATCAGTTTCCCCTTTATCAGGTTCCCGGGTATCTTCTCCGGTCTTTCTTTTCCCGGCAAAAGTAAAACCGTTACCGGCACAGCCGGCTCATTATAAATTTCCTTTAGTGCTGCTGCCGCAGGGTAATCAAACTGTGTTGTGTCGGCCTTTATCGCGAGAACGCCTTTTCGTTTTATTAAATCAGCGATTTTATCGCTTGAATAAACTGTCTTATCGAGAATCTTGCAGGAAAAGCACCAGTCGGCGGTGAATTCTATAAGGACAGGCCTTTGAGCCTTTTGCGCAGAAGCAATAATTTCCGCATCGTAATCCTGCCAGTTTATAAGTCCTTTTTTCGGCTCAGTCAGAAATACAAAACCGAATATGACAGCCACGGCAACTGCAATAGTTCTTACTGTCCATTTTTTTACAGCAGGTGTGCTGTATCCGACCCATACGCCCCACATCCATACACAGACTGCAAGCACAACCGCATAGTAAAGAATATTTATGATTTTCTCCGGTTGCACTGCTTCAAGCAATTTTACACCAATTGCAAGCAGGATAAATCCTGTAGCATGTCTGAAAAGCTCCATCCATCTGCCGGGCTTCGGGATTTTTTCGAGCAGTTTGGGAACTATTACAAGTATTACATAAGGCAGAGCCATTCCAGTGCCGACGAGCAGTATTGTAATTGTAGCAAGCGGTATCGGCTGAGTCTGCGCCCAGGCAAGGACAAAAGCAAGTATTGCAAAACTGCAAGGCGTGCTTAGAACCGCTGCCAGAAATCCCATACCAAGCGAACCTGCAAAACCTGCTCTTTGGCCTCTTTGGCCGGTAATCGAGGCGGGCAGACCGAATGTAAACAAGCCGAACATATACAGCGCGAGCACTACCATCAAAAGCGCCATCGCAATGACAAATGCAGAATTTCTGAACTGGTCGCCCCACTGAAAGACTATACCAAAGCCAAGTTTGAGGATGATACTGATTACGGCAAGTGCGGCAAAGAAAAGCACAATACCTGCGGCAAACGATAGTCCCAGAGCAATGTTTTTTGCCCTGCTTTTTTCTGCCTGACTGACAAGCCGCATCACAATAATCGGCAGAACAGGCCAGACGCACGGCATAATGTTAAGCAGCAGTCCTGCAACTATCGCAAGGGGCAGAGCAACAATCGCCGATGTCTGCAAATTTTCAAAATCAGTCCCTCCAATATTTTCGGCGGGCACGGAGAATTTTGCATTGGCCATATCGGCTGATGCTGAAATATCAAGTTTTTTAGAAAGCTCATAAGATGCCTTTCTACACAACTGCCTGGAGCAGGCAAGGCCGTCTATTAAAATTTTGACTTCGGTGCTCCGACTATTTGCATCTGTAACAAAAGGAATGAAAATGCTGAAGTTTCCGCTGTAAACCGCAAGTTTACCGTTCGTTATCTTGTCAAAGTAAGAATTGCTTCGGGGCATTACAGGTTTGGAAAAAATAAGCTCCTGTCCCTGAGGGATTATTTTCAGCGCCATTTGCTGCGGAGCTGTATTTTTATCTGCATAGAAATGCCAGTCTTTTTCGAGGTTGAATTTTATCCGGACGGCGCTGTTTGAGTCCGGCGCAACCGGTTCGCACTGAAAAATGAGTTCTATCTCGACGAAGTCGTCCTTGATTTTCTCGGCTGCCGTAGCAGGCACATATAATAAAACTATTGCTACTATGACAGTTAAAAGCTGTAAACAGTATTTTTTCATTTTTCCCTTTTTAAGGCAGAGCTATAAACTAATCTTTCCATAGTTTTCTATAGACTCCCGGTTTGACAAATTCTACCAATCCTAAATCCCTTAACTGCTGTAATTGCTGTCTTATCTTCGGCTCAACATTTTGATTTTCAGGGTGAAGTTTTTGCAATTCATTCTTGAACTTATAAACAGAGTTTAACTCAAAGACATTTTCCGGGACTTTTAAAAGAGCGTTGAAAATATCGAGTCGCCATCCTGAAAGTGTCTTAGTGATTGTTTCAACTCCTGCATCATATAAATCGTTTTCAGGTTCAGGGAAAATATCTTCCTCGGTTTTCTCAAATCTGATTTTCTTCTCTTTGGGTACTTTTGAGAGAATTTCCGCTGTTGTTATGATAATTTCCTCGGTTACAACAGGGGAAATCTCTTTGTCCTCAAACAGTGATAAAAATCCCTCTTTTAATTTTGTTACAATTTTTTTGTCTTCAACAAAGATGCCGCACTCGTAATTATTTTGCAATCCTCCCAATGTGAGATTAGCCGAGGTAACTATTGCTCTTTGGGAATCAAAAATATATGTTTTGGCGTGTAGTTTTGAATAACTTTTTACTTTGATATTGTTTTTTATACAATCTGAAAGAGCCTGAAGGTCGCAAGAACCTCTATAAAAATTTGTCAGCTTATAACTGGTGAGTAATGAAACTTCAGAATTCTTTGGCCGGTTTTCTATAACCATACGAGTAATGTTGTTTTTCACGAATGGGCTGGCAAATAATTGCTCTTTTGAAGTTTTAACTAAACCCATAAAAACATCGATTGTTGGATTAGTCAGCACTTCAACTTTCATCACTTCTTCTCTTTTCAAAAGCCTTTATCGCTTCTTGTAAACTGCCAAAGGCAAAATCAGCCAATTCTTCAACAGTCGCATTAACCGCAGTTTCATCAAATTCACTGTTCAGGAATTCTAAAAAATCCGAATTTGTTTCATATCGTTTGGTTTTACCCATATTGCGGATTATTGATTAACTACAGTGTTTTGTCAATTTAATGTTGAAGTTCATTTACCGATTTTAACGTAACAAGGTTGCTATTGGTTATCGGTTTTTTTCTCAATTGGTTTTCCCGTAGGCTGCTGGTTTATTTTTTCCTGCTCTGCCTTGAGCAAATCACCCACGGTCGGTTTATTCAAGGAGCCGCCTTCGAGTATTGTTTTTACCTCAGCAGCATCGAGCGTTTCATATTTTAACAGCGCTTCCGCCACTGCCTGAAGTTTACCTCGATTTTTTTCTATAATTTCTCTTGCAGCCTTGTAAGCCTGGTCTATAAGTTTTTTAATCTCGGTGTCGATGATTTCAGATGTTTTTTGCGAGTGTTCCTGTGAGCCGAATCCAAAATAAAAATCCTGTATCTGCGTGCTGTAATCAATCGGGCCAAGTTCGGGGCTCATTCCCCAAGTCTGAACCATTTCCCTGGCCAGCGCTGTCGCAGTCTGAATATCGGTCTGTGCACCGCTGGATATATCATCGCAGAAAAGCTCTTCAGCTACGCGTCCGCCGAAACACACCTGCAATTGAGCCATGCAGTATTTTCTTGTAAACAGGGTTCTGTCCTTTTCCGGCAGCGAAAAGGTTGCCCCGCCCATCGGCCCTCTGGGAATGATGCTGACTTTGTGCAACGGGTCGGCATCCTTGAGCATAGACTGTACCAGCGTATGGCCGGCTTCGTGATACGCCGTAATTTTTCTGTCTGCCTGGTCAACCGCCCTGCTACGTCTTTTTCTGCCCCAGCGGACCTTGTCTCTGGCCTCTTCGAGGTCTTCCATCTCGACAAAATCCTTGTTATTCATTGTCGCGGCAATGGCTGCCTCGTTAATTATCGCTTCCAGGTCGGCACCGCTGAACATAGGCGTCCCTCTTGCAATCCTTTCAAGGTCAACATCAGGACCCATCTTAACCTTGCGTGCATGAATTTTGAGTATCTCAGTTCTTCCCTTGACATCCGGCAGAGGAATATAAACCTGTCTGTCAAACCTGCCGGGGCGAGTAAGAGCCTTATCAAGTATATCTCCGCGGTTAGTGGCAGCCATTACGATGACCTGGTCGTTAGTGTCGAAGCCGTCCATCTCGACAAGTATTGCATTTAAGGTCTGTTCCCTTTCGTCGTGTCCGCCGCTTACAAAGCCGGGCCCTCGTTTTTTCCCGATGGCATCGACTTCATCGAGAAAAATAATGCAGGGCGAATTTTCCTTTGCGGTTCTGAACAAATCACGCACACGCGAAGCACCGACTCCGACAAACATCTCAACAAAATCGCTGCCCGAAATGCTGAAGAACGGCACACTTGCCTGTCCTGCGATGGCCTTTGCGAGCAGAGTTTTCCCGCAGCCCGGCGGACCAACCAGCAGTATTCCCCGCGGTATCCTGCCGCCGATTTTCTGGAATTTTTTAGGATATCTTAAAAATTCAATAATTTCCGCAACTTCTTCTTTTGCCTCGTCGATGCCTGCGACATCGTCGAAGGTTACCTTTATCTGCTCTTTGCCGTGCATTCGATGTTTGCTTCTTCCAAAGTTCATCAGCATACCGCCCGGGCCGTTTCTGACGTTTCTGATAAATAGAAAATAGAAGAACGCAATCATCAGCACAATGGGCAGAATCCAACTCAGAATCGGCATCAATATCTGTGGTTTGGCAACGGTCCATTTGACATTTGCCGCCTGAAGTTTTGCCGTTATATCCGGCAGCATTTCCGGATGATAACCGATAGAAAATGTTTTAGGGGCCTTTGGCGGACGTGATTGTATTCCTGCCGTATTGAACTTTCCGGTTATCTCGCGTTCTGCAATTTCAACGCTTTCAATTTTTCCTTCCGCAATGTACCTGTTGAACTCATCATTGGTTATTTCATCCCGCCCCTGATACATCTGGAACATCATCATAAGACTAAGAAAAACGAGCACCATCAGAAGCCATCTGAATGGCATCTTCTTGCCCCCCAGCGGCTGTTGTTTTCCGTACGGAGCTGTCTGCTTTTTCATGTTTTGTCTTCTTCTCTGATTCATCCCGCACCTTCTGCCTGTTCAATCTCGTTTGTATATCCAATATACAATCTATTATTCTTTCGACTCTTCAAAAGATACACGTTATACATTGAATATTTAGAAGGTGCGGGATTCATCGGCTTTTTACCCCCACACCTATTTGCACAGTTGTACCGAAAATACGGAACATTTTAAAGATACCTGTATTTCTAAATTTTCCATTTACCACCACAATACAAATAGGTGTGGGGGTTTACCATTTTGTCTGCATCTGTTCGACTATTCTTTCAGCAAGTTTATTTGCGGCGGTCTTTGAGGCGTAATCAAAGCTCTGCTCCTGAAACTCCGAATAGCTTGCGGTAGCAGTTGCAGTTGAGTTTTCGAGCAGATATTCGCCGGTCCTGAGGTTTTTCCAGTTGAACTGAGCGGTGATTTCGGCCTGCTCTTCGAGCGGCCGGCCTGTTGAGCGTTCTATAGTCAATACTGAGTCATTTATTGCGGTAATTTTCCCCGTCAGCACGGTATCGGCCCTGCTTTTATCTGAGACAATTCTGTATGGGGTTTCGGTTTCTATCCTTTTTGCTATCGCATCGGTAAGGTCATACTCAAGGTCTCTGCGAAACGTTTCGTTGTCGAACATTTCAACATAAACACTTTTTATATCCTGCGAATATAAAGGCTTGCTCGTATAGCCGCTGCATCCGGCAAATAAAACCGCTGCGCAGACAGATGCAATTATTGCCACTGTTACTTTCATCCCGTTAGAAACTTGCGGGAAATAGGAGCGAACGTCTTTGGAATTTTTGTTTCTAACGGGACTCATAGGAACAGTCCTTTCCAGTTAAACTTTTTCTTTTTCAATGAGTTCTGCTGAGCTTTTTTTTCCAGTTCTTCTTTAACCGCGGCAATTTTCGGCTGAGCATTTTTTGCTGCGCCGCTGTTCGGCCAGTCGTCTATTATTCTCTGATAATAAAGATTCGCAGCTGTAGTGCCGCCTGTTCTTGCATAATAGTCTGCAACAGCCAGCTCCTTTTCGGCAAGTCTTTCGTCTATCCGGTTTAACGTTTGCGGCACTTCAATCTCTGCAGCAGTATCCGGATGCCTTTTCTGATATTCGGCATAGTAGCTTTTTGAACTTTCGAGAACCTTTGAGTCAAATTTCGGTCCCCTGTAGTCCCGCTCGAGACTTCTTGCCATCCCCAGCAGGGCATCTTTGCCGATTTGTCCGGTCGGCCATCTGTCGGAAACATCTGCCCATGCCAGGTAGGCTTCGTGCCAGGCGCCTCTTTTTTCCCTGGACTGAGCGAGTGTTTCCAGCGCATTTTGGGCCGTCGGGGCATCGCCGGTTCTGTCGGCAATTTTGCTCATTATCTCGCTGCCTTCTTCATAAGCGCTGAGGTTAAAGATTTTTAAGGCTGTTCTTTTCTGGCCGCCGAGAAAGGCAGTTGCTATCTGTTGCTGTCTTTCAAGTGCCGACTGATAAAACGCACTTTGCGGAAACTGCTCTATGAATTTGTCATAAGCACTTGAGGCTTCAATATATTTTCGCTGACTATAAAGCATCTCTGCCTTGACAAACGCGTCAAAATCATCACCTGCGAGCTGAGGATAATCGGCCTTTAGTTTATCAAAGGCCTTTTTGGCTTTGTCGGTTCTGCCTGTCGAAACAAGCTGTTTTGCCGCTGCCGCTGCCATCATAAAATCGGCATCTCTTTCCTGACCGACCTTTTGCCATTCCTGACCGCCTGCCAGATGCCATGTCTCTTCGGCGGCGGCTCGACTGAGCTCGCCGAAGTCAAAAACAGCCGGATTCAAGACAATAATAAACAAAATAAGTCCTTTTAACCGCATAGCTTTACCCCCACACCAATATAAATCTTTTGAATGCCGTCTTTTTGATAAAAACTCCGTTTTCACTTTTTTACTCCCATAAGCTTTCACCCCCACCATATCCATTGGTGTGGGGGTGTAGCTCCTAACCTTTCAGCCTGACATTATATACAAACACCTGCGACCTTGCAAACCTCTTATAATTCAAAAATACGGTGTCAGTGGACTTAGCCACACCTTAAGGCAGAACCATTCTCTCTTTCCTAACATCATAATTGTTAGATATTTATAAAATATTATATAAAATTCACAAAAAATAGTTGACTTTTTAGAAATTTGCAATACAATACTACTATATTAGATATTCATAAAACAAAAGATTAAAAATGATTTGCCAGAAAACATAATTAAGGACAATTAAAATCTTTTATTGGAAAGTGATTTATGAAATCTAAAAATTTAGAAAAGCCGGATTCAGAATTATTAAGAAAGCAGAAAATAGCGCGCAGAATAGCGGAAATTCCAAAAAAATACCGCAAAATCTATAAAAAAGCAGTTGAAGATAACAGCAAAACCGCAGCAATCCAATCCTTCTGTTTGGAATGCGTTTGCTGGCAAAAAAATGAGGTTATCAACTGCTCCTGTCTGACCTGCCCTTTGTTCGGCGTAAGACCCTTCCCCGCCTGCGCGAGGACAAGTTTAAATTTACGCCAACCCGTCAAAAAGGAACTTTAATAATGAACAAAAGAAAATTGCCACAGCAAAAAAACGATTATCGAACGTTTGAAATCCACGGCCGAACAGTAATCATTGACGATTTTATCTATCGCAGACTTTTCAAAGACCCGGATATTCCGCCGCGCAGGAAATATACCTTTATAAAAGGTTTTTGCCTTTTCAATAATTGTCCACATATTGTTTTAAAGACTAAAGCAAATAAAACTATTACGCTGTCGAGATATATAATGCACGCCGGCAAAGGCGAAATTGTTGACCATATAAACAGAGAACCATTGGATAATCGCCGAAGTAATTTGAGAATCGTAAATGCAAGACAAAATATGCTTAACCGGAAAATGGAAAATAATACAGGTCTGGTAAGCGTTTCAAAATACAAGGATAAAAAACAATTTTATGTCAGGACACAGTTTATAACTAAAGAAGGACATAAATTAATCTTTCGCTGTCCTGATACGCCATTTAACAGAATTTTGACGGCGTTGGCACACGATAAATTCGTTTTACAGGAGGGCGAAGAGGAATATGCGCCGCTGAATTTTCCGTGCTGGAAATATGAGCCATTAAAGAGCATCCTCTTAGCGGAAGATTTGAATAAATACAAAGAAAAGAAGCAGGTTTGCCCTCGACCGCGATTGGGGGGAAGTAAATAAAGAAACGCTGCGACAAACCGACGGGAAAAAAATAAACGGCCCCTGTTTTTCCAGAGGAAAGACAAAAATCAGACGGCAAGGAATATATGATGGATTGTAAAGTTTCTTTTACTTAGGTTATGTCTCGTTTCTTTAACATTTTCAGAGTCCGTAATGATTGAAGAAAGTTCAAGACCTGTATCTTTAACCAACCTTAAGTCAACAGCCTTACTTTTAATAAGTTTTCCTAAAGAAATGATTGCTTCTTCAGTCTTTCCGTCCATGACGTACCCAATCATTCCTGCGTTCATTACGCTTTCGCTGTATTTGCCGGTAACAAAGCACATCATTCCCTGATCGCCAACATAATCACTATTGTTTGTGTCCAGCCCATGAGCGTAAGGAATCCGTAATCTTTTGCACTCAAAAGCAAAATATATATCCTCTTTTGGTGTTCCTATATATGCAAAAAAAATATCCACTCGCCCATCATCAGCCTGAGTATTAATGGTCGGTAGTTCATACCATACATGAAACGGTAAATCTTCACTCTGGTTTTTCTTTGCACGAATTACTCTTACAAATTCTTTTGAAATAGGCACCTCGCGGGCAAGACGATCGGGTTTCCTAAAGATTACCCACGAAGCTATAATAAGTTCCAGTATATCAGGAATAAATTCTTCCGGAAATAAATCCTGTTTCCATTCTCTGGAGTTCCCACTAAACCCCTCTAACATCAACTATCCCTTTCTGATGTGAGTATTGCCGCTGCTATTTCGTCCGCATCATTGATGGCAGCAGTTTTGGTCCAATGCCTTCTAACAAGCGGTTTTAAGATGTAGAGTTTGTCTCCATCGAAGACTTTCAAATTTCGATAATATACAAATTTATCATTTCTTTGCGGAAGAGCCTGCTGGACATTCTTCAAAGCAGCCTGTAATTCATCGGACGTTTGAACTTGTTTGAAGGGTTCGGCTTTATTAGATTTCCAGAGAGTAACTATAGATTCCCCTAAAACATTTGAATATTCAACTTTTCCACTTACTCTGAATTTACTTCGTTTAGCCCATGAATTTAATATATTGCAAAGTAATTCCACGTAATCTCTGCGTTCATCAGGTGTTGGCAATCCGATGGTTTTTACTTTACCACTTATTGATGCAGGCATCATACTACGTTTGAAGATTTTGACAGTGTCCTCGATAAGCATCTTCTCGCGTTCGGAAATACCATAATATTTATAGACCAGAGGTTCAATATTCCGCAAAGTTGCTCGAACTTTTCCCCGCTGCCCTATGTCTTCTTTTTCAATAGAAACCTTGCATTGGTTCATTAAGCTGGCAACCTGATTTATGATATCCCTTGACCTTTGTGGATCGTAAGTGTTTTCGGGAAGCGGGAATGGTAGAAGTTCTATTTCATTTACATAAACTTGGTCTCTTTCTACTCCCACGTTAGCAGAAAGATGAAAGTAACAGTAATCAGCGAAATTTGTATTTAATACTGCAGCCAAAAACATTAACAAATTCTCGTCTTTTTTTACGCCAGAAATGGATTGAAATGTATTATTAAAGACTATGGGAAAATCACAAAATATCTTTTCGGAAAAGCCCTTAGTGATAAGTACCATGGGCGGGGCAAAAACATTCCTATTCGGACTACGACGAAGTTCTGAAAATTCTTTGTCGAACTCATATTGATCAAAATGTCTACAATTTTGCTTCGTTAATATTAGAGGTAAGTTTTCATCGTTCGCATCAATATAAAAATGGTTTTTGGGCCACCATATTGGTTTTGGTTTTCCGTGTATCTCTTTCCCCTTTTCGTTGACTTTGGGTCGACGTTTGTTGTTTATTATTTCGTAATATTCAGGCAGGTACGGCTGAAATCCCTGGGCAGAGATAAATTGTCCTTGCTTCTTAGTTTTGCCAATGATATCTCCAAGAGAGGACATCTCCAGTAATCTGTCAATAAGAAGGACATCCCGTCTTGTCCCCCAAAATCTTTTTTTCCAGACAACCGATATTTCACCGCTATCTGCGGATTTCTTTATCTCGGATAATTGTATGGTTTTACGGTCCTCCGGCAAAATATCTATAACACCCCTTCGCGGGTCATTATAACTAACCTTAGGAACCTCATAATCTATAGAATAATCCTTTTTTGGTTTTTGAGAGTTAAACCGGATAATCACTGCCGGGCAGATTGCATTTTCAAAGAGAATTCTCCGCCAGTCGGATAGCTGAATAACCTTATCAACTGTAATACTTGAAAACCAGCCTGCCTGAAATTTATTTGTTGCATTATTGAAAAGCACTTTGGTCGGTAAAACAAGACACGCCCTTCCACCTGTTTTCAGATGAACCGACGATTTCCACATAAAGGCATGAGCAATCTGCTTAGCTGGTAGGAAATATTTTTTGCGATCTGCTTTTGATTTAGGACTATCTTTAAGGTATGGATTATTGTCACTTAAACACCATTCGAGAGCTTTTGCATCAGAACTCCTGCCTCTGCTCACCCAAGGGGGATTACCTATAACAATATCAAAAGTGCCTTTTATTGGCAAATCATCCTCAAAAAAGTTCCCTTCGAAAATTACTGGCGACTCTTCATTTGCATAATTATTTTCTTTAAGAGCAAGAAAATTATCCAGAACCTTCCCACGTTTTTTTTCTAATTCGTGAATCTCTCTTGGCTTGAGCTGGTCAAGAAAAGCAAGGTAAAGACTGAAACATGCAATACGACAAGCAGTTTCATTAACGTCAACGCCACATAATTGTTCCTTGATGATTTTTAAAAGTGCTTCCGCGCGGGTCATATTATGAACCCCTTGATTTTTTCGTCTCCATTGCTCAGCAATTCTATTAAACAATATTACAAGGAAAATGCCCGACCCACAGGCAGGATCCAAAATTCTCTTTCCAAGCAGATTACTGTCATTGACTGCAACATCAACAACCATTTCTGCCAGATGTTTCGGCGTATAATATGCCCCACTTTTTCTTTGTTCATTTTCATCTTCGGCAGATAAAAACTCCTCATAGATAGCACTTATTGTCTCGACAGGAATCACACGAAAATCATAGGCCCAGAAATCAAATGTCGATTGCCTTGTCTCTAACTCCTCCCCGCTCAAAAACCTTCGTAGTATCTGTATATGACCGCTATCTATTTGCGGCCGCTCCTCTTTAAGAGCATCATCAAACATACTTCCATTAAAATGTCTCTGCAAAACTGCGAAGAGATCATAAAGAATATTCTTTACCTTATTTTCGTTATGCTCTTTGAACAATTCGTGAAGGTTCTTTATCCCCTTTGCGCCAGCTTCAGAAAATTGACTTTCATCAATTATCTCACGTTCAACAAGATAGCAGGTAAAGATGATACGGCCAAGAAGAGCATGCACTATCTTATAACTTAGTTTCTTGTGGTTATGTAATTGATCGCGTGCTGTTCTCAGATTTTTAAGAAGAAATTTATCGACTGCTTTATCAGGCTTGAAACTTTCCGGGTAATCCCTGTAAATCTGCCCGGTCTGGACCCTTTGGACAAAAAGCACCTTAGCTGTCAAATCAAGTGTTTCTACAAGCCTGTGTTCATTTTCAATAGCTGAATCTTTCTTCGCCGGTTCCGCCAAGCTTGAAAAAACCCTAACTTCATTGGGACTACTAATTACAAGGAGAGTCGCAATGCCTTGATTCCAGAATTCTTGGTACCATTTTCGTTGCATTGCTAGATCGAGACGTTTGACTTCCTTGAAATAAACTGTTGGTCTGCCATCGATGCAAAGTATGCCGTTCAAATCCATCGTCTCCCAAGCTCGCCTCATAAAATGTGAGTAAGGATGGCAACCTGCATATTTTTCAATATCATCCGCTGAGCGGAAAAAGTCAGGTGTCGACACCCCAACGAGGTTGAAGTCTTTAATCAGTTGTTTACTTGCAACGGATACAGTGTTCATCGAATTTCAAAATTTAATATTCTGGTGTATAGATTTTGTCTTATATCCTACTCAAGAACAATCATTTAGGCAAATACTAATAAAATTTCCTCCACAATTCCCACCAAACCGCAAAATAACTCAACATTCAACACTCCAAAATTCCACACAGGCAGCAAGTGCTTGTTTATTTAAGTTTTATCTGTTCATATTTCAAATCTGTACCGGACATAACGCGGATGTTGTCGGGCATTTCAATGTTCATATAAGTCTCCCTTTTTCATATCTTGACAAATTATAGCCTTAAAAATGGCGGAGAACAACGAAAAATACAGGGTTTTAGGGAAGCAAAAATCTGATAAATCAGTGTAATCTGTGATTAAAGATGCGCATAAAAACCCCCCGATGCAAAAAACCTTCGGCCTCTATGCTTGTATGCAGTATACTGCATACAAGCATAGTGATAATGTTCATTTGCTTTAAGCTTGTCCTTGACCACAATCGGGGAGCGGGGGTGAGAACGCAACCGTTTAACATCGGACGAAACGAGCCTCGCACTTGTCTCGACGAAGCTTTAGCAAAGGCGGAACCTCAACCGTCCAACGTTTTATCCCCTACCTTCTATCTTCTACATTCTACCTTCTTTCCCTTTGTGTCTTGGTGCCTTATACCAATTGCATTTAATAATGGCGCTGCAGTGTCATTGCGAGGCCATTGAAAATGGCCGTGGCAATCTCAAATTCAGCAAATGGAGATTGCTT
>Ga0315291_10001824_pt1 | contig 28194 bp, 35 predicted proteins | sample YL17G12_20_MG_FD_203070 | JGI IMG/M metagenome (GOLD analysis project Ga0315291, IMG submission 203070) | Sediment microbial communities from Yellowstone Lake, YNP, Wyoming, USA - YL17G12_20 | ecosystem: Environmental > Aquatic > Freshwater > Lake > Sediment | place: USA: Wyoming | collected...
CCTATTAGTTAACTAGTAGCACCTACAAAGAGTGGAGGTTTGCTTCCTATATGATCTGAAGATTTCCGATTGAAATCCAGTAACGCAGAGGTAAGCAGAGATGCAAGCTGTGCCATGACAGCTTCAACGACTTGGTTAGGCATCACTATAACTCATGTATCTAATAGAGCGCCAAAAACGATCATTAATACCCACATTAAAATCCATAAACCTGCGTATGCAAGCAATGAAATAGTGTACAAGTTAAGAAATATTCCTGATGTGCTCCATATTTGATAACCCCAAAACAGTTCTGCAACCACAGGTAATGCCAAAGTTATTACAGCTGCAATGAATCCTTTTGTGCCAAATGCAATTATGACTGTCCATGCGTGTATTATTAAACCAAGCGCACCAAGACCTAAATGTATTATGCCAGCTGATAAACAACCAATGCCTGTTCCAACATCCCATCCTCTAACCATATTACACCTCCCATTAATTATATGGCACAAAGGGCATCTAAGTGGAATCGATATTTGTTAAATCTTGAACCACTAAAGGATCTCTTCTGCTCAAAAAGGTTTAAATTTCATACTATTTTTCCGGAAAAGATCGTTTTAAAGATTATTATATAGAATCAAGTTAATTTCGGAATGATTTATTTATATGGGTTGAGGCATATCCGCATTGTTCATTTGCGGTCGTAATATACACCTTTTTGAAAAATTAAGGAATAGAGTGTTTCAGGAAGGAGTCTTCACTCTTGATCGGGACCTGTCATTTCTCGCTTTAAGGGAGAAAGCTGCCCATAGAAGCCTGTTATCACTTAATTCTTGAGAAATCAAGTACGAAGGAGTGGACTATTTTAAGGTAATTAGTCCCCTCCTATCCTTAATCCCCATCCACTCTGCCCCTTACCCATTTAGGGTAGCCACCAATTTCTTTTCTCTTGTTGCACTTTGTAAGGCAATGGACATCAGGCGAAGAGCCGAAGTTATGACGGCAAGGGTTCTCATTATAGGGAGGGATTAAAAAGCCTCTCTTTCGTTACATTTTGTGTGCAGGGAGGTGGTACCCATGAAAGAGATCGGACTTTCTAAGAAGAGCACATCAAAGCCTGAGCCAGTGACTTTATTCTCTTCTGGAAGAGGCAAATGCCCACAAACTGGCTCTAATTGTGGGTTCATCCGTAAGACATGCAAAGTCTATTGCCACCTTAAGTAGGGAGGACAAATGATGCAGATTCCAGGACTGAAGAAAGGCTACGAACATCTGGAGGCAGCACCGATTGTCTTGTTAGCACTCCTGAAGAAATTCAGCAAACTGAACAGGATCGACATCACAAATGAAAAGCTTATTGGTCTTCTGAATGAGTACAAAAACCCCACATATAAGGACGCCGACCTGATCTGGGAGCCAAAAGAGTGAACAGTCGACTATAAGGAGATGCCTCTCCGCATTATCACATTATTAGAAGAGGTCAGAAGCACACTTTCTCGTTGCAATTTGTATGGAGAGAGGCAGCAAAAAATCATGAAAAACTACCAGGTATGGCTCAGAGGAAGTGACCTCTGCGACGTGAGGGCTAATACCAAGAACGAAGCCCGGCAATACATAAGGAATTTTTATAGATTTAAGCGCCTACCAAGAGGAACAGCCGTTATAGAAATCCCTCCCGACTACTATAGCGCCATGGTGGACAACAATCGGAAGATTGGAATCTCAGCATGGAACAATTGAAAAATTGACTCCATTATCATTGGCCAGATTAAAGGAGGTTAATCCCGTGGATAAACTCACCAGAGAAGAAAAGGAAAAACTGATCGACAAGATCAGGAAACTGATGGCCCTGTCCCATTCACCAAATGAACACGAGGCAGCACTTGCCGCAGCCCGTGCACGTGAAATCCTCGATAAATACGATCTCAGCCTGACCGAGGTTGAGATGAACGACGAAGAAATCATTGAGCACAGGGTCGACACAGGAACCCGGAAAGCCCCTCTCTGGATGGGACGACTGGCAGTCTCTGTAAGCAAGGCCTTTAACTGTAGAGTTTTTAGGATTTACGGCATCATGGTCTTCTGTGGAACAAAGGCAGATACCCAGGTGGCGGAATACACCTACATGTTTCTGTTCAGGACCGTCAAACGCCTATCCAAACAGCACAAAGCCTCCTTGGAGAAGTCTGGCATCTGGGACACCCACTACAAGGGACGTTATGGAAGCCGAGCTTACATGCAATCTTATGCCCTGGGAGTTGTAAACGCCATCAACCAGAAGCTGAGGGAATTCGTTCAGAGCAAAGAGCGGATGCGGAAATACGAAGATTACCAAAAGGCTACCGGCAAAGACCTGATCGTCATAAAGAATAACGCCGTGGACAGATATGTTAGCAAACTCCATCTAAGGCAGGCCCGGAGCCATGCAAGCGTCCATTATTCGGGATTCATTGCAGGCCAAAGAGATGGACGAAATGTCCAGATCCACCACGGGATTAATGGAGCAAACGGCACGAGATACCTGAATTAAAGAAACCGGAGGAAAACCTATGAAGAAACTATCCGAATTGATCAAAGAGTGCAGGGAGAAAGGCATTTCCATACCCGATGATGCAAAAGTCTCAAAGGAAGTCCTCATCCGCAAACTGGCTAATCATCACCTCGAACATAACCCAACAGGGCTACCACCCCTTGAACAGCTCTTTCCCCGGTTGGCGAAAGACATTGAGGACCTCTCTGAAGAGGAGAAAGAAGAGGCTTTAAGAAGTGATCAATACGCCTGTGGGGAGAAAAAGAACGGCATCAGAGGAATCCTCCATATACGGCCAGAAGGAAACAGATTCACCTCAAGGAACCGATGCGCCAACAGTTACCTTCTGAACGAGCTCACAGAGAACATGCCGCATCTTAAAAGTCTGAATCTCAGAGACTTTGAGGGTTCAATCTTCGACGGCGAACTCTATCTGCCCAGTGAATTCGTTAAACTCGACACCGTTGCCAATGCTCTTGAGGCCACTACTGCCTTGCTTCACTGCTCACCGGAGAAGGCAAGTGAATATCAGGAAACGACAGACCAGAGGATTCACTACCACATATTCGACGTATTAAGGACAAACGGCCAGGACCTAACGACCCTTCCTCTGAAGGAAAGGCTCCAATTTTTGAAAGAGTTCCAAGGCTTTGTCAAATCATCAGGATACGGGGAACACATCCGATTTGAGGAGCTCATTTTCCATGGGAAGGAGGAATACTTCAGAAAGATTATCGAGGCAGGAGGTGAAGGAATCGTTCTGAAAGACCTGGACGCCCCTTACTTCCCGGGAGCAAGATCATCATCCTGGCTTAAGCTAAAGAGGTCCAACACCACCGATGCCATCATCATCGGCTATGACAGAGGAAAGGAATGGGACAAGAAAGGCCTGATCGGGTCTATCAAGTTAGGGGTCTTTGATGAATGTGGAGATCTCCGATCCATCGGAAGGGTCTCATCTCTTTCATTACAGAAGAGAATCGAGATGACAGAAGTGGTTGAAGGGATCCCCACCTTGAAAAAGGGATACCTTGGAACAGTCGTTGAGTGTCGATTTCAAGAACTGAATAAGAACCTCAGAGGCAGACACCTCCAAATCCTGAGCTTCAGGGAAGGTCAAAACGCAAAACCGATCTCTGAGTGTTACTTGAATCTTTCAAAGGAGAAGGAGAATTTGACCCGTGTGGGGATCCAAATTCCCGACCCTGTTAATGAAAGATTGATTGAAATTGGGAACCAGGAAATGGCCTCGATAAATTTTAGGAGTACCGAAGATCAGACCTAAGGACAAACAAAGCCCAAAGGAGATGAACATGGCCGGAAGGAAAAAGAATTCTGGGAAAAGAATTCGAAAGAAAAGCCGTGACACAAAGAAAGAGATGATTCAATTTGTCCGCCAGGGAGATTTTGACAAGGAGACAATAGAATCACTGATCAAGGAGATAGAAGAAATCTGCGCCTTTGAGGACAGCCTGGAAGAGTTTTAACCAACCATACAATAAGAGGAGACATTTGCCATGAAGCATAAGAGAAGGGTCAAAAGCATAAAGAGCGCAGATGCACAGCCATGCGTCACATGTCCTGCCACTGGCATGATCACATACCAGTGCTGGAACTGTGAACTCTTCATTTCTGGTTACGTGAACGGCGACATCAAATGTGGCTATCCATACGAATCCCCGCTGGAACTTCATCTCTTCAGGATAGAGTCCGACACTACAAGATGGGACGCCAGATACCATCTCCGAAAGCAGGACACAATCCACGGCCATCCAGCCTTCTACGAATTCGGGAAGATCTATGACTCTGAAATCGGCAGGGTCTGGGACACATGGGTAAGAGACAAATCAAAACTGGATTCAGTGGGAAGGTAATACGAACGACCCAATAACCTGACCCAGGAAAGGCTTTAGCTTGTCGAGAAGGGACTCTGGGAGAAATCCCAGGGTCTTTTCTTTTTTGTCCTAATGAGAAAGGGAGGAGTTCCTATGAACCCACTCGAAGGCTGTTTCAAAGGCTACAAGAAATGCGTCAAACGGTGCTGCCACCTCGATAGATGCAGAATCTGCCCCTGCTTCAGTCGGTGCTGCTACGCCTTCTGTTCATATCCACCTGCCAGTTCACAAACAACTAATGAAGAGGTCAATGCCATGAAAGGGAAAAGTGAGAAGCCTGTAAGAGGCTAATTCACAACACCGATCAGAAACCGACCCCGCAAAGGGAAGGGCAAGCAGAAGTCAACCAACCGTCAAGCATCCAATTTTCGCAACTCAGTGTAATTGAATGAAATCCGCAAAATTGTCAAGCAAATCAAGCTAACCGGATGAAGAAGTAAAAGGGAAAATAATGTCACATGGGAAGCTCTTTAACAGCATCAACATCGTCAGCGTCAAACTCGTGAGGGAAAAGGACGCCGTTTACGGTGCAAAGACCATCACAAATCCCGAAGAGTTGGCTTCTGTTGTCAAAAGATTCCTGGCCGATACAGACAGGGAGGTCTTCCTCACCGTCAACTTCAGCACGGCCAACACGATAAACAGTATCCACCTCGTAAGCATAGGTTCCCTTGACAAAACGATAGTCCATCCAAGGGAAGTCTTTAAGGCCGCCATACTGTCAAACGCCAGCAGCATCGCCCTGGCTCACAACCATCCGTCTGGAAGCCTTAATCCTTCTCCGGAGGACATTCTGATCACAAAGAAATTGGTCCAGTGTGGAGAGATCCTCGACATCAAAGTAATTGACCACATGATCATTGCAGACGACCAGTACCTCAGCTTTGCCGAACGGAAGATAGGAGGGCTCGGATGAAAGAGAAGAATCTCCTTGAAGAGATGGCCAAGATCATCTCAGAAATTCAGACCATCAACATATGGATAGATGATGCAAGGACAAACCGAATCGCCAGAATCAGGTACCAGAAGGCTAAGCCAAGACTAAAGGAACTCGTTGAAACCCACAAAACATTGACGAGGGCATACAAGACATTAAGAAAGGAGAACCACCCGTGTACCAGCCAGAGATCACCAATGAAAACATACAAAGACTCTACCGGATGAAACTCAAGGAGAAAAAGCCAATGACCAAGCTCATAAACCAGATCCTTGATGACTTCTTCGGAACATACGACCAGCACAATCCAGACGAAAGGAGAGAACTCACATGGACAACCCCGGATCAGACAAACTCGCTCTTGAAGCCTTCAACCTGGCCTTCAACATCCAACGAATTCTCCAATCCAGGCTGATACCGCCAGCGGCGAAAGAGAGTCTATTCCAAGACTACCGCAAGCTCAAAGAGCACGTAGGACTCCTGACAAAGATCAGAGAGAACAAAGAGACATCCCAGAAAATGTCAGAGAGGAAATAGCGAAAGAAAACGGAGGACCAACCTATGCCAATAGCCATCATCAGAAACTTCAATGAGGTCATTGAAAGCAGGGACATCGACCGGATGAACAGGGAGCTTTACCACTTCCTCACCCTTAACTGCAGCTTCATCGCCCATTACGACATCAACGGCTTCAAGGCCACTTACAGAAGCCCCATGGACTTTGCAGAGGTCTTTATCAGGCACTTTGACAGAGAGCACCGATACTACAGCGGAACTTACGCCTGCCACCAGGAGCTATATAAGGGCACAGGGTTGACCAAGGCAGAGATCAAGAAGGAGTTTGAAAGAATGGTCGATCTTCACAAAGATGAGATATCAAAGTGGGCGGATGAATCACTCCGAAAGGAACGCTACGCCCTCTATCTGCAACTGAAAGAAGAATTCGAAGGGAGTGAACCGCATGACCTACCGAGCCACCAGCACCGAACTGAACGAAGTCTTTAAGCTCTTTTGCGAAGCCATCGGAAAGCGAGTAGCAGAAACCTGGAACGACACGGGAGCCTGGACCCTCGACTACGCAAAAGAATACGGTGGCTACGTTATCCAAGAGATCATCGACAGTAGAGGGGCCAGAGAGACGCCATTAGGAGACCAGCGATACAGCGCCACAGAATTGGTCGAGAGGATGCGATTCGCCCTCCGCTGGCTGGACCAGAAGAACACCAACACGAAGTAAATCTCCAAAGGAGAAAAAACATGTGGAACGAACCAACCAAAGAGAAGCTCGCAAAGCTCCCGAAGCTTTACGAAACACAGAACATCCCCCTCAAAGATAAACCGATCTACCTCCATTGCTTCATAGGAAGATGCGACTGGTTCATCAGCGAATATGACGGTGAAGACCTATTCTTCGGCTATGTCATCCTTGGCGACAAAACATTTTGGGAGTGGGGATATATCTCCTTCGAAGATCTTAAGCGCATCAAGATCCGTCCTTGCTTTGAGGTAGATTGCGAGGTCTTTGACCCACCGCTTAAGGCATCAGAAATAGAGGAAATAAGAATCTTATGAACCAATAGAAAGGAGGTGAACAAATGACATAGGAAACAACCAAAAATTAGGACATCACACTCAGAAGGGCGACTCTACAACAGGGTCGCCTTTCTCTCTTTATGAGGGAAAAGAAAACAACCGACTGAAAGGGGGTGAGACAAATGGCACGAATGGTTAAGGCGACATGCCGTAAGTGTGGAGAGACCTTCACGCTAAACATAGGGGAAAACACCCTGGATGAGGCCATCGAAATGCTGAAACAGCAGCAAGGGTTTGAATGCACCGCAGGACACCACGTAGAACTGGGGAGCCCGATGGATTACTGGACGATCCACCCAGAGACAATGTACGAAGCTGAACCTCCGACCGACGAAGATTGGCTTGGGAAGCTAAAGGCGACCCTTGCTAACGGAACAGTTTGGGACACTCAAGAACTTTCAAGAGATTTCGAAATTACCGGCTTCAGCGCAGGCCTCTGCTTCGGCAAAGACAGAAAGACCACCGAACAGGCCTGCTTTGACTACGTATCGAGCCCTTCAGGAAAGCGGTATTACTGGAGGATTTCTTAGCACTCCAAACACGAAAACTCAGTCGTCCGGAGGCATTTAAAGCCTTTTATCTTTATTCCTTCGGACGGCACATATAGACACCAAAACAACGGGGAGAAAAGCCACGAGGTACAGAGGGCGAATTTACAATGAGTTTACGTGGTGCAAGGTTGCTGGAGAGGAGGTGACTATTTATGAACTGTTTATGGTGTGGAGAGTTGGTTGAGTTGTACGACCCTGGAATGTACCAATTCTGCGACACGTGTTTGGGAAATATTGAAACGTTAGGGGTAGACTTAGACGAGGCCGAAAGAAAGCTGAGAGCAATCGAGGGTTATTCCAGACGGTAGGCAATCAAAAGCCGAGACTTCCCACCCCCTGTCACACATTTATAGAAGGAACAGAAAATACCCGATTCTGTCACATTTTGTGGTCGCCCGGTGTCTGTGAGGTGTAATTCAAGACCAGGGTGTAACTGGGCTACTTCCTTAGACGTAGATGACAAAATACCTACGTCTACTGGATGTCCTGATACCTGTGAGATGTAATCCGAGACCAGCACCGGGCTGCTCACAAAAAGGAGGATAAACCATGTTAGAGATCATAATGGAGAAGATTAGAGTTTTGATTTTGTGCGGCATGGGAGCGACCATTATCATGTCAGTTGCCACGGTGATTACGTTGTGGTGGGAACATAGAGAGGGAGGAAAACCAAGGATAATTTAGTTGTGAGCGTGAGGTGTCCAAGATGTGGAGCAGGAGCGTCTCCCGATGAGACTGAATGTAGTCATTGCCACCTTATTTTTAGGTGGATAAGAGTGGCTGTTCCTGTTGATGAGGATGGAACTAATGTCGTGGTTAGAGCAGAGGTTAGAACGGAAAGATGAAGGAGGAAAACCATGAAACCCCAAGAGCTAACGCAAGAGAGATTGGACAAGATCTTAGATGAGTATCACCAAATTGCTTTTGGCGGTTACTCAAGTTTTATTAAAATTTATCTTGAAAATGTCTTTGAGATGTTCAGGACGATGGGCCATGCCGAGTTGAGGTTGGGTATCCTGGGTTGGCCGCATACGAAATTGTATTTTCATATTGAGGGGCCAAACTTGACATTGTCCATACATCCAAATTGGGACAAGCCTACCAGGAAACAGCGATCAGTAGTGAAAAAGTTGGAAGTGTGGGCAGCCGCAATAACTGAAAGATGGCTTGAGTCTGACGAATCTTACAACTACCCGATGGCATGTAATGGTTGTGGTAAATGCTATAAAAGTGGTACTCGGGTGGATGGGCAGAGCGGTTATGTTCTTTATTTATGCAATGAGTGCCTTGCAAAAAGGAGGGAGATCTGATGTTTGAGAGCGTCCGCATCCGCATTAAAGAAATCACAATGAAGGACGGAAAGCTGTTTAAGCCAGGTGAAGAATGCACAGCGGAAATCTGGGGTGTTTATTACCGTGTAGACAAGAGTTGGAATGCTCCGACTGGCTATCTTATCCCGAGAGGTAACGCAGAAATCATCGAGGAGGAAAACCATGTCGACGGAAAAGAAGCATGAGGCGTTTGACCAGATGGAAAAATTGGTCGGAAAGAAATTAACTTGTGTACAAGTGAAGCGTACGTGGGACGACAGCGAGATCGAGAGCGCGACTTTAGGGTTTGGCGATCACTCCATGACATTCACGGCATTGACACAAAAGGGCTGTGAAGAGTGTGACCCAGACGGCAGCCAGATTGATTACATTTCTGTGCGTGTGAAGTAGGAGGGAAACCATGGATACCGAAACAATACAAACGACTGACCCAAGAGAAGGTAAGCCTCCGATCATAGGCACTCTCACCATCATCACCGAGAAAGACACCAGCAGATAGGACAGCCAACCGTAATTCATCAATCTCACACCACCGTTTAGCATTTAAAGCCGAAGCATATCTCTACACTGAAACCTTATCACAAATATGGTGCGAAGCACCAAAACAAGGAGGGAAAAATCATGGAGACCGAATTGATTCGAACAACTCAAACGATAGAGCCCGAAAGGGTTCAAACGATTGACCCAAGAGAAGCGAAGTTAACGGACATCATCCAAAAGGGGAAGACAAGCCTTCATAAGACCCTTGAGGAGATTCAACACGAGTTTGCCATCCGAGAGGACATGGCCGTAAGGCCCACCGCCATCGACTTCCTCGTCCAGGACCATAAGATCCAACCCGTGATCCGAGACGAAGCCTACGATCTGACCGATCACAGCCAGGGCCAAATGTTGAACCGAGCTGGCATCCCAGGCCAGTTTGCCCAAAAACTGATCGACCTCGAAGAGAACGAACTCCTATCGAGGAATCTGAAACGATTGACCGACCGAATGGAAGATGGCGGAATCCTTCTCCGTCGAGTAGGCACGACCATCAAGGGATGGCTATCACCTGCCTACAAACGGATGGACGCTGCACCAATCATGGAGGCCTTCATAAAGCGGAACCTGGAGAAGGGCTTTGTCCCATATCGCGGCATGAACACAGCTTATCGCTATCAGGTTAGCATGATCCAGCCCAGAATCTGGGAGCCAGTACCAGGTGAGTTTGTCATCTTTGGGATAAGCCTTGTAACAGGTGACTACGGGAACCAGAGCCTTGAGATCGACCTGCTAATGCTCCGAATTGTCTGTCTAAACCTCGCCATAGGCTATGACATGTTCCGAAGAATCCATCTTGGCTCAAGATTCCAGATGGGAGAAGGCGACGAGATCATTCCGATCAGCCAGAAGACGATCAAACTCGACACAGACACAATCTCTTCTGCCATCACAGACGTGGTAGACGCCAGCGAGACTCATATCAAACTCCTTGAGAACAAGATTCAGGAGGCCAGTGAGAAAGAGATCAGAGACCCAAAGTCGATTTACGACACACTGAGAAAGAGAGGAATCCGAAAGGAAATAGTCGAGCAGGTCAAGACAGCCTACGACCTCCCACAGGAAGTCGAGATCTTACCAAGAGGCAACAACCTCTGGAGGCTGTCCAACGCTATAAGCCTCGTGGCAAAGGGGGTCGAAAAGACAGACGAGAAGCTCGACCTTGAAAAAGAAGCCATGAACCTGCTGATAAGTTAACGGAAGGACAAAACCGGCGATACCACGAGAAAGGCGACTCCACGACAGGTCGCCTTTCTCTTTTTCAAAGAAGGGAGAAGAACCCATGTATGAATGCGAAATCTGCGGAAACTCCTTCGAAATTGATTGGATCAAGGAAGGAGCGGAGTACAACGACTTCGGCTATAGGTACTGCCCTTTCTGTGGGGCGATGTTTGACACGATTGTCATCGACAAGTGCCCATAATGGTGATCAGGATGACTTCAAAGCAGCTCGAAAGAAAGATTGGACAGCTTTATTCCAGGAAGAAACTGGTCGAAACAGTGGAGGGCCTGGAAGAGGCCATAAAGGCCTTTATGCTCATCGAAGGCAAGTCAGAGATTCGCACACGAAGCTTCATTATTACCCTGGCAGAAGATACTTTAGACATTTCCATCAGGCCACGCACGTATCTCAACCAGCTCACATTGAACTTTATCAAATCCTAAAAGATAAGGAGGACTTTAACAATGAAAGTATTGACCCACAAGAAACCATTACTGGAAGGACTGGACTTAGTGAAGGACGCCGTATCAAAGCACTCGGCCCTCCCGATTCTGAAAGACGTGAAAATCACCGCCGAAGGCGACAACCTCTTTCTTTATACGACTAACCTCACCACAGGCATCAAGACCCGTGTCAAGGAGGCAGACGTCATTGAGCCAGGCATAGCCCTCTGTGACACCATGAAACTCCTCTCCATCGTAAAGGAGCTACCCGATGCCGAGATCATCCTGAGTAAAGAAGAGAACGGCCACGTGAGAGTGGAATGCGAGAATGTCAGCTTCAAGTTGGTGCGTCTCAGTGAAGAGGAGTTCCCGAATGAGATGACGCCTTCGGAGCAGAATGGCTTCTCGATAGGCCAAGAGTTTTTTGCAGCATTATTGAAAGTCAGACACGCCGCATCGAAGGAAGAATCCCGATACAACTTAAACGGGATTTTCCTTGACAAAGACATCGTGGCCACAGACGGCCACCGCCTCAGCCTGATTAGGGACACCAATCCACTGAGAGGCACCCTTGTCCCTTCGGAGTTCGTAAACACCATCTTAAGACTGAGAAGAAACGGAAATCAGAACTACAGACTCTACCGATCCGACAGCACTATCTTCATCTGTTCAGAGGACCTGATAATCCACTGCAGGCTGATCGACGGAGAGTTCCCGGACTACGCATCGGTTATTCCAACAACGCATGAGAGAACAGCCACCATGGACAAGCACAAACTCCACCATGCCATAAAGCGAATCATGCTTATGAGCGACAAGTCCAATCAGATCCATTTTGAGTTTAATGGAGGCCGTGTTCTCTTGACGTCGGCTAATCCAGATGCGGGCGAGGCCCGGGAGGAACTCGAAACCGATTACACACCAGCCTCCACTGAAGAGTCACCTTTTGCCATCGCCTTCGCAGGTAAATACATTCTGGACGTTCTGGAGGTCTTGGAACAGGACCGTGTGACATTCCTGATGAAGGACCCCGATCAACCGCTAAGGATAGAAGAGAGGGACTCCACACACATCGTCATGCCAGTCCGCCTTATTGAATCCTCCCAACAGGAGGAAAAGAAGGCAGCTTAATCATCCCAACAAGGGAGAGAACACACAAGGAGGATTAATACCATGAACAGAGCACTCTTAGAAAAACCATTTGAACCAAACCAGATCAAGCAGAGACAGGGCAACTTCGGCCACATCCTGGACTACGTTGAGGGACACGTTGTCACTTCAAGACTGAACGATGCCTTCGACGGGAACTGGTCATTTGAGGTCGTAAAATACCGAATCCTCAAAGACACAGATGAGGTCCTGGTCCTTGGAAAACTCACAGCAGAAGGAGTCACCAAGATGGCCTTCGGCTCAAAGGAGATCGCCAGACACGAAAATACCAAAGCCATCATTAGCCTGGGAGACGACCTCAAGGCCGCCTCTACAGACGCATTGAAGAAAGCAGCCTCACTCTTTGGAGTGGGCCTATATCTCTACTCCGATCAGAGACCTAACGGGAAGACACAGGAAGGACATCCAGAGACACCGAATAAAGGGGCCTCTACCGGGAATGAAAAGAATCAACCCGGACCTAAGAATGAACCAGGTACCACTGGAGACAACGGCGGTCGACTCACAAATAAGCAACTTGCCATGATCTTCGCCGTAGGAAAATCCAAAGGCCTCCAGACCAAAGAGATCAAGGATAAGGCATTAGACACTTTCAAAAAGAACCTGAACTTCCTCACTAAGGCGGAGGCATCGACATTCATTAACGCCCTCCAGGCTATGTGAGGGAAATAATTACAAAGGAGAACACGTTATGCTACAGAAAACAACCCAAAGAGAGGATTTTGAACGATACATTCACATCTCGTACTCCCAGCTAAAGACCTATCTGACATGCCCCCAGAAGTACCAGTTCCAATACGTCAGGGGAATCCCATGGGAGTTCGTACCAGAATATTTCCCCTTTGGAAAAGCGATCCATGAGGCTGCAAAGCTGTTCTATCGTACACTGAAAGAAACCGGCAATAGGATCTCACTGGCAGACCTGACCCAACACTTCAAGCAAACGTGGGATAAGGAGACCCATGGCAACAACATCCGCTATAAAGAGAAGCAGACCAGAGACACCCTTAGGGACAAGGGCATTCAGCTCGTACGGGTCTTTTACGAAAATGTAGCACCGCAGAGAATTATTGGTGTCGAAATCCCTTTCTCCGTAGATCTGGTCTTGGAGGAAACAGGAGAGGTCCTCCCATGCAAACTGTCAGGCATCTTCGACCTTATCGAGTCAGACGAAGAGGATACTCTTGTCATCGTCGAGCTGAAGACCAGCTCAAAGCGATTCAGCGACGATCAGATCGACCTTGATCTCCAAGGAACCCTCTACTCCTACGCGCTAAAACAGAAAAGATTTCATACCAATGGAGAGGACACCCTGGTTCGATACGACCAACTCTTGAAACAGAAGACCCCTTCCATGGAAACCTATTATGCCGTGAAGGGAAACGTCGATTACACGTGGGCATACCATCTTGTGAGAAAAGTTCTTAGAGCCATAGACCATGAGGTGTACCACCCAATCCCGGGATGGCAATGCAAGGATTGTCCCTACGGTAAGACCTGTCAACAAGAGCAATGATAACATCACATCAAAGGAGTGAGCGTACCCATGTCAATCATCTTCGAACTGTTCAAATCGTCTGGAAAGAAGGTCTGTCCACCCAATTACGTCCGGAAATCTAACTGCCCTCTCATTGTCCGCACCACAAGCGAAGATTTGCTGACCGCAAATGTGTTTGGAATCCTGAAGAATCTGGACCCGAAGATCTGGCTGAGAAGATTCTTAGGAGAGGCGATCAAAGGAAAGGACTTTAGCAATCACTCCTTTGAGAACCTCTCCTTTGAATTCTGGAAGAAGTACAGACCACCAGTGAACCGTAAGTATCGAGAGGGCATCTCCGAGGTGGATGTCACCATCTCATATAAGGACGGGATTATCTTCATCGAGGCGAAATACCTTGCTCCTGTGAACCTAAGAACGACACATGACAGCCGAAGAGATCAGATCATTCGATATCTGGATCTGGCGGCTTACCACTACCTCAACCATCCAGATGCGGTAAAAGAATTCTATTTTGTCCTTATTATCGATACCGAGAAACCACCCTGGATTCTGACTCGATATCGATATAATCAGAACCTCATCAAGGGACTAACCAGCCCCGGCCTCTTCAAGCCTCCTGTGGACACCAGTCATTTGTTGTCAAAGGGGATAGGCTGGCTATCGTGGAGCCAACTTAAAAAGATCTTGGAGATTACAAGGGGGCAGTTCAGAACCCAAGCGGAAAAGAGATTCGTCGATGACCTCATTATCTATTTAGATTATAAGATCAGGGAGGGAGAACGAATCCGAATCGAGAGAAAACAGCTAAGTTTCTGGTGAACCATACCCTACTCAAACTTTAAACAAGAATGGGACTTTTGAGGCTGTGGGGTGAGCGAAGACTTCTTCCTGTAATTTTCTGTTCAATAATTTTTCAAAAAGTTGTATATTACAACTGCAAATGAACAAAGCGGCGTGGCTCGGAGCGAAACAATGCCCAGATACCGGTTCATTTTGCCTGTGCGCGCGATCGGCGGATATCGGCTACCCGAAGGAGGGCTTGCGGCCGATAACGTTGCGTTAACGCCCTCCGTGGATCCCGCCTACACTGCAAGGGTCGATGGTATCCAAGCCGACAACGCCACGCTTGCGTATGATCGGGCACAGCAACTTGCTGAGCATCTTTTTAGTTATCTTGCGCTTCTCGGCGAAGACGCCGCGTTCATCCTCGATGGACGCGAAGGGGTACGAGCACGCAACGTGGATCTTGAAGAGAACCCGGTGCCGGCGGAACAACCTCCGCCGCCCTTTGAATCGATTGGTGGCGTGATCACGACGGCTGGGCAGGACTACTTCGCCGCCTTGCTCGACCCCAACGGGGGTAGACGTCGATCCGGGGCCATCGTTATCCACAATACCCAAGCTGTTCTAGTTCCTGGGCAGGACCGTTTAACTGAGCTTTGCGACCTGTTTGGCCATCGAGGGGCCGTCCCCCCACGTGTACGCGTCGCCCTCGGCATCATTCATGACGCTGCATGCGCGCGGGAGCTTGCGAACGCGTTTGCTCAGAGCTTTACTGCCTTGGAGGTCTTAACCGAATATCTGAGGCCCCCGACAGTACTCGATGGCTTCTATCAACAGGTGAATGACCAGAACCTCGTCAACACACTTCCGTACCAAACAAAAGCTGCACTTCTGACGGCCTTGCGGGGTTTCTTGACAGCCGCCTCACTGTCGCAAGCGCAAGCCGACCGGATCGCGAATTATGTCTCTTTGGCGCAATCTGTTTCCCAGGTAGATGTGTTTTGCGATTATCTGACGAGCCTCAGTATTGCCGTCGCTCGCCCCGAAGTGGTGACGTGGAGGAACATACGGGGTGCGCTCGTACACGCAGCAGCACTAAATGCAGAGCAGACGGCCTCAATGCGACGTTGTCGAGAAGTAGTGCGTGCGGCGGTGCTGGAAGAGTTGCGGCGATCTGCGGCAACAAATGTCTGACACACCGAGCCAGGCGCTGCACCTGACCGCTGCGGCATGAAGCAGTTTCAGGGTTCAAGGTCCCCGAGGGCCGTGGCAGGTAAGCTTGGTCGTTAGCCTATTTTGAAAAAAGGAAGGGTTTGCTATGAACGCTCCAAAATATTATTTATCTGTATTTGGTGATCCGAAGCCCCCAGACAAAGACACAATTGAGTCTGGTATTTACCATCCCAATTCAAAATTCGCGCCGTTTCCGCCTGAACCTGGTGACTTCCTTCTTCTTTATTGCACAGCGGGCTATTCAGAACACCCGATGAAGGTGCCTGGTATTGGGGTTGTGCTTGAAACTACAAATACAGAGATTCATTACAGGTATTTGCCCTTAACAAAAACCATTTCAAGAGACGAGCTCGATCGCAAATTAGACCCCATAGATAAAAAGAAATTATCAAATATAAGATTCTCCAGTCATTGGTTGTTTAAGATTTCGAGGCAGAGTTTCTTAAAGGCAGTTGGTGACCGGGGAGTCCTTTGGCCATAAAAAAGGGTCTGGGCTAAGCGGCTCCACTGAATCGCCGATAAATACGGCTCCCGGTGAGCTTTTTGTTAGGCTACACATTGAATACAGGAGATAATCTATGAATGATGAAATGGAATTCCATATCCCTGATTCAGAAGAATTCCGAAGAGGCTATGAATTATTTAACGAAAAAGGGAAGCAAGGTATCGACAACATTTGGTTTGAGGCATTATCAATCGTTCAAGATAACTGGGGGAACCCCACAGACATGACAAGAGGTATATCGAGACTAATTCGGAGTTGGAACCGTTTTTTTGCGAATTTTGATCTCGAAACAATGAGCGCCTGCATTGTTCGCAACCAGGCAACCCTAAATGAGTTCAGAAATAGAGATATCGCCTCATTGTCAGAAACAGATACTTCCGCTATAACAAATCTGTTTAATGATTTTCTTATATCGCTTCAGCGCAAGTCAGACAATAGAAAAAGTCCAGTATCCGTAGCGAAGGCCCTGAGTCTTATTGCTCCAAATTTCTTTCCGATTTGGGATTCTAACATTGCTTTTGCATACGGTTGCTCCTATTTTTCCGATTCAGCAGATGACCCTTATATCAAATTCTCTCACAAGATGAAATTATTGGCTGGTAGGGTTAGGGATTTTGTACCCATCCAAGATGAAAGGCCCCTTTTGAAAAGGATTGATGAATACAATTTCTCAAAATACACTGCTCATTGGATATAGAAGAAAACAGAATGAGAGGCAGTCACCATTCAACATAGGATATACAGCCTAACAAACCAATCCAGCCGATCGCTTACAGCGCCGGCTGATTTTTGACGTTACCCACTCTTTCAATGAGTAATCCCCAACCTCCTGAACTATATCAAGGTGCATAGTAGTAGGTGCTATACGTTGAATGAGAAGGGAGGGTTTTGGTGCTCACCTTTCCGATAATCCTTGTTAGCCCTTTCCTTTAATTCTTCTTTTGGGGTGAGGGTTTACGAGTAAGTTCTCCAATCTTGCCTTTTCCCATTTAGTTAGCTCAATGGGCTTGTTCCTCAGAATCGGGATATTCCCGTTTTCCGAGGTGCATCTGCTGCTTATGGGGTGAAGTCTTCAGAGGGCATCTTCTAGGGAGGAGCCTCTACCGAGACTGAAAGAAGGAACTGCACGAATTATGAATAGAAACCTTCACTTTTTGGGGTATGCCCCGTTAATCTGTGGTGGATCTGGCCTGCCTATTTATTAGGCAAACAAAGGGCGGAGATACAATGTTCCTTCCTGTACTCGTCAGTCCTCAATTTCACCCTCCAATGCAACATTTCAATTGGCAATCGACACGATAAGGCCTTGACTTTTTTGACTTGTGTTGATACCAAGAGCAGGATCGGATGAGTTTCGCATAACTAATTATTCAAACTCTTCAATTATTTTCTTGACATCTTGATAGGAACCCGCTATCGTCCTTTCAGGGTTAGGCTCCTGGTTAGTGTTTTCTAATAGTCAACTCACCAACTAACCCGCAGCCTTTTTGCCAGTGTCCACAAGTTAACCTAAAACAGAACGCTTAATTTGTCGTAAGGTAATCCCACAACTTACCCGTAAATGTCCGGGAGAGACTCATGTGGGAAAGATTCCAAAGAGTACCCATCTAAGCCTCCAGGAGATTCCGATACCTTCTCGGAGGCTTTTTGTTTTACTCTCGATAAAGCCAAACCCTCTTTCTTTGGCTTCTGTTTCTTCTGACCCGTTTGTAGTTTTTTGGTAAGGCTGTCTTTCCGGGTGCAAATTATGAAATGGGATTTGCAGAAGGTGCCAATACGTAGCCTCTAAAGGGTTTTGTATCCCTTTAGAGGTTTCTATATATGACCAATTTTAAAGGCTTATAAAGAGATATTTCAAATCACAAGTAACCATACTAACCATATTAGAAAGGAGGGGTTTACCATGGTAAATTTAAAGACAAAAATTAAGAATACTTCCACTATAGGAGGATTAATATGTATCCTTCTGCTGATATTTGCTGGAACGAGCATGGCTGATGATTGCGTATTGTATGGGATTCTGTCATCAAATGTTCCTCCAGATGGAATAATGGTAAATAATCTGATAACTGACTCTAAGTCTGTAAAATATGGGAAGCAACAAAATGGATGGGGTGCGGTATGGTACCCAGATTTTGGGTCTCCCCCATCATTCGACAGAAGTGCAGAAAAACCTAGCGTTGATGGTCAATGGTGTGATTTTGACGGGACTTGTGTACCTGCCGGAGAATATGCCAGAATGGCGGCTTCTCTGGATACGATTAAATCCAAGATTGCTCTGGTGCACTGGAGGACCGGTTCGTCAGGTTGTGGTGGCTATGTGGCCGATCCACACCCATTTTATAGAGAATATGATGGAAAAACCTGGTCTTTCATACAGAACGGTGGCTCCGTGAAAGAAAGGGCGAGGAGGCTGATTGTGGATGGTAATCCAGACCCTTTGGACAATGATTGGATGAACGATCTCCCAGACAGTTCAGGAGTATTAGGGTGTTACCCCCTGTCATATTGGAAGTATCCCGAACCTCCAGGTGGTTGGCAAGTGGGGGATATTACCTATATGGTTGATTCCGAGCTGGAATTTTTGCTTATAATGAAACACATTAAAGAAGCCCACGCTGCTGGAAAATCTACCCTTACTGGTATTGCCACGGCTTTCCAGAGGTTTGTAAATGCGGGAGAGACCGGAGGGCTTAATTTCATTATGAGTGATGGCTATACGATGTGGGGAGTTAAAAGAGGCAACATTCTAGCTTATCGGTATAACCCTGCCGCCGGTTTTGGTGATATTTCGACAATGACACTGACTGGGGTGGATGAATACGGTAATTCTACCGGTTTTGATAATAGCGGCTGGGTATCAATGAAGGAATTTGAGATCGTTGTTTTCGAGCGTGGTGCTGCGCCTGTGGTCTATGATATTCGCGATCTAATTCCTGGCAACGTCAACAGTGACCTCTTTGTGGACGGAAAAGATGAAGCGATACTCCTAAGTGCTCTGAAAAGCCGCGAGGGTGATCCTAACTATAACGCAGCCGTTGATTTCGATGGAGATGGTTGTGTCAAGGAAAGGGACCTGCATACCTGGAACGAGTACTACGAAGATTTTGTTGACACTGTCTTATGTGATGATCACAGTGATACCCCCACGGGTTGCTGCCGAGATTTTGCCTATTGTGGCGCGACCTATTTGACGCTTAACGGTTCAGCGGGGACAATTGAAAAAGGAGGCGATCTAGACTACTTCCGATTTTCTGCTATGGAGGGTATTGCTTATACGATCAAGGTTGTTTCTATCCAGACCGCAACTCTACGACTGTATAACAAGGATGGGGTTTTGCTTGCGTCTGGAAGTGGAACACCTAGACAGATTGCTTGGACTTGCCCAGCGTCAGGAACTTACTATGTCAGGGTGAATTTATCTACTGCTGTGAGTGATAATTACACGTTGTCGCTCAGCGTACCATATTTTATTCCCGTCGAGATCGATATCATACCTGGCACTTATCCCAACAGTGTCGACAACGACGGCCATGGTGTGATTCCAGTGGCAATCTTAGGCAACCCGGGCTTTGACCCAACTCAAGTCGATCCTTCCACTGTAAGGTTGAATGGTCTTGGCGTCAACATTTTGAAAAACAACAAATTTCAGGCGCATATTGAGGACGTCAATAATGACGGCTACAAGGATTTAGTCGTTCAGATTGAAAATAATATAGCGTGGGCGTTTAAAAATGACACCACGGAGGCTGAGATTATCGGAAAATTGTACAATGGAACACTCATCCGAGGAATTGACTCTATCTGCATAGCTCCTTAGGCTGAGGTAATAGTCAGATAAAAAAGGCAGAACGAAAAACGGTTCTGCCTTTTTTATGCACATTTTAACCAGTAATCATTACCCATTAGAGCTATCTCAAAATGAAGACTTGTAGCGTGAAAGCGTTAAATTTGCGAGAACAAATCCTACTGTATAAGGTACCCCCCCCTTTATTCTCGTTACCAAGCTTTTAATTATCATAGGACCAGTTCAGAACCGAGGTGAAGAGGCGATTTGTGGACGATCTCATCATTAATCTGGATTATAAGATCAAGGAGGCCAAAAGGATCAGAAATGAGAGAAAGCAATTGAGCTTTTGGTAATGAAGGCCCCTCTGTATTCTAAAACTTCCACTTTATATTACTGATCAAGTATGATTGCGTAGAAAACAACGGCGGCAACTATTGGCTTGACAATCTATTGGCGTGGACTTGACAACTTAACAGCCATTTGTTATACGAAGACTAATTCAAAATAGGAATAATATCCAGTTGAAGGGAACCTCGTGACCCCATAAGGGGAAGTCGGGGACAGACCCGCCGCTGTAGTCGGGGACGAAACTTGCAAAAAGCCACTGTCCTGAGTTGTCAAAGGATGGGAAGGCGCAAGGAGTAGGAAGATCCGAGAGTCAGAAAACCTGCCTGGGTATTCTTCACTGAAAGTCTTCGAGGATAAGACTGTGAAGGGTGGATGCGGGTAAAATCCCCAGTCTTCAATGCGAAGGCTGGGGATTTTTTTTAGACCCTTCTCCTCGGCCAAACTATTATTAGACCCCCTTGATGGGTCGGGGAGGTTCTTATGAAACGTCTCTTTTTCATAATCGTGTCAGTGATTCTGCTCCTTTCGATCCCTTTGTCTCTCCATGCACAAGAGAAGGAAGTCACCCTTCAGGAAGTGGTCGTTACTGCAACCCGGGATGTACAGGAGATCAGAAAGATTCCTGCTAATGTGACCGTCGTCACCAGAGAGGAAATCGAGCAGTCCAACGCTCAAACCACCATTGACTTATTGAGGCATGAGGCCGGAGTGGTCGTGGGCGATTGGTTTGGGACTGGGAAATCTGCTTCAGTCGATATAAGAGGTTTTGGTGAAACAGGGCTTCTCAACACCCTTGTATTGGTGGATGGGAGAAGGGTAAACGCCATTGACCTTAGCGGAGTGGACTGGTCCCAGATTCCTCTTGAGCAAGTCGAGCGGATCGAGATCGTCAGAGGTCCAAGCAGTGTCCTTTATGGAGATAATGCCGTGGGAGGTGTGATCAACATCATTACGAAGAAGCCCGAAAAACCCCTTTCAATTGAAGCAGGAATCACGGGAGGAAGCTATAAATACAACAAAGAAAGCGCTTTGGTAGGTGGAAAATGGGGTCCTCTCTCTGCCCTTCTCCACGCTGATTATAACTCCACAGAAGGATATCGAGAGAACGGGTTCTTCAGGGCAAAGGATATAGGAGGAAGGTTGGTATACGATATGAACGAATTCATCAGTTTTAATTTTAGCGGAAGTTTCCATCGTGATGATACTGGATTTCCTGGTTATCTTACCAAGGCGCTTTATAAACAAGACAGGCGAGCTACCCTTTTCCCTGACGATAAAGGAGAAACGGATGATGGGTATGGTGCTTTAGGAGTTAAGGCTAAATTATGGGATTTTGGTCGAATCGAAATTGACCTCTCCTATCGACATCGAGAGGTGGCCGACTTCCTTCCTTCTTTCTCTTTTGAAGATAAGAGAAACTTGAGTACATGGGGATTCACTCCAAAATATATTATTGAAAAGTCTCTGTGGAATCATTTTAATAAATTGATCTTTGGATCAGATTTCTATAGATCAAAGTCAGATGTAGATTCGGTGTCGGGGTTCTTTGGACCTAATCGATCAGAAGTCACAAAGAAATCGGTTGGCCTCTATCTGTTGGATGAGTTTTCGATCCTTGAGAACTTGATCTTATCTTTTGGCTACCGTAATGAATGGGTAACCTATGACCTCTTTCAGCAGGCACCCGTGTTAAAAGAAAGGGTCAAAGAGCAAGAGCCTGCTTGGAATATTGGATTGGATTATCTATTTAATAAACGATCTTCTGCCTTCTTCAACATCAAACGGAGCTTCCGATTCCCAGTCTCTGACGAACTGCTTCAGTTCTTTCCCATGTTTCAGGTGAACCCCATGATGGAACCACAAACCGGTTATCATTATGAGGTAGGAATTCGACATTTTTTCACCGATCAGATCGAAACCAATCTTACCCTTTTCTGGATCGATCTTCGGGACGAGATTTTTTACAATCCTTTTACTTTCACTAATGAAAATTATCCAAAAACCCGACGTCAAGGTTTGGAGATGGGGGCAAGGGTAAAACCCCTTCCATGGCTGTCGGTTTGGGGAAACTATAGCTATATTCGCCCTGTTCTTCGAGGAGATTCTTTTTCAGGAAACGATATTCCAGGAGTCCCCAGGCACAAAGGTTCAATGGGGGCGGATATTGAACTTGGCAGGGGGTTTCTTTTCAATGCCAGGGGCAATATCGTGGGATCTCGCCGCTTCATTGCTGATTGGGCCAATAAAGTAGAACGGTTGGATGGATATTACACCCTCGATGTTAAACTCTCTTACGCCTGGAAAGGTTTAAAGGTCTTTGTCGGTGTCAACAATCTCTTCAATCGGAAATATGCGGAATTTGCAGTTGTTGACGCAGCTGGAAGTCAATTCTATTACCCTTCCCCTGAGCGAAATTTCATCGGAGGGATTTCCTATACTTTTTAATATGAAGAGCCTTAAAGTGCCACATCTTTCTCTTCAAAAATCTTACAAGAGGGCATTCCCATTTAAATTGGCCACGACCTCTTATATCTATCCTGATCGGATTATCCCAAACGTGACCCTGCTTGCCCCATTTTTTGATGAGATAGAATTAGTCCTTTTTGAGAGTGAAGCCCAGGATAACCTTCCGGGTGAGTCTGAGATCAATGCCCTGAAAGGTCTGTCCCTCCATCAAGATGTAGGATTTAATATCCATCTCCCCATCGATATATTTCTTGGAGACAGAAGTGAGAAGGTAAGGTCAAAAGGAACTTCAATCGTAAAAAGGATGATCGAAAGAACTCTTCCTCTTAATCCCTATGTCTATATCCTTCATTTCGACCTAAGAAATAAAAATGGTGAAGAGGAAACAGACGTAGAAGCCTGGCACTGGCGCCTCATCCAGAGCATAAAAGAGATTTTGGAATACAGAATCGAACCAAATCGAATTTCCATTGAGACGCTCGGATATCCATTTGAATGGATTGAAGACATTATAAGAGAATTTGGGCTCTCAATATGTCTCGACATCGGCCATATCCTGATCCATGGCCAAGATCTACGTCTCTATTTGGAGAGATATCTCCCTCGGTCTTCAATAATTCACCTTCATGGGTTTCAAAATGGGGTCGATCATTTAGGAATCGACCGATTGCCTGAGTCAGCTTTAAAACTCACTCTCTCTTGCCTTCGTGGTTATAAGGGCATCGTCTCTTTAGAGGTCTTTTCCATTGAAGACCTTAAGAGATCGCTCATCATCTTGGAGGAAAAATGGTAAAGAAGATGATCTTTATCACCGGAGGGGCTCGAAGTGGTAAAAGCCGCTTTGCTCTGGATTACGCCAATCGACATTTTTCTAAAAAATTATATCTGGCTACCTGCGAGGTGTTAGATGAAGAGATGGCTCTGCGTGTGGAAAAGCATAAAAAGATGAGAGGCAAAGAATGGAATACTATTGAGGAGCCCGTAGAGGTTGTCGATAACATTGATGAATATAGCGATAAAGTGGAGGTAGTATTGTTAGACTGCATTACCCTCTGGCTCTCCAACCTTTTGATGGGGCAGAACAGCGACGCGAAAATAATGGATGAAGTGGATAGATTCATCAATACTATTAAACAGAACCAAACTTCATTCATCATCGTATCAAATGAGGTAGGGATGGGCATTGTGCCGCCTGAACCATTAGGTCGTCGATTCAGAGATCTTTCAGGTTTGGTCAATCAGAAGATCGCTGATGTAGCAGAAACAGTGATTTTCATGGTCTCTGGGATTCCCATGTATTTAAAGGATAAAGAATGAAAGACTTTCTTCAAGCCCTTTCATTTCTTACTATTCTACCAGTTGGGAAAGGATTACCCTCAGGAGGCAAAACATTGGCCCGTTCAATGGCTTTCTTTCCACTGGTGGGGCTGTTGCTCGGTTTACTTTTGGCCCTTGGTTATTATCTGCTTTCATCGCTCTTTGCAAAGCCTCTTGTCCTCTGGTTAATTTTAGCGCTTCTTGCCTTTTTAACAAGAGGCCTCCATCTGGATGGTTTTGCCGATACCATGGATGGCTTGGCCTCTGGTGGAACAAAAGAAAAGATCCTCGAAGTGATGAGGGATAGTCGAATTGGTGCCTTTGGGGTAATAAGCCTTATTCTCCTCCTTGGAACCAAATATCTTGCTTTAGATCAGATATTAAACCCATCTCTTCCCCGTTCGTTAATCTTAATGGCCGTGATGGGAAGAAATTCTATGGTCTTGGTTTGTTATCGATCACCCTATGCGAGATCTGATGGAGGGTTAGGTGGACCTTTCACTGAACATCTTGGCGTTCGGGAGCTGGTTTTATCCTTAACCTCGGCTTTTCTATTCGCATTATTGCTCATGGGCCTTAAAGGAGTTTTAGTTTTTTCGGGAATCGGTCTTTTCAGTTTCGGTTACCGATTCTTCTTCATAAAAAGAATAGGCGGAGTAACGGGCGACATTCTGGGGGCAGCTAATGAACTGGCAGAACTTCTAAGCCTGCTTCTTTTGTTATTTTAATTTGGGGAAGGGGAGATGAACCTAATCAGTTCCTGGAGCGGAGGAAAAGACAGTTGTCTCGCTTGTTATAAAGCAATCAAAAGTGGATACCGAGTGAAATATTTATTAAATTTCATTTCCAATGAATCGAAACGCTGTTGCTTCCATGGCATTGAGGCTGGTCTTTTAAATCTTCAGGCAGAATTAATCGGGATTACATTGATTCAAAAAGAGGTAAGCCCGGATATGCAAAAATATGAAACGGAATTTAAGGAAGCGGTTTCAGAGATCAAAGTGAAGGGCATAGAGGGAATGGTCTTTGGCGATGTCTATTTGGAAGAACACAAGAGTTGGGTTGAACGTGTCTGTAAAGATTTGGAGATCATACCTATTGAGCCGTTGTGGAATCACTCACCTTTAAAGATTGTAGAAGACTTTATCGATCTGGGTTTTAAGGCAATCGTGGTCAGCTGTAAAACAGATCTATTGGGCAAAGATTTTATCGGCAGATATTTGGATAGAGATTTACTTCAAGAACTTAGAATGAGAAATATCTGTCCCTGTGGAGAGAATGGCGAATTTCATACCTTCGTCATCGATGGACCAATGTTTAGGAAAGGGATCGAAATATTGGAAAGCGAACCCGTTCTCAAAGAGGGTTTCTGGACACATTGGTTTTTGGATATCAAAAGGTTCAGGTGAAATGAAGAAAAGCGAAATATGTGGGAGGTGATCGTGGATAAGATTGAGAATACGATAGCTGGCATTCAACCTTTAGACGAAAAGGCCATGAGGGAGGCCAAAATTAGACAGGACAGTCTGACCAAACCACAGTGCTCTTTGGGGCAACTGGAATCCCTTTCCATTCAAGTAGCTGGAATAAAAGGAAATCCAAGATCCCGAATCGTCCACAAGGTCATCTTCACACTGGTTGGAGACCACGGCGTCACAGAGGAGGGTGTAAGTGCTTATCCCTCTGAGGTGACTCCTCAGATGGTTTATAATTTCCTTCGAGGAGGTGCAGGGATCAATGTCTTAGCACGGTATATAGGGGCCAGGGTTGTGGTAGCGGACCTGGGAGTAAGTGCAATTCTTCAGAGAAATCCTGATTTGAAAGATAAGAAGGTGGCCATGGGCACCCGAAATATGGCCAAAGGACCTGCCATGAGCCGTGAGGAAGCCATCCGTTCTATTGAAGCTGGTATTGAATTGCTGGAAGAGGAATTACCAAGAGGGATTGACATCTTAGGAACAGGCGATATGGGTATTGGAAACACCACTCCTTCCAGCGCTATCACCGCAGCTTTAACGGGTGGTGACGTTGCCACAGTTACAGGGAAAGGAACAGGTCTCGACGATGAGGGCTGGAGACGAAAAGTTAAGGGAATTCAAAGAGCATTGGAGATCAATCGTCCTGATCCAAATGATTCAATCGACGTCTTATCTAAAGTGGGAGGATTTGAGATTGGGGGAATTGCAGGAATCATATTAGCTGGCGCCAAATACGGCATCCCTGTGGTCATTGATGGTTTTATTTCAGGTGCAGGTGCCTTGATTGCCACATCCCTTTCGCCTCAAGTTAAACCATACCTCATCGCTTCTCACCAATCTGCCGAGCAAGGACATAAAATTATATTGCAGCATCTCGGTCTGAAACCTTTGCTGAACCTCGATTTGAGATTAGGTGAGGGAACTGGGGCAGCACTGGGAATATTTTTGGTGGAGGCAAGCATCAGGTTACTCAATGAAATGGCAACCTTTGCTGAGGCTGGTGTGGCGGAGAAAATATGATTAGAAAATCGCTTCTTTGTGCCTTCATAATAACTGTCCTTTTTAATGTCCCTGTAGAGGGAATAGAACGACTATTGAACGATGAGATTGGGAGGAAAGTAAAAATTCATCATCCCGCAAAAAGAATTGTCTCCTTAGCCCCAAGCATTACGGAGATCCTGTTCGCTTTGAGCCTCGATGAGGAAATAGTGGGAGTCACTAACTTTTGTGATTATCCAGAAGCTTCTTTAAACAAACCAAAGATCGGAGGGTTTGTAAATCCCAGCATTGAAAAGATTGTCTCATTAAAGCCGGATCTCGTCATTGGGACCAGAGACGGCAACCCGTGGGAAACCATTCACAGATTAAATGATCTTGGATTTTCCGTTTATCTGGTTGATCCAAAAGGCTTTGATGGAGTGATTAAGACAGTGAAAAATATAGGAGAAATTGTTGGAAGGCGACATGAATCAAGAAGGATCATAAAAAATATGACCACAAAGAAGGAAAATATTCTTACATACACCCGTACCCTGCATAAACCAAAGGTCTTCCTCCAGGTAGGGTATGCCCCCATCGTCACAGTGGGAAGGAGGACACTCGGCGATGATCTCATCCGATTGGCTGGAGGAAGGAGCATTTCCGAAAATGAGACAGTATCCTATCCAATTTTTAGCATCGAAACCATCATCTCCAAGGCTCCCGAGATCATCATCCTGAGTTCAATGGGTAGTAAAAGAGACCATTCAAATTTAATTGAAATGTGGAAGAATTGGAAAGTTATCCCTGCAGTAAAAATGAATGAGATTTATGTCATAGACTCAAACCTGGTGGATCGTCCAACCCCAAGGATCATTGATGGATTGGAGGCAATGGTCAGGATCATTCACCCAGAGGTATTGGGGAGAAGAGATGAAGTCGTTAGTGATTGAGGGACATGATTTTTAAACTAACTCTGAACTCGTTGATCCAGCCTCCTTTCCTTTATAATACCGATGTGTTAACGCGATAATCACTTATCTTTGTCACTTTTGAAATGGTTAATGCATTATGAGGTTGAGTATTGAATTAGATTCAACTACCGATCTCCTAATGCTACCTCAAAATTCTTTTCACAGAGAACTTCTCCCTTTGGATTCTTGTCAAAGGCCTTCTTCAGGACCAGTATAGGTTATGACCGTTAAGAAAAAATATAGCCAGGCCGCCAGAGTCCAAGGGATTTTAAAAAAGGGAAGAGAGGAATCTAGGGTAAGATGCAAAGGGAATTTGGTGGGCGACCTGATAGTCTACCTCGATTACAAGATCAGAGAGGGTAAACGGGTCAGGAATGAGAGAAAAAGTTAAGTTTTTGGTGAACCATATCCCGCTCAAACTTTAAACCAGAACGTGACCTTACGGAGGCTGTCAGGTGAGTGAAGACTCCTTCCTGAAACATTGATTTCTGAGTCCTTTCTACAAATGCATGACAAATGGTAATCGATAACTTATTGCTTCAACCTCATCTTGCAACCCTTTAATTAATTTTACTAAATACTGAATGAAAGATAATTTTCACATTTAAATCATACACAATTACATTT